>Ga0181523_10000055_pt1 | contig 104187 bp, 87 predicted proteins | sample PEATcosm2014_Bin_43_FD_119752 | JGI IMG/M metagenome (GOLD analysis project Ga0181523, IMG submission 119752) | Peatland microbial communities from MTU Mesocosm Facility, Houghton, MI, USA - PEATcosm2014_Bin05_30_metaG | ecosystem: Environmental > Terrestrial > Soil > Wetlands > Peat | place...
CTGGTGGCAGGCGGCCGAGATTATCGGCATCAGCGATCGGCAGATGCGGCGCTGGCATGAGCGCTACGAAGAACACGGCTATGACGGGCTGTTCGACCGGCGACGCGGCCGGCCTTCGCCCAAGTGCGTACCGCTGGCCGAGGTGGAGCGGGTGCTGGGGCTCTACCGGGAGAAGTATTTCGATCTGAACGTGCGCCACTTTCACGAGAAGCTGGGGGAGGAGCACGGCATCGGCTGGAGCTACACCTGGGTCAAGCGAGCCTTACAGGGATCCGGACTGGTAGCCAAGGGGCGCAAGCGCGGGGTGCATCGCCAGCGGCGGGAACGGCGGCCATTGCCCGGCATGTTGCTGCACATCGACGGCAGCCATCACCGCTGGTTTGCGGACGAGCGCTGGTATGACCTGATCGTCATCCTGGATGACGCCAACAGCCAGACCTACTATGCGCAACTGGTGGAGGAAGAGTCGACGGCTACGGTGATGGCCGGGCTGCGAGAAGTGATCGAGGGCCACGGTCTGTTCTGCGCTTTGTACAGCGACCGGGGCAGCCATTTCTGGCTCACGCCCAAGGCGGGAGGCAAGGTCGATCCCCATCGGCTAACGCAAGTGGGGCGTGCGCTGCGCGAGTTGGGGGTGCAGATGATCCCGGCTTACTCGCCGCAGGCGCGGGGTCGCAGCGAGCGTAACTTCGGGACCTGGCAAGGACGGTTACCGCAAGAGCTGCGGCTGCGTGGAATCCAGACGGTCGAGGAGGCCAACGAGTTTCTGCGGAAGCACTACATTGCCGAATGCAATGGCCGCTTTCAGATTGCGCCGGCACAACGCGGGAGCGCGTTTGTGGCGTGCCCGCGCAGCAAGGACCTGGACCTGATCTTCGCGCTGCAGTTCGAACGCGTAGTGAACCGCGACAACACGGTGAGCTTCCAGACTCTGAGCTTGCAGATCGAACGGGTGAACTGGCGAGGGACTCTGGCTGGCTGCACCGTGACCCTACATCAGCATTTGGATGGGACGATCAGCCTCACCCACGGGCCGCACCGGTTGGGGCGTTATAGTGCCCAAGGTGCAGCCTTCCCGTGCAGCAAAAACACGGCGCCCCGAGCTGTGGAAAAGACGCGCGATGGAAAAGCCCCAAAGCAGGCTTTTCCACCGCGCTTGGAAATCCCGCCCAGTGCGCGGGATTCCCACTTTCCCCAGCTTCGACAACTACGGTTTATGAGTAAACCAAAAACCAAAACCGGACATTTCACTTGCTATGAAAAGCGGACATTTTAACTTGCTACGAACACGAAAGCTTCGCAGTCCCGGCCTCTCACACAGAACTTCGCGAAGTCCTTTTCAACCGCGATTGTCAAATATCGCCGCTCCTAGGCTACGTTTACTGACTTTCTCTCCTGTTCTCCATTCCCAATTCGCGGTGAGTCCTCGGGCTCAGGGTAGAATCTAATATCGCATCAGAGCCGTTGTTTCATCGGTCATTTGTCCGTTAAGAATCGGGATTGGTATGGGTTGTTTTAGTCGAATCGTTCGAACTGGTCTGCACCGCACGAAGGCGTCGGGGCGAGACATTCTTCTCGCGTGCGCGATCGCATCCGCGCTTCTACTGGCGGCGTGCAGTCGCGGCAGGGCGGAGGGCCCCCAAGCCGTAATGGCAGCGCCGGTGAAGGTTCAGAAGGTCGACGCCCACGAGATCGGCGACACCTCCGAATACGTTGCGACTGTCAAGTCGCGAAATTCAGCCACCATCATGTCCGACGTCGAGGGCTGGATCTTTGACATTCGCGTGAAGTCAGGTGACTTCGTGAAAAAGGGTCAGACCTTGATGGAGATCGATCCTCGCCGGCAGCAGGCCACAGTTTCCAGCTTTGACTCGCAACGGGCTTCCAAAGAGGCCACACTCCAGTGGGCCAAACTCCAGTTCGAGCGGAACAAGGCACTGTATGGGTCGGGGGTCGTCAGCAAGCAGGACCTGGACCAGGCACAATCGAACTATGATGCTGCTCTCGCTGATGTCAAGTCGCTCGACGCACAGGTCAATCAGCAACAGGTGCAACTGAAGTATTACAGCGTCTTCTCCCCGACGGACGGAGTTATCGGCGATATTCCCGTCCACGTTGGCGATCGCGTGACTAATACCACGCCGCTGACCACGATTGACGAGCGCCGCGGCCTCGAGGTGTACATCGCCGTTCCGTCCGAGCGCGCGCGGGACATCAAGATGGGCGCCCCGGTGGATGTGCTCGATAACAGCGGAAAGGTATTGCTGCAGACGAAGGTGTACTTCATCTCGCCGCAAATCGATACGGCCACGCAATCAGTGCTGGCAAAGGCCCCGGCTGACCAGGCGGCGGACATCCTCCGCTCGATGCAATTGGTGCGCGCTCGCATCACTTGGAACACCCATCCTGGCATCACGGTGCCGGTCGTGGCGGTATCGCGTATCAGCGGCCAATTCTTCGCCTTCATTGCCGAGCAACAGGACGGCAAGACCGTAGTGCACCAGCGTCCGCTGCAGTTGGGCGAAATCTCCGGCAATGACTACACCGTCCTGAGTGGCCTGAAACCTGGGGATGAAGTCGTCGTCTCCGGCGGGCAGAGCCTCGCCGACGGCATGCCGGTCAAGATTGAGCAGTAGCGTTCTCGCAGTCCACGCAAGTTAGGGGTAAGGGGCATCCGGCTTGTTTGCTGATTTCTTCATTAAGCGTCCAGTCTTCTCGACCGTAACTTCCCTGTTCATCGTGATCGCGGGCGCGGTCTGCATACCCTTCCTCCCGATTGCGCAGTTTCCTGAACTCGCGCCGCCGCAGATTTCCGTGGCCTGCGTCTACACCGGCGCCAACGCGCAGGCAGTCGAGTCGTCGGTCACGATCATCCTGGAAGAGGCGATCAACGGCGTGGAGGGCATGCGCTACATGACTTCCAGCAGCGGCAACGACGGCAGCAGCACCATCACTATCGTCTTCGAATTGACCCGTCCCCTCGACATCGCGGCGGTCGATGTGCAGAACCGCGTCTCGGGTGTGCTGGGCCGCCTGCCCAATGAAGTCAAGAACACCGGCGTGACCGTCAACAAGGTTTCTACCTCGTTCATTATGGCGGCCGGCTTCTACAGCCTTGATAACCGCTATGACAACGAGTTCGTCAGCAATTACATCGACATTTACGTCAAGGATGCGCTGAAGCGAGTGAAAGGCATCGCCGATGTGCAGATCTTCGGCGAGCGCAAGTATTCCATGCGCTTGTGGCTCGATCCGGCGCGGCTGGCAGCCCGAGGTCTGACAGCGTCAGACGTCGTCTCCGCTTTGTCGCAGCAGAACGTCCAGATCGCTTCGGGGCAGGTTGGAGCGCAACCCGCCGCCACCAGTCAGATGTTCCAGATCAGTGTGCGTGCCGTCGGGCGCCTGACCGATCCGCAACAGTTCAACAACATCATCCTCAAGCCGGGCGGCAATGGCGCGCTGGTTCGGCTTGTCGATGTCGGCTACTCGGAACTCGGCGCGGAGGACTACAGCAATCGCCTTCGCTTCAACGGCTACGACGGCGTCGGCATCGGCATCACTCAATTGCCCACCGCTAATGCGCTCGACGTGGACAAGGAAGTCCGCTCCGAACTGGCCCGGCTCGCAAAACGGTTCCCTCCCGGGTTGGAGTACCAGATCGCCTTTGACACGACGACATTTGTAGGCGATTCCATCCGCGAAGTGCTGAAGACGCTGGCCGAAGCCATCTTCTTCGTCATGCTGGTAATGCTGGTTTTCCTGCAAGATTGGCGCAGTACCCTGATTCCCGCCATCGCGATCCCCGTATCGCTGGTCGGCGCCTTTGCTTTCATCAAACTGCTGGGCTTCTCCATCAACACCCTCACGCTGTTCGGAATCGTCCTCGCGACCGGGCTCGTAGTGGACGACGCCATCGTCGTCATCGAGAACATTCAGCGCCACATGAGCCAGGAGCACAGCGACTCGCACGCCGCCGCCTCGGTGGCGATGAGCGAAGTCACCGGCGCCGTGATTGCGACCTCGCTGGTGCTGGTTGCGGTGTTCGTTCCGGTGGCGTTCTTCCCGGGTACAACGGGACTACTCTACAAACAATTTTCGCTGACCATCGCGTTTTCCATCGCCATCTCAGCCTTCAACTCGCTGACCTTCACTCCGTCCCTTTCCGCCCTGCTTCTGCGGCCGGAAAGCGGACGCAAGAATGTTTTTTTCCGCGGCGTGGAGCATCTCATCCACCGCACCACAGCGTATTACGTGGTGGGCGCGAAGAAGGCGATCAAGCTGAAGTACGTGATGCTGCTGATCTTCTTCGCTGGGCTGGCCGCGACCTACGTTGTCTACAAGACCGTACCCACCGGATTCGTCCCCGACGAAGACCAGGGATGGTTCATGATCACGGTGCAGGCGCCGCAGGGCGCTTCCGTCGAGTACACCGCCAACGCGCTGCGTAAGGTCGAAGCCATTGTAGGCAGCGACAAGGACATCATCGGCGCGTTCAGCGTAATCGGTTTCAGCTTCACCGGCAACGGGCCCAACAAGGGCATGGTGTTTCTTAACCTGAAAAGCATCAACCAGCGCGCCGGGGAACAGCACTCCGCCAACGCCATCGTCAATCGGCTGCGCGGGCCGCTCATGGGACTTAGCGACATTCAGGCATTCCCCTTCCTACCGCCTGCCATTGCCGGCGTCAGCAGTCTCGGCGGCTTCACCTTCGAGGTGCAGGACGAAGGCGGCAATACCGTGCAACAGCTCTCTGACGTTGCCCAAAAGCTTGCTCGCGATGGCAACTCGCGCCCTGACCTGAGTGGCCTCTTCAGTCCGTTTACAGCGAACGACCCGCAGTTCGTGGTCAACATTGACCGCGAAAAGGCGCGCAGCCTGCAGGTGCCGATCCAGCAGATCACGGACGCGTTGCAGGTTTACATGGGCTCGGCCTACGTCAACGATTTCGACTTCAACAATCGCGCCTATCGCGTGTATGTTCAGGCTGACCAGCCATTCCGCCGACAGCCGCGCGACATTCGCAACCTGTACGTGCGCTCCGACACCGGCTCCATGATCCCGCTCGACAACGTGGTGAACGTCAGCGAGTCAACCTCGCCGCAGGTCATCACCCACTACAACATCTTCCGCTCGGCGGAGATCGATGGCGCGGCCGCTCCGGGCTACAGCTCCGGCCAGGCCATCGCCGCCATGGAAGCAGTGGCTAAGAAAGACTTGCCTCTCGGGTTCAACTACTCGTGGTCCGGGCTTTCGCTGGAGGAGATCAGGTCGGGCGGCCAGTCGGCCATGCTGTTTGCGCTGGGCTTGTTGCTGGTCTATCTCACGCTGTCGGCGCAATACGAGAGCTTCATTCTGCCCTTCATCATCATGCTCAGCGTGCCCATGGCGATGCTGGGCGCGCTGATCGCGCAGTCCGTCCGCGGGCAGTTGAACGACGTGTACTGCCAGATCGGACTGGTGATGCTCATCGGCCTGGCCAGCAAGAACGGAATTCTGATTGTCGAATTTGCCGAGCAGTTGCGGCACAAAGGGCTTTCGATTAAGGAGGCCGCCGTGGAAGCCGCGCGCATCCGCCTGCGCCCCATCCTGATGACCTCGTTTGCCTTTATCCTCGGAGTGCTGCCGCTGGTGTTCGCCAGCGGCGCCGGCGCGCAAAGCCGCCACTCCGTCGGCACCACGGTCTTCGGCGGCATGATCGTGTCAACAGCGCTGAACCTGTTCTTCATTCCCGTGCTGTACGTGATCGTGAAGTCGCTGACCGAGCGCGAGAAAGCGCCAGACGCCACTACGTAGTCTCATCCCAGTCGCGCGACCCCATAACCGCAACCAACCCGCGCCTGTCATCCTGAGCGAGGAGCGGAGCGACGAGTCGAAGGACCCCTACCGGGCCCATATCTCTGAGGTGGAGTCCGATGGCGAGAGGCGAAGAGCGAAAGATGGCATATCTCACTCGTCACCAAGCCATTTGACGCGCGTCACAGCATTCCCGCTCCGACTGCGCTACAAAGAGAGTAGGAAACTGGGAACCTCATGCCCGCAGGTTCGCTGGCTGAGGCGTTGTTCCCTGTAGCGTCCCCACCGCGTGGGGAGAATGGTCGCGCAAAATGGCTACCGCACAGCTCACACCAGTTGGAGTGGGCATCCACAACGTGCTCATTGCGACGGACTTTTCGCATTACTCCAATCAGGCCCTCAACTTCGGACTGGAACTGGGACACGCGTACAAGGCGAATGCGTATGTCGTTTTTGTGGTTCCGGGCGATGAGTTTATGATCGCGGGTCCCGAGGCTTACGCCGCCGCCAAAGATGCGGCCCGCCGCGACTTGCTGAAGCTGAAGCAGGAGTTGCGGAAAAAGCACTCGTATGTCGAGGGCGAAGACTATCACCCGTTCATGCTGGAGGGCGAAGTTGCGCAGGCGATTCTGGACTTCGCGCACCAGAAAGAGATTGACCTGATCGTTGTCGGCACTCACGGCCGCAGCGGCTTGGGCAAAGTGCTGATGGGTTCGGTCGCCGAGCGCGTCTTCCGGCACTCGCCTGTGCCGGTGCTGACTCTTGGGCCTCACCTGCACCAGCTAGCGCGAGCAGGTACGCCCAAGAACCTATTGGTGCCCGTCGATTTCACGCCCGCTTCGGAGCGAGCGGCGCGCTACGCGGTCGCGATGGCCAGGGAACATGACGCGAAGTTGACGCTGCTGCATGTCATCGAGCGCTGGCCAGCTCAGGCGCAAGCGGACCGGGCGCGCGTGATGCAAGCGCTGCGCGAGAAAGGCGAAGCTTTCATCAGCGAGGAGGCCAACGGGCTGCGGTGCAGCTTCCGCATCGAAGTAGGACGGGTTGTGGAAACCGTTCTCTACACCGCCAATGGGATTGAGGCCGACCTCCTGGTGATGGGCGTGCGCCCGCGGACCGGGTTGCTCAACCGGCTGATGTGGCCACATGCTTACGAGATCGTGCGAGAGGCTGCGTGTCCGGTGCTAACCGTCCGCGGCGATGTTGCAGAGCACTAACTTTCTTTGAGGACGCGGGAACGTTACAAAAACCAACGAAACCTTCGACGAATTGTGAGGACCCAAATCTTGTTTCGACTGCATCTAATGCCAGGGAAATTGGCATCTCATACGGGGCAGGAGGAAACATGCACAGAACCCCTAGAAGCGTAATGGTGTTTGTCGGGCTCCTGATGGGTTTCGCCTTAGCCATTGGCGCGACGCTGGTGCAGTCGGTGCAAGCCAGCAACCAATCGCCGCAGATGCAGCCCAACAGCGGCTTGATGGACGCACAGTGACTCTCGAAGGATAGGTCGTAATCCCAGTCGTCAAATCAGACGCGGAAAACGCCGTAAAGCGCATCGAAGGCCTGGAGAAGGCCGTCAATAACATCGAGGTCCTTCCGCCAAGCCCCATCGATGATCGCATCCGGCGGCAGGTTTAGAAAGCGATATACAGCTACGGACCGCTCTTCAAATATGGCCACATGGCTGTTCCGCCGATTCATATCATCGTGAAGAATGGCCGGGTCACGCTCGATGGTGTGGTGGACAATGAAACCGACAAGAACCTGGCTGGCATGCGCGCCAATCAGGTGCCCGGGATTTTCCAGGTGACCAATAACCTTCGGGTTGTGGGCCCTTCGGGCAGTAAGCAGAAAACGAAATAAGTCAGCGGCTCAGCTGTGCCCGGTCAGCATGGTCAAGAGCATTACCACATCGGTGCGCGCATAGATGGAGTGCGGAAGCTTCGCCTCCATGTATACCCAAGATCCGGCGGAAAGCTCCTTCTCGTCGGTATCGAGTGTGACGCGGGCGTCGCCCTGAAGAATCTCAATGATGGCCGGCACTGACGCTGTGTGTTGCGATAGCTCCTGTCCGCCAGCGAAGCCGAACAGCACGATCTTCACATTATCGTCCCGATAGATAATGCGGCTGAGCGTCCCGTTTCTTGGAACCTCGACTGCCTTCAGCAAATTTTCAATCACGGTGTAGTTCGGCAAGTAACCTTCTTGTACTCAGCTGTACGGATAGAAAATGAAAAACAGCAGCGAGAGTGCGGTCAGCACCCACAACCCGGGTTTCAGTTGGTTCAGCTTTCTGGCGACTATCTTGCAGATCGGATAGAGGACGAATCCTGCGCAGATTCCAATGGCGATGTTGAAGGTGAACGCCATCAAGACAACAACCGCGAAAGCCGGGACTGATTCCGTGTAGTCCGCAAAGTCAATGCGAGTGATCGGCGCCAGCATGAACAGTCCGACGATGATGAGCGCGGGGCCGAACGCCTGCGCCGGAATAGCGGCAACAAACGGCGAGAAGAAAAGCGTCAGCAGAAAACATGTTCCCGTAACCAGAACGGTGAAGCCGGTGCGTCCGCCAGCCTCGATTCCGGTGGCCGACTCGACGTAGGCGCCCGCAGTTGTCGTCCCAAGCACCGGCGCAACACAGGTCGCGACTGCGTCCACCAGCATCGGGCGTTCGATTTGCGGCATTTGGCCATGCTCGTCGAGAAAACCCGCGCGCGCCGAGAGCCCAATCAGCGTGCCCATTGTATCCACAAACGCCATGATGAAGATGGTAAGTACGACCGGAAACGCACGCCAGGTGAAGGCCCCGTGAAAGTCGAGCTGCCAGACGATGGGCGTGATCCTGGGTGGTGCGCTGACGATGCTTTGCGGCGGCGCTGCTGTGTGCACAACGAAAGCCAGAATTGCGGTGATCACGATGCCGAGCAGAATGGCTCCCGGCACTTTGCGTATCAGCAGAATCGCAATCAGGACAAACCCGAACATGGCCACCAGCGCGGGATGCGAAGTCAGATGCCCGGCCTGCACGGGTGCCCCCAGAACTCCCACGGTCACCAGCCCCGTTTCGTTCAGGCCGATGAAGGTGAGGAACAAGCCGATTCCGACCGCGAAGCTGTATCGCAGCGAGGTTGGCACGCCGTCCACGATCCACTGGCGCAAGCGCAAGACTGTCATGATGATGAACAGCACACCCGCGATGAAGATAGCCGCCAGCGCCGTCTGCCAGCGGAATCCGAGTACCTTGCAAACCGTGTAGGCGATGAACGCGTTCTCTCCCATGTAGGGCGCAATCGCAAACGGCCGGTTGGCATAGAACGCCATGAAGTAGCAGCCGAACACCGCGACCAGCACGGTCGCCACAAACGATGGGCCTTCCGGAATACCCGCGGCCGAGAGGATCGCCGGGTTAACTACCACAATGTAAGACATTGTGGTGAATGTCGTAAGGCCGGCGACGACCTCGCGACTCAACGTCGTGCGATTGCTCTCGAACCCAAACAGCGCGTCGAGCCGGTTCAAGCGTCGCTCCAAACACGAAACGGGGTGTGCACTTGGCGGGCGACGATCATAGCAAAAGGCATTTTCTTCCCCAGACAGCCGCCTCCCTCGGGCAAACTGCGTTCATATAAAGCCGGCGATACGAAGCGTCCTTCAGTCGCTGGGCCTTTCCCGCGGCGGCGCGGAAGCAAAGAAGTCCTGGCGAAAACGCTGCGCGTAATTCCACATCAGCTCTTCCACGCGCTTCGGATCCGGCGACCTCACGATCAATCCAACGTGGTGCTTTTTGTCATCCATGCGCCAGACGATTTCCGGATCGTTGTAGGCGGAGGTGTCAGGAGTTTCCTGCCGCGCCAGTGAAATCAGCAGACCAGCAGAACCATCTCTGGGAGGTGGCGGCTGGTACGGCGCTTTGCCGCCCGCGATTTCGATCTTCGCCCACTCCCGCCAAAGATTGAGGCCAGTCGCGGCTTCGACGAGGTCGGCTATATGCGCGCCTCCCACGCGCGCTGAGGTTTCAAGGAAGTACAGTTTGCCGTCGTCGCGGCCGCGGATGAATTCGCTATGCGAGACGCCGCGCACCAATCCGAACGCTTTCAGCACCTGTTCGTTGAGCGCAATCAGTGGACGCTCCTCGTCCGAGCCACGGGGCAGTGTGCGCGTGGTGAAGATATCGCCCTCGTGCGAAACGTCCATCGGAGGACGCCCATAGCGGCTGGCGATTGCGAAGAGCAATTCGCGCTCGTAGAAGATTGAGTCCACGTGGTAGATGTCGCCGGGCACATACTGTTCCAGTAGATAGAAAGACTGCTGATCGCCCAGCCCTTCGAGTGCTGACCAGAGCTCTTCCGAAGAATGAATCTTCTTGATGCCGATCGAGCCTGCGAACGAGCGCGGCTTCAGCACCCATGGCGGCCGCACGCGATCAAGAAACTCGCGCAGCTTGGCGTAATTCAAGACGTGGATGAAGTCAGGGACTGCCAATCCTTCATCGCGCGCTTTGGTACGCATGGCAAGCTTGTCACGAAAATAGCGCGCCGTGGTGTCACCCATGCCCGGCACGCGCAGATGCTCGCGCAGGGTTGCAGCCGTCTCGACATCGAAGTCATCGAGCGGAACGATGCGGTCGATGTTCTCCGACCGCGCCATGTAGCTGACGCCCAGCAGCACGTCCTCGATCTTCCACTTCTTATCGACGTCCGGAATGTAGAACATCTCGTCGATACTTTGACGCGGCCAGTCGGCGCCGGCGAGGCTGTGCGAGGTGAGCAACAGAACACGGCAACCTTGCCGACGGCACTCGCGAATGAAATCCAGCCCCTTGAAGTAACTGGCAAAGCAGAGGACGGTGAGTTGGCGATTTGCGGGACCGTGACTGTAGGATGCAGCGGACATGCGGTCTCCTGATTGCACGTCGATCAATTTCCAACAATGTATCACTGATGTGCAACGAAGACGGCGTCCCGCAGACTCTGGGACGCCGTCCTCTCTTGGCAACCTCGCGATAATCAGATGGAAGCTCCTCCACCCGTGAGCCACAAAACGTCGATAATTTTATCTGGGGGGAAACAAGGCGTTGGTGAAAATGAAATGAAAGTTCGGCAACAAAACGTTTACAGCAGAGTTCCTTACATCGCGTCTGCATTCGGAAAGTCAGCTGATTCCGCAACTTTGCATTCTTGCGGCCTGAGACTGAGCCGAGCTGCCGGTGAGTTGCTTCACGGCTGGCTTGCATTGTTGGCAGAAAAGTGCAGAATAGGAGCGCTACATCGAGGTCCCTCATGTCTATCGCAAATGCTCTTCCCTCTCCAAAGCGCATCCCTAACTCGATTGGTCTCTGCATCTCAGGTGGCGGCTACCGCGCCACCCTGCTGCATCTCGGTGCCATCCGCCGATTGAACGAGTTCGGCATATTTCCCAAGGTAACAACCATTTCGAGCGTCTCCGGCGGTAGCATCCTAAACGGATTTCTCGCCAGTCGCCTCGATCCGCCTTTGTCAGCCGGTGTTGCTGATTTCGAGAAGTCCGTCGGCAAGCCGATGCGCGATTTCTGCTCCCTCGACATTCGGCGATGGCTTGGGCTGGAAGCCTTCATCCCCGGCACTCATAACAGCTCCGGATTGGCGAAGGAGTACAACCAGCACCTGACGAGCGGAAAGAAGCTGGCTGAGATTCCCGCCGCTCCCGCTCATGTTTTTTGCTCAACGGATCTTGCCTACGGCGTGAACTGGACGTTCAGGAAAACGGAGTGCGGCGACTACCAGGCAGGATTCCTGCCCACTCCGGCGGATTGGCTGGTGAGTACGGCAGTCGCGGCCTCGTCATGCTTTCCGCCAGTGTTCAAGCCGTTGCAGTTGAATCTGGATCCCACAAAAATTCCCCCGGGAAATGACAAGAGTTCCAACCGTGACAAACGAATTCGTGAGATCACCTTCAGCGACGGCGGCGTGTACGACAACTTCGGCATGGAGCCGGTCTGGAAGGACCATGAAACCGTGTTGTGCTCCGACGGCGGCGCGCTGTTTGGGCTTGGTGGCGAAACCGGATTCGCATGGGAAGTTGGACGACTCGTCGAAATTCTTCAGCACCAGGTCCAGGCGTTGCGCAAGCGATGGCTAATCTCCAACTTCGTTTCCGGGCAGATGAAGGGAACCTACTGGGGCATCGGAACTACGGTCGCGGACTATGGGTTGGAGGGCGGCTATTCGGCGGACCTGGCAAAGAACTTCATCGCCGGCATTCGCACCGATCTCGACAGCTTCTCGGAGGCGGAAGCGAGTGTGCTTGAGAACCATGGCTATACCCTGGCGGATGCGGCCATTCGCGTTCATGTCCCGCAACTGCTGCCGGCGCAGCCTCCGGCACTGGCGATTCCTCATCCGGAATGGATGGACGAAGCGAAAGTGCAGGTCGCCCTAAAGGACAGCGGTAAGCGAACGGTACTCGGTCACAGCTAGGTTGCCGGAGATTTAGAGTCCAGCCCTCAAGCTAGTCGTGCGCCCATCACAATCGCGATAGCGCCAACCTGGCAGCGTTATAGCCGCACATGCCGTGTACGCCGCCGCCCGGTGGTGTCGACGACGAGCAGAGGTAAATGTCGCGCGCTGAAGTAGCATACTGCCGCCACGTCGGACGAAATAAGAACTGCCGCACATCCATCGCGCCGCCTCCGATGTCTCCTCCGATGAGGTTGGCGTCCATACTCTCCAGGGACGCGGGAGTTAAGACTCGTCGCGCCAGAACGCAGTCGCGAAATCCCGGCGCGAAACGCTCGATCTGCGCCTCAAGCCGCGGCAGCATGTCGAAGTCGGAGCTATTCGGAACGTGGCAATAAGCCCACGCCACGTGACGGCCTTCGGGCGCGCGCGAGGGATCAAACAACGTCGGCTGCGCCAGCAAGACGAACGGACGCTGGGCATGATGTCCATGTCGCATAGCGTCTTCTGACGTCGCGATCTCTTCCGTCGTACCGCCGAGATGAACCGTCGCTGCACGCAGGCACTCGAACGCCTTCCACGGCACTGGACTCGACAAGGCATAATCAACTTTGAACACGCCTGGGCCATAGCGGTAGCGTTCTAGCTCACGCTTGTATGCCGCCGAGAGCCGCTCGCCGGCAATCCGAAGCAACTGGCGCGGAGTGACATCGCACAACATTAGGTCGTAATTCCCAATCGCCGCCAGACTATCAACGCGTGCGGATGTTTGCACAGTGCCGCCTAGCTTGGCCAAATACGCGCACAGCGCGTTGGTGATGGATTGTGCGCCACCGCGGGGAATCGGCCAACCCACGGCATGTGCAGCTACGCCGAGCATCAACCCGAAGCCGGAGCTCATGGGCTCATCCAGGGCGAGAACTGAGTGCGCTGCCAGCCCGGCGAAGAGCGCCTTGGTTCTGGCATCGCGAAACCAGTGTTGCGAGACGGCGATCGCGGACGGGAATGAAACCAGACCCAGACGTGCGAGCAAAACGGGATGGCGGGTGAAAAGATGCACCGGACGTAGCACTTCGGGCGCCAGTTCCCGCCAATGTTTCGCGAACGGTTCCATCAGCCTGCGCCACTGCTGTCCATCTTCGCCGAGTGCAGCTTCCGCAGCGCCGAGGTCGCGCTCCAGCACCACGGCGGTACCGTCGTCGAGCGGGTGGGCAAGAGGCGCCGGCGAGTGGATCCATTCCAGTCCGCAATCACGCAATGGCAACGAGGAGAAGAATGGCGAGCCGGCGGCCATGGGATGGACAGCCGACCCGAAGTCATGCAGGAAACCCGGCAGAGTCAGCGGGAGAGTGCTCGCCGCGCCGCCGGGCTGCGGCTCCGCCTCGAAGATGTCCACTCGCAAGCCAGCCTGCGCGAGCACTATTGCCGCGGCCAGCCCGTTCGGACCTGCGCCGATGACCGCAGCCCGGCGTCTGTCTTCCATTCGCGACCCCTTTGGCAAAGCCTCCAAGCGGCGTCCCTTCGTTAGGGCGATTTTACTGGTGCAGCGCCAGCGGCTCCGGCCATTGCACGACGCCGGCTTTCCCATCCGGCAGGCGCTCCAGCACTGGAGCGTAAAGCCCGAGCAGTTTGCGGTTCCACCACCGGCCCGTCGCGCGTTTTTCGGCGAGACTGGTAAACCAGTACTGCCACAACACGGCGCGCACCTGTTTTGGCGGCCCATCCGGCAACGGATTTCGCGCGAACAGCGCCAGCACATCCGGCGCGCCTGCGAGCAGGCGCTCCTCGGCGCTCGGCACGATAAGGTTATCGCGCCAGGACCCCAGTGAAGCGAACCACAAGTTCCAGTCGAACCGCGGCTGATAGGGCGCGTAGATGCCCGGCCGCTTGCTTGGATCCTGAGGCTTGTAGCGGAAGGCATAAGTGACCCAGGTCTGCCCGTCATTAGAACCTTGAAATTCGATTTCATAACGGCCGCGCGTCATCACGGCGAATAGGCCGTAGCGATTGGCGATTCGAAACGGCTCGAGGGCTGCGACCGGCGAGGTTGGGAGCGGCAAGCGGGGGAAGACGATCCAGATCGTTTGAACTGTGGTCGCGTAAAAGATCCAAATCAGAATTACGCTGGTGAGAGTGAGCTTAAGAGCGCGAAATGAGTGCCGATGCTGGCGCGTGTTTGTTGCTGAATCTGCCTGCTCTTCTGTCGGCGCGTCGGCGTCTGGCGAGATGGTCTGCTTCCACGATTTAGGCATCACCCACAGCAGAAAGCGGTCGTCGAGCAGCAGAAATCCAAGTAACAAAACGAGGTAGTTCAGGAATGTGTAATTCGCGGTGAGGATGACCGGGATCTGCCATGCCGTCACCATGAAAAAGCAGGCGATCCGCCAACGCCGCGGCAGAAACAACATGAACATCAGGCCGAGCTCGAGCACGAGCGTGGCCCCGGTTGCGAAGGCGTGAAACGAATGTGGCAGGTGTTGCACGTACCAGCCAATCCACGTGGGTAGCGGGCCGTTCTGGTAGTACTCGTCCATGGCCGTGAAGTTGCGCCACTCTGGGTCGCCGCTGGCGAGCTTCACCATGCCGGACTCGAAGTAGATGCGAAACCACTCCCATTGCAGGAGGAAGTAGCTAGCGCGCGATGGCGGATGTGCCCGGCCCAAGCCCGGCAGCAATCCCGGTGGCGCGAAGAACAGCGAGATAAAACCCGCCTCCAGCAGCATGCCGTCGGACTGATAGGCGGAGAAATCCTGCGCCGCGGCCACAAAGGAAAGGAAGCACACGAAGCAAATCAGCAACATACCGCGCGGCCAGAAGTTGACGGCGAGCAGCAGCGAGGTGATCATGCCAACCCAGCAGATCGCCATAAGCATGTGCGGACCGGTGGAGAGCCACAACAGCGTTGGCGCGCACCAAAAGCGCACGACGCCGAACTGGCCCGCTACGGCAGCAAGATATTCGTTCGATGGAAGAATTCCGTCGGCGCCGATAAGTCCGCGTATCTGAAACACCAACGAGAAGAAAGCGGAAAAATAGATGAGGCCAAGTGCGCGCAGAAATATCCAGCGCGGAATCAGGCGCTCGCGGAGGCCGTACTCCGAGTCAAAGAGCCACCGGATGATGGAGCCAGGGGCCCAGTCCATCGCAGTCGGATTATACCGATGAGGACGGGCGGCGTCTTGCCCGTTCATTGCCTCATCCGGACCACGCCGCTGTCACGGACTCTAGTCAGGTGAAACGGCCGGGGCTTTTCGTATCCCATCCCACGTTGTGGGAGCCGCATCTTACGGCCGAGGACGGCTACTGTACGTCGAAGTCGGCCGTGCGCGGCTGCGTCGTGTTCCCGGCGGAGTCCACCGCCCTCAACTCGAGACGGTAGGAACCCGGTGGAAGTTCGCCCACCGGTAGCACCAACCCCAGCGGAACCAGCGGACTCCCAGGTTTCGCATCGGCCGCGGCGCCCCCGGTGTCGATTTTCTTTTCCCCTGTCTTGCGGTCCACCACGACCATTTGGACCCCAACTTTGGGAGGATTGGGACCCGCGAGCGCCGGAGCGTAGATCTCCACGTAAAATCCTGCGCGGTCAGTTTTCTTAAACTGATCGCTCCCCGAAGGAATAACCTGCATTCCCTGGGTTACCAATGGAGTGCGATCCTCGAGCAGCGCAGCATCCAGACTTAATCCCATCTGCGCAACCGGGTGAATATTCTTGCTCAATGCCACGCCGCTCAAGCTGAATTGCTTCCCGTCATAAGGGTCGATCACCAGGGGCGTTTCCAATTTCCCGAAGCTGTCGGCGCCATGGGGATTAAACACGACCTTCAGATTGTAATGACCCGCGGCAACATCGAATTGAGTGTCGTAATGAAATGGCTTTGAGTTGAATTCTTCCAACCCTTTCTTGTCCTCGAAGTCGAGGTTGATGCTATCGCTGAATCGTGCCGCAACTGTTCCGTCCAGCTTGTAGGCGAGCCCAAAGACATTGACCGTGGCGTGCAGCTTGCCCTTCTCTTTCTCGAACTTGATGGTGTTGGGAGGAATCTCGATTGCGAGGTTCACTCTTGCCGTGTTTACCGAGGTGTAAAAGTAGGGAGCCAGCATGGAAGCAGCGATGGTACCCGGCTGCGAACCGGCAATGCGGTTTTCCAGTTGCCTTTCTTCCGGCTTTCCGGCCAGCAAGTCTGTGGGTTTCACGTTGCAGTACCCACTGCGCCAGCGAGCGACGGCTCCGCTGCGTTCGACCTTGACCTTCAGTAAGTGGCAGCTTCCCTCTTCCGAAGCCGCGGGCGTATATCCCAGGATGTAGTACTGAGTCTGCTCCTTCGCGATCTTCTGCATACCACCCAGCAGATCGTTCGAATTCACGATCACGAACCCACCGGTACCCTGTGCGAGTTGATAGAGGACCTGCTGGTTGTCAATGACGTTCGGAATGGTCGGAATCAGCTGGTGGCTCTGGTTATATGGATTGTAGCCACCATACATGTTCGGACTGTTCATGGGAGTACTTCCACTGCGACTGCCACTACCTGCAGTTCCTGTGCCGCCTCCGGCGTGAGTGCCACCGGCGCCAGTTCCTCCTCCCGCCCCGGTGCCATGCCCCCCACCACTCCCGGTTCCACCGCCTGTCCCGCCATGCTGCACGTAAACCAATGTGGCTGGCTGATTGTCTTCGGAGTAGTAGTCGAGTGTTGCAGTCACAAGCTGGGCTCTCCGGAAGTCGGGCTTTGTCTCCACATGCGCGGAACCAGGCCCAGCAGTAACTCCCGAAGTCAGGCCCCGAACGTCGATGGGGTAAACAGCCACATTCGCCCGGTTACACTCGCTGATCAGCGCCAGCAGTTCAGACTCCTTTTCGTAGAAATCGGGATCGCCGGGCTTGAGGGGAAAACCTGCGGTCAGGAAGACTAGGCTCTTGCGGCCGGGCACAGAGGCCAAGCTCTTGGCAACACTGCGCAACGCCAGCAGCAGGGTACGCGCTCCGAAGTCGGCCTCTGCACTTCCCAGTTGCGGCATGCCAAGCGACGCGACTTCCACCGGTTCTGCATTGGGCGACACGCTGGAGAACTTGACGTTACGTACAACTTGCTTCAGCCGCTCGCCATCAGCCGTGAAGTTTTGCGCAACGCTCATCGTGCCGCCGAAATTGATGACTGCCATGTAGCGGTCTGGCCCGGCGTTTGCCTCGACAAACTTCGCCGCAGCATCGCGCGCCTGGGCCTGGTCGGAGAGGCTCAAGGTGGAGTTGTCGAACAACAGCACGAGGTAATGCCGATGACTCTGAGAGGGAGCTGAGGGGCCGGATTCAACCGAGAAACTCTTAATCGGCTGCTCCTTGTTGTCTTCCCAAACTTTGAAGTCCTTGGCGGTCAGATCGGTGATGTAATTCCCCTGCTTGTCGGTGACGACTGTATCCACCAAGACCAGGCGTGTCTCCGCTTTGAAGACTGGTGTGGAACTGTCCGCGGCTTGAGGCTGGAGCTGGGCCTGAGCTTGCGGCTGCTGCGCGCGTGCCGTGGGCACCAGAGCCTCCCAGCCAATCCCAGCGCCCGCTACCATGACCGCCGCGAACAAAACGCGATGCATTTTCATATTCCACCCTATACTTACGGAATTTCGATGGCGCCGTTTTGCGCCGCTAATTGTCCCTCATCGTCACGCACCACCAGCCGCACGAGGTAGCTGCCCGGCTTAACGTCGAAGCTGCTTTTCAAGGTGACTCCGGAGGCCAGCTTGCTATCCAGGGTCTCATCTTTCCAACGCATTTGGAGGACCTTTTGAACGGCGGTGACAAAGTTGCCATTGCGGTCGAACACGGCGGAGACAACCGTCAGACTGTCTTTGTTCCGACCGTCCGATTTGCGATAGTGCAGATGCCGCACGTCCAGCCGCACGAGAACGGAAAGCTTCGCGTCGTGGTCGCTGGTCTTGAAAAACTGAGTGTGCATCTGCACCGGAATATCGTGCACCTCTTCCTGGGAAAAAACCTGGTCCTCAATCTGCTGTTTGGCCTGCTGCGCCGCGTCTTCGGCCTGCCGGGGAGCATAGTATCCCTTGCGGGCCTGGATGTTCAGCTTTTGTCCCTTCACCATGACTTTCAGATTGTGAAAATGGCCATCGAACTTCAAGTTCTGCGGAGCGAAGGCCAGAAGATAGGAATACTCCGGGGGCGTGTCCAATTGCTGAAAGCCCTTGTCCAGATCATTGTTGTTGTGGAAGAAGGTGCCTCCGGTGGCATATGCCAGCTCAGAGAGCACATCGCCATCCGCTAACGCTTCGGCCCGCTGGAACTGCAACGTCTCGGCTAAAACGATGGACGAAGGCGCGTGGATGCTGCGGCTGGCATCCGGCATCGCCGTGTAAAGTCCGCGCGCGTCCAGCGCATTGATTGTGACATAGGAATGCAGCGCGCGTTCCGCTAAATCGGACTGCTCCCAGAGTTGCTCCGGGTTGTAGAAACCCGGGGACACGACCAGGATGCTCCGCTGACCGGGCATGGCAGCAATCCTTCGCACTACGTCCTTCAGGCTACCGAGAGTAACCTGGGTTTCATGATTGCCCGCTTCCAGTTCCCGAACTGCGGTTGAGTATGCCAACTGCCCCGCCGCCGCGTACCTATTAGGATCTTCGTCGTACGCACATTCCCATGCGTCCTGGGTTGCCACTTGCGTGGCCTGCTCGTCACGCTTGATTATTAGGTCCGCCATGTAGTAGGTAACGTTCGGACATCCGGTTACGGCTGTGCTGGTAATCGAGCTTGGCTTGATCCGGTTCAGCGTCTCACGCAACTTCGTACGGTCGTCTGTGAAGTCGAGCTGGGTTTGACCGGACGTAGTGAATATGGCGGCCCGGTCCGTCGCCTGCAAGCTCTGGAGATGCCGCTCGGCTGCGTTTCTCGCCTGCGCCAGGTCGCTGAACTGTAGATGAATGTCGTCGAAGAGATAGGCAATGTAGCGCTTTGGCAGGGTCAGAGAAGTGGCGTTCTGTCCAGGCGCTTCCGGCGCAATGTCCTGATGGACCGCAGGCTTGGTCCCAGCCTCCACAGCAAACTTGCTGATGACCTGCGGCCTGCCGTTGTCCAGGAGTTGGAAATCGTCCTGCTTCAGGTTCCCCACCGCGTGCCCCTGAGCATCACGCACCACGACTCGAACCTCAACGAGATTCACCTTCACCTTGAACGTGGTTGAGGTTTCCTCGGTCGACATCTCTGGAGCATTCTTGTCGGACTGCTGGGCGGCGGGAGCTGCAACCGGCTGCGCTGGCTGCGGCGATTGAGTGGTCTGCGCGGGGGTGGTACTCTGCTGCGCTGTTAAAGCCGTTCCGGATAGCATCAGCGCCAGCAGCAACAGGGCGATGGCCACCGAACGGGTCTTCACATCGCCAGCCACCTTCCCGGCAGAATCTCTGTCAGTAGTGGGCACAGCGGAAGCGCGACTCATGCGAGAAAAGAAGACGTGTGCGCGCACAACATAGCTCCGGTCGAGCCGCTCCCAGGACGATGTGTAATAAATGCTATTCCGTTCCCGTCAAAAGCGCCAGTGGCGACCGCCGCCCTCATCAAGTTTGCAGATGTTGGTCTTAGCGCCGTCTTAACATCTATAATCAGTCTGTTAGCTGCTGGGCCGGACGGTCGCTGCCGTCCCGTGAACACTGGCCGTCCGCTTCGGCGGGGCTTCGGCCAGACCAGGTTGCGCGGGCAGGCAGAGGAAAGTCCGAACTCCACAGAGCAGTGTGCCGGATAACGTCCGGGCGGCGTCGTTCAAGCGGCGTTGACGGAAAGTGCCACAGAAAACATACCGCCCCGCGCAAGCGGGGTAAGGGTGAAAAGGTGCGGCAAGAGCGCACCGCGCCGCCAGCAATGGCGGTGGCAGGGAAAACCCCACATGGAGCAAGACCAAATAGGGGAGGAGCGTTCGCTTCGGCGGTCGCACGTGCCGGCTCGGTGCGTCACAACTTCCGGGTAGGTCGCTAGAGCCGCGCAGCGATGCGCAGCCCAGAGGAATGACCGTCGTGCCGCTCTTTGTCTTCGCAGGATCTCCTCAGCAAATCCACGAAGAGAAGGAGCGGCACACAGAATTCGGCTTACAGGCCCGGCAGCTATCGAAAAACCCGTCGTGTCCGCCAGTCACTTCGGCCTGGCTACTTCGCGATAGACCTCCAGCATGCGCCGAACGCCCGCGTCCCAGGAGAACTTGCCCGCCTGTTCAATACCGCGCGCCTTCAGTTTCTCGCGCACGCTTTTGTCGAGCAGCACGCGATGGAGTGCCTTCATGATCTCGAATACATTCTCCGGGTTGACCATCACGGCGGCGTTGCCCACGACTTCGGGAATTGACGAGGTGTTGCTGGTAACTACGGGTGTGGCATGCGCCATAGCTTCCAGCGGCGGCAAACCGAATCCTTCATACAACGACGGAAACACGAAGATCTTAGCCTTGTCGTAGAAGATGCGTAGCACCTCGATCGGCACAAAGCCGAGAAACCGGACGTCGTTCTGCACTCTGCCCTTCACCACCGCGCGCCGCAGGTCGGGATGCTTGGAAACCTCATCGCCGATAATGATCAGCTTCAAGTCCTCGAATTGCCCTTCCTTCGCCAGTTCAGCCTTCAACGCAGCGAACGCCTCGATAATGCGCACGATGTTTTTGTGCGGGCTGATGCGGCCGGCATAAAGCAGAAAAGGGGAGTTCACCTGGTAGCGCTCCGCGATGAACTGGCTGTCAGCTTCACTGGCATGCCCGAGGCGAAAGCGCTCGTCGATCGCGTTGTAGATGACCTCGATTTTTCCCGGTGTAACCTGGAACAGCCGCTCCGTGTCCTTCTTGGAGAAGTTGGATACGGCGAAGATACGCGCCGCGTGATGAAGTACCCGCTTGGTGAATTGAAAATGCAGGTTGCGCTTCACTGCGGAATGACTATTGACGCGGTACATGTGGTCGAGCAGGTCGTGCACAGTCACCACATAAGGACATGGAATAGCCTGCGGCTTCCAGAAAAGGTGCGGCACATGCAGCAAATCGCAGCGGAAGCGTTTCAGCAGACGATGTAGCTCGAGGTAGCTCCCAATCGAAAACTCATTCGGCTGCGCGGGCAGGAGTTTGAAATTCGCCGGCAAACCCTCGATGCCGGTGAGCTTCCCCGGAATACCGATGAGGAAGTATTCATTCTCGTGATCCAGGCGCGCAAGAGTGCGAATAGCATTGCGCGTGTAGGTCCCGACGCCGAACTCGCCAATACGCCGGACATCGATCGCAATCCGCACGACTCAAGTGTAAACCGCGGCACAAACGGAAAAGCCAAGCCCGACCTGACAGAGTCGCATCAGTTACGCTTTCACTACCTCCGCGTGCTTTGCCCTTCGCAAAGCATACAGCGGAAACGCTTCGGCCATTTCCAACACTTCGCGGCGAATGCGCAAAAGCACATTCTTGTCGGTGCGGTTGTGCAATGCCACCGAGATCCATTTGCCGACCTGACGCATCTCGCCTTCCTTCATGCCGCGGGTGGTGAGCGCAGGAGTGCCAAGGCGAATGCCGCTCGGCTTCATCGGCGGATTGGTGTCGAACGGAATGGCGTTTTTGTTGACGGTAATGCCAGCCTCGTGCAGCGCATTCTCGGCTTCGCTGCCCAGCATGCCCTTGGCAAAAACGTCCACCAGCATGAGGTGTGTGTCGGTTCCACCGGAAATAACGTGGAAGCCTTCGTCGGCCAGGGTCTGCGCCAGCACCTTGGCGTTGGCGACAATCTGCCGTGCATAATCTTTAAACCCGGGCTGCATTGCCTCGTGGAAGCACACAGCTTTGGCGGCAATGATGTGCACCAGCGGCCCGCCTTGCATCCCCGGAAATACAACTTTGTCGATCGGCGCAGCGTACTCGGCTTTTGAAAGGATGAGACCAGCCCGCGGCCCGCGCAGAGTTTTGTGCGTGGTGGTAGTGACAATCTGCGCGTGCGGCACAGGCGACGGATGCGCGCCTCCCGCGACTAATCCGGCAAAGTGCGCCATATCCACCAGGTAAATCGCGCCCACCTTGTCGGCGATCTGGCGCATGCGCACAAAGTCAATGAACCGCGGATAGGCGCTGCCACCGCCAATGATGAGCTTTGGTCGCTCGCGTTCGGCAATGCGCTCCAGATCGTCGTAATCGATGGTTTCAGTTTCTTTGGTAACGCCATAGGGGACGATTTTGTATGTCTTGCCGGAAAAGTTGAGCGGATGGCCGTGCGTGAGGTGGCCGCCGTGCGCTAGGTTCAGGCCGAGGATGGTGTCTCCGGGCTGTATCACTGCTGCATACGCGGCCATGTTCGCAGTGGAACCTGAGTGCGGCTGCACGTTGGCGTGCTCAGCCCCAAAGAGTTGCTTGGCGCGGTCGCGTGCCAGGTTCTCGACGACGTCGGTGAATTCGCATCCGCCGTAGTATCGCTTGCCGGGATAGCCCTCGGCGTACTTGTTGGTGAAGACCGAGCCTGCCGCTTCAAGCACGGCTTCGCTCACGAAGTTCTCCGAGGCAATCAGTTCCAGTCCTTCATGCTGGCGGCGCTCTTCGTTCTCGATTGCCTCCGCGATCTGCGGATCAACTTCGGACAGTGGAAGCTCCAAAGGATTAGCGTTCATGATTCCGTCCTCCCGGCTTATGCGGATCCAAGGTTTGATTATCGTCCAACCGGTCACGCTTGCGCAGGGTGTCCTTCGTCCTCGCACTCGATGGCGGCGATCTTCTCCACTCGGCGCTCGTGCCGGCCGCCGGCGAACGGCGTGGCCAGCCATTTGTCGACGATCTTAGAGGCCACATCTTCGCCAACGATGTTCGCTCCCAGCGTCAGCACATTGGCGTCATTGTGTTCACGCGACCGCTCTGCTTCAAACTCGGTGTCAACCTTTGCCGCGCGAATGCCTGGGACCTTGTTGGCTGCGATCGACATGCCAATTCCAGTGCTGCACACCAGGATGCCGAGATCGGCTACATGCGCGGTGACCTGTTCTGCGACCGCCCGCGCGAAGTCGGGATAGTCACACGAGGCTGTCGAGTTCGTACCGCGATCGTCCACAGTAATGCCTTGAGCCGCCAGCTTCTGCTTGATTTTCTCTTTCAGCTCAAAGCCTGCGTGGTCCGCTCCCAAGGCTATTTTCATGGTCACATTGTAGCGCGAAAGCCTAAGAAAGGATGTGACGTTCTACCCCGCAAACGCCTTGGCCAGAAAGCGCGAGATGTGCCAGGCGTCCATGTACTTATAGGGCGTCTCGCCGAGCGAGTAATGGCCGCAAGGCAGCGCCTTGATGGTGGTGTCGAGGCCTAGTCGCACGAATTCACCCGCCGCCTGCAAGGAAAACTCCGGCAAGAACGTCAGGTCGTAACGGCCGTAAATCATGAGCGACTTCTTCGGCCAGCGCCCGAACTTATCGAAGTAAGCGATGGGGCTGATGCACATCCACAGGCTCCGCAGTTCGTCGTGCGCGAGAACAGTTTCGAGGCTTTGACGGATGTGCTGCGTCGATTGCCCGGTCCAGACCACATCGCCGAATGTCGTGGAGGCGTGATTGAATACGCTGACGCTGATGCGCGGATCGTGCGCGCCGGCCAGAAATGCGTAGCACGAGCCAAGACTGGTTCCGACAATTCCCAGCCGCGAGTATCCACGCTCCTGCAGCCAGTCGAGGCAGGAGCGGATATCGATAATCGCCTGCCGGCCCGCGTGAATCGTGCGGCCGATGTTGGACGAAACTGAGTAGTCGGCGCGCGTCAGTCCTGCGGGACGCCGAATGTCGTGATACGGCATGCTCATGCGCAGCGCGGCAATGCCGAGCACATTGAAGATACGGCACAGCGCATTCTGACTCACGCCGTCGGCGTTCCACTGCGGCAGCAGAATTACGGCGCGACGCCCGCGCGCGGGAAACCAGCGTGCATTCGCGCAATTGTTTTCGGGATAAGGTGACTCCACCGCCGAAGTGAAGCGCAGAAATTTTCCCCACTCGTCTTTGGGCTGCTTCTTGGGCGGCTCGCTGCCGGTGTGGAACAGCTCAACCTTGCGATGCTCGATGCGAAAATCCGTCGGCGTCTTGTACGCGTAGAACTCGTCGCTGTTGGCAACGATGTGCTGGTTCACCGCCGCCCAATATTCCAGCATCGCGGCCTTGTCGGCCTGGTCTTGAGGCGGACTAAGGTTCTCCAGCGGCCACTGGTTCGCCCACTCCAAACCCCACTCGAACGGACGCACCACACGATTGTTGTCGCGCGAGGTCATGCGTGATTCCCATTCGTAAATCCAGCGCCGATAATGTTCTCGCATCTGCGAGAACTATACCGAAGCGAACGGGGCGCGGTCGCGCGCAACCCAATGAAGATGCGGCTCTGTGCGCTGAACGGCGCTCAGCGCAGGTTGAGCGGGAAGAGGCTCTTCACTTTTACGGTTCGACTCATTCCAATTGACCCGATGCAAACGCGCTCAGAATCGCAATGCCCGCTTGTGCGCTCGCGGGAGACGGCGGGGTCTGTTGACTAACTACTGACATCCGTTCGCTCTACTCCGCTTTCCAGCCTTGAGATCGTTATTGCCGCGGAGTTAGTGTCCTACCATTCCCCCATGCGTCTGTAGAATCATCAGCTTAGCCGTGAATTCGCGGCAATTAATGCAAAACAAAAGAGTTACACTAAAAAAAGAAGCTGGCGTGGGGCACTCCGCGAGTAAAACTTTAAGACACTGATTGCGAGGCCTTACACAACGTTGTCCGCGTTTGCGTCGCTCGCTGCCGGCGCGTATTCAGAGAAGAGCTTGTCCAGATCTTCCTTCGATACTAGGGATTTCTTCGTCAGGTGGTTCAAGAGCCAATGTAGCAAAATTTCCTATCCTGATTGCATCGGGATTGCAACGCTCGACCTCCCGTCCAAACCTCTAGCGTGAAGCCCAGCTACTCTACCCACGAGGATGTGTCCCGCCTCGTGAGGAATCGCTACGTCGACAACTGGACCAAGTGATTTCACTATTACAAATAAACTCCGCCCTCAACGTTGAGCCTACTGATTAAACTCGCTCTCCGCTGACAGGTTCTCAAACCGCGTATAGCGCTTGATGAAGGCCAGGCGGATGGTGTCGGTGGGACCGTTGCGTTGTTTGGCGAGGATGATTTCGGCGCGGCCTTCGAGGTCGGGATCGTCCTTCTTGTACACCTCTTCGCGGAAGATGAAGGCGACCACGTCGGCGTCCTGCTCGATGGAGCCCGATTCGCGCAAGTCGGAGAGTTGCGGCCGATGGTCGCCGCCGCGGCTCTCGGGCGCGCGGCTCAGCTGCGACAGCGCGACCACTGGGACCTTAAGCTCCTTGGCCAGCGCCTTCAGCCCGCGCGAGATGGCCGACACCTCCTGCGTGCGGTTCTCGAAGCGCTTGCCGCCGATGGGCACCGCCGACATGAGCTGGAGATAATCCACGATGAGCAGGTCGAGGCCTTCGGTCTGCCTCAGGCGGCGCGCCTTGGCCCGCATTTCGCTGACGGAGATGCCAGGCGTGTCGTCGATGAACAGCTTGGAATGCATGAGTTCTTCGGTGGCGCGGGTCAGCTTGCGTATGTCGTCCTTGGAGCGGAAGCCCTGGCGCAAAGCCATCGAGTCCACCTGCGCGTGTGACGCGAGCATGCGCATCAGCAGCGCTTCGCGCGACATCTCCAGCGAGAAGACGCCCACAACTTTGCCGTCCAGCACCGCCGCGTTCTCGGCGATGTTCATGGCGAACGCGGTCTTTCCCATCGAGGGGCGCGCGGCAATGATGATCAGGTCCGAGCGCTGAAAGCCGCTGGTCAGCTTGTCGAGCAGCGTGTAGTGCGTCTCCAGGCCGGTGATTTCCTGGCCGCGCTCGAGCAACTCCTCCAGCGAGCCGAAGGAACCTTTGATGATGGACGGGATGTCCATGAATCCCTGTCCGATGCGGTTCTCGGAGAGCTGGAAGATGGCCTGCTCGGCGCGGCCCAGCACCTCCTCGGCTTCGTCGGAGTGCTCGATGGCTTCGGCGATGGCGTTCTGCGCGACGTTGATCAGCCCGCGCAGCAGAGCCTTGTTGCGCACGATGCGAACGTAGTGCTCGATGCTCGGGCGCTCGGGCACGCCGTCGATGAGCGACGACAGATACGCGACGCCGCCGATGGCCTCGACTTCTTTGCGGCGATCGAGTTCCTCGACCAGCGTGATCATGTCCACCGGACGGCCGCTCTCCTGCAGGTCGTGCATGCGGGAATAAATGCGGCGATGCGCGTCGAGCGAGAAGTCGTCAGGGGTGAGATGTTCCGCGGCCTGGTCGTAGAGTGAGTTGTCGAGCAGGATCGCGCCGAGGATGGAGCGCTCCGCCTCCATGCTTACGGGCAGCCCGCGTTCGAGACTGTAGTCGGTGGTGGCCATCGGTGGGTGCAGTCAGAGTAGACAGATCGGCGAACGCGCGCAACGATTCAGTTGGTCAAAAAGGTGGTGTCAAAGAAGATTCCTGAGCAAAAACTGTGGTCGCTGTGGATTAAGAGGCTAAATTATTACAGGAGTGTCTTTAGGGGCGGATTCATGTGTCGGCCGAGCCACAAAGCGATGCGATGGCATTGCTCCGTTCACACAGAGGCCGCTGTCTCCGCAGAAAGAGTACTGCACCATTCCCGCCCGGACCTTCTTGAGTGTCACGAATCATGTGATGTCCTAGAGCAGATGCTGAATCAAGTATTTCAGACGCTCCCAAAGTTCGAGAGCGAGCACTATGACCAGGAATGCTCGGACAAGGAACCACTCAATGAAGCTAAAGACTTCGGCAAATCGGGCCGGTGGTTTATAGCGGGACATCCAGTTCCCTCCAAACAAAGAACTTCATTTAATTTCTTTGTTCGGCGAGCAACCGGAAATAAAAACGTAGCGACCTTGGACATCTGCTGTCAAGGCCGAACCCAGTCTCGCGCGGGATTTCGTTCGAAAAAGTAGGGCGTTTCTGTGGAAAACAACGGTTGAACTCGGATAAACTCAGACTGAACCTCGGTCGTCCTTTGGTGAATGATGCCAGTTCAGCGTATCGACAAGGTGGGCCGCACCGCTAACGCCGCGTTCCTAATTGCGGCCCGAGACCAGCCACCTCGGGCCGCTCTAAGAGGCACAAACTCAACGTCCGTGCGACGTCAGCGCGGCTTCCCTGCTCAGCCCTGAGCAACGGCGATGAGCGTTAGCGTGTGCTGCGCATTGCTGCGCTTTGGTGGTGCGGACCTGGGAGGAAGCTCTCGAGTACCAGCACCTCGAGAAAGGTCCGTGCATAAGCGCACGCACACTCAATCTGCCTTATTCGGCTGCGACCATCCAGGATGCGGCATGTTTTCCTCAGCGCCTATCGAGTGGCGTGGAGGAAAAAGGATCTGAGGCCGTTGCCTTCGCCTCGGATCATCTCGCATCGCTGCAACGGTTCATCGGCAACCTCGGAAGCGGCACGCAACAGCCTGTGCCTCGACTGCGTGACAGAATGCTGGAACAGCGCGCCGGCACACAAGCACAAAACGTGTGCCCGCTGTGCATATCATGTGCAACGCGCGCAATTGTTGTGAAAATTAAGAGGAAAAACCGGCTGTTATGCCAACGCCTGCGAAACGGTGCCCGCGTTCTCCACATCCGTTAACCAGTTTGTTACTATCGCGAACCGGCACTTCCGGTTATGCTCGCGGTTATGGCAGTGTCGGTCACGGTGCTGGCGAGCGGAAGCAAAGGCAACTGCACGGTCGTATCCAGTTCCGGTACTCGACTGCTGGTGGACGCAGGCCTCTCCTGCCGCGAGCTTCTGCGGCGCATGGTTCTGTGCGGCCTCGATCCGCACGCCATTGACGCGATTCTGATCACCCACGAGCACACCGACCACATCGGCGGGCTGCACGTGCTTGCCAGGCGGCTCAAAGTTCCGGTTTACATCACTGGCGCGACCAACCACGCGTACCAGAAATTCGCGCGCGATAGCGCGGGCAACCGCATCGCAATCGCACGTCTGGAGACGTTCTGCGCCGGCAGCGCATTTCAGATCGGCGACATCTCGGTGACGCCGTTCACCATCCCGCACGACGCCGTCGATCCTGTTGGCTTCACGTTTCGCAACGACGGCATCAAGGTCGGCATCTGCACCGATCTCGGATACATGCCGGCCAGCGTTCGCCATCACCTGCGCGGTTGCCATGTGCTGATGATCGAGTCGAATCACGACCTCGAGCTGCTGCGGGGCGGCCCTTATCCGTGGAGCGTGAAGCAGCGCGTGATGAGCCGCGTCGGCCATCTCTCCAACGACGCTCTCGCGGATTTCCTGACGAGCGACTATGATGGAGTAGCCGAGTTCCTCATCCTGGCGCACCTTTCGGAGCAGAACAATCATCCCGAGATCGCGCGGATGACGGCTGAACGTGCCCTGAGCGAGCAGCGCAGCCTTTTGCGCAACCGCCTGCTGCTCGCGGCACAGCATGAACCGCTGCCAGCGGTCCGACTGTAGTTTACCGTTCTACGAGCGCCCGCCGCGGCGGGCTGGCCGCGGGTTCGGCATGACGAATGGCACAATGCACTGATCCCGTCATCGGTAAGATTCTGGCCGGTTGGCGCTACGACATCTCTGGCCTTGCCCCTGAAATGGGTGGAGACTACGAGGCACACCTCGCCGAGTGCCCGTTCTGCCACTCGCGCCAGCGCCTGCATCGCGGCATTGACATCGGCCTGATGGCGCTCGCCTCGGCCTCGATGGTTGTCTTCCTGCTCGCCTACGGCGTCATTCGCCACTTCCATCCCAGCCACGCGTTCCTGTTGGAAATCGGCGCGTTGGGCGGATTCCTGCTTTCCATGCTGCTGTGGTTGCTGGTCGCGGTGGCGACACCAGCCCCGCTGGTGGTCAAGGACGTGGCGATGTTTGGCGCGCGCGTTGGATTGGAAAAGCTGCCTGACGAGATTCGCGATCGCATTCCCGAAGACTTGCGGCTGAAGATTTCGGGGCAGAGCTAGCCGTCAGCCGTCAGCCGTCAGCCGTCAGCTATCAGCCGTCAGTTTTCCGTCGGTAGGAACATCTCGCGGGATTGGAAGCCCGTCTTCGATCAGACTATCTACGTAAAGTTGAATTGCCTCGCGGATGTTAGAGATGCCCTCTTCGACCGTTTCACTTTGGGTGTGGCAGCCGGGTGGGGTCGGACAGAACACATGATAGCCGCCTTTGTCCTCCTTCTCGAAGCTGACGCTAAACCGGTGTGTTGCACCGTGTTGCTGTTCAACGGACATGAAACCCTCCCCTCTATTGATAAGGCGCTAGACCCCCAGTGGTCTCCGGCCCCTCACCGCTAGTTGCTTGTTTTCCATCCCACCTGCTTGCCTTTGTTCTGCTCATCGAGCCACTTCTTCAGCGGCGCGAAGTACTCCAGCATCGCGCCAGCATCCATCTGGCGCTCGCCGGTTAGGGCGTAAAGCGCGTCCGGCCAGGGCTTACTCTGGCCCATTTCAAGCATGGTATTCAGCTTGGCGCCGGCGGCCTTGTTGCCGTAGAACGAGCAGCGATAGAGCGGCCCGCTGAATCCGGCCTCGCGGCACATAGCGCGGAAGAACTGGAACTGCAATATCCGCGCCAGGAAGTACCGCGTGTAGGGCACGTTCGCGGGCACGTGATACTTCGCGCCCGGATCGAACTCGGCTTCGCTGCGCGGCACCGGAGGCGCAACGCCCTGGTATTTCTCGCGCATCTCCCACCATGCCTTGTTGTAGTCGGCGGGCTTAATTTCGCCGCTGAAGACTTTCCAGCGCCACTGATCGATAAGCAATCCGAACGGCAGGAAAGCGACCTTGTCGAGCCCCTCGCGCAGCAGGAAGCCAATGTCGTCGGTCTGCGGAATGGTCGCCAGCAGTCCGACTTTGTTTAAGTACTCGGGGGTGATGGCCAGCGCGATGGTGTCGCCGATGGCCTCGTGAAAGCCGTCGTTCGCCCCACCCTTGAAAAGTAATGGCTGGTTCTCGTAGGCGCGCTGGTACATGTTGTGTCCCAACTCGTGGTGAATGGTGACAAAATCCTCGCCGCGCACCTGGATGCACATCTTCAGGCGGACGTCGTTGAAGTTGTCAATGTCCCACGCGCTGGCATGGCAAACCACGTCGCGATCGCGTGGCTTCACAAACAGCGAGCGCTCCCAAAAAGTCTTGGGCAGCGGCGCAAAGCCTAGTGACGTGAAGAAGCCTTCGCCGTACTTCACCATGCCGATGGGATCAACGTTCTTCGCCTTCAGCAGGTCGGTGACGTCATATGGCTGTTTCTGCTGCGGAGGTGCTACGAGTGGGAAAATGTTGCCCCACTCCTGGGCCCAGGGATTGCCCAGCAAGTCAGCACGAATCATCCCATTCGCGTCCACCGCCGTCGGGCCATACTTCTCGATGAGCTTTGCGCGCACATAGCCATGCAGCGAATCGTAGAGCGGCTTCACCTGTTGCCACAGCCGCTCGACCTCTGCCGAGAACTGTTCCGGCGTCATGTCGTAGCCCGCGCGCCACATGGCGCCGAGGTCCTTGAAGCCCATCTCGCGCGCACCTTTGTTGCCCAGCTCGACCCAGCGCGAATAGCGGTCGCGCATCGGCGGCGAGATGGTGCGCCAGCCGACCCATAGGTCCTTGAGCTCCTCAGGATCGGTGCTGTTGGCCATGATCTCTTCGATGGCCGTGATGTCGAGACATTTGCCGGCGTGCTTGCCGGTTTTCGGACAGTACTTGCCTTTGCCGTAGTCGGCTTCGAGCGACGTCCCGATACGAGCCATTTCGGCCAGTTTTTTGGGATCGTTCGGCGCCGGCGCAGGTACCGCGGCCGAGAGCTTCAGCAGCAGCATCTTGCGCGCCAGAACGTCGGGCAGCTTCAAGCTGTCATAGCGCGTGGCCTGCTTCGCTAAGTCCGTGGTGGCACCGATCAGCACCTCGTTGGCGTCGGCTGCCATCTGCTCGGTGTCGTCGGTGATGAAGTTGGCTTGAACCCATGCAGCGCGGCTGGCCTTTACCGTGAGGTCTTGCAGACGGATTTCGGCATCGTGAATGAATTGTTCCGCCTCGGCAACGGTCGGCGGGTTTGACTGACCTGTGGCTTGCGGATCGGCGGTAGCGGCTTGTGCGTTCATGAGAGCACCAGGAGGAATCAGGGCTAGAAAAGCGAGCATTACGATGACGGGAAACAGCCGGACGGCTTTGCGCATGGGCTGGCAACCTCCGGAAGAACATTGTAAATGGCGGCTGCGCTTTTCGCTTTTCGCTCTTCGCCTTTTGCTTTCGTCGATTTCGTCTTGCTGTCATCCCGAGCGAGCGACCCTGGGGTCGGGCCGCGAGTCGAGGGATCTGCGGTTTCCTGGTTGTCAAAACTTCTTCGGCGTGATGCGGTCCGTGCCAACATACGGCCGCAGCACTTCAGGAATCACCACGCTGCCATCCGCCTGCTGATAATTTTCGACGATCGCCACCCAGGTGCGGCCGATGGCCAGTCCGCTGCCGTTGAGCGTGTGCACCAGTTCCGTCTTCTTGCCGCCCTCGGGACGAAATCGGATGTTCGCGCGACGTGCCTGAAAGTCAGTGAAGTTCGAGCAGGAAGAAATCTCGCGAAACAATCCCTGTCCCGGCAACCACACTTCGATGTCGTAGGTCTTGGCCGCCGAGAAACCCAGGTCAGCGGTACACAACGCGACCGTGCGGTAGTGCAGCCCGAGCTTCTGCAACACCTGCTCTGCATCGCGCGTGAGCTTCTCATGCTCGTTCCACGACTGCTCGGGCTTGGTGAACTTCACCAGCTCAACCTTTTGAAACTGGTGCTGGCGAATGATGCCGCGCACATCTTTGCCGTACGAACCGGCCTCGCTGCGGAAGCATGGTGTGTACGCCGTGAGCGAAATGGGCAGGCGCGCTCCGTGGAGGGTTTCGTCGCGGTAAAGGTTGGTCACCGGAACTTCGGCGGTCGGAATGAGGTACAGGTTCTTCTCACCATGAGGGACTTTGAACAGATCGGCCTCGAACTTGGGCAACTGTCCGGTGCCGTACATCGAATCGGCGTTCACCATGAACGGCGGCAACACCTCGGTGTAGCCGTGCTCGCGCGTGTGCAGGTCGAGCATGAAGTTCATCAGCGCTCGTTCGAGCTTCGCCCCGAGGTCCCAATACACCGCGAAACGCGCCCCCGTGATCTTGGCTGCGCGTTCCAGATCGAGCACGCCGAGTTCTTCGCCCAGCTCCCAGTGCGGCTTGGGGGCGAAATCGAACTGCGGAGGAGTTCCCCAACGGCGTACCTCGACGTTGTCATGCTCCGACTTGCCCACGGGTACGCTCTCGTGCGGCAGGTTGGGAACGCCCGTTAATATGTCGCGCAACTTTGCATCGCAGGCAGTAACGCGCTCGTCCGCCTGAGCAATCTTCTCCTTCAGCTCTTTCTGTTCCTGGAGGTTCGCGGCGGTGTCCTGCTTCTCCTTTCTCAACCGCTGGAACTCCTCGACTAGCTTGTTGCGCCGGGCCTTCATGGTCTCGGCTTCAGTGATGGCCGTACGCCGCTCAGAATCAATCTCCCTAAAATCCTTGAGAATGACGGGGTCCATGCCGCGCTGGCGCAGTTTTTCTTCGACAAGTGGCAGATGTTCGCGTACAAAGGCTAGGTCGAGCATAAGAGATCAGGTTACTCCAACCCCGACGAGCGAAAAAGCGGTGCTTGTCAGAGCCGGACGCGGAAGCACACAACAAAACGCGATGTATAAGCGACGATTTTCGTTGCGGGCACGAAGGGCAACGATACAGCGCGGACGAGCAGCTTAGTTTAAGATGCCAGTTCGTACCGCGATCATGTCCAAAGCCAGAATCCTGACGATGCCTGCCATGCCCGGCGCGACGCGAGTGCGCCGTAGCCGCGAAGGTGACCCGCGTTATGTTGAAGGACAGCGCCTCCTCGTCAAGGCGATCCGTTACCTGGTGCAGACCGATGCAGCGGAAAATTTGCCGGCGGTCGAGTTGCTCACTGAGCATTTCTGCACAAAATTCCGCATGAGCGACAAACCCGCTGTGTTGCAGCCGCGGGTGTAGCGCCTTCTAGGGCTGCCGCGGCGCTGACTCAAAATCCTGCTGCTTGCTTGCCAACTGCGCATGCCACTTGGCTGCGGCCTGAATGAAGGCACGAAACAGCGCCCGCGAGGCTGCATCGTCCTCATAGGTACGCTCGGGATGCCACTGCACTCCGAGCACAAAGTGATCGGAAGCAGTTCCTTCCACCGCCTCTTTCACCCCGTCCTCGGGACACCACGCTACCAGCCGCAATCCGTCGCCGAGCACATCCGGCGCCTGGTGATGGCTGGAGTTCACCGGCATGGCAACCGCGTCGCCCTCAGGCAGGGTCCCCGCATCCCGCAGAATCGCCGCCAGCTTCGACTGCGGCTCCACCCGCAATTGATGCGCCTGGGCGACTTTGCGCCCCGCCTCGTGGTTCACTCCCTCCGGAAGTTCCTGGTCGAGCGTACCTGTGCGCCAAACGTTCAGCGATTGCAGCCCATAGCAGATGCCGAAGACGGGCTTGCGCATGTTGTAGGCGTCCTGCAACAGCAGTTCGTCGGCGTTGTCGCGAAGGGCGTCCGCGGATGCCGTCTTGGGATGCCGCGTCGCGCCGTATTTTTCCGGATCGACGTCGGCGGGACTGCCGGGCAACAGCACGCCATCGCAAAGCTTGACCGCCTGCGCAATCTCCGAATTGGTGGCCTTTACATCGATGATGACGGGCTCGCCTCCCGCCGCCCGCACCGCGCGTTCATATTGCGGCAGCGCTCGCCACACATAGTCCGGCCGCCTGGAGTTCGGTAACGGAATGGCAATGCGAGGCTTCATGGCAATCCTAACGATGTTGTTGACTCTGTGCTCCTTGCCAGTACAGGGGGGCCTTCGACCCCGTTCGGCCGCTGCGGCGACCTCCCTTCGCTCAGGATGACAATGGCGTCGGCGCGCCTTCCCGGCGCGAGCAATACATCTCGGCGATCGCCTCACGCACCTGTGCCGCCAGCTTGTCCATATCGCGCAGCCGCATCCCCGTGGTGGCGATCGGCCGGCCGATGATCATCTCCACTTCTCCGGGCAACACATGGAAGCTGTTCATTGGCAGCAGTTCGTACGTCCCGACAATTGCGACCGGCACCACCGGCACTTGTTCCGCGATTGCGGCGAAGAACGCGCCCCCCATGAACGGCTGCAACTGGCCGTTCGGAGAGCGTCCTCCTTCCGGAAACACCATCAGCGGCAGGCCCTTGCGCAAAGCTCTGCCCGCGCGCTTGAGGCTTCCCACCGAAGCGTGCGCATCGCCAACTACAATGGGGATCTGCCCGGAGCGTTTTAAGTGCCAGCCCAACATCGGGTAGCGGAAGAGCTCTTTCTTCGCCATGATGCGGAACTGTCCAGGAATCCCGACGTAGAGTACGGGGATGTCCAGCGCAGAGAGATGGTTCGCGGCGTAGACCACAGGGCGAGCTGGTCCGATGTTTTCCAGCCCCTCGAGGTGGACGGGAATAGGACCCGTCTTGAGGATCATGCGCGCCCAAAGGCGCGCGAACCCGTGCTGCACACGTCCGCCGGAATCGAACAGCGACGATAGCAGCGACAGGATCCCCAGCACAAACGTGTAGAGATATACCAGCGGCACATACACGAAATACGAACGCAGGCGAGTGGACAGAGAGCCCCTTCGTTGCTCGCTCGTCGCCACTTCTTGTGCCTGTGTATTCATCGCATCATGCCTGCACGCCCATCAGGGTCATGACTTCGCCGACCAGGAAAATCGAGCCGGTTACGACAATCACTCCCTCCGGTTTGCTCAATTCGCGCGCCCGGGCTAGGGCCGCCGGCACAGTTTCCTCGGCGTAGAGCGGAACCCCCGTTCGCGAGGCCGCCTGCAATAGCTCGTCAGGCGTCGCCGCGCGAGGATTGGCAACATGCGTCACCACCACCTGATTAGCCAGGGGAAATAAAATCCCCGCGATTTCCTGCAGGGGCTTGTCGCGCATGGCGGCGAAGACGAAGGTCAACTCCCGGCCGGAAAAGGTCTCCGAAAGCGCGGACCGTAGGGCCCACGCTCCGGCAGGATTGTGCGCGACGTCGAGCACCATCTCGCGTTGATTTGTTGCTGCCGAGGGCGGCAGCACCTGAAACCGGCCCGGCCAGTGCGTTTCTCGGATGCCCTGCTCGATCTGCTTCGCAGTAACCTGGAAGCCGAACTGCGCCAACTCTTCCGCGACAGCGATTGCCAACGCGACGTTGCGTAACTGATGCCGTCCGGCAAGCGGCGAGTCCGCTTGAATTTCTTCGCCCATCACCGTGAGCGGATAGCGGTTGCGCCCCGCCACCGGAAGCGCTCGTTCGGCGAGATAGGCTGCGGCTCCGGGCGACACCGGCGGAACATATTGCGCGGCACTGATACCGCGTGCATTTTTCTCCAGGATAGCGTGCCCAATCACATCGTTCGCCTGCGGATGCTGCGGCAACGTAACTACCAAGCCATTGGGCCGAATGATGCCCGCCTTCTCGCCCGCAATCTCGGTGATGGTGTTGCCGAGATACTTCTGGTGATCGAGCGCGATATCGGCAATGATCGAGATCAGCGGCTCGACGACATTGGTTGCGTCAAGGCGTCCGCCCATGCCGACTTCGAGCACTGCGATCTCGACTCCAACGCTGGCGAAATACTCGAACGCCATCGCGGTCAGCATCTCGAAGAAGCTGGGATGCCACGGCAACTTGCCGGAGTGCAGCAGTTGTTGCGCCGTGCGTTCGACGCGCTCATGGATGGAGTCGAATTCGACGTCGCTGATGACTTCTCCGTTCACGCGAATGCGTTCGTTGATGCGAACCAGGTGCGGCGAGCTGTAAAGCGCGGTTTTGTATCCCGCGACCCGCAGAATGGACGAGAGCGTCGCCGCAGTTGAGCCTTTGCCGTTCGTCCCGGCGATGAGTACGCTGGCGAAACGACGCTCGGGATGCCCGAGCGCGTCCAGCATTTCGCGCACATACGCCAGATCGAACTTGTGCGCTGGTGTGCTCGCCAGTTCATGTCCGAGCGCGTAGAGCTGTTCCACGGTGACCTGGTAAGACATATGGAATAATCAGATTACATCAATTGGAAATGGACGCACGGTGGTAAGCACATGGCGGTCAAACCCTAAGTTGGATGGAATAGAAAGGAAGCAAGTTTGGCGATTGTCTTCAAAAAACGGCCCGGTCTGGTGTCCTACATCACCTGTGGCGATCCCGACCTCGAGACTTCGCGCGAGGTGGCGCTGGCAGCCATCCACGCAGGCGCCGACGTAGTCGAGTTGGGCGTGCCATTCAGCGATCCGGTGGCGGATGGGCCGGTGATCCAGCGGGCCAGCGAACGCGCCCTGAAGCATGGGACGAATCTAAGCGGCGTACTTGCCATGGCAAAGCAGATCCGCGAGCAGTCGAACGCCGGGCTCATCATCTTTTCTTATCTGAATCCTGTTCTGCAGTTCGGGCTGGAGAAGTTCTGCGCTGCGGCTGCCGAAGCCGGCGTTGACGGCGTGCTGCTGACCGATCTTCCGGTGGAAGAAGCTGACGATTACCTCAAAGCCATGAAGGCGCACAAACTTGCGCCAGTATTCCTGGCAGCGCCTACGAGCACCGAGCAGCGCTTGCGAGACATCGGAAGGCATTCGCGCGGATTCGTTTATGCGATTTCGCGCACGGGGATTACGGGTACGCGTCAGGAATTGGCGGGCGACGCGCGCTCGCTGGTTGGGCGGCTGCGGGCTCACACCAAACTGCCGATCGCAGTCGGATTCGGTGTCTCGACTCCCCAGCAGTTCGCCGAGGTTAATACCTTCGCGGACGCGGCGGTGATTGGGAGCGCAATCGTGCAGACGATCGAACAAAATCCAGGACATGAGGCGACGGCCGTGTCAGAATTCTTGTCTTCCCTGATAGGAGAAGCGCAAGCTGCCCGAGCCATTGGTTAGGTTCGCGGTGCGGTAGGGGCTCACAAGGCGGAAGGGCAATGGACATCGCGGACTGGCGTAAGAAGATCGACGATCTGGACCGCAGGCTGGTGCAGTTGCTGAACGAGCGAGCGCAATGCGCCCACGAAATCGGCAGGCTGAAGCGCAACTCGGGAATGCCCATCTACGAACCAGACCGCGAGAAGATCATCTTCGAGAACATCGAGCGCCAGAATTCGGGGCCGTTGTCAGAAATGCAATTGCGCACCGTGTACGAGCGGCTGGTGGACGTTATGCGACAAATTCAGCGCGAAGAGATGGCGCCTGCGCCGCTGGTGGGGGACGAGAGTACCGAACTCGAGCCAAACGATTGAACGGCAATGGCCAGTTGCGGAAGTAAGGTCTGCCGCAAGCCGTCGCCGATTCGCCTGCTGGGCTTGAAGCCGATTCAAACAGAGCGATGAACAGTAAATGGCGAAGAGCGAATCATGATCGTTGCGATGTTGGAAACCGCGGGCGAAGACCAGATCCAGAGCGTCATTGATCACCTGGTGAAAATGGGCTTCGAGGTACACCGCAGCACAGGTGCGCGACAGACCGTACTGGGCGCGGTGGGCCGCCGGATTGACTTCGACATCCGCGACATCGAGGTGCTTTTGGGCGTGCACCACGTCCATCGCATCAGTTCGCCGTACAAGCTGGTGGGGCGAAGTTTTCGTCCCGACGGCACTACCGTCAGGTTGCCCAACGGAGTGGAGATCGGCGGCAAGGAAGTGGTGGTGATGGCCGGGCCGTGCTCGGTCGAATCGCAGGAGCAGCTCTTCACCGCTGCCGACATGGTGAGCAAGGCGGGCGCGAAGGTCTTGCGGGGGGGCGCTTTCAAGCCGCGCAGTTCGCCCTACACCTTTCAGGGTCTCGGATTGGAGGCACTGAAACTGCTGCGTGAGGCCGGTGACCGCTACGGACTGATGGTGATCAGCGAAGTCATGGAGATTTCGCAGATTGAGCTGATGCTGCCCTACATCGACATCTTCCAGGTGGGCGCGCGCAACATGCAGAACTTCAACCTCCTGCGCGAGCTAGGCAAGGTCCGCAAGCCCGTGCTGCTCAAGCGCGGCATCGCCGCCACCATCGAAGAACTGCTGCTCTCGGCTGAATACATCATGTCAGGCGGCAACTATCAGGTCATCCTGTGCGAGCGGGGCATCCGGACCTTCGAAACCTATACGCGGAACACGCTCGACATTTCGGCGATTCCAATTGTGCATAAGTTGTCGCACCTGCCTATTATTTCTGACCCTTCGCATGGGACCGGTTTGCGCGACAAGGTTGCACCCATGGCGTGCGCCTCGCTCGCCGCTGGCGCTGATGCGCTGCTCATCGAGGTGCATCCCTCGCCCGACCAGGCGCTATCGGATGGCGCGCAGTCGCTCTACCCGCAACAATTCGCGGAATTGATGGATCGGTTGCGCATGATCGCTCCCGCGGTAGGAAGGACCATCGGATAGCTCCCATTCTCTTTCCATGGCTATTCAGCAGATCACGATCGTTGGAACCGGCCTGATCGGCGGCTCGCTAGGACTCGCTCTCCGGCAGCGAGGATTTGAGGGAACGATTGTGGGCTGCGACACGCGCGACGTGCTGGACATAGCCGTAAGGCGTGGGGCGATTGATCGCGGTGGCACCGATGTCAAGGGGGCGGTACGGGGCAGCGACGTTGTAGTCTTCGCAACGCCGGTTGGCGCTATCCTTTCGCTGTTCGAAAAGCTGGCGCCGACACTTTCCCCTAGCACGCTGATCACCGATACCGGCAGCACCAAGGGAGAGTTCATCAAACGTTCGCGTCTCGTGTATGGCGCATCAGCAGCGGAGCGCCTACTACCCGGGCATCCGATGGCAGGCAAAGAGCAAGGCGGGATTGAGAACGCAAATCCGGATTTGTTTCGCAACGCCGCTTGGCTGGTTACTCCAATCGGCGTGAACCAGCCATACACAGTGCGGCAGCAGGAGTACGTCGATTTGCTGCAATCCATCGGAGCTCGCGTTGTCGCGGTTGATCCGGAGCAGCACGATCGGCTATGCGCCTGGATCAGTCAGTTGCCGCAGATGATTTCGACGGCGCTGGCGTCGCTGCTCCGGGACGAACTCGGAGACGACGAAGCGGTCGCACAAATCGGCGGCCGCGCGCTGCGTGAGATGACGAGGATCGCGCACAGCCCTTATTCGATGTGGCGCGACATCGCGCTGACCAACAGCCAGAACCTGGAAGAGGCGCTGCTGCAATTCGAGCAGCAATTGGCACACCTGCGGGAGAACTTGCGTGGGCCCGGTCTGCGAGAGCTGTTCGAGAGCGCCAACCGGTTTGGGGAAAAGCAGTAGCCCGTAGTCAGGGTCAGCAATCCTGTTTTTTGCACCGAGACAATCCGCCTCGGTACAATCGCCCGTCGGAACAAAATACTATGGCAATGAATAAAGTAGTTGCGAATGCAGACGCGGCCATTCACGACATCAAGGATGGCGACACTCTCATGCTCGGAGGCTTCGGGCTGTGTGGCATCCCCGAGAACCTCATCCGCGCGCTAGTCAAGAAAGGCGTAAAGGGCCTGCACACCATCAGCAACAACGTGGGGATTGACGATGCCGGAATGGGGCTGATGCTCGCCGCCGGACAGATCAAATCGCACAAAGGAAGTTACGTTGGCGAGAACCGGTTGCTGGAAGAGATGGTGCTGACCGGCCGCATTGATCTGGAGCTGATCCCGCAGGGCACCTTAGCCGAGCGCATTCGCGCCGGCGGTGCAGGAATTCCGGCGTTCTATACGCCCGCGGGATTCGGCACAGTGGTCGCCGAAGGCAAGGAGACGCGGGAGTTTGATGGACGTCCGTATGTGCTGGAGCGCGCACTGACGGCGGACTTCGCGCTCATCAAGGCTTGGAAGGGCGACCGCTGGGGGAACCTCGTCTATCGTAAGACAGCACAGAACTTCAATCCCATGATGGCGACGGCGGCAAAGATGACCATCGTCGAAGTCGAGCACCTGGTAGAGCCAGGCGAGATCGAGCCTGACCAGGTCCACACGCCCAGCGTTTACGTGCATCGCATTTTCCAGGGCACGGATTACGAGAAGCGCATCGAGCGGCGAACGGTGCGAAAAGCGTAATTGCGCAAAGCCGACATCAGGAGAGAGAACAATGGCAACGCCTCCGAAAGTTGACAGGCAAAAAGACCTAGAAAAGCGCGACCGCATCGTGCGCCGCGTGGCTCGCGAGTTGCGCGACGGCTTCTATGTGAACCTTGGCATTGGCATGCCCACTCTTGTGGCGAACTGCGTCCCGCCGGGAATGGAAGTGGTGCTGCAAAGCGAGAACGGCATGCTGGGCGTCGGCCCCTATCCTCTGCAGGGCACGGAAGACGCTGATCTGATCAATGCCGGAAAAGAAACGGTAACGGAGATTCCCGGCACGGCCTACTTCTCCAGTGCCGAATCGTTCGCCATGATTCGCGGCGGTCACGTTGACCTGAGCGTGCTGGGCGCTATGGAAGTGGATGAAGAGGGCAACCTCGCTAACTGGATGATTCCGGGCAAGATGGTCAAAGGCATGGGCGGCGCTATGGACCTGGTGGCAAGCGCCCGGCGGGTCATCGTGGCCATGGAACATACGACACGCGACGGCGCCCCGAAGATCCTGAAACGTTGTACCCTGCCTATCACGGGGCTGCGCGTGGTGCACACCATCGCGACCGAAATGGCGTGGATTCGGGTAACCCAGAGCGGATTGGTGCTGGACGAGATCGCGCCCGGACTAACCCCTGATGACGTCCAGCGCGTGACCGAAGCTCCGCTCATCATTAGCCCCGAACTGAAGCCGATGACTTCGTAAGAGTCGATGGGGTTCGCAGCCCTATTCCCAAATTGGAACACCACGTGCCAGTGCGTCACAACTGCTGTGTGACGCATGTCGCTGACCAGACCCGCACAGACGGGCCATAGTGGCTTGTAGTAGCAAGCGATTACGCAAATTGAAAGAAGGCTATTATGCGCTTACTCAACGTGTGTCTGGCGGTTCTGCTGCTGGTATTTTCGATTACCCTGGCCGCGCAGACAACTTCCAACTCACAATCATCCGCGCCGCCACAGGCGAGCAAGCCCGAGGTTAAGAAGGTTGCCCCGGCTTACACCGATCCCTCCTCTGGGAAAGAAATGTACCTCGCGTATTGCGCGTCGTGTCACGGGGCCGATGGAAAGGGCAATGGCCCGGCAGCGCCAGCATTGAAAACCCCGGCCACCGACCTGACTCAGCTCGCAGCCAAGAATGGCGGCAATTTTCCTGACGCCCACGTGATGCAGGTCATTAAAGGTGACTCCGTGACCGCCGCGCACGGGAACAAAGACATGCCGGTCTGGGGGCCCGTATTCCTGCAGATGGGTGGGCATGACACGGCCCAGGTGCAATTGCGGATCCGCAATCTGACGAGGTATCTGGCGTCGATTCAGGCCAAGTAGTCGAATTCGCACGGTCTGTGGGCCGCAATACTCGCTAAGCTCTCAGCGGCTGGTTGGTGATTTGCCCTCGGTTTTTGTCTATCGGGAGAGAGCTGTCCCTCAGTGGCTTTTGCCTTCTGGAACAGCTCTCATTCGTTCCGTTGACACTCAGCCTTGAGGCCTGTTATTTTTAATGGTTCCAGTAGCAGCCCTGCGCCCTCAGTGCTTCTTCAGCGGTAGGCATTCACGAACACACAATGGACAACACTCTCAGGCAAGTAGGCGAATTACTGCTCGGAGCTATTCCGACCATAGTTCTTCTTCTGCTGCTCTATGCCATCTACACCTTGCTGGTGCGCAAGCCGCTAATGCGGATATTAGACGAGCGCCGCGAGCGCACTGAAGGCGCTGTTCTGAAATCCCGTGCCGATGTGGCGGCCGCCGAAGCAAAGACCCAGGATTATGAGCAGCGTTTGCGGGAGGCTCGACTGGCGATCTTCAAGGCGCAGGAAGCGCACCGGCAAGCGGCACAGCAAGCCCGCGCGGAAGCCGTGGCGCAGGCTCGCGCCCGGGCGCAGCAGCTAATCCGCGAAGCCGGCACCGCTCTTGAGCAGGACATGGCAGCAGCGCGGAGCGGTTTGCAGGCTGAAGTTGAGAAGCTCGCATCCGAGATCATACGCACCATTCTGAAACCCGCGAGTGCTGCTTCCGGGATTGGCGGTCAAGCGTGAGACAGATGAAGACGCGCCGTCTGGTTCTAAGCCTCTTATGGATTCTTCTGGCGCTTGTCATGGTTGCCGCGCAGGAGCACGGCGCTTCTCCTTCTTCTTCCCCGGCAAAGCCTGACCAAACATCCAAGCCTGACCAGCAAGGCCGAACTTCGGCCGCCCAGCAGAATCCGTCTGAGAATCCGAATGCCGAATTCGGCGGGGAGCTCTCGAAAGCATCAAATGAAGCAGCCGAGGAAGCGGGCAAGAAAGATGCAAAAGTAGCAATGGAATTGAGGGCGCAGCATTCTCCGGTCGTGAGATGGATCGGACGCGTTATCAATATCAGCCCGGAACACGCGTATGTGCTTTCGCTGATCATCAACTTCGGGATATTGATCTTTTTCTTCTGGATGCTGTTGAAGGCGAAGGTCCCGCAGATGTTCCGCGACCGCACAGCAATGATTCAGAAGGGCATTCTGGAGGCGCAGGCTGCAAGCGCCGAAGCATCTCGGCGCTTGAAAGATATCGAGGCGCGACTGGCACGGCTGGACACCGAGGTCTCAGAAATTCGAGCCTCGGCCGAAAGTGAGGCCGCCGCGGAAGAAGCCCGAATCCGCGAGGCTGCGGAAGAAGACAAGCGCAAAGTTGTGCAAGCCGCGGAAACGGAAATCGCGGCCGTCGCGCGCAATGCCCGCCGCGAATTGAAGAGCTACGCTGCAACGCTGGCGGTTGATCTGGCATCGCGCAAGATCCGGGTGGATGAGCACACTGATCAGGCGCTGGTACGCGAGTTCGTCCATGAACTCGGAAAGGACGGCAAGTAGGCATGGCCGCCGTTTCCAGCCGTTACGCCCGCGCTCTGGTCGAGGTCGTCCTCGAGCAGCGCCTTGACGCCAATGTTGCAAGGGAGCAGTTGAACTCCATCGCGGAAGCGGTTCGCGAGAACGTCGACTTGCGCAGAGTGTGGGAGTCGCCTGCAGTTCCCGCGGAACAAAAGCGTGCTTTGCTGGATGGCATTGTCGGCCAGATGAACGCCTTCAAGGCGATCCGGAATTTCATCGCGGTGATCATTGACCACCGGCGGATCCCGATGCTGGATGACATCGCGCGCCAGTTCGCGGTTGAACTCGACGCGCAATTGGGATTTGCAGAGGCTGAAATCTCCAGCGCCCGTCCGCTTTCTTCAGAAGAGAAACGGGAGTTGGAATCGCAGGTTGAGCGCTTGACCAGCAAGAAGGTGCGCGCGCGGTACGCCTCCGATCCGCAGCTCCTTGGTGGGGTAATGGTTCGCGTCGGCAGCACGATTTATGACGGTTCGGTGCGCGGGCAGTTGGAGAAGATGAAGCGCGAACTCAGCACTGCCTAGCCGCAGGCACCAGATCATAAGCAAGACTGGACACGTAATCTTATGGCGCAGATCAAAGCAGACGAGATCACCAAGCTCATCCGAGCGCAGATCGATAACTACGAGACCAAGATCGCCGTGGATGAGGTCGGCAGCGTGATGTCCATTGGCGACGGAATCTCCCGCGTTTATGGACTCGACAAGGTCATGGCGGGCGAACTGCTCTCCTTCCCGCACAACGTAGCAGGCATCGCCATGAACCTGGAAGAAGACCGGGTCGGCGTAGTGCTCTTGGGCGAGTACACGGAAGTCGAAGAAGGCGACGAGGTCAAGCGTACCGGCCGCATCATGAGTGTGCCTGTGGGCGATGCGATGATCGGACGGGTGGTCAACTCGCTCGGCCAGCCCATCGACGACAAAGGCCCCGTCAACACCGATCAGTACATTCCCATTGAGCGTCTCGCTCCTGGCGTTATCGACCGCCAGCCAGTGAAAGAGCCGATGGCCACTGGGCTGAAGGCCATCGATTCCATGATTCCGATCGGCCGTGGCCAGCGCGAGCTCATTATTGGCGACCGCCAGACCGGCAAGACCGCGGTCGCACTCGATACCATTATTAATAGCAAGGGACGCGACCTGATCTGTATCTACTGTGCCATTGGCCAGAAGCGTTCGTCGGTCGCGCAAGTGGTGAAGACCCTGGAAGACTACGGCGCGATGGATTACACCATCGTCGTGTCGGCGTCGGCGTCCGACCCCGCTCCAATGCAATACATTGCGCCTTATGCGGCCTGCGCCATGGGCGAGTACTTCCGCGATACGAAGCGCCACGCGCTGTGCATCTACGACGATCTTTCCAAGCACGCCGTCGCGTATCGCGAGATTTCGCTGCTCCTACGCCGTCCGCCGGGACGCGAAGCCTACCCGGGAGACGTGTTCTACCTTCACTCGCGCCTGCTGGAGCGCGCAGCAAAGCTCAGCAACGAACTCGGCGGCGGCTCGCTGACTGCGTTGCCCATCATCGAGACCCAGGCGGGCGACGTCTCGGCTTACATTCCGACCAACGTTATTTCAATCACGGATGGCCAGATCTATCTCGAGACTGACCTGTTCAACTCTGGCGTGCGCCCGGCAGTGAACGTAGGACTGTCGGTGAGCCGCGTTGGTGGCAACGCGCAGATCAAAGCCATGCGCCAGGTTGCCGGGACGCTGCGTCTCGATCTTGCGCAGTATCGCGAACTGGCGGCGTTCTCGCAGTTCGGTAGCGACCTCGACAAGGCCACCCAGTCGCAGCTTGCCCGTGGAGGCCGTTTGACGGAGATCCTGAAGCAGGGGCAATATCAGCCGCTGCCGTTTTCGAAACAGATCCTCATCATCTTCGCCGGTACACAGGGCCTGCTTGACGAAATGCCCATCGAGCAGTTGCGCGATTTCGAGAAAGGCTTGTACTCCTACGTCGATACGTCGAACCCCGGCGTGTTGAAGGCGATTGAGGAAAAGAAGATCCTCGACGACCAGTTGAAGGGTGAGATGACCCGGGTCATCAAGGAATACAAGGAGCGTTTCGCCAGCGAGCATCAGGCCGTGGCAAAGGCGAGCGCATAAGAGCGAATGGCGAACATACGCGACATCCGGCGGCGCATCCGCAGCGTGAAGAACACGCGACAGATCACCAAGGCCATGAAGATGGTCTCGGCGGCCAAGCTGCGGCGCGCACAAGAACGCGCGCTGACCGCCCGGCCGTACGCGCTGATGATCACCAACGTATTGCGTTCGCTGGTCAGCCGCACCGATCTGGTCGATGCCAAGACAGGAGAGCCCAAGCATCCCCTGTTGGCGCAACGGCCGGAGCAGAATATTCTGCTCGTGCTGGTCACCGGCGATCGCGGACTGGCGGGCGCATTCAACTCGAATGTGCTGAAGGCAGCCGCCAAGTTCCTCGAGTTTTTCAAGGGCAAGAACATCAACATTGCCGCCGTTGGCCGTAAAGGCCGCGACTACATGCGCCGACGCTATCCGGTGGCAGATCCTGAAAGTCCAACGCGTGCCGGCGAAGTGCAGATTGTCGGCGAACACCTGAATCTGCTGGGCAAGCTGGAATACGAAGCGGTGTCTGAGATCGTGGAGCGCGTAATCCAGGTTTACAACCGCGGTGAGATCGACTCGGTGTACGTGATCTACAACGAATTCAAGTCGGTGATCTCGCAGCGGCTCATCGCACAACGGATTCTGCCAGTGCAGGAAATCGGCCGCCGCGAAGTGCTCTTGACCGAAGAGTTCACCCTGGAGGAGCGCGAGCGCATGGGCGAGGCCGCGCGTAGCGCCGGCATCAGCTTGAAAGAACCGCCTGAGAGTGAGGCGGAACGACGCGCCAAGGAATTTCCCGCGCCTGGCATTGATTACATTTACGAGCAGCCGGCGGAGGAAATCTTCCGGGGCATGCTGCCGCGGTACGTTGTGTTGCAACTGTTTCAGGCAATGTTGGAATCGGTGGCTGCCGAGCAGGCTGCGCGCATGACCGCGATGGATTCGGCAACGAACAACGCCAACGACGTGATCGAATCGTTAACGCTGACCATGAACCGGGCGCGGCAGGCGGCGATCACTAAAGAGATCATCGAGATCGTCAGCGGCGCGGCAGCGTTGTAGAAGCTGTCAGCTTTCAGGTAAGGCGATCGGCAGGTTATTCGGAACTATTACACCAACCATGTCCGTGAAACCGACGGACGCGGCAACAAAGATTTTTCGCTGACGGCTGAAAGCTGACAGCTGAGAGCTAGGTTTTATGGCAGAGAACATCGGACACATCATTCAGATCGCAGGTCCCGCGGTGGACGTGCAATTCTCCGAAGGCGCATTGCCGCCCATCTATTCGGCACTGCGCGTCACCAGCGAGGGCTTCAACGTTCCCGCGCCCATCGACGTTATCCTCGAAGTGGAGCAGCAACTCGGCGAAGGCCGCGTGCGCTGTGTCGCCATGGAGCCCACCGAGGGCATGGTGCGCGGCATGAAGGCCATCGATCAAGGCGGCCCAATCACAGTTCCCGTGGGCCGCGGGACGCTGGGCCGCGTCCTCAACGTCATTGGCCAGCCAGTGGACAAGCTCGGCCCGGTGCATTTTGACAAGCGCATGCCTATTCATCGCCAGGCGCCTGCTTTCGACGAGCAGTCCACCTCGATGGAAATGTTCGAGACCGGCGTGAAGGTCATTGACCTCATCCAGCCATTCCTGAAGGGCGGCAAGATCGGGTTGTTCGGCGGCGCGGGAGTGGGCAAGACCGTCGTCATCATGGAGCTCATCAACAATGTGGCGCTCAAACACGGCGGCTTCTCCGTATTCGCCGGAGTCGGCGAGCGCACCCGCGAGGGCAATGACCTGTGGCTCGAAATGCAGGAATCGGGCGTGGTCAACATCAAGGAGCCTGCGAAGTCGAAGGCGGCGCTGATCTACGGCCAGATGACCGAACCGCCCGGAGCGCGTCTGCGCGTGGCGTTGACGGCGCTCACCGTTGCCGAGTACTTCCGTGACGAAGAGGGCTCCGACACGCTCCTCTTCATCGACAACATCTTTCGTTTCACGCAGGCGGGTTCGGAGGTATCGACGCTGCTGGGCCGCATGCCTTCGGCCGTGGGATATCAGCCCAACCTCGCCACCGAAATGGGCGAATTGCAGGAACGCATTACGTCGACCAAGAAAGGCTCGGTCACCTCGGTGCAAGCTATTTATGTGCCTGCAGACGACTTGACCGATCCGGCACCGGCAACGACCTTCGCTCACCTCGATGCGACGACGGTTCTGTCGCGCCAGATTTCCGAGCTGGGCATTTATCCCGCCGTCGATCCGCTGGCTTCCACGTCGCGCATTCTCGATCCACGCGTCGTCGGCGAGCAGCACTACAACACGGCGCAAGCCGTCAAGCGCGTCTTGCAGAGCTATAAGGACCTGCAGGACATCATCGCAATTCTCGGTATCGACGAGCTCAGCGAAGACCAGAAGCTCACGGTGTCGCGCGCCCGCAAGATCCAGAAGTTCCTGTCGCAGCCGTTCCACGTGGCTGAACAGTTCACCGGCTTGAAGGGACGCTACGTGAAGATCGAGGACACGGTGCGCAGCTTCCAGGAGATCGTGGACGGCAAGCGCGACGACATCCCAGAACAGGCCTTCTACATGAAGGGCTCCATCGACGAAGTGCTGGAAGAAGCCGAGAAGATGAAGGCAACATACGCGTAATCTGCCATGGCTGACACGCTGGAACTGGAAATCGTAACGCCGGACAAGCTGCTGGTGCGGGAGCATGCCGACCAGGTGCAAATCCCCGGCAAGAATGGGGAACTCGGCATTTTACCCGGCCACGCTCCGCTGATCACCGAGCTGACCATTGGCGAAATAAGCTATCGTCAAGGTGCGAACACGCATTATCTCGCGGTGGCGTGGGGATTTGCAGAGGTGCTGCCGAACAAGGTCACCATCCTGGCTGACACCGCCGAGCGCGCCGAAGACATTGACGTGAAGCGCGCGCAGGAAGCGAAGGCCAAGGCTGAGGAGGCCATGCGGCAAACCGGCGCCGATCTCGACTTCGACGCAATCCTGTACGCTCTGCACCGGGCCGAAGCCCGCCTGCAAGTCGCCGCTCGCACAGGACACACGACGGCCGCGCACTAACTCGAGAAAGAGCAGCCACGGATCAACACGGATTCTCACAGATCTTTCTTAAAGCTGAGGGATCCTGAAGGCTGCGTTCGTACACCTCAAACTACAGACTCGTCTAACAGATCGAGAATCCGTGTTCATCCGCGGAAATCCGTGGCCACAGATTTTCTACTGCGCTACTTCCACTTTCTTCGGCTGCGGCGTTGTGAAGCGAATCGCCTTGGCCAGAAGAACGGTCTCGATGCAGCGCAGTGCTTCGAGCACCGCGTCCTTGATCTCGCCGTCCACCTGCACCACTGCAACGGCCGAGGTCTCGTGCCCCTGTCCGCCGCGGCCCAGCGAGAAGTTGGCGATGTTGACGTTGTGCTGCCCCAGCGCCGTTCCGACGCGGCCCACAACACCGGGCACGTCGAGGTTGCGCAGATAGATGACGTTGCCTTCCAGCGGCGCCTCCACGTGGATGCCGTCGATTTCCAGCAGCCGTGGCAGACCGCCGGGTTGAACGCAGCCGGCCACCGTGTTTTCCTGTTGACCGCTCTTGAAGGTCACACGCAGCACGTTGGATGCGGCAGTGCCTGAGTCGCGCGGCTGCTTGCGCTCGGTGAGCCGGATGCCACGATCCTCCGCTAGGGAGGCCGCGTTCACCAGATTCGCCCGCTCATGCGCGTGGGCGAGCTGGTTGAGCGCGCCGGCCACAGCAGCGTTGCGGATGAGTGCCGTCTTCCACTCGGCGATCTCGCCGCTGTAGCTGAGCCCGATCTCTTCAACGCCGCCCTCGCTCGACTGCGCCAGGAAGGTTCCCAGACGCTCGCCCAGGCGGACGTAAGGCAGCATTTGCTCGTACTCTTCCTCGCTGATGGAAGGCACGTTGACGGCGTTCTGAATGACGCCCTTGGTCAGGTATTCGCGGACTTGCAGTGCAATCTGCACGCCGACCGCTTCCTGCGCCTCGTGCGTCGAGCCTGCAATGTGCGGGGTCAGAATGACGTTCGGCAAGGTCGCCAAAGGGGAGTCCTTTAGCGGTTCATGACTGTAAACATCGAGCGCCGCGCCGCCCAGTTGTCCGGACTGCAAGGATGCGATGACTGCGTCGTCGTTCAGCAGTTCGCCGCGCGCACAATTCAGCAGGCGAACGCCCTTCTTCATTTTGCGAAGCGCGTCAGCATTGATCATGCCCTGAGTCTGGGGGCTGAGCCCGACGTGTAGCGTGATGTAGTCCGACTGGGCGTACAGTTCGTCGAGCGGCGCGAGCGTGACATTCAACTGCTGGGCGAGGCTGGGCGCGACATAGGGATCGTGCGCGACCACCTTCATACCGAAGGCGAGAGCGCGGCGGGAGACTTCAACCCCCACACGGCCCAGGCCTACGATGCCCAACGTCTTGCCGCGAAGCTCGCTGCCCTGCAGCGTCTTCTTTTCCCACTTACCGGCATGCATGGAGGCATCGGCCCGCGTGAGCTGACGTGCCAGGGATAGCATGAGAGCGAAGGTGTGCTCGGCGACCGCTACGGCATTGCCGCCCGGCGTGTTCATTACCACGATGCCACGCTTGGTGGCGGCATCGAGGTCCACGTTGTCAACGCCCACCCCGGCGCGCCCGATGACGCGCAGCTTGGGCGCTTTGTCCATCATGGCGGCATCAACGAAGGTGGCGGACCGCACCAGAATAGCGTCGGCATTGGCCAGTTCCCCGATAAGTGCCTCTTTGTCGGGTGAGACAACCGTCCAGTCGCCCTGCTCAGCAAAGATCTTGAGCGTTGCGGGAGAGCCTTTATCAGCAATTACGATTTTCATAATTTCACCGCCTCTGCGAACTGCTCGGCAAAGGTTTCCTGCACTGCGCGGACGCCCGTGCCGAGTTCGAAGTTGTGTGATGGAGCAACCTTCAGCAGTACATGCTCCAGTGCGCCGATTACACCGACGGCATCGAGGTAGTCGTAGTAGCCCAGATGCGCGATACGGAACAGCTTGCCCTTCATCTCGCCCTGGCCATTGGCAACGACCATCGCAAAGCGCTCGCGAAATTCCTTGACGATTGCGCTGGAATCGACTCCGGCGGGCGGCAGAATTGCGGTCACGGCGGCCGCAGGACACGTCGGTGCGAACAGCTTCAGACCCAGGGCCTTGGCTCCGGCGCGCACCATCGCAGCGGAGGTTTCTGCGTTGTGAATGAGCGCTTCGCGCCCTTCCGCGAGATTGCCATTGCCGCAGCGGCGAATGTAATCGAGCGCCGCAGCCAGTCCGCAGACCAGCGCGACGGCCGGTGTGAACGCCGATTCGCCCTTGGCCGCAGACTTGCGCTCCTTGCGCAAATCGAAATAATAGCGCGGCTGCTTTGTCGTCTCCATGCGCTGCCACGCCGGCTCGCTAACGCTCAGGTAGGCAAGCCCGGGCGGAATCATGACCGCCTTCTGCGAGCCGCCTATGAGGATGTCGATGCCCCAGCCGTCCACGTCAAAGTCGGTGGTGCCGAGACCGGTGATGGCGTCCACAACGAACAGCGTGTCGCTGCCCTTCAGCAGTGAGGCGATGCCTTTCACATCGTGACGGGCGCCAGTCGAGGTTTCTGTCGCCTGCACGTAGAGCACACGCGCGCCGTCGAGCTTGGATTTCACTACGCTCAAGTCAAACGTCTCGCCGTAGGGAGCGCTGATTAATTCCACCTGAAGGCCAAAGGCCTTCGCCAGGTCGCGCCAGCGCTCGCCGAACTTTCCGGCGCTGAGCACAACGACCCTGTCGCCGGGCGAAGTGAGGTTCGAAATCGAGGCTTCCATCGCTCCGCTGCCAGATGCAGCGAGGATGAGAACATCGTTTTGCGTGCCGATGAAGGTCTTCAAATCGGACAGCGTTCGAGTGAAGATTTCACGGAATTCCGCCGTCCGGTGATGCATATCAGCAGCAGCGATTGCATTCTGGGCAGCGGGAAGCAGAGGAGTTGGACCGGGGGTAAAAAGACGTGTTTTCCGTAGCATGGTACTAACCTCTGAGGTTGATTGCCGGCGTAGAGGAGCGCCGACATAATAAATATAGGCTTTAAGGACTCGGCAAGCTACAGCACGTGAGTGGCGCGGGTGTGCCGCGCATCACAAGCCAATGTGACTCGCTACTCTCTATAATGGTGCCATGAGCTTGACCGAGCAGGTGCAAAAAGACATGACTGACGCCATGCGCAAGAAAGAGGAGCTGCGGCTTTCCACGCTGCGCATGATGAAGGCCGCGCTGCAACTCAAACAAATTGAGAAGCGCGGCGCGCTCGAGGAGAAGGAAGAGCTGCAGGTGTTCAGCACCATGATCAAGCAGCGCAAGGACTCCATCGAGCAGTTCGAGAAAGGCAACCGCCCAGAACTGGCCAGGAAAGAAGCCGAAGAGATCACGATCATCGAGGGCTACATGCCCCAGTCCCTGGGCGAAGAGGAAGTCGTCGCCACCGTGCGCAGCACCATCGACGAAATGGGCACTCCCACCATGAAGGACATGGGCGCTGTGATGAAGAACGTCATGGCAAAATTCGCCGGCGCGCGAGTGGATGGCAAACTCGTCAGCGAGACCGTGAAGAAAGAGCTGGGGAAGTAGCAGGCTGCGGCCCCCTACAACGCCAAGTTCTCGCGCAGAATCCCAATATCTTTATCACCGCGACCCGACACGTTGACAATCACGATGTCCGATTTCTCCATCTTCGGCGAGCGCTTCATACATTCCGCTATGGCGTGGGCCGACTCCAAAGCGGGAATGATTCCTTCCATGCGCGCCAGCGCAAGGCAGGCATCGAGCGCTTCCTGGTCGCTGGCTGACACATATTCTGCGCGCCCTTGATCGTGCAGCCAGGCGTGCTCCGGGCCGATCGCGGGATAATCCAATCCCGCGGAAACCGAATGGGTGAGAGCGATCTGTCCCGCCTGGTCTTGCAGCACGTAAGAATAGGTCCCCTGCAGGACACCCGGGCCGCCGCCGTCGAAGCGTGCCGCGTGCTCGCCCAGCGAGTGGCCGCGTCCACCGGCTTCGACGCCAATCAGCTTCACGTCGCGGTCCTTGATGAATTCGTAGAAGACACCAATCGCGTTCGACCCGCCGCCGACACACGCGATCACCGCGGACGGCAGCCGATCCTCAGCTTTGAGGATCTGCTTGCGCGCTTCCTGGCCTGTAACTCGATGAAAGTCGCGCACCATCGTCGGGTAAGGATGCGCCCCCAGCACGCTTCCCAGCAGGTAATGCGTGGTGCGGACGTTAGTCACCCAGTCGCGCATGGCTTCGTTGATGGCGTCCTTCAGCGTGCGCGAACCCGACTCCACCCCGCGCACTTCGGCGCCCAGCAAGCGCATGCGAAAAACGTTCAGCTCCTGCCGCCGCATGTCCTCAGTGCCCATGTACACCACGCACTCCATGCCGAACAGCGCGCACACGGTTGCCGTGGCGACGCCGTGCTGGCCGGCGCCGGTCTCAGCGATGATGCGATGCTTGCCCATGCGGCGTGCTAGCAGCGCCTGTCCGATGCAGTTATTGATTTTGTGCGCCCCGGTGTGCAGCAAGTCTTCGCGCTTCAGATAGATCTTCGCGCCGCCGAGTTCCTTGGTGAGCCGTTCGGCCAGGAACAGCGGCGTTGGGCGGCCGGCAAAGTCAGCCAGCAGGCGATGGTACTCGTCGCGGAATGACTTGTTTTTACGCGCTTGGGCGTATGCGGATTCGAGCTCCTGCAACGCCGCCATCAGCGTCTCTGGCACGTACCGTCCGCCGTAGAAACCGAAGCGTCCGGGAATCGCGCGCACGCGCTTCGGCTGCCCGCCTTCCTGCGGGGGCGGTGTCACGGTTTGAACTTCACTGCTTCCTTCTTCCATAGTCTTTTCCACTTCCTACTTCAATGCCGATTCAGTTTGGCGGACTGCTGCAATGAAGCTCCGCAGCTTCGCTTCATCTTTCTTGCCCGTCTCTCTCTCCACACCAGAGACGACATCCACGCCCCATGGTTCAAACAAGCGGATCGCCTGGCCTACGTTGTCGGGTGTCAGGCCACCAGCAATGATTACCGGCAGCACCGCCTTGATTTTCTGCACGAGCGGAAGCGCGGCTTGCCAGTCAAACGGCATTCCGGTTCCACCGCGGTGGCTCGGCACACCCGAGTCGAGCAGGATCGCGTCCAGGCTTCCACTTACGTCCAGATAGGATTGCAAGATTCGATCGCCGCCCTCCGCCAGCAACTCGCGTGCCTGCAGTGTCTTGATAAGCTTGCGGCCGCCCAGCATTTGCCGATAATTCGTTAACTGCACGGGCGGTTCGTCGCCATGCAACTGCGCCCCGGTTAGCCCGACCTGCTCTGCGATCTGGGCCGCGCGCTCCGGCATCTCGTTAACCAACACGCCGATTTTCTCAGTCTCGGCCGGAAGCGCCGCGATGATTTCCGCTGCGGTTCCGACCTCGATTCGGCGTGTGCTCGGAGCGAAAATAAACCCCAACGCATTCGCTCCGACGGCCACGCTCGCCTGTCCGTCGCAAAGGTTGGTAGTCGCGCAAATCTTGACCCAAGTCATCGGGCTGCGACCGCTTGTGCCAGCAACTCTCGCAAAGCCTCGCCGGGACGCGGTGCGCGCATCAGCGACTCACCCACCAGAAATGCATCGAATCCAGCTTGCCGCAGTCGGGAAATATCATCGCCGCTCTCGATCCCGCTTTCCGCCACCTTCACGACCCCGGGAGGCATCATCTCGGCCAGCCGCAGCGAGGTATTCAGATCCACGCGAAAGGTGTGCAGATCGCGGTTATTCACGCCGATGGTTTCACAACCGGCGTCGAGGGCGAGCTGCGCCTCCTCGCCGTCATGCACTTCGCAGAGAACATCCAGATCGAACTGGATCGCGCGCCGTTGCAGGTTGGCCAGCTCTGCCTGCGAGAGCGCGGCCACAATCAGCAGCACCGCATCGGCCCGGTGCGCCCGAGCTTCCAGCAATTGAAACTCATCCAGGATGAAGTCCTTGCGCAGGCACGGCAGTCGGGTGGCCTCGGACGCAATCTCCAGATTCTCGAGCGAACCCTGGAAGAACCGTTCATCGGTCAAGACCGACAGCGCCGCCGCGCCAGCCTGCTCCAACTCGCTCGCAAGCTCTCCAACAGGAAAGTCGCCCCGAATCAAGCCCTTCGACGGCGATGCCTTCTTTAGTTCGGCGATCACCGCAATGCCCGCCTCCGCCGCCCGTCGCAGGCCATCGCGGAACCCTCTTGGCTGGTGGCATTCCGCCGCTGCCGTCAGCGCTCTCAGGTCCGCCGACGCCTTAGCAGCGGTGACTCGCGCACGGGTCGCGGCAATGATGTCTTCCAGCTTGCTGGGCATGAATGTGACAAGAATATACCTAAATTCCTGCGCTTGACTTACTCCGTGGGTCAGCATACTGTCCGCCTTAAATCCGAATACCGAGGAGTACTGACATGCGCCCAACCGGAGTTGTCTTGATCGCGCTCTACCACTTCTTGAGTGCGTTATTCCTGGTGCTGCTGGCGATCTCGCTGGTTATCGGAGGCAGCCTGCTGGGGGCCATGTTCGGTGCCGGCAACCAGAGCCTGCTCGGCGGACTCGGCATCGGGCTGCTGGTGGGCACGCTCGGGGCAGCGTTCTTCCTCGTCTATGCTGTCATTGCCGCTGTTGCAGGCTATGGAGTCTGGAGCCTACGCGAGTGGGGACGCATTCTCTGCATCGTGCTGGCGGTAATCTCATTACTGATCTCGCTGCCCGGATTGCTGCTGATGGGCCTCCACTTGAGCCTGTTCTTTGGCGGCTATCGATTGGCCCGAATTGTCATCAGCATCCTCATCATCTGGTATCTCGTGCAGCCCCAAATCAAGGCTCTTTTCCAGCGAACCGGAACTGTGCTGCCGCGAGTTTGATAACAGGCTTAGACTGAGGCTCTTTTTGGGTGGGGTCACTTATCGGATTCCGCTCCTCTTTCGCCGCTTGTTCGCGGCCACTCCACACCTATAATTGAACTGCTCTGGATAAAAGTCTCCGCCGGACTGCATTCTCTCGCGGTCGCAGCAGTTTTGTGGCTAGGGCCAGGGATAGTCCGGAAGCTTGTCCAAATGCTGCACCTCTCGATTCGACCGAGTGGCGGGACACCCTCGACGCACCGCCTTTCCTCGCTCTTTGAACGGCGCGCCGGATTCTGGCGCTTCGCGGCTATTGCTTTCCTCGCGGGGCTTATCGGCACAAGCGCAAGCGCTTTCGCCAGCAATGCGGCTGCGCGTAAGCAGCACGCTCGCGAGCAGTTCGAGAAGGCCGAGCAGATGCGGGAGGAGCTGAACGGACGCCCCGAGGAAGAGCGGACCCATCGCGATTACCAGCGCGTCGCTGACGCGTATCGCAAGGTGTATTACGTGGCGCCCGATTCCAGCAAAGCCGACGCCAGCGTGGTTGCGGTCGCCGAACTACTGGCTGAGATGGGTCGCCAGTTCCAGCCGGGGGACAAAGACTTAAACTCGGCTATCCGTGAATACGAGTTCTTGCGCCATGACTATCCGGGCAGCAAGTACCGTTTCCAGGCGCTGTTCACCATCGGACAGATTTATAAGGAAGATCTCGGGGATGACGACGCCGCGCGGAAGACGTTCGAGGAATTTCTGGCGCACTATCCACGCAACTCGCTAGCTCCCGAGGCGAAAAAGGCGCTGGCCGAACTGAACCAGCCCAAACCGAAGAAAAAGGCAGTCGAAGAGGCACGCAGCGAGCCGACTGGGTCTTCAGTCGCCGAGAATATTTCGCAGCCGACGACACAGAAGAGACAGGGGCTACCTATGGTGACCGGCATCCGCCACTGGTCAACTCCGGATTACACTCGCGTGGCCATCGACGTTGACCGCGAAGTGAAGTATGAAGCAGGACGTGTGTCCGGCCCCGACCGAATCTTCTTCGATCTGCCCGACACGAAGCTTGCCTCGATTCTGGTCGGCAAGAGCTTCGACGTGCAAGATGGGTTCCTGAAGAAGATCCGCGTGGCGCAGTACCAGCCGGGATATACGCGCGTGGTGCTTGAGGTGGCAGATGTCTCCGACTATTCGGCGTTCCTGCTACCAAATCCCTACCGCCTCATCATTGATATCCATGGCCGCCAGCCGCATCCGCAGACACCGGTGGCTAATGCCAATCCTCCAACACCTTTTGACGACGATGAGCGTGTACCGACAGGCGTCGAAAGGAGTTCTCCTTCCGCCGGGGTATCGAACGCCAAACCCCTCCCGAAGTCCGCGGCCGACGATAACTCGAGGAACAAGACCGCCTCTGCCAGCAAGACCGAAAACAGCGGTGACACCGGCGCGAATGCGGCGACCGCACAACCCGCGAGCACGGCGCCTTCCCAGCAAGGTTCGTCGAAGACATCTCCGTCCAAAGTCACCGTCGACTCGAATGAAAATGTCGCGACCACCGACGTGCCTGGCCCAATCACCGCCTCGACCGCGAAAACGAATACCCTTTCCGCGAGTAGGCCGGCCGGCAAGGCAAGCCCAACTACTACCGCCCACGCGGTGAGTCCCGATGACTCGCAGCTCGCCGCTTTGGGCGACGCCACCGACCCCGAGCTGAAAGGTACGACTCAGCCCACGAGCGCCCCGACCGCCGTGGCCGTTGCACCTCGCGTCAAAGCTGTCAAGAAGACCGCCAAGACGACCACAGCTGACGCACCTTCAACCCACGAAGCAGCACCGACCTCGGCTGGAGAACGCAGCCTGACTCGCGCGTTGGGCCTCAAAATCGGCCGCATCGTGGTTGACGCCGGGCACGGCGGTCACGACACCGGAACCATCGGCCCAAACGGCCTGCTGGAGAAAGACCTTGTGCTGGATGTGGCGCTGCGCCTGGGCCGGCTGCTCGAGACTCGGTTGGGAGCCGATGTCATCTTCACTCGTGACGATGACACCTTCATCCCGCTGGAGACCCGGACCGCCATCGCCAATGAGCACCAGGCCGATCTGTTCATCTCGGTGCACGCCAACTCCAGTCAGGACCCCTCTGCTCGCGGAGTCGAAACCTATTATCTGAATTTCACCTCGAACCCCGACGCGTTGGAAGTGGCGGCGCGCGAGAACGCCGTCTCCGAGAAGTCCATCTTCGAACTTCAGGACCTGGTGAAGAAGATCACGCTGAAAGAAAAGATCGAGGAATCGCGCGAGTTGGCGACGGACGTTCAGCAGTCACTCTATAGCGGGCTCGCCACCCGGCACACGACCCTGCGCGATCGCGGCGTGAAAAAAGCACCGTTCGTGGTGCTAATCGGCGCCAACATGCCCAGCATCCTCGCCGAGATTTCCTTCGTCTCTAATCCCACCGACGCTGCCAAGCTGGAGACACCAGAGTACCGGGAGAAAATCGCCGAGTCGCTCTATAAGGGAATCGCCAAGTACGCCGGCGGTCTCAGCGGAGTGAAAGTAGCGTCAAAGATGACCAAACCCACCGGCGAGTAGCGCTTCTGGAAACTTTGCCCCCGCCGCAGTAGTCTAATTTCTGTGGGTTCCTACGTCGTGTGTTAGTGTCACTCTTCAATGAAACGCATTTTTATCGTCGAGCTCTTCGGTCTGTCGCTGACTGGCTTTGTCATTGCCGCCGATAACGGCGGCATCCTCCCGAAGTCTTTCGCCGGCTGGACTGAGTCGGGCACGGCGCAAACGACCAGCGATCCAGCGAAAGTTGATGCTGCCTATCCGGGCGTGCTGAAAGAGTATGGCTTCGTCGGCTCAGAGACTGCGACGTACACTCGCAACGACGGCCGCAAGATGACCATCAAGGCGGCGCAATTCAAGGACGCAACTGATGCTTATGGCGCCTTTACCTTCTATCGCCAGCCCTCGATGGGAACCGAGCGGATTGGGACCAAGGCCGCCTCCGCCAACCGGCGCATTCTCTTCTTCCGTGACAACCTCCTGGTGGATGCCAACTTCGATCGGGTCACTGAAATGTCTGCTGCGGAATTGCGTGAGCTTGCGGGTATGCTGCCTGCCGCCAAAGGTGCAGCCGCGAACCTGCCTTCGCTTCCAGAATATTTGCCGAAGGCTGATGCTGTGGAAAACTCGGCCAAATACATCCTCGGTCCGCAAGCGCTAGTTGCGGTCAAGGGGTCTGTTACGGCCGAGCAGGTTGACTTCAGCCACGATCCCGAAATCCTCATCCAGGATTATGCGTCGAAGAGCGGCCCGCTTACGCTGACGTTGGTTCAGTATCCGACGCCGCAGATTGCGGACGAGCGTCTTCGCGTCTTGCAATCGGCTCCGAACACTCTTCTTGTCAGGCGCAGCGGCCCGCTGGTGGATATCGTAACGGGAGCGATCGCCAGCGATGAGGCGCAGAAACTTCTGACCTCTGTAAACTACGAAGCCGAGGTAACGTGGAACGAAGCGACCTCACTGAGCAAGCGCGACAATATCGGCAACTTGATTCTCGCGGTGTTCGCGCTGACGGGAATTATTCTTCTTGTCTCGCTCGTCTTCGGAGTCTTCTTCGGCGGCATTCGTATTCTGCTGAAGCGTATTTTCCCCGATCGAGTGTTCGACCGGCCCGAGGATGTGGAAATCATCCAGTTGCACATCCGGCAAGAGACCGAGATCAAGTAAATAATTGAAAATAAGCAACTTAGATGATTTTCCCCGCAACATGGCTCTTTTCGGCCATTTTTCTTAAACTCAGTGAATATGTTGTAAGTAATTGAAAATACAGCGATTTAAGTCCTAAAATTTGCTTGACATGCACTTTCCCGTGAACCTAAGATTTGTGCAGAAAGTTTTGACGGTCTAAGCCTCCGTTGGAACTATTCTCCCTTGAAGAGAAGGCCGCCCAGTTGCCGGGTGGCCTTTTCGTTTGCGTCAAAACACGCACAGAGTAAAACTTGCGATCGCAATTGAGCGAGAAATCTTCTCGTGAATGAGCTCACGTTGAACCAACGCGGTGAAGCGACGCAGGAATCTCGGCTCCGCCAAACTTACCGAAGGTTTAGAAATTTCGCACTCTGCGCGCAACTGACTCCTGGAGCGGCGACACGAGCGAATCATTTAGGCTGCGAATTGCTTAACCCGTAGAGCTTTGCAGCGTTGTCGTGCATCACCATGCGCGCGATGGCGCTGGCCTGTTGGCGAGTAATCTCTTTGTCTTGCCACATGCCAGTGAGCGCAATGGCCAGTGCCGTTCGTCCGGCAGTTGACGTCTGGTAGCCGGTCTCCTCCCAGTTCACCTGCGGATCGAGCGGATACAGGTCGGTGCCGAACATCACCTTCTCAGGGTAGAACTCCAACATGAATCGGATGCTGCTCGCGATGTGGTGCGGCGAGGTCATCCAGGTTTGCTCGGAGAAGTCGGCGTAAACATTTGATTTCATCAGCAGATACGCTACCAGCCCCTCGAAGCCGCCGGCGCCCCCGTGGAGCATTACGAAGTTCGTCTTGCGCAACGCCGGATCATTGAACACCGAATCCAGCAGCAAAGGATTGCTTCCCTCCATCGCGAAGTAGCCTCCACAGCCACCGCCGGTGTGGAAGTGCACTGCCATCCCCAGCCGTCCCGCCTCGCGCGCGATGTAGCGGAAGAGATAGTCCTGTAGCGTTTTGTAGTCGGCATCGCCGGGGACGCCGCCATGGACGTAACTCGCATAGACGCGAACCGCATCAGCCTCTCTGGCGGGAGCAAAATTCAGAGACCGCAGGTAGGCTGCCTCGAACTTGATCGCTACAGCTCCATTCTTTCTCTGTAGTTGCAACAAAGGAGTGATGAGCTTGGCCGTGTATGCGGCCAGCGTCGGCGGGGCGCCGCTCAGCTTAAGTTGCTTCAGATAGCGCTGGAAGACCATTTCCTCACGGCCAAAGAAGACCTTGCGGTCAGGCGATTGCGCCTTTAGCGAGGAATTGTTCAGCGGAAACAGTAGCGTGTCATCAAACGGCACCCAGTGGAAGCGTGGCGGCTTCAATCCGCGCCCCATCGCGATCCGGTTCGCCAACTCGCTCTCGATGCCAAGCTGCTCGAGCACCCAGTTGGGATAATTCTCTCCCTCTCGCTGCTTCACCTTCTCTTTCGCGGCCAGCAACTGTTTCACGTGTTCCGGGCTGGCATCGTTGTACTTGTAGCCGAACATCGTCTGCCACGCCTTGATATAGACCGGATTGTCCTCGCGGAACATCAGCCCGGCAGCGGTCGGCTCCAGCGGATCGCAGGGCAATGCGTCGAAGTCGTCGTCGGGTTGGCCCGCATTGTCCAGGGCCGGCGGATGCGAGTGGTTGTCAATCGCCTTGATCTGGTTGATCTCGTCCAGCAGTCCGGGATCGGGCATGAGTTGCTGATTAACTTGCCCAAACAACGAAAGGGAAATCAGGATGATGGTGGCAGAGCGAAGCGCAGTTTTCATCGGAACTCCCGCGAGTGCATTATCCTACCAGCCAGCTAGACATCGGAAGCCCCAACCGCTTCCGAACCCAAACACCCGGCTGGTGAATCCAAAGACTTCACCCCATCATGGACAGCACTCCATCCAAGCCGGCCAGGAAAACTCCGATCTTCAAGGCCTTGCCGGAAATCTTGCAGCTTCTTCGACCGCGCCGTGCGCTGATGACGCTCGGCTTTGGCCTGATGATCATCAACCGCGTTTCGGGACTGGTCCTTCCGGCTTCCACCAAGTATCTGGTCGATGACGTTATCGGCAAGCGGCACCTCAAGCTGCTCTACCCGCTGGTTGGAATCGTGCTGGTGGCCACTCTGGTACAAGGGCTGACGTCGTTTGCGCTTACGCAGACGCTTTCCAAGGCGGCGCAAAAGCTCATCGCCGAACTGCGCCGGCGGGTGCAGGAGCACGTGGGCCGGCTGTCCATTTCCTACTACGACGCCAACAAGACCGGCATGCTGGTGTCACGCATCATGAGCGACGTCGAGGGGGTGCGCAATCTCATCGGCACAGGATTGGTGGACTTCGTCGGCGGGCTGCTCACCGCCGTGATCGCCTTTGCGGTGTTGATTCGCATCAGCCCGGTGATGACCGGCATCGCATTCAGCTTCCTGGTCGTCTTCGGATTCGGATTGCGCAAGGCATTCCGTACCATCCGGCCCATCTTCCGCGAGCGCGCCAAGATCAACGCCGAGGTGACCGGCCGGCTGACTGAATCCCTCGGAGGCGTGCGCGTGGTCAAGGGTTACCACGCCGAGCAACGCGAACACCAGGTCTTCAGCCTGGGCGTGGAGCGCCTGCTACAGAACGTCTTTCGCACTCTGACCGCGACCTCGGTCATGAGCCTCTCGTCCTCGACATTAATGGGCGTCATCGGCGCCATCGTTATGTTCATGGGAACGCGGCAGATTCTCGCCGGCAAGCTCACGCTAGGCGGGTTCTTCACCTACACCATGTTTCTCGGCTACCTCGCCGCGCCGTTGTTCCAGGTGGTTGGCATCGGAACACAAATCACGGAAGCGATTGCGGGCCTGGAACGCACCCGCGAGGTCCTCAACGAAACTCCCGAGGACGAAGATCCAAGCCGAACGGTCACGCTGCCGGAAATCCGCGGCGATGTCGCCTTTGAAGACGTGACCTTTGCCTACGAGCAGACGAAAACCGTTCTGCACGACATTACCTTTCGCTCCCGCCCTGGAACGGTGACGGCGTTGGTCGGCTCTTCCGGCTCGGGCAAGTCCACAATCATCGGGTTGATTGCCGCTTTTCATACTCCGAACTCAGGCAAGGTTTTGGTTGATTCGGTCGATCTTGCCACGGTTCGGCTTGAGTCCTACCGGACGCAGTTGGGAATGGTTTTACAGGATTCGTTCCTCTTCGACGGGACCATTCGCGAGAACGTGGCGTTTTCCAAGCCCGATGCGATGGAAGACGAAATCCTGCGCGCCTGCGCCATCGCCCGCGTCGATGAGTTTGCGGAGAAATTCGACCTGAATTACGACACCATCATCGGAGAGCGCGGCGTGAAACTGTCGGGAGGACAGCGTCAGCGGGTCTCGATTGCGCGCGCTATCCTCGCCAACCCACGCATTCTCATTCTCGACGAAGCCACTTCCAGCCTCGATTCGGAATCGGAGGCCATGATCCAGGAAGGACTCTCGTACCTGATGCACGGACGCACTACGTTCGTCATTGCGCACCGCCTGTCCACGATTCGCCGTGCCGACCAGATTCTGGTGGTCGAAGGTGGTCGCATCGTTGAGCGCGGTACGCATCAATCGCTTTTCGAGTTGGGCGGCCGTTACTTCGAGCTTTACACAAAACAGCACGGAATCGAGCAGAATCTATTCCTGGCGCCCGGGGAGGGCGATACCCTGGAGGAGTCATCTGAAACGGTCCCGAGTTCAATCACTACCTCCGATCCCGATCCGACCACGCTACTTCGCTGAACCAAATTTTCTTTTGAAATTCGGAATCTGTTCAGCATAAGCTGGTGCGTCGCCAATCTCATCGGACGAGAGGAGACGACATTGCAACTTCACTCTTCGTCTGTATCGAAGCCAACAGCCACCGCGCCGCGCAAACCTCTACATCGTTTTCGCACGCTGTTGATCATGGAACTGGCGCTGATCCTCATCTACCCTTTCACTTTTAGAAATTGGGTTGCGCTTCGACTGGTTCCGTATCCTGGCAGTGCTGATCTTCGCCGCCGCTCTCTACACTGCTCTGGGGCGGGGCCGAGTAACCTTGATTGCCTTTGTTCTTGGGACGCCGGCTATCCTTATCCACGTGGCCAATTTAGCCGGTCATATCCTCGTCTTGCAGGCGGCGTCGATAATACTGGCCATTGTTTTTCTCGTGTTCGTGATAAGGGTGTTCATTTGGACGGTTATGACCCGATGCGACCGTCACGACCGAAACGCTGGTTGGCGCCGTCGCAGTCTACCTGCTGATAGGCATTACTTATGGCTTGGGCTACGGACTTCTGGAACAGCTAAGTCCCGGATCGCTCCGGGACACCGTGCAACCGGGACGAACTTTGCATCCATCCGAGTTCATCTTCTTCAGCTTTGTCACACTCACCACCGTGGGCTATGGCGACATCATTCCCTGGGGCGGTCACGCCCGATCCATTGTCATCCTGGAGGCGGTCACTGGAATCATGTATCCAGCCGTGTTGATCGGCCGGTTGATCGGACTGCACATCAGCAGGCGCAACCCCACACCTTGAGCACGCTATCGCAACATAGTATCCTGCAACTTACCGCGCCTAAATCTGAATAGCACTGGGCCATCCTCACTGCGAAGGAAACCAATTTGCGCCGTCCGCTTCATGGACCTTGCATCTCGATTCTGCTGACCGTCATTCTGTTAAATGGATTTCCCCGGTCCGCCTGGGCGCACGCGATTCTGATGGAATCGAAGCCGGCGATACATTCCTCGGTCAGAGGGCCAGAGGTTGCCATTTGGTTGCGCTTTAATGTTCGCATTGACGGCAGCCGCTCGCGCTTGCATCTGCTTGCACCTGACGGCTCACAGCAGTCTCTCCCGCTCGCCAAGCAAGCGAATCCGGATATTCTGCAGGCGCAAGCGGCCGGTCTCAAGCCCGGCGCCTACAAGCTGCAGTGGCAGGTACTCGCCTCCGACGGCCATATTAGCCGCGGCGAGGTTGCCTTCACGGTGACGTAGTCCCATGATGCTCAAGCTGGTTGACGTTTTCGGCTATCTTTCCGTGATATTGCGGGCGGGAACGCTCGTCTTCCAGTCGCTGCTGCTGGGCGGAGTGCTGTTCGTGCTGTGGATCGCGCGGCCAACTCCCGAAATCGCGGAGGGCAATTTCGAAAGAGTGCGGTCATCCTCGCTACGAATGCTCCGCATCACGGCGATTGGACTGGCGGTCGTGCAGGCGTTCTATCTCTACGTCAACTCCGCGGTGCTGATGGCCACCGCCGAGATCGGGCTGCGCGACGTCGTGGGCGCGAACTTTTTCATCTCAGGAAGTGTGATTTTCGTTGCAGCAATCGCTACGGTTGCGTTTGCAAACCCACGGGGCAAGCCCGCAGGAGTCTGGCTGGCCGTCCTGGTCACTGTCGTACTCGGTGCTTCGGTGATGACCAACCATGCCGCTTCACGCATGGAGGGCCGTCTTCCCCTTGTCATTCTGAGTTCCCTGCATGAACTGGCCACGGGTTTCTGGATTGGGGGTTTGCCGTTCCTGGTGCTGGGGCTTTTCGTTTCCGGAGATCGTCCCACGCAGTGGTACATCACCAAGCGGTTCTCGCGATTGGCTTTGATCAGTGTCGGCGTCATCGTGGCAACCGGCATCGGGATGAGCCTGTCCTACATCGGCTCGTGGGGCGCCCTGTATGGGACCGCTTACGGCGTAATGGTCTCGGCCAAGGCACTGATGCTGGGCGCGCTGATGGCGCTGGGCGGTGTCAACTTTCTGCTGCTTCGGAAGTGCAGCCCCGACGCTGTAATGCCGCGCTTGCGCCGCTTGGTGGAGGCTGAAGTCGGAATCGGGATCACAGTCATCCTTACCGCAGCCTCGGTCACCTCGCAACCTCCGGCCGTGGACCTGGTCAACGATACGGTAACAGCCCAGCAGGCCTGGTCGCGCATTAGACCGACGTGGCCCCGGCTTGGGATCACAGCACTGGCACAGAGTTCTACTACCTCTCCTGAGCGATTTCTCCCGCCAACAGATTCGGGACCTGCTCCAACGTCCATTGACGGTATACCGCTTACCCCCACGAATCTGGCGAATATTGTGGAATCGGAACTAAACCATCACTGGATGGGCCTGATTGTTCTCATAATGGGAGTTCTGGCACTTCTGGCTCGGACCGGCAAAGCCAAATGGGCTGAGTACTGGCCACTGCTTCTTATCAGCATCGCGGTCTTCATCATCGTGCGTGCGGACACCGAAGCGTGGCCCTTGGGCCCCCAGGGCTTCTGGGCTACTTGCCTGCGGCCGGAGGACCTGCAGCATCGCCTGGCCGCACTGGCGTGCATTGGATTCGCGGTCTTCGAATTGCGCGTCCGCAAGCTGAAGCTTGAGAACCACCCGGCAGTTCTGGTCTTCCCCCTCATGTGTGCTCTGGGCGGGGCCTTATTGCTGACCCATTCGCACAACCTCACCAATATCAAAGAAGAATTGCTGGCCGAGTTGAGCCACGTGCCGCTGGGAATTCTGGCTGTGTTTGCCGGATGGTCGCGCTGGCTGGAGATTCGCCTGCCCTCGAAAGATCGCGCTGTCCCGGCCTGGATCTGGCCGGCTTGTTTCGTCTTGATTGGTGCAGGTCTGCTGAACTATAGGGAGATGTAGGTCAATTTCTGACGCCGATTCAAGACTCGGCTGCGTCGTCGTCGCTGATCGGCCTCGCGCGCAACATGTCTTGCGTGAGTTTCGTAAACATCTCTTCTACGCCGTCGCCGGACTTCGCACTGGTGACTTGGACTTTCCATCCTTGGGCTACCAATTTTTCCAGTTCCGGAGCTGTGATCTCCCACCTGTTCCACAAGTCTGATTTATTGACCACCAGCATGAAAGGAATGTCAGGAACGGTCTCTTTCGCGCGTTGGTGGATGCTCTTCGCGGTAACCAGCGATTCCGCCCAGGTACCGTCACACACCAGAAAGTATCCGGCAGCTCCGCGGAGATACGACGTTTGAACTTGCGAGCGCGAGTCTTCCCCTGCCAGGTCCCACAACTGCAGCAGCACTTCCTGATCGTCCACCCTCAAGTCCTTCTTATCAATCTTTACGCCGACGGTGCTCAGGTACTTGGCGGAAAAAATGCCCTGAACGAAGCGCGCCACCAGACTTGTCTTCCCCACACCCGCTGAACCCAGCATACAGATCTTCTTCTGAATCATAACCTGTCTCCCCGGGGCGCCGATTCCACCTTCAGCGCAACGCTGCGATTCACTTCCAACTGATATGCCTCCGATCCCCGCCGAATGGGCTCGGTCGTGCCCAATCCAACGACAGAAATCAGTTCTGGCGCGACGCCTCGCTCCTTCAGCGCAGCCAGCACGCGCTCCGCGCGTTCCCTGCTCAAGGCCGCGTTCTTGCTCTCGGCGCCTGTCTGATCGGCCCGCCCATAAATATTCAAATGGATTTCCCGGCCGAGCGCACCAGCGGCTTGTTGCAGTTTGTCCAAATGCGCTTCCAGGTTGTCAAGGCGTACCGCCTGCTCAGGCAGAATCGCGCTCGAGTTCACTGGGAACATTATCATCATTTGGTCGAGCTGCTGCTTCTCGGAATCGAATTCGCGCTGCAGCGTGAAGTGCCGGCCCAGCGACTGATACGACTCGAAGTGCGCCTGCAAGCGCGCCGGGGCGATGCCGAAATCTGCGGCCAGCTTCACCGGATCCGCCGCCAACGGATCACGCAAACCCGCAATCGCATAATTGCGCCAGTGCTTCTCGGCGCCCGTGACCACGATGCCGGGCTCGCTCCGCAGTCTCGCGAGGTATTGCTCCCAGCGGCTGTTCCGGCGATGCATGAAGAAGCCGATGGCGAAACTAGCAATCAGCACGGCGGCGACCGCGACCAGCCACCAGCGCGAAGGCTTCTGCGGCTGAGCAGCGGTTTGCCCAAGCAGGCAATTCTGCAAATGTGGGCGCGCGCCATCGAATACGCTGGCGTCTCCACTAAACGAGGCCAGGGCTCCGGCGAATTCCTGGTGAATCAGTTCATTCTCCCGGGCGAAGACATTTTTCAGCTCCGACGGAGGCGAGCCAAGAATCGTGCCCGCTAGCAACGCCTCCGGACCGTGATCGACCCAAAGCTTAAATTCACCAATGTCCAGCCCTTCAAACCTCTGTGACCGCTTGGCGTCGAACGAATCGGTCATGAAATCCCCGATCGCCGTAAGCATGCTGGAGGCCAGCTCGGCTTCGCGTATCCCTTCTCCGGGCGCCTTAAGGTATTGCAACACCGAACCGGTTTCGCGCTGGATGAGAAAGACCTGTTGCACCTTATAGCGGAGACTGCACGCCAGCGCGATCTGCCCGAACGATCTTCCGGTGCGCCATTGCTCCAGGCGCCACTTCAGGCTCTCCCAGGAGAGGCTGCGCTCCATCATGTAGTTGATGGATTCGGTCAGGTCGCGAAGCGCGTTGGCGACAGCCTTGCGAACGGCGTCGCCGATAATGGAAGCTAGCGACGTAGCGAGAAGGCCCGGATTCTTGTGGATCGAGATCTTTAGCGCCCGCTCGACAACGGGGTAAAGGGAGCGCTGCAGGTCGCCATTACGTTTTACGGAGAGTACGACCGCCTTGCCGAGGATCTGGCTGAGCTCTTCGGCCCGAACTTGGGGATCGTCGAGCCGTTTCCGCAGCGTCTCCAACTCAACCAGTTGCTGCCCGAGCAGCAAGGCCCGCAGCTCGGCCAGTTCATCACGGCCCTGGTCATACTCGGAATCGCGTTTCAAGTCAGCCGGCGTTGAGCCCATGGGACCCTCAGCCCTCAGTGGCACTCCGGATCGGCTTAGGCTTGCCTTTGTCGTTGTCGCTCTCGTCCTTTAGGCGCACAGCCAGTTCGACAAAGAGTGCGGCTAGTGTAGAGCGGTCGGTTTTCGCATTTCGCAGCTCGCGCACGCGAGATTCGAGCAGAGTGCTGATAGAATCATTGCGCTGCCGAATTTCGTCGAGAAGCTTGCGCGACTCGGCCATTAGCTCCTGACGCGCCGCGCTGCGGTCCTGGGCCGCCTTGTTGTCGAGGTCCAGAATTTTCTTGGACAGCTGTGCCGAGGCTGTCTTCAACTCGCGCGAGATGCTGTTCAACGTCTCCTCTCGCTCGTCGCGCTCCGATTTCAGACGCGCAGCCAGGGACTCGGTTTCTTTCTTGAAAAACGCCTCCAGCGACTCGAGCCGCCGCCGCATCGTGTCCTTGATCTCGGCCGTCTCCCGCGAAAGGGCCTCTTCCAGACGGGCAAAGCGCGCCTCGTAATTCTTGATCTGGGAGCCGAAGAGGATCTCACGGATCTTCTCCACGCTCGCACCGCTCGCCTCCGCCGTTTCAGCAACGGCTGCTTCCACCGGACTAGGCGCTGCGCTGGGCTTGTTAGCCGCCCTTTCCTTCGACTCTTTCTCTCGCACCGGGACAGAACTCATTCGACTTCCTCCGCACTTTGGCCACAATGATGCCAGGAGCAACATGCTATACCCAAAGTCTCCTGGTGAAAACTATCTTCCTGATTCGGTATCTGCGCGGCCGTTTCGCTAAGCCATCGCTCGCTCACCGTTGACGCACGTGCTGCACCATTTCTGTGCATGTCCACAGGATGTCTTACGAGCGGCGAACTCCCATCTGCAACTTCTTCATTTACAATGTGCTTTCTGCTTACGTGGTTTTGCGTTCCTCCGCAAAGGTCCTGGCCATCTCGACGGAGGTGGGGCTGGCACAGGAGAACGGAGCGGGGGTTGAAAGCACTGGGAAGTCCATCCGCAACTAACTTTTCGCCTCAAGGCTCTGCACTTTAGATTTGAGTCCTATGCATCCACCGCGCTTCCGGATGAACTGCCTGGCGGCCTTGATTTGGCTGCTGCTGCTCGTGCCCGCCGTCGAGGGACAAGGCACGGCATCGATCACCCTCGATCAGGCAATTGATTTGGCGCTTGTGCACAATCACTCGCTGAAGGCGACGCGCACTCTCATTCTCCAGAACCAGGCGCAGGAGATCACCGCGAACCTGCGTCCCAACCCGACCTTTAATTTTGATTCCCAGTTCCTGCCTATTTTTTCCCCATCTGACTTTTCGCCTAACAATCTGAGTGAAGTCCAGCAGTTCGACATCGGAATTGGATATTTGTTTGAGCGTGGCCGCAAACGACAGCGCCGCTTGCAGGCTGCACGCGATCAGACCGCCGTAACAAGTGCCCAAATCTCGGACGCTGAACGTACCCTGACATTCAACGTGGGCCAGCAGTTCATCTCCGTCTTATTGGCGGAATCAACCCTGCGGTTTGCGCTGTTGGATCTGAAGAGCTTTCAGGAGACGGTGGACATTGCCCTGGCGCAGTACAAATCGGGCTACATCAGCGAAGGAGATTACCTCAAGATCAAGCTACAACTGCTACAGTTTCAAACCGACGTCTCCTCCGCCCGCCTGGCGAGGGTCCAGGCCCTTGTCGGGTTGAGGGAAATGCTCGGCTATGACGCCGTTCCTGCCGATTATGACGTGGTTGGCGATTTGTCGTATCAGCCGGTTCAGACGAAGTTGGAGGAATTGCAAACCCGGGCGCTCCAGGAACGCCCCGACTATCGCGCTGCCGAGTTGGGCGTAACCGCTGCCCAGAGCCAGATCTTGTTGGCTAAGGCGAACGCCAAACAGGACGTGGATGCTACCGTTGATTACACGCACACTGCGGGTCAGAACAGCGCTTCGTTCTTTGTGAATTTCGGTTTGCCTATCTTCAATCGCAACCAGGGTGAAATCGCACGCACCGGCTATGCGCTTACTCAGGCCCAGGAGATGCAGGCGTCCACGAGCGACACTGTGCTGTCCGATGTGAGCGATGCCTACGAAGCGCTCCGCAGCAACGACGAAGTGGTACAACTTTATACTTCCGGGTATTTGAAGCAGGCGCAGGACTCACGAGACATCAGTGAGTATGCTTATCAACGTGGGGCAACAAGCCTTTTAGATTTTCTCGACGCTGAACGAAGTAACCGGGCGATTCAGTTGGCCTATCGCCAGGCCTTGTCCTCATACATGACTGCACTCGAACAGCTAAAGGAAGCCGTAGGAACGAGGAACCTTCCATGAAGAGGCCCAAAGGTCGCTGGCAACACCGGGCCGCGTTGACGGTCTTATCAGCGCTCGTGCTGACCTTCGCTGGTTGCAGCGGAGCACGTTCTAATGGCGCCGCCAAGAACAATGGGAACAACTCCAACACTGCTGAACTCTTTACCATCCCGCAGGACCAGATGGCCCACGTGCAGGTACTCACGGTCCAGCCAACCACGCTGACGCGAACCCTGCGGCTGACGGGAAGTGTCGCCTACAACAGCTTTCGTACAACGCCGGTGATAACGCAGGTCAGCGGTCCGGTGCGCCGGATCGTGGTGGTTCCCGGCCAGATTGTGCAAAAGGGCGAGCCCATGCTGTACGTGTCGAGTCCTGACTATTCGCAGCTCCGCACCAATTACTTGAAGGCCAAAGATGCGTACGCGCTGGCGCAAAAGGCTTACGCGCGCGCGCAGGACTTATACCAGCATCATGCGATTGCCGAACAGAATCTGGAGCAGGCTGAATCGACCGAGGTGCAAGCTGGGGGGGATTTGGCGGCAGCGGAAGCCGCTCTGAAGGTGCTGGGCATTACCGACCCCGATGCGCTTGTGAAGGCGCCTCCCACTTTCGAGGCCCTGGTAAGAGCTCCTATTAGCGGCCAGGTGGTCGAGCAGGATGTCGCTGTGGGACAACTGCTACAAACCGCCACCACGCAGTGCTTCATGATTTCCGATACCAGCACGGTGTGGGTATTGGTGAATGTTTATCAAAAGGACTTGCCATTTGTGCACGTCGGCGATGCGGTCACGATTCAGACAGACAGTTATCCTGACGTCTTCCATGGACGTATTTCCTACGTGGCGGCGTCGCTGGATCCAAACACGCGCACTTTGCAGGCGCGCATTGAGACCAGCAATCTCGGCGAGAAGCTGAAGAAAGACATGTATGTGGTCGCGACGGTGGACGCGGGCACCATGCAGAACGCGATTGCCGTGCCGGATTCTGCCGTGCTGCGCGACAGTGAAAACCAACCCTTCGTGTACGTCGAGGTGTCTTCGAATCAGTTTGGAAGGCGCACCATCACTCTGGGTGAAAGCCTCAAGGGACAAACCCAAATTACAACCGGTCTGAGCCCCGGCGATCACGTCATCGGAAATGGCAGCCTGTTCCTGCAGTTTGCGAACTCGCTGCAGCGTTAGCACATCGCGACTGGATTTGAGAAGAAACCGTAACAATGCCGTCCACATCTGAATGATCCATCGAATCGTACAAGCGGCGCTTCGTCAGCGGTTTCTGGTGTTGATGCTGACGGCCTTTATGATGGCGGCCGGAATCATCTCGTTCCGGCGCATGCCGGTGGATGCTTATCCCGACCTTTCTCCTCCACAAGTCGAACTGATCACGCAATGGCCCGACCATGCCGCGGAAGAAGTGGAACGCCTCGTGACACTCCCTCTCGAACTGGAGATGAACGGCGTCCCGCATGTGGTCGTGATGCGGTCCATCTCGCTCTATGGCCTCTCCGATGTGATCCTGACATTTGAAGATAGCACCAACGATTACTTTGCTAGGCAGATCGTCTTCGAGCGCATAGCCCAAGCCACTCTACCGGTGGGAGTGACGCCGACCATGGCCCCGCTCTTTAGTCCGAGCGGCCTGGTGTACCGCTATGTGCTGGAAAGCCCCGACCGCAGCCCGCAGGAGTTGAAGACCATCGAGGACTGGGTCGTCGAGCGAGCTTATCGCTCCGTCCATGGCGTCGCCGATGACTCCGGTTTCGGCGGTACCGTCATGCAATATCAGGTGTTGCTCGACCCTGCGCGGATCTATGGATATCACCTGACGGTTCCGCAGGTGATGACAGCACTGTCCGCGAATAACGCCAATGCAGGCGGTGGATTCTACTCTCAGGGTGGGCAATTTTATTATGTGCGCGGTATTGGACTGGTACGCAACACCAGCGATATCGGAAACATCGTCGTCGGCAGCAACAATGGCGTGCCCATCCGAATAAAGGACATTGGCGAGGTCGTGATCGGCCACGCGCCGCGGCTGGGCGAATTCGGTTTTCAGAAGAACGACGATGCGGTTGAGGGCGTCATTCTTATGCTTCGAGGGGAGCAGACACAGAACGTCCTTAAGGGTGTGGAAGCAAAGACGGATGAGTTGAACCGGACGGTACTGCCAGCGGACGTCAAGATCCACCCCTATTACGACCGCAGTGAGTTGGTAAAGCTGACCACGGATACAGTGGAAAACAACCTGCTCCGTGGCATGGTGCTGGTGCTGATCGTCCTGATTTTCTTCCTGGTTAGTTTTCGCGCGGCCATCATCGTGGCGCTCACGATTCCGCTCTCTCTTTTGTTTGCCTTCATCGTGCTGCACGCTCACGACGGCGCCGCCAACCTGCTTTCCATTGGCGCGATCGATTTCGGCATCATCATCGACGGCACGGTAGTCATGGTTGAGAATATCTACCGTGAGCTTGCGCTGCGAGAGGGGCAAAGCTACAAGCTGCACGAAGTTATTCTCACGGCGGCGAAAGATGTAGATCGGCCAATCTTCTATTCGGTTGCAGTGATCCTGGCGGGCTATCTACCGATCTATGCGCTCACCGGGCCCTCGGCGATGCTGTTTCATCCCATGGCCGAGACCATGTCGTTTGCGCTGATAGGCGCGCTGATCCTTACCCTCACGCTGGTTCCGGTCCTAGCCTCGTACTGGTTTAAGAAAGGCGTACGCGAGCATCCCAACCGCGCCTACGAATGGATGAAGAGCAAGTACGCGACCCAGTTGGATTGGGCGCTGGCGCGTCCCAAACTTGTCATGTTAATCGCCGCCTTGATTTTCGGAGCGACCCTGCTGCTGGTCCCGTTTATCGGTGGCGAGTTCATGCCCCACCTTGACGAGGGCGCGCTTTGGGTGCGCGCCACCATGCCTTACACGATTTCGTTTGAGGAGGCGAGCAGCATCGCTCCCCAGATACGCGCCATTCTGATGTCGTATCCGCAAGTCACCGTGGTCGGTTCGGAGTTGGGACGGCCAGACGATGGAACCGACCCCACTGGCTTTTTCAATTGCGAGTTCTATGTCGGCCTGAAGTCTTATAAGGACAAAGCCTGGATCGGTGACACCAATACGAAGCCGAAGTTGATTGAATCGATCAACCAGAAACTAGGCGCATTCCCCGGGATCATCTTTAACTATACCCAGCCTGCCGAAGATGCCGTGGACGAGGCGTTGACCGGACTGAAGAGCTCACTGGCGGTCAAAATATACGGGGAGGATTTGACCGTGCTCCAGGACAAAGCAATCCAGATCAAGAACGCGTTGGCCAAGGTACCGGGATTCACCGACTTGACAGTAGTTCGCGAACTAGGCCAACCGAGTTTGCTGGTCGATGTGGATCGCGACAGAATTGCACGCTACGGGATCAACGTTGCGGACGTGGAAGCCGTGATTTCGGCCGCAGTGGGCGGGCAGGCCGTGACCCAGGTGATTCAGGGGGAGAAGCTGTTCGACCTGGTGGTCCGCATGCAGCCTCAATTCCGCAGCAGCGCACACGAGATCGGTGAGCTGTTGGTCGGTACTCCGGACGGGAAGCAGATTCCGCTAAGCCAACTCGCTGACATCCGGCAAGGAAACGGCGCATCGTTTATCTATCGCGAGAACAACTCTCGCTACATCGGCGTGCAATACAGCATTGAAGGACGGGACCTGGAGCGCGCCGTGCGAGATGGCCAAAAAGCGGTCGATCAAGCCGTCGCTCTACCCCAGGGCTACTGGTTGAGTTGGGGCGGCGAGTACAGCCAGTTTCTGGAAGCAAAGGCGCAGCTCACATTAATTGGTCCACTGGCGGTCGTGCTCATCTTCATGATCCTGTTCGCGCTGTATGGAAACTTCAAATTCCCCGTCACGATTGCTCTGGGCGTCATTATGACGGAACCGGTGGGAGCGCTCATAGCACTGAAGCTCACCCATACTCCGTTCAGCGTTTCGTCAGTCTTGGGATTGCTGGCGCTGTTAGGCGTGTCGGTTGAAACGGCGGTGATTCTGGTTTCCTACATCAACAAACTTCGCCAGGAAGGAATGGACATCCCCACCGCAACCCGGGAGGCCTCACTTCTGCGGCTTCGCCCCATCATGATGACGGCACTGGTCGCATGCCTGGGGCTGCTTCCCGCCGCACTCGCCACCGGAATCGGATCTGACACCCAGAAACCCTTCGCAATTGTCATCGTGGCAGGTTTGATCTCGCGCTTGTTCATTGGATTTTTCGTCAATCCGGTGTTGTACCAGATGGTGGCCCGTGAAGGAGATGTGCTTCAGGTATAGCATCTTTTCGGACGCAACTGGGCTCGTGTGCGGATCACGGTGACTCACAGCTTTAGTGGCGAAGGGAATGGGGCGCAACGCCGCAGGGAATCTCTACGGCACAACCAGTAAGAATTTCTGAGCTGACCAATGACGGAACCGACAGAGGCCGCAGCCGGCGGCACAAATCGAACGATGCCGATCCCGTCTCGGGCGCTCAGCCGTTTGTTCAGCAAGAGGCATTTTGTTTTGCTGGCGGTCCCTCTGTGCAGCATTTTGCTCCTGATCGCTTGCGGCTCGAAGGAAGCTTCCGTCTCCAGCGACACACGGCCGGTCATCACGCTGGCCAACTTGCCCCATGGTACGGCGGGGGTGGCCTACCCTCCCTCTGGAGCGTCGAGCACGGTGACGGCGACGGGAGGCACAACGCCTTATACTTTCTCGGCGACGGGCTTGCCAAGTGGACTTAGCATCAACTCCTCGACGGGAGCAGTTACCGGGACGCCGACATGTGGCGGGGCGGCCGGCTGCTACAGCGGCTCCGTTGCCGTCACCGTTACTGACGGGGCCTTGAACACCGCAACAGCCACCTACTTTATTGGCGTGTTTCCCGCGCAAGCAACCTATGGGGGAATGTGGACTGCGCCCGGCTGCACTTCGACGGGCTACTTCCAGTTGATGAAAATCAACGGCCACTGGGTGCTCGCAGACCCTGAGTGCAAGGTGGAACCCCAGTTCCAAATGTCCGACGCCAGCAGCGCGAATCTCAACGGCGGAGTCTTGGCGGCCCGCTATTCCGGCAACGGGCACCTGTTCGCCGACCATGCGCTCGAGAGGATGCAGGATCTCGGCTATACGACAATTGGGGATTACAGCTCGGTCTACACCGTCCCGACGACGAACAACAGTGACAGTCTGCCGTCGATTCTGATGCCGACAATGATCATGATGAAGCCGATGTCGCAGGCGGAGACGGTCTCGGCGGGCAATCAATATTGCAACCATGGCGGCAGGACGTACACGCTGCCGATAAAGAACATCATCGCCGGCGTGCCATCTAGTTTCGGCGTTTACCTTAATCCGGCGGATCCGATGCCTGACCCTTGGGACGGCGTGGCTGGACTATTCTTTTCGGACTGCGTGAGTGCAAATATCCTCGACTTGCAAAACGGACTGTTCGCTGGAAATGATTTCAGCACGAACCCTTGGATTGTCGGCCTGGAAGTTGAAGACGCAGACGCCTACTACCCCTTCAAGTTCACCGGCAACAACCCGTACACTCCGAACGACTCGCCTAATGTCGGCTTTATCACCGCGGTGGCCTGCGCCAGCTTTAATGGCACGGGTGCCTGCGCTCTGGGCTACTCAGCAGATCCAACTCTGCACGCCAAGGCGCAATGGTGCAGCTACCTGCAGAATAAGTACACCACGGTTGCGGCGTGGAACGCCGCCTGGGGCAACGGCAGTTACTACACCAGCTTTGGCAGCGCTGGCGGCTATGGTTCAGGTACGGGTTGCCTTGACGAAGATGGCCTGCACGGCGGTTCCTCGGCATGGTTGGGAACCAACGCGTTCGTCCCGAGCACATATAGCGGTCACACAAATGCCACCGCTAATGTGCAAACCGATCTCGACCAGTTTGTGTATAACCTGGCATACCAGCTCTTTAGTACCGAGGTCGCGACGATCCGGGCATACGACACGAATCACTTGATCTTCGGGCCGAGTGCCCTGGGTGGGCCGTGCGGCTATGGGATGCCGGCGCAGGTGAACTCGGCCATGAAGGCAGCAGGCGTCCAAGTTGAAATCGATGCTTACGATCCAATTACCTCTGACCCGGTGAATCACCTTAACTGCGCAGCGAACATCACCGCGCCACTGGCCGATTACAACGCCAACGGCATGCCGTTCATGTTGTGGGTGAGGACTTCGGCGAACGCCGACTCCCCGGAAAACGGCCACACTTCCGGCGCACAGGCCGACTTTAGTACTCAGGCCCTGCGGGGTGAGGGATATGCGGCCGGCGTCAGCACCTGCTTCGCGGCTCAAGCCAGTGATGGGTCCTACCCGTGCCTTGGTGTAACCGCGTGGGGTCTGGTGGACAGCACATCGGAAGAGACCAGTTACGGACTGCTTACACCTTCGGACAATGTCTATGACGGGAACTGTGCTGGGACAGCCGCGTTGACAGATGCCTACGGGATCGCCTGCGGCGGGGAAAGTGCGAATTACGGACCCTTTATTCCGTCCGTTGCCCAAGCCCACATCATCGAGATCCTGGCGCTGAAGTCGCAAACCTCGACCAGATCCGTGGAAGGGACGGGTCGACGCCCATTTGGGGGGGAGTGACGTGAAATCCTTATCGCCAGGAGTTCGGGGCCGGCGTCCACCGCTGAAATGTGGGCAAATACCGTCGTTTGTCGCAGACAATACAACGCCCCGGTCACACACGTTCGGGCGGGCTCGTGCCGGAACTCGCGCTCTGAACAAACAACTCACCTCGCGCCACTCGGCGCATAGCATCGACGAACAACGGATCGCCCATCGAACGATAGACAACCCCCTGTGCTCGCAACCAACGCACGTAGGCGGCCCGGTCGTTGTCCTCGGCCAGCAACAGCAGGGCAGTCTGGCTCCGCTTCAACACCGGCTGGATCCTCGGAAACGCCGACAGAAAACTCGTTGACAAGACTAGTACGTGAGGTATGAAAGTTCTCAAAGCGTTCAGCAACTGTTCGGGAGACCGTGGCTGGACTACAAGGCAAACGTCGTCGGTGTCCGCCAATATCTCGGCCATTCCAATGTGAAAAAGCTCCTGATGATCAGCGATGATGACGTCGATCATGACCGCACCTCCTCGTCCCGCCCAAGGGCATGATTCGGCTTTGAGTCCTATAGGATAGTCTTGCCTCTTTGACAATGCTGGTCAAAATTGCACATCTCGCCACTTTGGTGGAGCAGGGAATTCACGACCTCAAAGTGTGGCACTTATTTTTGGAGCAGGAAAGTGAGCAGTTTCAGGTGCACCCGCAAGCCGCCGTTGTACTCGATGAAGCCCATCTTGCGAAACCGGTTCATAAAGAAACTTACTCTCGACCGGGTGGTGCCGACCATCTCGGCCAAGGTTCCCTGGCTCACCTTCAGGATGGCAGGATGCGGCGTGGACTGCGTCCCAAAACCCGCCAGCAATAGAAGAGTCCGTGCCAGCCGCTTCTCGCTGGAATTGACGAGTTGGTCGAGGAGGTCATCTTCAATTCGGACCACGCGAGAAAGGAGGTGCGCAATAAAGAGCCTTGCGAACACAGGGTCTTCGTGGATGATGCGAACGATGGTCGCTTTTTCCACTCGTGCGATCGTGGCCAGGTGTACTGCTGTTGCAGTGGACATCCGCGTCGACGGCGCTCCTAAACAGGCTTCACCGAAGAAATCGCCTTGCCGGAAAATAGCAATGACGGCCTTCTTGCCGCGTTTGGACAGAACCGTCAGCTTCACGTTGCCACTCTCGATGTAGAACATTGCGTCCGCAGCGTCGCCCTGAGAAAAAATGAGCTGCCTGTTCCGGTACTCCCCACTGGTCCTGTGCCTGCCAATCCTCTTGAGGAACATCCCGGAATCAAAAGTAATGTTGCGCTTGCTTGGCATTAGCGCCTCCCAAAGAGTTGAAATCATCCGCTGTGACCCGGGTCCAGTCGTCAGCTAGTTGCATATGAATCCGTCGCTTCAGGCGCCACATCGTTCAATATCGATGAGCTGTGCGAGGGACGCACGGTCTGGGCAAGTCCCCACATGTATACATCCGGCGAGTCCTCAGACGACCCGATCCTACAGGTCGGGCACTGGCGACGCTGGTCAAAAGTGCTCACTCGGCTGAGATTCGGTTGCGGAACTCGATCAGGCAATGCACGTCTCGCAGAAATTGGCCGTTGGTAAATGTGTGCAATATCGAACAGTCAGCGTCCAATCCCCGGTTCTTGAAAAGGTATAATGGCCAATGTAAACGCTGCCCTGTCGGAGGTGTGAAATGAGCGCCAAGCGCATCCGAGCCCGCAGCCAGGGCCCTCAAGTTCGGTGGGTTGATTCGGTCCGATCAACAAAATCCGCCACCGATGAAATTGCAAAGCCTTCCCGGCGTCGAACCCGCAAGCCGCGACCAGGAAGTGGCGATTTGGCCTTCGATCCCGAGACCTTTCTCGCGAGAGCGGGATTGGGCAGAAAAATTCTCAGTCTCAAGAAAGATGCGTTGGCCTAAGCGCAAGGCGACCCTGCCGACGCGATTTTTTACGTGCAGAGCGGCCGGCTGAGATTAACTGTCACCTCCCCAAACGGGAAGGAAGCGACAATTGCCCTGGTGAGTGCCGGGGAATTCTTGGGGGAGAACTGCATGGTCTCCGTTCATCCTCTTCGACTCGCGACTGCTACCGCGATGACCGAGTGTGCGTTGCTCAGGATCAGCAAGGCGGAAATGGTCCGCGCACTGACGCAAGAACCCGCATTTTCGAATGCGTTCGTCTCCTTTCTTCTTGTCCGCAACGCCCGCATCCAGGCCGATCTGGTCGATCAGCTTTTCAATTCCAGCGAAAAGCGGCTGGCGAGGATTCTGTTGTTGCTCGCGCAGTTCGGCAAGGAAAGTAAACCCGAGACAGTGGTTCCCAAGATCAGCCAGTCGACATTGGCTGAGATGATTGGCACAACCCGGTCCCGAGTGAGTTTTTTTATGAATCGCTTCAGAAAACTGGGCTTCATCGAATACAACGGCGAGATTCGGATTCACAACTCCCTTCTCAATATTTTTCTGCACGAATGAGGGCGCCACAGTTGTTGCGCGGGTTTCCCTGCGCAAGACCGCCATTATTCCATTACCAACGCATCTCCGGAACCGCTCACCCGCCTCCAGCAACAATTCCGTCAAATATACGCTTACGCCGAAAACGCGCTGCCCCTCTGCCTGCGCTATCCTTGTCGAATGCAAATTCGCGTGCTCTATCTGGGGATGCTTCGCGATATTGCCGGTCGCGACCAGGAAGTGGTCGAGATTGCCGATGGCTCGCGCTTGCGCGATCTCTATGCCGAGCTGGAGCAGCGCTTTCCCAAGCTGCGAGGATTTCGCGACTCTCTCGCTCTGGCGCTGAACCAGGAGTACTGCGATGCCGCCGCGGAGTTGCGCGACAACGACGAAATCGCGCTCATTCCTCCGGTCAGCGGTGGCGCGTCTGACGACGATTCGACCGCCGAAACTCCGCTGCCACTCATCTCCGCGCACGCCCGGCTCGTGGGCGAGCCAATCAGGACGGCCGCCACGCTTGCCGCGCTCAAGCGTCCCGAGGACGGCGCCGTGGCAATCTTCGACGGCATTGTGCGCAATAGCTCGCGTGGCCGCCGCACCCTGTATCTCGACTACACCGCCTACGAAGCGATGGCACTGCACAAGATGGAGCAGTTGGCGCAGCAGGCGCTTGCGAATTACGAGGTTCGCGATGTCCGCATCGTGCATCGCCTGGGCCGCTTACAGATTGGCGAAAGCAGCGTCTATATTGCAGTTGCCGCCGCGCATCGCGCCGCCGCCTTTGACGCCTGCCGCTGGTTGATTGATACATTGAAGAAGACGGTGCCCATCTGGAAGAAAGAGTATTTCGAGGATGGCGCTGTCTGGGCCGACGGCGAGCCCTTTCCGCCGGAGATTCCTCTCGCCGGCAGCAGCGCGTCAAAGTAGCACAACTGGGGTTTTATCTATCGCACGACTCCGTCGGATCCGCGAGCGGGCCACTTAATGGAAGACTTTCCACTCTCGAAGAGACTTCAACTGCATGCGCTGTGGCTAAGAAGCTTGGGAGCCGAGGGGGTGCGTCTGGATCTGTCGGGAGCAGTGATACGTGGCACACAGATGCATGATGCTGTCCTGGTGGGGGCAAAATTGAATGAGGCTGATTTCAGGCATGCGGATCTTATCCACGCGAACTTAATCGGAGCAGACCTCACGGGAGCCGATTTGCGGGGCGCGGAACTTGAGGGAGCAGATTTTTCCGCTGCCAATCTCAAGGGGATTAGACTCAGAGGCGCAATGCTTGACAAAGCAAATCTGCAAAATGCAGGACTTGCGTTTGCGGATTTGCGCGACGCGATCCTGACCGAAGCCGTTCTGATCAAGGCAGACCTGATGGGCGCCAATCTCCAGGGTGTAGATATGAGTAGAGCAAAACTCAGGGGAGCGAACTTAAGGGGCGCCGATTTGCGCAGGGCCATCCTGATGGGAGCAGATTTGAGCCACTCTGAGCTTCTGGGAGTCACGCTGCAGGGAGCAATTTTCGATGAAAATACCGACCTCAGAGGTGCAACCATCAACGCGGACGATTTTAGCGGCGTAGATTTAACCAAGGTGAAAAAAGAGAATTTGCCCGCATCACTGTTGGCAGATTGAATTTTGGCGTTTAGGTTGTTTTCTAATAACGGAATGTCTTTAGCCTACCGGGTTTTCCTTCGCACAATCGCAAAGCTTTGCGCGCTTGCGGTGGCAATCAGTTGCGCCACGCTTCTGCTGGCTCAGACTCAGGCGCAGAGTACAGTGCCGCATCCGCCTGACACGCTGAAGCAGCAGCAGTCGAACACCGTCCCGCATCCTCCTGACCAGCAGAAGCCGCCGACAACCGATGCGAACGACCAACCCAGCACGACCTTCAAAGTGAATGTGAAGCTGGTGAACGTATTCACTACTGTCACCGATGGCAACGGCTCTCCGGTTTCAACGCTGAAGGAGGAAGACTTCCAGGTATTCGAGGATGACAAGCCGCAAAAGATCGCCGTGTTTCATCGCGAATCAGAGTTGCCGCTCTCGATTGTCGTCGCCATTGATACCAGCCTGAGCACGCGCAGCAACCAGAAACTTGAAGCCGAGTCCGCGCGCCGCTTTGCGCATGCCATTCTCCGCCCCATCGACGGCCTGTCGCTGTTCCAGTTCAGCGAAATCGTGGACCAGGTCACTCCTTTCACCTCGAACCTGCAGGTAATTGACCGGGCCATCAGTCGCATTCACCCCGGAGCGGCGACCGCGCTTTACGACACGCTGTATCTTGGCTCCGACGCGCTGCTCGACCGGCGCGGCCGCAAGGTCATGGTCGTAATCACCGACGGCGGCGACACCGCCAGCAAGACCAGCTATAAAGAAGCGATTCGCGAGGCACAGCAAGCCGAGGTCATTCTCTACAGCATCATCATAGTTCCCATCGAGAACAGCGCCGGCCGCGACATCGGGGGAGAACATGCGCTCATCCAGCTTTCCCGCGATACCGGAGGGAAGTACTTCTACGCTAGCGGGCTGGAGCAACTGGACGCAGCTTTCCGCAAGATCAGCGACGAACTGAGGACGCAATACCTGATTGCCTATTACCCCAGTACGCGACTCGCCGAATCAGGCTTCCGCCGCATTGAGATCAAGATTGACCCCACCACCAAGAACTATCCTGATCCCGCCGATCTACAGGTGCGATATCGCACCGGCTACTACACCATGCCGGCGAAGTAATTCATGCGAACTGCTGTTAACTACTAAGCAATAATTCAGATCTTCGCGTTACCTTCTTTGATACGCGGCTGCCCGGGTAAGCCTGTGGCTCTTCCAAAAAATGGAGATTCTCGACGTCGAATCTGTGAAAACTAGTACTTTCGGGTGACGGAACCTCCTCTTCCGACGGCCATCGCATTTGAATTCAATAACTTGCATGGCATTTTGTGAGACAGGCGAGTGGCAGCTCACATGCATATCCTTAGTTTGGCATAGTTCAAGCGAGGTCCCTCGGAGGGTCCTTCGGCAAAATGTTTGTGCGAGGAGAAAAGGTTCCATGAAAAGATTTTGTGGGTTTATCACATTGTTGCTAGCGGCCAGCCTCCTGGCCCCTATGGCCTTCGGACAGTCGCTCAACACTGGCGCGATCGCAGGCACGGTCACTGACCCGAGCCATGCCGTCGTTGCTGGTGCGGCGGTCGAGATGAAGAACATGGGCACCGGGGCAACACAAGAGGACAAAACCAACAGCACTGGATTCTATCGTTTCCCGTTGCTGCCGCCGGGCAACTACCAAGTCACCGTGAAGCAGAGCGGCTTTGCGACAGCGCAAGTCCCTGTCACGGTTTCGGTAGGTGTGGCGACGACTGCGGACGTTACCCTGACACTGTCGTCCACGGCGCAGACCGTCGAAGTGACGGGAGCCGCGCCGGTTGTTGATACCACCAGCGCCAGCATCAGCACCGCCTTTTCCCAGATGGAGTACGCGCAGCTGCCGAATCCCGGTGGTGACCTCACCAACATTGCCCAAACCGCTCCGGGCGCGGTGATGAACAACACCCAGGGTTACGGCAACTTCACTGTCAACGGCTTGCCGGCGACCTCGAACCTGTTCACGGTCAACGGCGAGAACGACATGGATCCGTATTTCAACATCAACAACTCGGGCGCGACCAACCTCACCATCGGTTCGAACGAGGTTCAGGAAGCCACGGTCATCAGCAATGCGTACTCGGGTGAGTACGGACAGTTGTCCGGGGCGCAGGTCACCTACGTGACCAAGTCCGGCACCAATGCCTTCCACGGCAACCTCATGTACTGGTGGAACGGCGACAGCATGAACTCCAACGACTGGCTGAACACGAACACGCCTCCGATCACCCCTAAAGCCTTCTCCAATGCGAACCAGTGGGCGGGTTCCATAGGCGGACCGATTATCAAGAACAAGACCTTCTTCTTCTTCGACACGGAAGGCCTGCGCTTTATTTTGCCCAACAACATTGCCGTCAACGTCCCAACGCCGGCCTTCGCCAGCGCAGTTCTGAACAATGTAGCCACGCTGCAGCCCAACGAGCTCCCGTTGTACACGCAGATGATGAATCTGTTTGCCAACGCCAAGGGCGCTAGCGGCGCTAACCCGCTCCCCAACAACGCCGCCTGTAACGGTTTGGTCTTGCCGGGCTTCAATCCCGGGACCCAGTCCTGCTTTGCGTCGTACCAGGCAACCCCGTCCGCCCTGGCGCATGAGTACATTATTGCCTTCAAGATCGACCAGAAGCTCGGGCAAAACGACAACATGTTCGTGCGCTATAAGCTGGATCACGGCCTTCAGCCGACCTATCTGGATCCCATCAGCTCCAACTTCGATGCCAACTCGAACCAGCCGGCATGGGACATTCAGCTCCAGGAAACGCACATCTTCTCTCCCAACATGACTAACGAGTTTACGGCGGCAGGCAGCCACTACGTAGCCCAGTTCACCCAGAATGAGGCGCTGGCGCTGTCAACGTTCCCGCAATCCCTGCAATTCGGCGGAACAACTACCCTTGGTCCGCAGACCGGCAATGGTACCAATATCGTCGGAGAGCAGTTTAACTTCCCGCAGGGGCGTAACATCACCCAGTATCAGTTCATCGACAACCTCACCTGGACGCACGGGCATCACAGCTTTAAGTTCGGCGCCAACTTCCGCCGCTACGATGTCAGCGACCACAACTTCTTCTACAACAACGCAAGAACGTACTTTAGTTTGAGCGCATGTGCTGTGCCTGGAAGCCCATGCCCGGCGGGCGATACGGCTACCTCGTTACAGTTGTTCACTGAGGGCTTGGCAGGCCAGTACCGCCGGGCCGATAACCTGGCCAGCAACGTACCGGTCGCCCTCTGGGGTCTCGGTATCTATGCCATGGACGAGTGGAAGGTGAAACCGAACCTGACCTTGACCCTGGCGTTGCGTATCGAGCGCAATTCCAACCCGGTGTGCCAGATCAATTGCTTCGCCAACTTCAAGACAAATTGGTATTCGCTGCCCAGTGTGCTGGCGGGAGCGAATTCCGGCAGCGTTCCGTACACTGCGGACATCGCCGACAACCAACACCAGGCCTACCATGGCGTAGACGGGATTGATTGGTCGCCCCGCGTCGGCTTCAGTTGGTCGCCTTACAGTAACGGTAAGACTGTAATCAGCGGCGGCTTCGGCATCTTCTACGACAATCCTGCGGCTGGCTTGGTGGATAATCTGCTTGCCAACCCGCCGGTTTCGGTCGCGATTCGTGTCCGGCCGACGACGGGCACGCTGCCCTTCGATCCCACCACCAACGGCTCGGTCTACGCCTGGACGCAATCCGCGAATGCCTTTAACACGGGTTTTGCCAGCGGCCAGACCTACACGCAGATCGCAGATTCCCTGTTGCCGTTTGGAGTGCACTTTGCGGCTCCCGCATTCACCGCTCTGAACGGCACCATTCATGCCCCGCAATGGCAGGAGTGGAATTTCCAGTTCCAGCAGCAGTTGAATCCGGCGACCGCCTTGGTAATGAACTATGTGGGCAATCACGGCATTCAGGTCCCGTACTCCAACAGCTACTACAACGCTTATGACCCGAACGGCGTCTACCCTGCGGGCACACTGCCGGGGACGATTCCGAATACAAACTATGGAACTGTCACGCAGTTCCAGAACGGCGCGATATCGAACTACAACGGGGTGACGGTCAGCATCCGGCGCAACTTCTCGAAATGGATTTCAGCCCACGCCAACTACACCTGGGCGCACAACCTGGATGAAGGCTCCAACGGCGGCATCTTCACCTACGGCGACTCCATTTTGGGCCAGATCTGTCCTGGCAGCCTCCGCCAGTGCAACTACGGCAGCTCGGATTACGACATTCGCAACGGCTTTAACGGCGACTTTGTCTTCCACCCGGGCTTCCACTTCGGCAGCAACTGGATGAACGAGGCGCTCGGTGGCTGGGAGCTTTCGGGCAAGATCTTCTGGCGCAGCGGGTTGCCGTTCTCCATCGTTGACGACAACTTGAACGGCGGAGTTGTTAACTCCACCGCGACCATCCTGGCCACGCCGATTCTACCCGGCAACGCTCCCGGACAGGGAAGTTGCGGCAAGGCGGCAGCCAGTTCCAGCGGAGCCGGAACGCCTTGCCTTAATGCCGCAGCGTTCCTGGACACTTCTCAATTCGCCACCACCGGCATCTCGCCGCAGCGGCGCAACCAGTACGTCGGACCGCATTACTTCGACATGGACATGAGCCTGTTCAAGAACTTCAAGATCGGTGAACGGGTCCAGTTCGGAGTCGGCGCTCAGGCATTTAACGTCTTCAACCATCCGAACTTCTCCAACCCCGACAACGGTATAGGCGACTCGACCTTCGGGCAGATCCTGTCGATGCAGCCGCTGCCGACGAGTCCGTACGGCGTGTTCCTTGGCTTTGACTCCTCGGTGCGCGTTGTCCAGGTTTCGGGCAAGCTCACCTTCTAACCAGTTCGACTCTGCTTCACTTTCGGCGGTCCCTCTCGGGGCCGCCTTTTTTTGCTCTGGCAACTGCCTACTGGATACTGCAGCTGTTCTGTTACACTGCGATGTTCGAGGTCATAAATGCAGAATCCTACGCAGCCATCGATTCAGTTGACGAATACGCCCGACTACCGCGAAAGCTATGCCAACAGCGTGCAGGTGCGGGTGAACGTCTGGGACTTCTTCCTGGTATTTGGCACCCTGCAGCAGCAGGACGAAATCCGGGTGGAAGTCCGCAACTTTCAGGGAATCTACCTGAGCCCGCAGCAGGCCAAGGCGTTGTACACCATCCTGCAGCAGAACCTGGTCAACTACGAGAACACCTTCGGCGACATCAAGCTCGATCCGCGGATGGCGCCTGGCGCGGGGCCGATTCACTAGCCAGGTGTGAGTTGGTGGCGTCATGCTGGGCCGGGTGACACGTTTGCTGTGTCGGCCCCTGGCCAAGAATTTCATGTGTCATTCTGAGCGGAGCGAGGCCTGATTTTGGCCGAGCGCAGTCGAAGAACCCCTATTTCGGAAGGCAGAGCAGCGGAATCCTACCGGTATAGGGATCCCTCGATCCCGGAGGTCAACGACGGGCCGCCGCCGATCGGGATGACGCTGGCGAAGGCGCGCGAATACCTCTTCGCCTATGCGGTCATCTTCACATTTCTGTTCGTCACCCACTTGCCGCTCCTGCGGTTGCCTTACTTCTGGGACGAAGCCGGCTACTACATTCCGGCGGCGCGCGACCTGCTGCTGACCGGTTCGCTCATCCCGCATACCACGCTCTCCAACGCACACCCGCCGCTGATGATGATGTGGCTGGCGTTCTGGTGGAAGTTCAGCGCCTTCACCCCCGCGGTGACACGGATCTCCATGCTGCTGGTGGCCGCGTTCGCTCTGCTTGGTTTGTGGCGGCTGGCACGCGACGTGGCCAATGAAGCAGTCGCCGCAGCCACGGTGTTGTGCACCGCGATCTACCCCGTGTTCTTCGCCCAAAGCTCGCTGGCGCACCTCGACATGATGGCAGGCGCTCTGACGCTTTGGGGACTGGCGATGTATGTCGAACGGAAGCCGGTGGCGACGATCGTGTTCTTCGCGCTTGCGCCGCTGGCAAAGGAAACCGCGATCATCACGCCAATGGCGTTATTGGCGTGGGAGTTGCTCTGCCCGCTGCTGGGAGGCAAGAGCCCGTTGGCTGAATCTCCGTGCCGATACCACCGGAGAAAGCTGTATTCGCTTTCATTGCTGTTGTGCCTGGTTCCGCTGGCGCTGTGGTTCCTCTACCATCATCACCGGACCGGCTTCTACTTCGGCAATCCGGAATATCTGCGTTACAACCTGAAGGCGACGCTCAACCCGCTACGCATCGTTCTCGCGATGCTGATTCGGCTTTGGCACATTCTGGGATACCTGAACCTGTTTGTGCTGACACTGGCCGCGGCTTATGCCATGATGCGCCCGCCGTTGACGGAGCGCGATGGCAGCCTGCGGCCAAGAATTCCGATCAACGTGCAGCTCGTGTTTGCGGTGGTCATCGTGGCCCATGTTGTTGCTCTTTCCGTGCTGGGAGGCGCGGTGCTGGCGCGCTACATGCTCCCGGTGCTGCCGCTGGTGATTCTGTTGTGTGTCTCGACGTTGCGCCGGCGCTTGCGACATTGGACCTGGTGGATCGTTCTTACTTGTGCGGCGTTCGTGTTTGCGCTGCTCACGCCTCCAACGTATCGCATTGCTCCGGAGGATACGTTGCTGTATCGCGACTACGTCATTCTTCACAAGCTGGCGGCCAATGAATTTGCCGCGCGCTATCCGCACGCCCGCGTGCTCACGGCGTGGCCGGCTTCGGATGAACTTGCGCGTCCGTTCCTTGGATATGTCAAGCAGCCGCTGACGGTGGTGCAGATCGAGAATTTCTCGCCGCTGGAAATGGCACGGGCAGCACAGTTCACCGACCAGTTTGATGTCATACTACTCTTCGCCACCAAGTGGCAGCCGCCGTATCCGCTGCTGCAAAGCTTGCCATTCGGCGAGGAGATGCAGGAGCGCTTCTTCGACTATCACGAGGACCTGCCTCCGCAAAGCGCAGCAAACATTCTCGGCGGCCGCGTCGTTCGTTACCTTAACCGTAACAATGAATGGGTGGCGATCCTCGCCATCGACAAGATCGAGAATGTGGAAACCCACGGAGCGGCTTGCGCAGGCTGCCAATGAAGGCCCAAACTGCTGGCGTGCAGTTCACTATTCGCGACTATAAGGCCGCCGATTTCGACCGCTTGTGGCAGATCGACCAGCTCTGCTTTCCTGAAGGGATTGCCTACACGCAGATGGACCTGACGGGCTTCATCATGAGCCGAAACGCGATCACCTTGGTGGCAGAAACGCAACCGGTGAACTCTGAAGAGCACGGAAAACAGAGCGATGCTCCCTCCGGCCATTCATCAATCGTGGGCTTCGTGGTTGCCCACTCGGTTCGCGGAAAGACCGGACGCATTCTAACCCTCGACATTGTGCCTGAAGCACGTCGCCATGGATTGGCCTCGCGGCTGATGCAGGAAGTTGAGCGGCGGCTGCGGGCTTGCAGCTGCACCGAGGCTTACCTGGAGACTGCGGTCAACAACGAACCTGCATTGCATCTCTATCGCAAGCTCGGTTACGAGGTACTTCGCACCTTGCCGGAGTACTACCCCAGTCACTCGCTCGACGCATACCTTATGGGAAAGCGGCTTTAGAAAAACTCCGTTCGCCCTCTGCTATGCTCTGCGCAGAACATGAAAGTCGCCATCCAGGGAGAACTCGGTTCTTTCAGCCACGAAGCTGCAGGAAACATGCTGCCGCGCGCGGCGGTGGTTCCCTGCGCGCGGTCGGCGGAGGTGTTCGACCGCGTCGAGAACGGTTCCGTGCAGGCAGCGGTAATTCCGATTGAAAATTCGCTGGCAGGCTCTGTGGCCGAGCACTTCGACTTGCTGCTCACGCGCGAGGCGTTTATCCATCGCGAGTTTCACCTGCGGATACGTCACAACCTCATCGCTCCGCCAGTAGTAAAGCTCAATGCGGTTCGCCGCGTGTTCTCGCACCCGGTGGCGCTTGAGCAGTGCCGGAGTTTCTTCCGGGTGCATCCCAGGATCCAGGCGGTGCCTTTTTACGACACGGCGGGAAGCGTTCGCCATGTCATCACCGAGCAGCTGCAGGATGCCGCTGCGATTGCGCCGGCGCAAGCCGCGGAGCAATACGGTGGACGCGTGCTGCTGGCCGGCATTGAGGATGACCAGCGGAACTACACTCGCTTTCTGCAGATCAGCAAGTCGCGAAAGGTAGGCAAGGGCGCCAATAAAGCGTCCATTGCCTTCGCTCTGAAGAACCTGCCGGGCGTTCTCTTCAAGGCGCTCAGCGTTTTCGCCCTCCGCGACATTGACCTCAGCAAAATCGAATCGCGGCCCATGCGCGGCCATCCCTGGGAGTATGTTTTCTTCGTCGATATCCGGCGCGGTGATGACGAAGCCGCCCGCAACGCCCTGCTGCATTTGGCTGAGATCGCGGAGTTCGTGAAGGTCCTGGGAGTCTATCCGGCGGCCAAGTCAAAGTCGATATAGGACCGAATCGGCTACCGGCAGCCGCGTTCCCATTTGGGAATGCAAGCCGACAGGACTAGACTTGAGGCGGTCGCAGGTTGCCGTTCCCTGATACAATTTTGTGCTCCTGGAAAATGGGCCTCCGGTACGACCGCTACCCGGGCGGGAAACCAAGTGTCGGATTGCTTGAACCCGTTTCGTGGCGGAAATTGGGAGGATTGCCGATAGCATAGGATTGGGCCCGTTTGTGGGCCCGTTTGTGCGCCCGCCTGATGGCTCAATTTTAGGGTTTCTGGGCTGCATCTTTTGCCGAAACGCCACATCTAAAGCTTGAGTGTAACTGACTCAAGGAGTCATATGCCTAAGAATAATAAGGATTTAAAGCCTGCCGATCCGGAGCTTCGCGACGACGCGACCTCGGCCAGGACGCTGCCGGTTCTGCCGGTGCGCGACACCGTTTTGTTCCCTCACGCCGTTCTGCCACTGACCGTTGGCCGGGAAAGTTCGGTGCAATTGATCAATTCGCTTGGTGAAGACAAGACCATTGTTGTAATCGCGCAGCGCGAAGCCCGTGTGGATACGCCGCAGCCGACCGATCTCTTCTCGGTGGGAAGTCTGGCGGTCGTACACAAAGTCGTGCGCATGCCGAACCAGAGCCTATTTGTCTTCGCCGAAGGCCTGGAGCGCGTGAAGGTGACGGAGTACACGCAGTTGACGCCGTACTTGCACGCCACGGTGGAAGCCATTCCTGAGGTGCCCGCTCCCAAGGACGCCCAGATCGAGGCCTTGCAGCGCAACGTGCTGACTATCTTCCAGCAGATCGTGGCTGGCTCTCCGACATTGTCGGATGAACTCTCGACCGTAGCCGGGAACATTGACGATGCCGGCCGCATGGTCGATTTCATCGCTTCGTCTCTGCCATCGCTGTCCACGCGCGACAAACAGGATGTGCTGGAGACGCCCGACGTTTGCGTGCGCCTGGAGAAGATCAACCAGCACCTGGCGAAGGAGCTGGAGGTTCAGCAACTGCGCAATAAGATCCAGAGCGAAGTGCAGGACCGGGTGCAGCAGACGCAGCGTGAATACTACCTGCGCGAGCAGATGAAAGCCATCCAGAAAGAACTGGGCGAGCAGGATGAAACCACCCGCGACGCCGAGGAGTTGCGCCAGAAGATTGAATCGGCGGGCATGCCCGACGACGTCAAGAAAGAGGCGCTGAAGGAATTGGGTCGGCTGGCGCGCATGTCGCCGATGGCCGCCGACTACGGCCTGACGCGCAACTACATCGAGTGGCTGGCGATTCTGCCGTGGCAGAAATCGTCGGGCGTGGAAGTGGACATCCCGAAGGCCAAGGAGATCCTCGATTCCGACCATTACGATCTGGAAAAGGTGAAGGACCGCATTCTGGATTACCTCTCGGTTCGCCGTCTGAAGCCCAACATGAAGGGGCCGATCCTCTGCTTCGTTGGACCTCCGGGCGTGGGCAAGACCTCCCTGGGCAAGTCGATAGCCCGCGCGCTCGGCCGCAAGTTCGTGCGCCTGTCGCTGGGCGGCGTGCACGATGAAGCCGAAATCCGCGGCCATCGCCGCACCTACATTGGCGCTCTGCCGGGTCAGATCATGCAGGGAATCCGCCGTGCGGAAACCAACGATCCGGTCTTCATGCTCGACGAAATCGACAAGGTGGGCCGCGACTTCCGTGGCGACCCTGCCTCGGCTCTGCTGGAGGCGCTCGACCCCGAGCAGAACTTCAGCTTCCGCGATAACTACCTCGACGTGCCGTTCGATTTGTCGAAGGTGTTGTTCATCACCACCGCAAACATGCTCGATCCCGTGGCCGATCCGCTGCGCGATCGCATGGAGATCATCGAGCTGCAAGGCTACACGGAAGAAGAAAAGGTACACATCGCGTTTCAGTACCTTATTCCGCGGCAGATCGAGGAGAACGGAGTTACCGGCGACCAGATTCATTTTCCGGAGGAAACGATCCGCTTCATCATTCGCCACTACACACGCGAAGCCGGTGTGCGCAGTCTGGAGCGGACGATTGGAACCATCTGCCGGAAGCAGGCGCGCCGCATCGCGGAAGGGAAGACCGAAAAGCTGGTGGTCACACCCGAGCTGGTGCAGCACACCGACATGCTTGGCGGCATGAAGATCCGCACCGAAGGCGAAATTGCCGAACGCACCAAGCGTGCCGGTGTAGCCGTCGGCCTGGCGTGGACGCCGACGGGCGGCGACGTGCTCTTCGTCGAAGCCAACAAGATGAAGGGCAAGGGCGGCTTCACCATGACCGGACAGCTCGGCCAGGTAATGCAGGAGTCTATGCAGGCCGCGCTGACGTGGGTGCGCTCAAACGCAAAGGAGCTGGGGATCGACGAAGGCTTCTTTGCCGACCACGACATTCACATCCACGTGCCTGCCGGAGCCATTCCGAAGGACGGCCCGTCGGCTGGCGTGACCATGGTCACGGCGCTGGTTTCGTTGCTGACGGAACGGCCCGTGCGTCCCCTGACGGCAATGACGGGCGAGATCACGCTGAGCGGCAACGTGCTGCCCATCGGCGGCGTGAAAGAGAAGACGCTGGCCGCCAAGCGCGCGGGCGTAACGGACATCATTATGCCCGCCGAGAATCGCCAGAACGTGCAGGAGGACCTGACGCCAGAGCAGCTTGTAGGTCTGAACCTGCATTACGTGAAAACGATCCAGGAACTGCTCGACATTGCTCTGCCGACCAGTCACGAAGAAGTAAAGAAAGATGCTGAAATCCGCGACGAGGTGCTGAGCACGGTCCCGGTGGGATAGCTTGTAACTAGGTTGAACTTGCCCGTCGACGAGTTGCCAGTTGTCGGACGGAGCCGGTCCTTGGAAATAGTCACCTGGAACCACAATGATGAAGCCTACTTCTGGCGGAGAGTTGGGTAGCCTGCGCCACGCCGTGGAGAGCCCCGCGCCGTCCGGGGGCATTCACTAGCGCTATCTCAAATTGCTTCTGTGCCAGACCTGGGCCATTCTGTTCCAAGAGCAAGTAACCGAGTTGTTCGCGGGCCGGAACTATCGGCCCCGGTGTAACTGGCAGCTTTTCAATTCCGTCCTCCTCGTCAGCCGACGCGCGCATTAACGTCACGGCTTCATCCGGTTTCCCGTCCGCCTGAGCTGACCAGGCCATAACTTCGCGCCTCAGAATCCCCACCTGGGTGGCCAATAGTCGTTGCCTGAGGTGCGAAGCTGTTCTTCGATCTGCCGCAATCTAGCAACTTCCGTGCGCGCCTCGGCGGCGCGTTCACTCCGAGCGAGTCCCAGACCGCGAGCCCAAACTGCAATTGCGACAACATGAGGCAGGGCGCCTGTTGGAGGCACAATGTCGGCAGCCTCAGACCATTGACCCCGCTCAACCGCGTAGCGAACTGGCATCGCGGTAGTGGCGTACGATATCTTGAAATCGACTGCGTTTAACTCCGGCATGTTCTTAAGCTGCTGAATGACCTGAGCCGCCTCCTTGTCGCGTCCGCTCTGCAAATAGGCGTACACCAGATAGTCCATGGCGTGCAGCTCTTCTCCTATGTCGCCCTGCTGGTGTGCCGCTTCCCTTGCAGCAAGGTCGGAAGTGATGGAGTCTTCCCAGAGGCCGAGTCGCGTGAATATATGCGATGGCATGTGCAAGGCGTGCGGCGCTGAGGGTGCAATCTGGACGTAGGCTCTTGCCGCCGGGAGACCCTTTGGTGCGAGTTCCGCATTGTCGTATGCGTGGATGAGGTAGTGAGGGATTCCCGGGTGCTGCCGGTAGCTGCGCTCAAGCGGCTCAAGCAGATCGGCTGCCTGTTTCTGCTTCGCATGGGTCTTGTCGGCGGTTCGACACGAGTGCGAGTGCGTAAAACACTTGTGCTTCGACACCCTGCCTGTTCTCCGAAGCGAGGTCCCTCATAGCGCTCTCGTAGTTCAACGCCCGCGTGCGGTAACGAACGGTGTCGGGGTCCAGATATATCAAGCCCAGCGCACTGATGAACTGGCGCTCGCATCCGGAGCCCGCCCCGATCTGCTGCGCCCCCTGGATTTTCTTTTGCGCAATCGAGATTGTCGCGGGCACAATATGCGGTTCCCAAAGCTGGTGAAAGTACGCCATGGCCATTCCCCAATGTGCCATCGCACACCGGGGATCCAGTTCGGCCACGCCCTGAAAGGTATTTTCGGTGGCGGCGTAAGCGAAGGAGTGAAGCAGCGCCACGCCTTGCTCGAACTGCTCCTGAGCGGCCGGTGTGCAAGAAATCGGAAACGATACTTTTCCCAATTTCTCAGGAGCGTTGTGGCTGTGTGTTTCTTGTGCTGCCGAAAACGGATAGATAAACAGCAGAGTGAGCAATATTCGCCATAGATTGGGCATCCCCGATCTCCGTAGTCGCTTGGCGTTGTGACATCCGATTCTACATTGGAGCTGGCGACAACGCTTTTTGCTGAGGGCAGCCCTTGCTTTTCTGGTCCGCTATACCTTCTAGCTTGAGTGGCTGCTGGGCCGCGTGGCCTTACCGTACAATGAGTGCACGAGCACGATTTCCCGCTGCGGGTCAGCCACCCAGCGTCATTTCCGATACAAGTGGCGATGAACAGAATCCTCGTCTTTTTCCTTTTGGTCGCTCCCCTGTTTGCGCAGAGCAACACCGGTGAACTGCGTCTAAAGGTGACTGATCCAGCGGGGCTGGGAGTCAAAAGCTCAGTGGAATTGGTCAGCGAGGCGAACCACTACCGCCAATCATTTCTCACTGATGATGCTGGCGATCTGGTGGTGAAGCGCCTGCCATTTGGGATGTACAAGTTAGAGGTTCGGCACGCGACCTTTGCCCCAGCTTCGCAATCGCTCGAAATTCGCTCCGCGGCTCCCACGACCCGGCTCGTGAAGCTCGGCTTGGCTCCCCTTCAGACAACCATAGAAGTGAAGGAAAACGACACACTCGTTGATCCGCATCGTGTCGGTGCGGTTAATCAGGTCGGCGCGGACACGATTGCAGATCGCGTCACTTCGCTGCCAGGACGCTCCTTGCAAGACCTAGTGAACTCGCAGCCGGGATGGCTCTATGAAGGCAACGCGGTCCTTCATCCCCGCGGGTCGGAATACCAGACCCAATTCGTGCTCGATGGCATTCCGCTTACCGACAACCGTTCTCCGGGATATGGGCCCGAGATTGAAGCCGACAGCGTTCAATCGATGAGCGTTTACACCGCGGGCATCCCGGCCGAGTACGGGCGGAAGATGGGCGGCGTGGTTGAGGTCAACACCGCGCGAGACACTCAAGACGGTTTCCACGGTCAGGTTGTCCTGTCCGGAGGCAGCTTCGATACTGCCGGCGCTTACACCATACTCCAGTACCTGCGGGGAAAGAACACCTTCGGCATTACCGCAAATGGCTCGATGACGGATCGCTATCTGAGTCCTCCCGTCCTCGAGAACTATACGAACAACGGGACCTTGGGGGATTTCGCCGGCAGCTACGAGCGCGACTTCTCCCCGAACGATCGCCTGAGCTTAATGTACCGCTACGAGCTGGCCCGCTTTGACATACCGAACGAGGAGGTGCAGCAGATCGCTGGTCAGCGGCAGGATGGCGACATCTTCGAAAACATGGGAGTGATCTCCTACCAGCACATTTTCTCTGCGAACGTCGTGGGCAATCTTGGCGGAATGTTTCGCGACAACTCCAACGGCCTGTCGTCGAATCTACTATCTACCCCCATCATTGCCCTTCAGCGCAACAACTTTAGCGAGGCGTATTTCAAGGGAACGATTTCCATCCACCGCAGCAAACAGGAGTGGAAGATCGGTGTCGAGTCGGACAATATTTTCCTGCACGAGAAGTTCGCCGACGTCATCACCGATCCGTCACAGTTCGACCCGGGTACGCCAACTACGTTCAGCTTTATTGGCAACCGGCCGGACCTGGAGCAGTCCGCTTTCGTCCAGGATTTGATTCGTCTGGGTAATTGGACCGTCAGTGCGGGAGTGCGCTGGGACCACTATCAGCTTATCGTCAATCAGAACGCAGTCAGCCCTCGCCTGGGAGTTTCGCGCTACTTTGCCAGTCACGAATTACTGGTCCACGCCGCCTATGACCGCGTTTTCCAGACGCCGTCGTTTGAAAATGTCCTTCTGTCCAGCTCGCCGAGCGTTGTGGTCCTGAATCCCAACGTACTGCGCTTGCCGGTAGAGCCGTCGCACGGCGACTACTACGAAGCCGGTATAACCAAGGGCTTCATGGGGAAGCTCAGCCTGGATGTGAATGGGTATTTCCGCGACGTGAACAACTTTGCGGACGACGATCTGCTGCTCAATACTCCAGTCAGCTTTCCCATCACGTTCCGCAAAGCAAAGATCTACGGAGTGGAAGGGAAAGTAAACATTCCGCGCTGGGGCAAGCTATCAGGATTTGTCAGCTATTCCTACATGGTGGGTTCCGCGTATTTTCCGGTCACAGGCGGACTCTTCCTGGGTGAGTCGGCAACGAACGCGCTGACGGATTTGGCCGGCCGTTTCTGGATTTCCCAGGACCAGCGCAACACGGTGCGGACGAGATTTCGCTACCAGTTCCTGCCTCGTCTCTGGGGCGCGTTCGGCGCGGAATACGGAAGCGGCCTGCCTGTGGACTTTGATGGCACCTACGAAGCAGCGCTCGCGGAATACGGTCAGGCAGTTATTGATCGCGTGAATTTCTATCGCGACAGGGTGCGGCCATCGCTATCCGTGGATGCCTCGGTTGGGGCCGACGTCTGGAAGAAAGACAACATCGCCATGCGTGTGCAATTCGACGCCCAGAACCTTAATAATCGGCTGAACCTCATCGATTTTGCTGGCTTGTTTTCTGGAAACGCCATTGCACCGCCCCGCAGCTATGCCATTCGTTTGCAGACGAATTTCTAGACACGATTCTCGCACGGGTGGAGCACCGCTTCAGCGGTGTAATTTGGCACCCACGTATGAGCCCGGCTTTACCGCTGCGGTAATCGCAAAATCACTTACCTCAGGCGCTAAAGCGCAAGATCTCAATTTCACCTTTTGTGCACGCCTGAGGCGTGCTCCTCGCTGCGAAGCCGTCCTCGGGATGAATGGCTCGGAGTCTTTCATTCACGGTTTCCCGAAGAGGCGAAAATAGAACTTCAACAGGCCGGACCGTTCCTGCGCAGACTGTGCTTGCTGCCAGTCGTAGATCTGCCGCTCCGAGGCGCGCAGGCGGAAAAGAAATTCTTTGTCGTTGATCTGGCGCTTAGCCATGAGTTCGCGGTGTTTGCGGCGCATGCTGCCTAGACCGCGAAGAGCGCCAGCCCATCCTCGCAGGTACGCGGTAAGTCCCCGGTTGCGCATCGCGAACATCAACCACAAGAACTGATAGACGAGGATTTGCGGCAGCAGACGCGCAAAAACTGAGCGGGGGTAGTCTTTGACCAGGAGATAGATCTGGTTGCGAGTGAGGAATTCGACAATGCGGGGATGAAGCGTGTCGCCCAGCGTTGCACTGCCGATGTGATAGGCGACCGCATCCGGTAAGTAAATTCCCGTGTAGCCGAGGAGTTGTGCGCGCAACGCGAGATCGAAGTCATCGAGATAGGCAAGGAAATCTTCATCGAGCCGGCCACACAGTGCGAAAACCTCGCGGCGATACAGCACGGCGGCGCCGCAGCCGCTCAGGATTGGCATTGGCTGGTCGTACTGGTCGTGGTCGGGATCGAAATGGCCCAAGCGATAAGCAGCGCCGGCCATCAACATCGCGTCTCCCGCACCATCGAGGTGAGTTCGCTGCGTCGCGCGCAAGAGCTTGCCCGCAGCAAAGCCGAGGGTCAGGTCAGATTCGACCGCCCGAACCAGCTTCTCGACGTAGTCCGGTTGCAGTTCGATATCGTTGTTCAGCAGGAGGACGTAGCGCGACTCGGTTTCCGCTACCGCGCGATTGATGGAGCCGGTCGTGCCCTCATTGGTGGACAGCTCAATACGTCGCGCATTCGGCGGAAGTGGGTCAGGAAGAATGCTGCCCGGCTGCGCTTCGTTTTCGATCACCACAACTTCGAGAGCGTCGGCTGGCAGCGTTTGTTGCTGAATGAATTCGAGGCAGCGCGCGGTGAGATCAGGACGATGCAGCGAGGGAATGGCGATGGTGACAGTCTTCACGCGGCTCTGCTGGGATTGTACACATCACCATGGCAGTTAGTGCGGCTGCCGATTCTTGCCCGTCGCTGCTACACGTTCCATCTCTTCGGAAGTTCGTTGCCAAAGGTGAGTACCGTCGTACTCGCGCGCCTTCTCTTGGCCGCGCAATCCCAGAGTGCGGCACAGTTCGGCGTTGGCCAGGAGCTTTTCAATTTCATCAGCCAGTGCTTTGGCGTTTCCGAAGGAAACGATCACGCCGCCGCCGCTTTCGGTCACGAGTGCGCGCGAGACGGCGATGTCAGCCGCGATCACAGGCTTGGCATTCGCCCAGGCCTCAAGCATGACCAGGCCCAGTGACTCCACACGCGAGGGTTGAGCGACCAAGCTAGCCGAAGCCAGCAAGTCCCGCTTTTCGTTGTCCGCGAACGGCGGCAGATTCAGCAGCCGAGAACAGCCCTGGGCATTCGCGGCCATGTACTCGTCGAACGCGGAAAGGCTTGGCCCGGCCATTACCAGCCATGCCTTTGAGCCCCGTTCCCAAAGCAGTTTCATCGCTTCCACCAGAGTGACAGATCCTTTCTCAAACGCTTTCATTCCGAGATGCAGGACCACCGATCCAGCAACGTTGTACCGGTCGCGGAGGTACTCGGGATTGCCGCCCACAGCAAGCTCCAGATCGACACCGAAGCCAGCGACCAGTTTTTCGGAAGTAACCCCAAGTTGCTTCAGGCGCCGCAATTCGGTCCTCGTCAGGCAGAATACCCTGGCGCAACGCTGTAGCAGTTTGATCTGGTACGGCTGCACGTAGTCGCGGGCAACCTCGTCGCTGCCTTCTTCTCCCAGGTGTGCACATGGGGTTGCGACCACCGAGACGCCTCGGGCTTCAGCGGTCTGAAAACCGGCGTACATGAGGTTGGTGTAAGGCAGAGGCCCGATGTGAAAAAGGTCGGCATCAACCGTGCGAAGGGCCTCGTACAAACCGGGAACGCGGAAAGACGGCCGCCAGAATTGCGCCTTCCATCTCCAGTAAGGAACCAGCCCCAGCAAGCGGGTCGCATGTCGCCGCCACACGTTGTAGCAAATCGGAAAGCGGCGCACGGTCACGCCATCGACGGATGATTGTCCCGCCGGGAAGGTCTTGAATCCCGGCCTCCAGAAGGCCTCCAAGTCGTCGGCCACGGTGGTAAAGACGGTCACCCGATGACCGAGCCCGGCCAGGTATTTCGAGAGCGCAAGCAGCGAGTTCTCATATCCGCCGCGGTAGGGGGAAAATCGCGGGAGCACGAAGACGACGTGCATCGGGGAGCGGCGCTCGTTAATGAGCGGCGACGGCCTCCGGGACGCAGGAGTTCCTATACGCTTCGATCGCCTCGTCCGGGTGGCCATCGGCCATGATCGAACCTCGCTCGATGAAAATAACCCGATCGCAGTGCTCCGAAACCTCCGCCATGGAATGGCTGACAAACAAGATTGTCTTGCCTGCCTTGCGGAAATTCCGGATGCGCTCGAAGCACTTTTGCTGGAAAGGCGCATCTCCGACGCCGAGGATCTCATCGAGCAGCAGGATGTCGGGATCAATCTCGGTGGCCACGGAAAACGCCAGCCGCATGTACATGCCGGAGGAATATTGTTTGACCGGCGAGTCGATAAAGTCGCCGATCTCGGCAAACTCGATGATCCGCTGCTCGCGTTCCCCCATCTCGTGTTTGGAGTAGCCCATCAGCAGACCGTTGAGCAGGATGTTCTCCCGCCCCGTCAATTCGTGGTGAAAACCAGCGCCCAGTTCGATCAGCGGGGCCAGAGAACCTTTGACCTGTACAGTTCCAGCCGTCGGCCGGTACACCCCGGCAACGATCTTCAGCAACGTGCTCTTGCCCGAGCCATTGCGCCCTATCAGCCCCAGCATCTGCCCTTTGGGAACTTCAAACGAGGCGTTCTTAACGGCATCGAAATCGTGGTAGCTGGACTCGTGGCGGAAGAACTTCGAGAACAACTCGCGCAGGGTGTCGGGGCGCTCCTGTATGACGCGGAAGCGCTGCGTGATGTTTTCCAACCGAATTGCAATCGAACTTGAGGACATTCCTGGCTCAGACGTAGAAGACAAAATCATCCTGATACTTGCGAAAGATGGCAAACCCAATGAACAAGCTTATAAACCCGCAGAGGAACGAAGCCGCAATCGAGGACGCCTTGGGCAACATGCCGTAGTACACCGCCAGCCGGAACCCGTTGATGACATAGATCATCGGATTCAGCTTAAAGACCCATTGGTACTTGGTTGGTATGAAGTCGAGAGAGTAGATGATGGGCGTCAGGTAAAACCAGGCCGACAGCACGATTTGCAGGATGTGGGACACGTCGCGGTAGTACACGTTGGCGGTAGCGAAGAAAAACGTCATTCCCAATGTGAAAAGCGTGAGCGCCAGCAGTGGAACCGGCAGGTACACCCAGGTCCAGTAGAACGGATGCCGCATGATCGGAACCAGCAGCGCCAGCGGGATAAGCGACAGCCCGAGGTTGATGAGGTTGGAAACAACCGCCGCTACGGGAAAGACCAGCTTGGCGACTCTCACCTTCTTGATCAAATCGCCGTTGCTCACGATGGACTCGACCGCATAGGAGAGCGATTGCGAGAAGAATGTCCACGGCAGCAAGACGCTGAGCAGAAAGATGGCGTAGTGGGGCAGGTTGAAACGCAAGATCTTCGAGAACACCAGCGTCAGCACCAGCATAAGCAACGCCGGGTTCAGCAGCGCCCACAGGAACCCCAGCACCGACCGCTTGTAGCGGATCTTCAGTTCCTTCATGGCGAGCGCCCAGATCAACTCGCGATAACGATATGTCTCTCGAACAAACTCAATCATAAGAATCGGCTTAAGACATAGATGTTAAATGATTTCGCCGGGCAGTGCTTCCCGGAGAGGGCTAAACGGCGTGAGGACGTGGTGTTCGGTGCTGTCGTTAGTGGCTCGGCCCGACGTTGAGATCGGTCATTCCACGTAGCAGGTCCCGCTGCTCTTCGGTGTAGTTGTTGCGGAACTCGTCAGAATTCAGCAGTTGGTTGCGCGCGTCCGGCGGCATGCCGCGCAACCGGCGGTAGGCCTGGGAAACTTTGTTCCGCTGGTCTTCCGGCAGGTTGTGATACTGCTGGAACAAGTTGCGGGCGTTTGCCTGCTGCTCCGGCGTCATGTGCTCGAAGGTTTCCATCCGGTTCAGGATCTGCGCCTTTTTCTGCGGTGGTTGACTGTTGAAGTTGCGCAAGCGGTCGAGCAGGTGGTTCTGCTTGTCGGCCGGCAACCTGCGAAAACCGGGATCGTGTTGCAGTTGCTGCTCCTGCTGGCTGGGCGGAAGATTTCCGTACTTCCGCAGCCAATCGCCGCGATGTGGCCCCGGGCCCTGGAGATGAAACTGGTAAACGTTGCCAGAGTTCGGCGAACTCGCCGGCGGTGCAGCGTTTCCCGGCGGCTGGCTTGCCGACCGCGCGGGTGGAGTCGACTTTTGCGGCCATCCGTGAAAAAGCGCCAGCGCGGGAATCGTGCTGAAGACCACTATCAGAATGGCCAGGACGGACTTGGAGGCGCGCACCACTTCTACCTACTCTGTCGAAGACTGCCCGTCAAGAGCGTCGAACTCAGAAAACAAGTCGGCGTTCTTATCGAGGTACTGCAAATCAGTGACTGCGGTTTCGGGTGAACTCCCTCGGAGCGTGCTGTCGTTCGTGGCCAGGGTATTGCGATCCAGCGTCAAATGGCCCGTCTGCAGCAATCCGACGCCAACCCCAATCAAGAGCGCGGCGGCCGCAGCTACCACCGGCCGGCGCAGCCACGCCAGCCAGCCTGCGGACTGCACCGAGGCTTCCTCGCGTACCCGCGCCCGTAATCTGGAGCCGAAATACGGCGAAGGCTCCGGCGTCTGCCAGTCATCCAGCAGCGTCATCGTCTCCCGGAACGAAGCCAATTCGCGCGCGCAGGCCGCGCAACTCCGCAGGTGTTCCTGCACTTCGGGCGAAACCGTTTCCGGCCCGCCCAGCACCGCTCCCATGAATTCTTCGCGAATGTTCCCGCACTTCATAACGCACCTTATTTCCCGCTTATATAAACCGTTTCAACGTTTCGCGCAGCGTTTCATACGCCCGGAACAACAACGACTTGGTGGCCGATTCACTCAGCTTCAGCACCGCCGCGATCTGCTTGTAATCCATGTTCTGATACTTGTGCATGATCACGGCCATGCGCTGGCGCTCGGGCAAAGCTTCCACCTGACGGCGAATGGCCACCAGCCGCTCACGCCGCAGGATGACTTGCTCGGCATTCAGACTGCCGTCCACTACGTCCACCGTCAAACCGGTTTCGGTGTCTGGCTCGTCAATGTTGACCGTGTTCTCCGGGCGCTCATGCCTGGTATCGCGCGCGTGGTTTACCGCCAGGTTGGTCGCGATGCGATATAGCCACGTGGTGAACTTGGCGCTCGCAGCATAACCTTGCCGCGAACGATAGACCCGCAGAAACACCTCCTGCGCCAGTTCTTCCGCTACCGCCTGATTGTGAGTCATGCGGTACATAAAGCTAATCATCGGCCGCCGGTATTTTTCGACCAGATAATCGAACGCAACATCGTCGCCGGTGGCCACGCGCAGCATGACCTCGGCGTCGCTCAACATTTCGAGCACGGCAGGTTCAGCCAACGCTTCCCTTAGAGCCGGCGTGGATTCCGCTGCTCCCTGAGCGGCCCCGCCGCCCAGCAGGACTCGATCTAACGCGATACTGCCCACATCCGCAGTAACCCCTCTGGCGGCTGAAAGTTGCGTCCCAGCGACCCAAGCTCCGGAGGACTTCGGACGGGTCTTGCCCGCCTTGGGACTGTCGGAGGAGTTGAGGATCTCCGGGTCGCGCTTTGGGTTGTTTATCGCCATGTGGACAATCTTGCTGCCCCTTAGCAGCTCAAACCAGTATTATGCACGAGAGGGCCTATGCAAAGCACACAGGATACCGATTTGATGGCAAAACGCACGTTGTCGAGTCCGATTTTCCTACCATTGCTGCTGTGGCTTGGCATTGGGTTGTTAGGGACGGCACCAGTTGTCGCTCAAGCCCAGCAAACTGCCGTGTCTGAACAGGACGAGCCGAACGCGTTCGGCCAAGAGCCGCTAACCCTCACCGAAGAGGTCCTTCGGGACGTGCTGCAGCCGCTGCAACGCGGAATCGAGGAGCACAATCTCACCCAGGTCCTCGGCGTCTTCGATCCGCAGGAGACGCCTGACTACGCTTCGCTTCGCGACCAACTAAGGGCATTCTTCACTCAGTACGACCCGGTCCGCTTTCGCTATAAATTGCTCCAGGTGACATCGGAAAAAGACCACGCAATCGCCATCGCCGAGATTGACATGACCCCTACGCCGCTAGACCAGACGCAGCTCCCAGTGCAGCGCACGACCCAAATGCGTTTCCAAATGAAGCTCGGAACCAAAGGCTGGAAGCTAGTCGCATTCAAGCCCAGCGACTTCTTTGCGCAATGAAACGCCTCTACCCCGAACAGCCCATCATCGGAGTCGGCGCCGTCATCGTGGATGCCGGCCGTGCTCTGCTGGTGCGCCGCGCCACCGAGCCGCTCAAGGGAGAGTGGTCGGTTCCGGGCGGAATGTTGGAATTGGGCGAGAAGCTCCGTGACGGTGTTCGCCGCGAGGCGCTGGAGGAGACCGGACTTGACGTCGAACCCGGCGAGCTGCTGGACGTCCTCGACAGCATCTTCACCGATGACCAGGGCCGTGCCCAGTATCACTACGTGCTGATTGACTACATGTGCCGAACCGTCTCCGGAGTAGCCAAGGCCGGAACCGACGTCAGCGAAGTGAGATGGGTGGCCGAAGAGGATTTGCCGTCCATGAACCTTCGCGCGTCGGTTGCGCAGGTAGTGCGAAAGGGATTGAGTAGAGCGGGCCTTTAGTTCGACGTGCCAGGTTTAAACCCACCGCCTTTCAGGCGGTGGTACTTAAGCTCCGCGTCCAAGCGGTTCCGGATGGTGGCCGCGCGAACCCTGCAAGCAACATGGATGACCCAGCCTACTATACCCAGTGCAGGATTTTGTCATTTGACGGAATCAGATTTCCCACTTTGCGTTAGCGTCACGCCTGAAACGTGTGCTAAGCATCGCAAGACACAAGTGCAGGCATTCGGGGTCTTAGCGGCACGTTGTGGTGCCTCTGTTCCAATAACGGACGTGTAACACCTTGCTTCGCTGTTTTCATCGGCCGAAACCATGCTTGGCCATCTAAGTGCGGTATATAAGACGGCAACTGTAGGAAGTAACCTGTGAATAGCACCTGCGACTGGAAAGGCAGGGCACTCAGACTGTAGCCGACAACTGGCCGATTTGAGTAGGCGGCTCAGTCTTCGTTTCCCGCTAGACCCAACTTAACTCCAGAAGGAGTCGATGCAGTTTAACGGGCCCCAGGGAAATAACCTCGGCGGGCAGTACACCTATCCGTACCAGTTCAATATTAATGGCGACGGAAATACCTACAATCTAATGTGCGACTCTTTTGATCACCACATCAGTGATGGCGACCAGTGGGCTGCTAACGCACTGTTGGTGAATAACTTAAACGCCTCGAATGTCAGTGGCTTGCAGTACCCGAATGCCGGCGTTGTTGGCTATCTCGAAGCCGCCTACCTGTTTAGCGAGGCGGTTACAGCCTTTAAGAACGGCAACGGTTTGGCTGCGGGTGAACTCAATTGGGCAGTGTGGGACTTTATGATGAATCACTCTTGTCCAAATTAAGTTTTCCGGTTCGTTAACTTGGACAGCATTGGACAGGTTCCACGGGCCGTCCACGCCGTCATAACCCTCTGAAACCATAGCAAAATCGCCACCTCCGCTCCGA
>Ga0181523_10000056_pt1 | contig 104041 bp, 86 predicted proteins | sample PEATcosm2014_Bin_43_FD_119752 | JGI IMG/M metagenome (GOLD analysis project Ga0181523, IMG submission 119752) | Peatland microbial communities from MTU Mesocosm Facility, Houghton, MI, USA - PEATcosm2014_Bin05_30_metaG | ecosystem: Environmental > Terrestrial > Soil > Wetlands > Peat | place...
ACGAGGCGCGCATGTGGTCGTTGCGGACATGGACGCAGGTGCCGCGAAGGCTACCGCGTCTGAAGCGCAGAAGGCCGGGAGCAAGGAAGCGGCAACCTTCGTTCCGGTTGATATTCGGGAACGGAACTCGATTGCGCGGATGTTGCGGGAAGCAGTGGCAGCTTACGGCGGCGTGGATATGCTTATCAATACAGCGGCAATTTTCCCTTCCTCTGCGGATGGCCAGATCAGCGATGAACAATGGGGGCAGACCTTCGATATAAACGTCACGGCCAATCACCGCTTGGTCGAGGAAGCTGCAAAAATTCTGCAGGAACAGGATCTGGAAGCGAGCGTGGTGTTGGTCAGTTCGGCAAACGCAGTGGTGCCGAAACGCGGCAGCGAAGCGTACGACGCCAGCAAGGCTGCCGTGAACCATCTCGTGCGTGAATTCGCCGTTTCGCTGGCTCCCAAAGTTCGCGTCAACGGGATTAGTCCTGCGACAGTGGTCAAAGGCTCGACGATGTTTCCGCGCGATCGCCTCATCGCGTCGCTCAAGAAGTACGGAATCGCACAGGATGCATCCACGACGGACGATCAATTGCGAACGCAACTTGCCGAGTTCTACGCGAAGCGCACACTCACTCACCAGCCGATCGAACCGGGGGACTGCGCGGCCGCAATTCTCTTCCTTGCCGGGCCACAATCTCGTTGCACAACCGGTCATCTGATTCCCGTGGACGGCGGCTTGACCGAAGCTTTTCTAAGATAGGCAGAGTGAAAAACACGGTGGAGCCGGTGGCAAATCAGGCAGCGAAGGTTGCGATTGACCTGGGGGCACAGAGCTGTCGCGTGTCACTTTTGCGGTGGAAGCGCGGGATTCCGCGAATTGAGGTGATCCACAGATTCTCGAACGGTCCCATCTCCACTTCCCAGGGGCTTTGCTGGGACATCGAAAAGATCTGCGAAGAAGTGAACACCGGTTTGCGCTTGTGCGCCAATGCGGCCGACGAGGGGATTGAAAGCATTGGCGTAGATGGATGGGCGGTGGATTATGTTCGGCTCGGTGCGCATGGGGGTTGCATCGCGAATCCATTTTGCTATCGTGACGAGAGAACGGAGAAATCCGAGAAACAAGTGCATCAGATCGTTCCTCCCGCCCGCCTTTACTCGCTGACTGGAATCCAAATCCTTCGATTGAACAGCGTCTACCAGTTGTACGCGGACAAGCAAGCCGGGCTGAATCCAGCCGCGCCGTGGGTGAATTTGCCGGAATATGTCACCTACCGGCTGGGCGGAAAACGCGCTGCCGAATTCACCAACGCGACACACACGGGACTCGTGGAGTTGGGCACCCATCGGTGGTGCAAAGAACTTTTTCGGGAGCTGGGTCTGGATGTTCATTCCGCTCCGGAGCTTGTGCCGACGGGCTCTGTAGCCGGGATGCTCAGCGAAGAGCTCAGCACCATTCCTTCCTTTCGCAAAACACGTCTTCTTTTTCCGGCTTGCCACGACACCGCTTCTGCGATTGCCGCCATTCCCGCCTTCGGCGCAGACTGGGCATTCATCAGTTCCGGCACCTGGTCCCTCGTCGGCACGACCTTGAGCTCTCCTTGCATAAACGAAGATTCGCGAAGCTTGAACTTCACGAACCTCGGCGGCGTCGGCAATCAGATCTGCTTCTTAAAAAACGTGAATGGCATGTGGCTGCTGCGTCAATGCATGGAGGAGTGGGAACAGCGCGGGCGAACTTGGTCCATGAAGCAACTTCTGGAACACTGCAGTTCCCTGCCTGCACCTGAGGCCCTGATCGATGTCGACGAACCCGAATTGATGCTTCCCGGAGATATGGTCAACAAGATCAACGGGCAGTTGGAGCGTGCGGGGCAACGGGCGCTCAGTAGGGATGATTCGGAGATTCCCTTGATTGCCAACATAATTTTTCACAGTCTCGCGGCTCGCTACGCCGAAGTTCTGGCCTCGATTGCTACGCTCACAAAAAAGAGACTGAAGCGCCTGTTCATTGTCGGTGGCGGAAGCCAAAACACTTTTCTGAACCGATTGACTGCCGAACGCACGGGCCTTGAAGTGATTCCAGGTTCGACAGAAAGCACGACGGTTGGCAATCTCGCGATACAACTAGCCGCGATTCAGGGCGACTGGAATCCTGTCACCGGTGTTTCCGCTTCCGCGGTGGCGAAGTGGGCAGAAGAATTGTCAGCGCATTTTATGGCTTCTTCCGGAGATCGCGAGGGGCACTGAGATTTTGCGGGCAACGGAGCTCGTTGCTGGAATGGAGTTCAAGATGAACGACAAGACAAGGGAAGTGGCGTGGACAGCACTAGACAAACTCAAGGTCGAGGTCCCGTCCTGGGGGTTTGCCAATACCGGTACGCGCTTCGGCAAATTCATCCAGCCCGCTGCAGCTGTTACCATCGAAGAAAAATTCAGCGATGCGGCCCAGGTGCATGCGATGACCGGCGCAGCCCCGACACTGGCCCTTCACGTCCAATGGGATTTGCCCAACGGTTTGCAGGATGTCAGTACGGTGGAACATCTTGTGAAGAAGTTCGGTGTCCGCGCGGGGTCGATTAATCCTAATATCTTCCAGAACCAAGAATACAAATACGGCTCGCTCGGCAATCCTGACGCCGCCATTCGCCGGATGGCCATTGACCACATTCTTGAATCCGTCGCCATAGCGGAGGCGCTAGGTTCCCGTGATGTGTCGCCGTGGTTCGCGGATGGTTCAAATTATCCGGGCACGCAAAATATCCGGCATAGAATCAATCTTTTCGAGGAAGGCCTGAAGGAAATCCATCGGTCGTTGAGGCCCAGCCAAAGATTGCTGCTGGAGTACAAACCGTTTGAGCCCGCCTTCTACCATACGGACATTGCAGATTGGGGAATGGCCTTCGTGCTGGCGAAGCAAGCGGGGCCACAAGCCTTGGTGTTGGTCGACACGGGCCATCATTATCAGGCGCAGAACATCGAGCAGATCGTAGCATGGCTGCTTCACCACAAGATGATTGGAGGCTTTCATTTCAATGACCGCCGCTATGCAGACGATGACCTCACGCTCGGTTCGATCGATCCGTACCAAGTGTTCCGGATATTCCACGAAATTCGCTCGTACGAATGGGAAAACGGCGCACCTGCAGACATCGCCTACATGGTGGATCAGAGCCATAACCTCAAAGGAAAGATCGAGGCAATGATCCAGACCGTGTGTACGGCGCAAGAACTCTACGTGAGAGCGGCACTGGTAGACCACGAGAGTTTGTCAAAACTCCAACAGCAATGCTCCCTCGTGGATGCGGAAGAGACTCTGCGCAACGCCTTCTGGCAGGATACGCGCGCAATGGTCAGGGAATGGCGGAAAGCCAAGAACTTGCCGCAAAACCCGCTGCAGGCCTTTCGCGAGAGTGGCTACCTCGAACGCATTACGCGCGAGCGAGGCGAGAGGAATCTCGGCGCCACGGTCAGCTACGCATAATTTGCCTTGAACTCTCAAGGCATCACAGTCCCGCTGCCGTTGCGCAGCGACGGGCTACTTCTTCGCCGAAGATGCTCCGGACTTGGCCTCCAGGCGGGCTTGTTCCGCTCAGAATCTCGCAGCCAGGGCCGATGCCAGCGGGAAGGCAATTCTTGCTGGCGTTCCACGGGGAATCCAGGACCTGATGATTTCCACTGGTTACAATACTCAGGCGATCTTCTGGGATATGAAGTTGGAGCTCAAAGCGAGCGTGAACTCCATTACTCGGGACGCGCGCAATCTAGCAACGGTGAAGTAGCTCTTTGCTGCGGTTTTCCTACGTCCCATCAGAACAGGCGGGTGGCAGGCTGCGCGGGAGGCTCTTTTTTCGCGGATTCCTCCACGCGTTGAAGAATTTTCTGCAGGTCGGCCTTCGAAAGATAACGGCCATTCAGAATCACGGCGGTCACTTTTTGAGTATTGCGGATGTCTTCGAGCGGATTGGCGTCGAGAAATACAAGGTCCGCCAGTTTTCCCTTTTCGATCGTTCCCAATTGATCTTCCATCTGGAAAAATCGCGCGGGGTTCAGCGTGGCAGTTTGCAACGCCTCAAGCGGCGTAAAACCTGCGGCAACAAACCGCTGCAACTCCTCGTGGAGACTGAAACCAGGGAAAATGTAGACTCCCGGAGGGGTGTCTGTGCCCGCGAGAAATGGCACGCCCGCTTTATGGAGTAATTCGACGACTTCCAGCTCTTTATCAATGAACTTTTTGCGAGTTTCCAGGTCGTCCGTGCCAAATTCCCCTTTCACCTGCTCGGTAAATTTCTTCCAAGTCTGGTCCTTCCAGTAGGCCGGAACGTATTTTGCCCGGGTGTCCTTGCTGAAGTCGGTCACATCGATAAGATTGCCGCCGCGCTCCCAAACGAGCGTTGGACATTGCCAGGTCTGATTCTTTGCCAGCAGAGAGGCGAGAGTGGAGGCGCGATCTGGGTCGTAGCTGGAAAGAAATTTGGCCTCGGTTTTGTCGCCCTTCAGGAATTCGTCCTCCAGAGGCGAACTCCCTTCAAAAATACCGATGAGATGTTCAAAACTGTGCATTCCTGCGCTGGACATTTCACTGGCACGAACGGAATCCGGAACGTGTCCTTCAAACGGAATTTCTTGCTTGCGGGCTTCGTCCGCTATGGCCAGGACGGCGTCGCGCGGGATGAGGGATTGCAGTTTGATGAAGTCCGCGCCGCTGTGTTTCAACTGGACTACCGCACGGCGCCCGTCTTCGGGAGTCGCGATGGCGATGGAACTCGGAAAACGCGGCTTGGGACCATCGAGCATCGGGCCAGAGGTCATGATGCGTGGCCCAAGCATCCGTCCGCCTTCGATTTCATTTCTCCAGGCCTGGATGGTCTCTAGTTCGCTGCCCATATCGCGGACACCCGTAACCCCGTTGGCCACGAAGAGCGGAAGAGAGATTTCTTGCGCGCGGGGAAACCAGTCGCCAAAAACAAGATGGACATGCATGTCCCAAAGGCCGGGAATAAGATATGCGCCTCTGCCGTTCAGGATCGTGGGAGCGTTGCGGGGATAGCGCATTTCCTTACGCGGGCCGACGGCACTGATGCGGTTCCTTTCAATGATCACGACCTGGTCCGGACGAACCTCGCCGGTTCGCACGTCGACGATGTTGACGTCGGTAATGACGGTAGTGTCCTGAAGGGACCAGTATTGGGCTTTGGCCGGTTGCAGTAGAAAAAGAACGAGGGTGGGCGCAAACACCAGGAGAAGTCGGGAAGGGGATCTCATGGAGTGGATTGTATCGAGGAAGCCCATCAGAAACGAGAGTGGCGTAAGTCAAGTTTCCGATTCCGTCAGCCATTCAACTTCCTTTTCTAAATCGATTCAAAAGTGGTAGGCTGCCAACATTCACTCTCGGTTGTCAGGACAGTCCCCCGCATGTTCCCCGCTGCCGGCTCCGGACCCTGAGAGGAAGGAAAGCTTCGAAGACCATTTAGGGGGCGATATGAAGTGTTTCAGAGTGTTGTTATCATTCTGCGCGGTTGCAACTCTATTTATCTTGGTATCGGGAATGGGTTCAAGAGCCGTCGCGCAAACTGCGTCGACCGGACCTGCCTTGACCAAGCGATTGATCGGGGACTACGGTTATTGGAGCCGCACGCAGACCCCACCCTACAGCTCAGAGCAGATTCCTTTCAAAGAGCTTACACACATCAACCATGCCGGTGTGAGCTTCGATGCCAGCGGCAACCTGATTGTGCCTTCGGGTTTTCTCGAGAAGGCACTCCTCACCAAGGCCCACAATAACGGCGTCAAGGTAATGTTGCTGATTGGAGGCGACTTCACCGGATTGGAGGGCACCGCTGGCGGGCTGAATGCCCTCGTAGCTAACCTGTTTGTCTTCATTCATGAAAATGGATACGACGGGGTGGACATAGACTGGGAGTATCCGGCAAGCACTCAAGATGCGGCATTTTTCCACAGCCTGTTGCTCGCCCTGCGTGCAGTTCTGCCCAGCGGGACGTACATCATCTCCGCAGACGTGGCCCCCTGGGGCGGCGCGGGCTACGACTTCCTCGACACCATGTACCTCGCGGACTATTTCAATATCATGACGTACGACTGCGCCGGGCCATGGACCGACTCCGCCCAACTCAACTCCGCGATTTTCCCCGATCCCAACAATCCTGAACCCTGGGATTGCGAGCCGGGAGGAAGCGTGAAGGAAGCGATCGACATCTACACGCAGCAATTGCTGATACCGCCGGCCCAGCTGAACATCGGAACGCCGTTTTACGGTTACGTCTATCACAAGGCGAACGCGCTTTGGGGCTACTGCCCGGATCAAAACACGGCCCAGGACTGCGGGAACTCGGTGGATTACGAGAACTACGGCACGTTTTTTAAGCCGCGAATCAATGCAATGGGCTGGCGGACCTACTATGATCCGTTCTCGTTAGTGCCCTACATGCTCAAGGCCGATGGCAGCGAGGGATACATCACTTACGACGATGCCTCCTCGACCTTCTATCGTGTATCGTATACGGACTGGACCCGCGGACTGGGGGGATCCTTCATCTGGGAGCTGGATGCGGATTACGACGGCACAACCCAAGATTTGCTGGACGCCGCCTACAATGCGAGCGTGCCACAAACAAACTGAAGCAATCGCGAAACGAAGGGAAGAAGAGAGAGCTTCCGAGCGCCGAATGGGCCCTCGGGAGCTCTCTCCTTCTCTGCGGAACGGAATTCGGGAGGCATCACTTCTGACGTGTCTGTTTGCCTTCCATGAGGAGCGTGAGCGCATCCGAACCGGCCCCGATCTCGAATTTGTAGGAGGCCGTATCGTCGGTGAGACGCTTCAGGGTGAAGCGCGAATGGATGGTCTTCCCACCCATCTGGTTTTCGCTCGTCCACGTCCAGGTGTCGCCGTCGACTGTCCCGCGTGAATAGGTATTTTCTCCCATGTTGTTGGACTCGAAGTAGATGTAACGTTTCTCTTCTGCATCGTAGCTCATCACACTGAGCCCTTTAACCGTCATTCCGAGCATTTGTCCTTCGGAATGGCAGACCACGGCAAAGTTCCCAGAAAGCCATTCACAATTTTCGGTATAGGTAAATTTGCCGCCAGGGCCGTAAGCGCTTGACTTCATATCGCCCTCCGCCACCCAATTGCCGACGAAGTAGGCCAGCTTCGCATGCTCCGGACCCGGTTTTGGCGGACCGCCAGCGTCCTGCGCAAAAACGGCTGCTACTCCGAGGAAAACCAAGGCAACAGCAAGGGGAAGTGCCGCAATTCTTCTCATGTGATCCTCCAAGGGAAATTCGACCAGGAAATCGGGAGGGATACGGGAGCAGAATGCTAGCACGGAATGTTATCGCGAACCATGGCAAACGGCCGAGAAACGGGAAAGAGGGGCCCCCGCAGATTCTGCAAATTGTTTATCGGAGTGTCACCCGTCTGTAACCATTCCCCAATAATGTAAATGTTTCGTAATAGATCGAGACCGCGCTTCTGGCGTCCTCACAAGAATTTGGACATGCGAAATATTGGGTTCCCTTCGAAGAACAAACAGCGGCGCGCGGAGGTGAGCCGGATGGACACCCCTCCTCTTCGAAGCTCGACCTGTTCGAAGGGTTCTCGAAGAAAATCGTGGATGCTGTGAAAGCCAATCCTTCTCTCTGGAAGGACACGGCGATCTTCATCACTTTCGACGAAGGTGGCGGATACTATGACTCGGGCTACGTTCAACCGCTGGACTTTTTCGGCGACGGAACGCGTATCCCTCTCATCGTGGTGTCTCCTTACACGAAACCTGGACACATCTCGCATGAATACTCGGATCACGTCTCGATCCTCAAGTTCATCGAGAAGAGCTGGGGTCTGAACCCGGTGACCTACCGGAGCCGGGATAACTATCCCAATCCGATCGTGCGCGAAGACAACCCGTATGTGCCATTGAACACGCCGTCCCTCGGTGATTTGTTTGATCTGTTCGACTTCACCTGCGATGGTGGCCGGTAGTTTAGGTCCAACAGTCCCAGAGAATCAGCTGCGCAAACCCAAGCCTCTGGTGCCGAGCAATGGGCGCCGGAGGCTTGGCGTTTTCGAACCGTCAGGGGGGAAAGCAGTACCGTGAGTTGGTTTTCAGTGGACGGAGAGGTGAGTCGCGAAGTTTAGGTTGCGGTGCCCAATTCACGCTGGAGCGCTTTGCCTTTGCGAAACCACGGGCGCTCGATCCGCTGCATGTAGGCCGGCAGAGTGCGTTTCTTCGCCAGCAGCTTTTGCGTCCATTCACGCGCTTCCTGGGTCTGGCCCTGCAACTTGAGGAAATTTGCGTAGTTATAGAGGGTCTCGCAGGTGGTGGAGAACTGTGTGGCTTCTGCAAACAGAGGAGCAGCTCTTTCCAAGTCACCGGTGCGCGCATAGGCGTCGGCAAGCAAGCCGGTTGCGCGGTAGTAGTCGAACTTGTGATCGGCGGCCACAACCCGCTCGAGATCCGGAATCGCCGCAGGAATGTCGTTCAGACCGAGGGCAGCCTGCGCGCGGAGGTAAAAGGTATGCAGCGAGTCGCTTCTGGCACGAATGGCTTTTGTGAACGCGTCGCGCGCCTGAGCGTATTTTTTCTCGTCCAAGCATAGTTCGCCGAGTTCTTCGTAGTTTCCCGGGGAAGGGTTGTCAAGAATCTGGATTTCCAGGGTCTGAATGCGCGATCGCCTCCCGAATCCCTGGAAGACGCCGCGCAAAAGCTTTGCATCGGGAATGATTTCAACGAGGACGTATGCCGTCGCGCCTATAATTCCCCCGAAGAGAATTATGAAAAACCAATAATTCTCCGGGCGCCGCCGCACGAAGTGCACCAGGGCAATGATCTGGACGATGATTCCCCACGGATAGAAAAGATGGCTCAGTGCAAACATCAATGGATTTCCTAGACCAAGAATGCGGTGCACAAGACCAAGAATCAAATAAAACGTTTGGGAACGAATCGCGCCCGTCAGGGGCCGCTCTCGGTCTTCTCGGGAGAGGCGCAGCCAGGCGGGCGGCGTAGCGAGAGTTGTTCCGCGAGACATTCCTGAAGAGCGCGATTCCTAGGATGCAGCTTGACCGATCCATTCGCATGCTTCCCGGCGGAACCGTTCGGTTGCCGCGTCCAGAATTGCCCAGAGCCGGAATACCCGAGATCGTCGCTGCGGATTTAGGACCCGTCAGCGTTCCTCTCTCTGGGCGCGGTGACGGAGGAGATTCGCATGGCCCCGAATCAAGGAAGCAAGCCGGGAGCGAAATGGGTGAGCAGCGTGGAAGAGGTGATCGAAAGGCTGCCGATGCCGAGAAGGGCGGTTTTGGCGCAAGCAGAGGGGATTAGGCCGGGCAGCGGAATGTACCCGAGGGAATGTCCTAAACCCAATAGAGAAAGGGATTTACGAGCTGCTGAGCGCTGCCAAAGCGCGGCTGATTGACAACCTGGTCGAAACGACTGGGTTGAATTCCAGCGAAGTTCTGGCTACCCTCATTGCATTAGTGATGAAAGGCATCCTACGGCAGTTGCCGGAGAAGCAGTTCACTAGGGTCTATTGGTACGTGGGGAAGACACGCCGCCGCAACCGCCCAATGCAGCGGAATGAAGCCGAAGCGCATCAGAACTTGGACGCTCGGTGCAAGAAGGTACAGTTATAAAGGTAGCGAGAAGGACACACTCCGCCCTGCCGGCCCTTCCAGCGGAAGAAACTAAGGTTACAAAGGAACACATGGCACGATCACTGGTCATCGTCGAGTCGCCGGCAAAGGCGAAGACGATAAACAAATATCTGGGAAAGAACTATACGGTCAAAGCATCCATTGGCCACGTCATGGATTTGCCGACGAAAACGATCGGCATTCGTCTGCCCATCGATGAAGACGAAATCAACAAGAAGAAAAAGAAGAAAAAGAGCAAGAAGGGAGGCAAGGCGGCAGCTCCGAAACCGCCCTTGAAGCCCATTTCGCTCGATGACCCCAAAATTTTTGAACCCACCCTGCAAATCATTCCCGGTAAGGGAAAAGTCATCAATGATCTTCGAAAGGCGGCCAATTCGGCAGACGCCGTGTACCTAGCAGGCGACCCGGATCGCGAAGGAGAAGCTATCTCCGCACACCTCGCGATGGTGCTGTCTAAACCGGCGAAGTATCTGATTCCCGAAGAAGATGAGGCAGCCATCAACGGAAATAAGAAGGACGAGGCTAACGGAGACAAAACAGCCGAAGCCGCGGGCAAGAAGGGCGCCAAGGGTAAATCCGCGAAAAAGGCCGCGGAAAAGGATCGCATCGAAATCGAGCCGATCGATCCGAAGAAAATATTTCGGGTCACTTTTAATGAAATTACGCCCAAGGCCATTCGCGCGGCATTTGAAAAGCCGCGCCAGGTGGATGCACAGCTCGTGGATGCGCAACAGGCGCGCCGCGTGCTGGATCGAATCGTAGGCTACAAGATTTCTCCGCTCCTGTGGGACAAGGTACGGCGGGGATTGAGTGCCGGACGCGTGCAGACCGTCGCGCTGCGCCTGATTGTGGAACGGGAGCTGGAAATCCGCGCTTTCCTGCCGCAGGAATACTGGACGATTCACGCCATGCTGGATGCCGGCGAGCCACCCATCTTCGAAGCCAAGCTGAGCAAGAAAAAGGGCGCAGACATCGAGGTAAAGGACCAGGCCACGGCGGATGAGATCGTGGCGGCGGTGAGCAAAGCAAAGTGGCAAGTGGAAAGCGTCACTCTGAAAGAAAAGCGCCGCAATCCGCCTCCCCCCTTCACCACCTCCAAATTGCAGCAAGCGGCGTATAACCGTTTGCGTTATACCGCGAAGCGCACCATGGCCTTGGCGCAGCGACTCTATGAAGGCGTTGAGCTCGGCGAAGAAGGATCCGTCGCGCTGATCACCTACATGCGCACGGATTCCGTTCAAGTTTCTAACGATGCGTTGGCCCAAGTTCGCGAACTCATCCCGGCACGGTTTGGGAGCGATTACCTGCCGGAAAAACCGAACTTCTACAAATCGAAGAAAGACGCTCAGGGCGCACACGAAGCCATCCGGCCGACCGACGTGGCGCGCACGCCGGACGACGTGCGGAAATATTTGGCGGATGACGTTTTCAAGCTGTACCAGCTGATCTGGCAGCGATTCGTGGCCTCGCAGATGCTTCCGGCAGTGTACGACCAGACCAGCATCGATATTTCGGCCGGAGATTATACCTTCCGGTCCACCGGATCGATCATGAAGTTTGACGGATATCTGAAGGTCTACCAGATTCCGGCGGTGAATGCGGACCGCGAAGACGACGAGAAGGATGACGAGGGCGAAGGCAAAACGCTTCCGCGTGTTACCGAAGGCCAAGTCCTGAAATTGGATTCCATCCGGCCAGACCAGCACTTCACAGAACCACCCCCGCGCTACACCGAAGCGACGTTGGTAAAGGAACTGGAAGAGGATGGCATTGGCCGGCCCTCCACGTACGCTTCGATCATCTCCACGATTGTGGAGCGAGAGTACGTGAAAAAAGATCAGGGACGTTTTACGCCAACGATGCTGGGCGAACGCGTCTGCGTGCTGCTGATCAAGAGCTTCGAAGACGTGTTTGACGTGAAATTTACGGCCCGCCTAGAAGAGGAGCTGGACGAAATCGAAGAAGGCAAGTTGCCTTGGCGGGAATCGGTGAAGGAGTTCTGGGAAAAATTCATCGTGGACCTGGAAAAAGCCGGCGATGAAATGATTTCCTACAAGGCTGGAATCCCCACGGGGAAAAAATGTGAAAAATGCGGGCAGGGCGAACTGCTGGAACGCATCAGCCGCCACGGCTTCTTTCTGGGTTGCTCACGCTATCCGGAATGCGATTTTATCCAGGATCTCTCCGAAGAGATTCCAGAAGACGCGGAAAACAAGGTTGAGTATTGTGAAAATTGCGGCAAGGAAATGGCCTTGAAGCGCGGCCGTTTTGGGGCATTCCTGGCGTGCACCGGCTACCCCGATTGCAAAACCACACGGCGACTGGTGGCGGGAACGCGCATCGCGCATCAGCCGGACGAACCGTTGGACGAAAAGTGCCCGCTCGATGGCAACGGCCTGGTGAAGAAGCATGGTCGCTTCGGCGAATTTATCGGCTGTTCCGGATACCCGAAGTGCAAGTACACGCGGCCGATCACCATGGGCATCAAATGCCCGAAATGCAACGAAGGCGAATTTGTGAAGCGCGGCAGCATGGGCAAGGGCGGACGAGGGAGATTCCGCGTGTTCTACGGCTGCTCGCGATATCCCGATTGCGATTTCACGACGCCGAATATGCCTATCGCCCAGCCGTGCCCGAAATGCGCTGCGCCGTTCGTCGTGGAAAAGAAATCGAAGATCGGGACGGTCTATGCCTGCATCAAAGAAGGATGTGATTGGGAAAAGCTTGCGCCCGAAGAGAAACCGGCAACCGCACCACAGCCCGAAGAGGCTCCTGTAACCGTGAAACTATAATTGTGCGGGATTTACTGTCCCTAAGACTTTTCCGTGTGAGTTTACTCGCCACGATGCGGGCCTCAGCCGCAACTGCACCTATACTTGGAGTGTGAGGGGGGATGAAGGCGTCCATCAGCAAATTCCTTGAGTATCTTCGGTCGGTGCGGAACGCATCCCCGCATACGATTTCGAATTACGGCCGGGATCTCGAGCAGTTCCAGACGTTTCTGACACCTCCGGGAACAACCACGCCAGGATTATCCAAAATCAACCACCTGATCATTCGCGAATTCATCGGTTACCTTCATGAATCCGGACTGGAAAAGAGTTCGATTGCCAGGAAACTCGCAGCCTTGCGCTCCTACTTCAAATACTGCGTGAGGGAAGGGCTGTTGAAAGAAAATCCGGCGCGCCTGGTGCCGACTCCCAAATTGCCCAAACGCATCCCTACCGTGCTTTCCGCGGAGGAAATGAGCGGATTCCTTGACCAATTGGCCAGCATGCAGAATCCCGGGGCAGGGCAAAGGGGCAACAAGAAAGGCCGAGAGCTGGCGGCGTTGATGCCCACGAAGGCGCTGATGAAGATCGAGGACAGCCTGCTGCTGCGCCGCGACCGGGCCATCCTCGAACTGCTTTACGCTGCGGGACTCCGCGTGAGCGAGCTGACCGGCTTGAACGTTGTGGATATGGACCAAAAGGATCAAGTCGTGCGTGTGATCGGTAAAGGAAGGAGAGAACGGATCGTGCCCTACGGCGCCAAGGCCGCCGAAGCGCTGAATTCTTACTGGCCGGAGCGCCAAAGACTATTGCGGGAAAATTCCGGCCACCAACGGGGAACCAATCCCGAAGCAATATTCCTGAATTATATGGGAAGGCGCCTGACGCAACGCAGCGTGGGCCGGATCGTGAAAAAATACACGCGTCTGGTGAATATCAACTGGGATCTGCACCCACACTCGCTGCGGCATGCCTTCGCTACGCACTTGCTGGCCGACGGAGCCGATTTGCGCGCCATCCAAGAGTTGTTGGGCCATCAGTCGCTCTCCACCACGCAAAAATATACGCACGCATCCATTCGGCAATTGATGGATATTTACGACAAGTCCCATCCGCACGCATGAGGTCTTCGTTGATCCGCAAGAAGGCGCGCCCCGGGCGGACAAATCCGGTAAGCTCAGAACTTTCTGGGAATCACCCCCTTTCGGGGAGAAGTATTCTGCGGAACGCCTGGGGTTTGCTGAAGCGAATGAGGCCGTTAGGGATTGTGATCGCATTGGTTTTCGCAGGCACTTGGTTTACTTGCCCCGGGATTGTTCTAGGGCAGGGTAATTACGAAATCCAAGTCTATGGATCCGACCTGGTGGATCCAGGCAAAACGATGGTGGAGTTGCACAGCAACTTCACCATTGAGGGATCCACTTCCACCACGGATGGTACCTATCCCACCAATCATCAGTTGCACGAGACCATCGAGATCACCCATGGGTTCAACGACTGGTTCGAGACCGGATTCTACATTTTCACCTCGGAGAAAAATGGATTGGGCATCGACTGGGTCGGTGACCATATCCGGCCGCGCTTCAGCATTCCGAAAAAATGGCATTGGCCCGTTGGGCTAAGCCTCTCGCAGGAGATTGGCTACCAACGCCGGCAATATTCCGTGGATACGTGGACTTACGAGCTACGGCCGATTGTCGACAAACAATGGGGACGCTGGTATTTCTCCTTCAACCCGGCGTTCGACAAATCCCTTCACGGGCAATCCGCCAGTGAGGGCTTTGTATTTTCGCCGAACGTCAAAATAAGTTACGATTTTACGGCGAAAGTGACGGGGGGAATCGAATATTATGGATCGTTGGGGCCGGTGACCGGGTTTTACCCGGTGGCCCAACAGCAGCAGCAGATTTTTCCGGCGATCGACTTAAATGTGTCTCCGAAATGGGAGATCAATTTTGGGGTAGGAGTCGGGGTAACGCGATCAACGGATCATCTGATCGCGAAAATGATTCTGGGCTACAGATTCGATTTTTAACAGCGAGTGGCTGAGGAGAGCGGATGAAAACTGCCAAGAGGAAATGTGTGTGCCTAGGGATCGCTCTTCTTGCCCTGATGGTTGGGCGCACACGGGCAGCGGATTCGACCGCGGAGTGGAATGCGCTGGTCGATGAGTATCTTGAAAAAGTGTACTTTCCTCAGAATCCGACGTCGGCAACGGTGGCTGGCAACCATAATTACGATTCAGCGATGGAGGCGTATTCGACCAAGGAAATCGAGGCGGAGATCCGCACCTTGCACGATTATGAGGGGCGCGTGGCGCAGTTCCCGGCCACAGGACTGAAGCCCGTCGAAGCTGCCGACCGCGAGATATTGTTGGGACAGATCCGCAGCACCTTGCTCACTCTGGAGACCCTTCGCCCGCGCGAGAAAGATCCGGACATCTACTCGGGCGGGGCGGCCAACGGGGTATATGTGCTGATGATCCGCAAATTTGCCCCACCAGACGTGAGATTGCGCAGTGTGATAGCGCGTGAAAGAAAGATCCCCGGAATTCTGACCGCTGCACAGGAAAACCTGAACAATCCACCGCACATTTTCACCGAAATTGCTATCGAACAAATGCCCGGGATCATCAGCTTTTTCCAGCTGGATGTCCCGGCGGCGTTTGCGGAGGTGAAAGATGGAGCTCTCAAAGCAGAATTTGCAAGAACCAATGGGGAGGTGATTGCCACGCTAAAGCAATACCAGGGCTGGCTGAAAAACGAACTACTGGCACGCTCGAAGGGAGATTTCCGGATTGGCGCGGAGAATTTTTCGAAAAAACTCCACGACGAAGATATGGTGGACACACCACTGGACCGCCTGCTGCAAGTAGGGTTCCAGGACTTGTATAAGAATCAGGCAGAACTCCAGCGAGTCGCCAAAGATGTGGATCCCACAAAATCAACGCAGGAAGTCATGGCGCAATTGGCGGAAATGCACCCCGCGCCCGACAAGTTGATGGGAACGTTTCGCGGGACGTTTGACGGCATTATCGCTTTCATTCAGGAAAGGAAAATCATCACCATTCCACCCGGACCGCGGCCGATTCTTCAGGAGACGCCTCCCTTCGAGCGCGCCACCACAACCGCCTCAATGGATACTCCGGGCCCCTTTGAAAGGGTCGCGACCGAATCGTATTTCCATGTAACTCTTCCCGCTCCCGGAGATTCCGCCGAGGACGTCGCCAGCCTGATGGAGGGATTCAATATCGGCACGATTGTGAGCACTTCGGTCCACGAGACTTATCCCGGCCACTACCTGCAGTATTTGTGGACCGACCGCGCACCGACGAAATTGCGGAAGGTCTTTTATTCCAACACGAACAGCGAGGGCTGGGCGCATTATTGCGAGCAGATGATGCTGGACGAGGGCTACGCCCAGCCGGGCCGAGGAGCAAAGGACGAACGCGAAGCCAAACTGATTCGCTTGGGACAGTTGCAGGATGCGTTGTTGCGCGATGCGCGTTTCGTGGTAGGCATCCAGATGCACACGGGTAAAATGACTTTTGAGGAGGCCAAGGGTTTTTTCGTGAAAGAAGGGTATCAGTCCGCGAAGATTGCAGAAATTGAGGCAAAACGCGGCACCTCGGATCCCACGTACCTTTATTACACCTTGGGAAAGCTGCAGATCATGAAATTGCGCGAGGATTATAAGAAGAAGGTGGGGCCAAACTACACGATCGGGGAGTTTCATGACAAGTTCATGGGCGAAGGGGAACCACCGATCGCGGTGGTGCGGCGCGCGCTACTGGGTGACAATTCTCCCGTCCTCTAAGGCCGCCCGGACACTCCCCTGTACAGGGTGAACCGCCCTACTGTTTGGCGCGAACTGATGAATGGTGATTGTGAGTGCGTTAGCCGATGCAGCCGAACCCCACAAATGGGGACGCTCCTCCTCGAATGGAGAGCCCTTCTCTACAACCCTCGCTGACCGACGCCAGCAAGGGGCTGTTGCCCTGGCTGATTGCGGTGGCCTTTTTCATGGAATCGCTGGACACCACGATCTTAAATACCGGAGTCCCGAAAATCGCGGCAGCACTCCATGTCGCACCTCTGAGCATGAAGTCCGTGCTGGCAAGCTACACGCTGAGCCTGGCGGTTTTTATTCCCATCAGCGGGTGGATGGCGGATCGTTTTGGAACGCGCCGCGTGTTCGCCTCTGCCATCGGTATTTTTGCGCTGGGATCCTTTCTCTGCGGCATCTCGAGCAACATCCACGTACTGGTAGCGTGCCGCATCCTCCAGGGTTGCGGCGGAGCCATGATGGTGCCCGTTGGGCGGCTCACGATGGTGCGGACGTTCGCCAAGTCCGAACTTGTGCGCGCGATGAGCTTCGTGGCCATTCCCGGATTAATTGGTCCCATGCTTGGACCGATTGCCGGCGGATTGATCGTCGGTTACCTTCACTGGCGGTTTATTTTCTTTGTGAATATTCCGATTGGCCTCATCGGTTTGTACCTTGTCTACCGGCATTTGCCGGATTATCGCGAGGAGCACACGGATCCTCTCGATGTTCTCGGATTGATCCTTTTCGGATCCGGTGTAGCCCTGCTCTCTTATGTCTTGGAGGTTTTCGGCGAGCACACGCTGGGGACAAGGGAAATTCTGGGACTCCTAACGCTTTCCCTGGTTCTTTTGGGCGGCTATGGCTTACACGCGACGCAAACCGCACATCCCTTGCTGCGACTGATGTTATTTCGCATACGCACATTCCGCGCTTCTGTGAGCGGAAGTTTCATCACGCGCCTGGGCATCGGAGGCATTCCTTTTCTCTTCCCGCTTTTGTATCAGGTAGGTTTGGGGTTTACGCCGATCCAGTCGGGTCTGCTGATGATGCCGCAAGCGATTGCGGCCATGAGCCTAAAAATGGCCATGCCAAAAATTCTGGCGCGTTTCGGTTATCGCTTCGTGCTGGTCTCCAATACCATCATCATCGGCCTGCTCATTTTGCTGTTTTCAACCATCGGATTGGGCACCCCCGTGTGGCTGATCGTCTTGATGGTTTTCTGCTACGGATTCTTCACCTCGCTGCAATACACGAGCATGAACACGCTGGTTTACGCCGACATATCGGAGGAGCAAGCAAGCAGCGCCAGCTCCATTGCGAGCACGATGCAGCAAATGGCCATCAGTTTCGGCGTGGCTTCGGCATCGCTGGTCACGGCCTTCTTTCTCCCGGACCGCTTTCGTTCCGATGCGCCGGAATTCATTGACGGCATTCACCGCGCGTTTTATGTACTTGGCGGGATGACCGTACTCTCCACCATCGTTTTCCGGGAATTGAAGCGCGGAGACGGTGAGGCCGTGAGTCAGGCGAGAGAGTTGCACGGAGGTTAGGATGGAGTGGGTCCGGACGCCGGGCATCCCCCGGATGTTCACTTCTTGTCTACTGCGCAATTGCCCCTGGGCGACTACGGCGTAGAAGTCCACGCCTCCGGCTCCGTCGGCCGCCTTACCCCTGTGCGTAAAGCCACTTCCCCCATCGATTGTGCCAGTGGCCGGAGGCCTGAACTGCATCCATCGTGGGACTCCCCGGTACACGCGCTGGCCGGATCCGTGGCCCATACATCGAACTTGTCTTGCCACCGGTGCTTGGTTCGGATAGATAGTTGAGGATGACCGCGCACATTCCAATGCGGCGAATGGCGGATTTGCTCTTAGGCTGGCTTTTGGTTACCGCTGTGATCGACGCGCAGGATGTCCCCCACAAGATCAGCTTTACTTTCGACTACGACTTTCGGGTGACTCCCGCTTGTTCCCGAAAAGTGAAACGGGCCTGCGTGCAGCAATTCAATATTTATGACATATCCATTGGAACAGCGAAACGGACGAAGTTGGGGTCGATTCCCGTTCCCGCTGGCGCAAAGGGGTTGGTCAAAGCTATTTCTGGCACCACCGAGCCACAGCTGTTCAACTCTGGAAAGCACAAGATTGCTGTTGCCGCGCAAATGCAGGACGGTTCGGAGTCGGATCTGAGGGAATGCACCACCATAATTACAATCCCGTAAGTCTTCGCGGCTGGCCGCTTTTGTGGACGGGAGGACGGCAGATTCCATTTGAAGGGTGTGGAGACAGGGCTTTAGAAGCCATTCTCGCGAGTTGCCTCGCCAAGCAAGGCGGAGCGAGGGACGGGAAGCTCGGGCACTAGCGGGCCAAAAGGGTGCGTTGACGGTAGTGCAGGGCGACCCGTATAATTAGAGTTTGTCTTAAGCCTTTGGAGGACCGATGTACGCCGTTATCAAGACCGGGGGTAAGCAGTATCGTGTCGCACCCGGCGACACCATCCGCATCGAGCGCGTAAAGGGCGATGTGGGCGAACAGGTGAAATTCGGGACCGTGCTCGCGGTGCAAACCGAGGACAAGAAGATGCTGGCGGGGTCGGACGCTTCCCAGGCCACCGTCACCGGGAAGATCGTGGAACAGGGCCGAGCCAAGAAGCTAACCGTTCTGAAATTCAAGAAGACCAATCAATACAAGATTCAGCGGGGCCACCGGCAGAATTACACAGCCGTGCAGGTCAGCGAGATCAAGCTTTAATACGAGAGGAATTCAGTCATGGCACATAAGAAAGGCGGCGGTTCGTCTACAAACGGCCGCGATTCACACGGACAGAGGCTGGGCGTGAAGCGGTTTGGTGGGCAGCTTGTGAATGCGGGCACGATTATCGTGCGCCAGCGCGGCACCAAACACCGCGCCGGCGAAAACGTGGCGCAGGGCAAAGACGACACGCTGTTCGCGCTGGTGACCGGCTACGTAGAGTTCAAAGATCGGGGCCGCAGCGGACGTTTCGTGAATGTGAAACCCGCAGAGACGGCCAAGGCCGCGAACTAAGCGGAACAGGCAGGCGTCGGAGCAACTCAGGTATTATAAGGGCGGAGAACTTCCGCCCTTTTTCTTTCCGGATATGCCGAAGTCCATTGCCCTCCTGTTCCTGGCGAGCGTTTCCTCTGCCAGTGCCTTTGTGTCTCCTGCTCCGGCTCGCGCCGAGACCCCGCAAGAGGCGGAACCGGATGCGTTCGTCTATGAGCAGGCGGGTGGCAAGGACTGGAAGGTCTACGTCTTCGAGCCGGCGAAAAGTGACTATCGCAAGCCGCGGGCGGCAGTCCTGGTCTTTCATGCCGGAGGATGGAGTGTTGGCTCGGCGGAGTGGACCTTTGGGCAGGCACGGTATTTCGCTTCGCTGGGCATGGTGGGCATTTCGGTGGAGTACCGGCTTTCGGACGGAAAGACGGTTACGCCGTTCGACGCGGTGGAAGATGCCAAGGCCGCCGTACGTTGGGTGCGAGGGCGCGCGGATGTGTTGAATGTCGATCCGAAGAAGGTGGCGGCCTATGGAGAATCCGCTGGGGCCTTTCTGGCAGCAGCAACGGCGATTACCAGCGATAGCCCGACGAAAGAAGAGCTGAATTCGGTGCCCAATGCGCTGGTTTTGTTTTCGCCGGCGCTGAATATTGAGCAGAACGAAAGATTCAAGCAACTGGCCGGGACCGAGCACGAGGCGGCGAGCATCTCACCAATGCGACATGTTCGCAGAGAAATGCCACCGACCCTTATTTTGACCGGCGAATTGGACACGCAGATCCCGGCGACGTTTCTGATCGAGTATTGCGAGAAAATGAAGCAGGTTCACAACCGTTGCGAATTACAGGTTTCCTTGGGAGTGGGACATATGCTGCAGCCCCCGGATGCTCCCGGGGCAGAAGGCGGCCCCGATTCAAAAGCGAGATACCAGGCGTTTTTGAAGCTGGACCAGTTTTTGTTGTCGCTAGGATTTCTGCCAAAAGTGCCACAGAAGAATTAGAGCAGTGCTTTGTTGAAGTACGAAGGGAATGAGAAGGAGTTGGTTGGGGCTAATCGCCCCGCTGATTCTCAAATAGCAGGGACGGAAGCATGTTCGTTGATGAAGCGAAAATTGCAGTGAAGGCTGGGGACGGCGGGAACGGCTGTGTCGCGTTTCGCAGGGAAAAGTACGTGCCGCGGGGCGGACCTTCGGGTGGAGATGGCGGCCGTGGCGGAAGCATTTATCTGGAAGCGAATCCAAACGACAATACGCTGCTGCGCTACCGCTACAATCGCGAATTCAAGGCAGATCGTGGCCGTCACGGCGAAGGCTCGAATTGTACCGGTGTGTCTGGCGACGACATGATCCTTAAAGTTCCCGTGGGCACATTGGTATTCGACGGCCAGACTTCGGAGATCATTGCGGACCTAAAGAAGCCCGGCCAACGCGTTCTGGTGGCACAAGGTGGAAAGGGTGGCCGCGGAAATCAGCATTTCGCCAAGCCCTGGCATCAAGCGCCGCGCGAAAAAGAAGAAGGGGAATCCGGCGAGGAACGGCAACTTCGGCTGGAACTGAAGCTCCTGGCGGACGTAGGGCTGGTAGGATTTCCGAACGCGGGCAAATCCACGTTGATCTCCGTGATCAGCGCGGCGCGGCCGAAGATTGCCAACTACCCGTTCACAACGCTGGAGCCGAACCTAGGCGTCGTTAACGCCGACGGCGGAACCGGCGGACACGGTACGGAACTGGGACGCACGTTTGTTGTGGCGGACCTGCCGGGCTTGATTGAAGGTGCAAGCCAGGGAGCTGGGCTGGGCATTCGTTTCCTCCGCCATGTGGAACGCACCCGACTGCTCGTGCATTTGATCGATACGAGCGACACGGCCGAAATGGACCCGGTCAAGGCATTTGCGATTATCGAAGGCGAGCTGGCGGCGTTCAGTCGATCGCTGACGCAGAAGCCGAGGATCGTCGTGGCCACGAAACTCGACGCCACCACGGACGGTGCAAAACTGGAAGAGTTGCGCGCCTTCTGCCAAAAACGCGGTTTGGAGTTCCACGCTATTTCTGCGCCTACCGGGGAAGGGGTGAAGGAGTTAGTACGCGGGATGGCCGACGCACTGGACAAGATTCCCAAGGAAGAATTCGACGACCAGGAGAGCGCTCCGCAAGCAGGCGTTGAATACCTGGAGCTTGGAGCGAATGAAGATTCCGAAGTTCCTGAGGACCCGGAAGACGAACCACCCGCCACGGAGATTTCGTGAGAGAATTTAAGTCCATACCCTCGGGGGAGGCGGATTGACCACAGCGCAAGCGCAACGCACAGCGGCAAAACATCATCCCAGGCGAATTGGAATTTTCGGTGGTTCCTTTGACCCCATCCATTCCGGGCATGTTGCCGTGGCGCGGGTCGCGGACCGGCGATTTAATTTCGACGAGATTCATTTCATCCCTGCCAGCCGGCCGCCGCACAAGCTGAAGCAGCATTTGGCGCCGTTTCCGCACCGTTTTGCGATGGTGGCGCTGGCCTGTTCGGAGCATCCGCATTTTGTGCCGTCATTGGCGGAAGCGGGCGAAGACTTCAGCGGAACGCAATTGCACTACTCCATCGATACGGTGCGTTATTTCCGCCATGCCTACAATGGGACGGGTGACCGCGTGTTTTTCATTGTCGGCGCGGACGCGTTTCTGGATATTCCCATGTGGAAGGAATATGAATCCCTGCTCGGGCTTTGCGATTTCGTAATTGCCAACCGGCCGGGGATCCGGCTGGAAGCACTGCGACTGGTGATTCCCCCGGATTTGCACGCCGGGCCCGATGCCGCGCGCGATAAGAAGGATGAAGACGCCGTGGCGCACGGATCGCCGGTAGTGGCGCGATTGCAACGCACCACGGTCTACCTGTTGGAGAACGTGGCCCACGAAGCAAGCGCGACGGATATACGGCGGAGGGCGAATCGCGGGCAGTCGATACACGGGCTTGTCTCGGCCCGCGTGGAGGAATACATCTTGAAGCAAGGCTTGTACCGGTGAAACTGGAATCGCTCCCGCAAGGCGTGCGCCTGGCTGTCCAGGCCGCACAAAGCAAGAAAGCCGGTGGGATCACCGTGCTCAATCTGAACGGCCATGCCGCCTTCACGGAATATTTCGTGATCTGCACAGGGTTCAGCACGCCGCAACTGCAGGCCATCTGCAATGAAATCGAAGAGGTGCTCTACCGGGAAATGAAGCGTTCCCCGGAACATCGCGAAGGCCATCGCTCGGCGGACTGGGCGCTACTGGATTTCGGCGGTTTTATTGTGCATGTTTTCGGAGAGCAGGCGCGCCGCTATTACGATTTGGAGCGACTGTGGCGCGCGGCCCCGTCGTTGGTTCTTCCCGATGAGCCGGATTCTCCTGAACGGCGACCGTCAAGCCGCGAGAATTATCTCCAGCCGTAAACTTGCCCCGCGTCTGCCCGTCCAAAGCAAAACCTTCCTTGTTTCGGGACAGAGCGAGGTAGACTCGCGTCATGAAGATTCGTCTGCTGATGCTCGGAAAAACACGGCGGCCGGAGATGAGCGCCGTGCTTGAGGATTACGTGAAACGCATCCGCCGCTCCTGCCCCATCGAGATCACCGAAGTGCGCGACGCAGAGGCCGCGCTGAAGAAATTGCATGCGGACCGAGCGGCGACCATGCTGCTGCTGGATGCCGGCGGAAAAACCGACGATTCCACGGTTTTTGCCAAGTGGCTGGGGGAACTGCGGGACTGCGGCACGCGCGAACTTATTTTCGTGTGTGGAGATGCGGATGGATTTCCACAGGCGCTGCGCGAGCGGGTGAAACAGAGGATCTCGCTGAGCGCGATGACTTATTCCCACGAACTGGCGCGTGTCATGCTGGCAGAACAGATTTACAGAGCTTTTGCGATCCTTTCTGGCAGTCCTTACCCGAAATAGACTAGTGCCCGCACATAGCCTTTTCTCCTGTCGCAAACGAACCCATTTTTAGATGTTGCGCGATTGCGTCTGGGGCGGGACACTCTATGTCCATGCGCATTGCCCCAGACAAAAACAAGCCGTCGGTAGCTATCGAAATTCCACTGACGAGACCCTTGCCCGATTACGACCTGGAACAAGTGGAACAGCCGACGCCGCGCGACATCGACGGGATTCTGGTATCGCAGGGATTTCGCGATTTAGTCGACGACGCGCGCGGGATTTTGACGGATTTGCTGGCCCATCCGCCTTCACTCGTAGGCGGATCACATTTTGTAGATCTGGACCTGACCGGCGTTCCGCATCTGGAAATCGCTCAGTTGACGGGAGCGATCTGTCCGGGTGAGGAAGAAGTGTATCGGCCCGGTTTGTGGATAGTATTGAAAGACGGGAAAGCCGCGCCAAATCAAGCTTTGAACGAAGTTGCACTGGAACATGTGCGTCTGATTGTAGACGCTCTGGTGAAGAAGCTGGGTCTGTAGCTCACCGTAAATTCCCGAAAGAATTGCGAGCAACTTGACGTTTCCTGGGCAACTCCGCACACTGGAAATTCTTCCACCTCGCTGGCGCTCACATGACTAAGGATAGATTACGATGCCGGAAGGAAAAGGGCTGTTGATTGTTTATACCGGACCCGGCAAGGGTAAGACGACTTGCGCGCTGGGAACGGCATTTCGCGCCGTGGGGCAGGGCTTGCGCGTCCTCATGGTGCAGTTCATCAAAGGCTCGTGGCACTACGGCGAGCTGGATGCTGCGAAAATGCTGGGCGACGACAAGTTCGAGATTCGTCCCATGGGACGCGGCTTCGTAAAAATCGGCGGCGCGGAAACCGATCCCGAAGACATCCGATTGGCGGAGGAGTGCTGGGAGACCGGACGCGAGGCCATCTACAGCGGGAAATACGATCTGGTGATTCTCGACGAAATTAATTACACCATTGGCTACAAGATGCTGGACGCCCAGAAAGTGGCCGAAGCACTGAAAAACAGGCCGGAGCAGGTACATGTCATCTGCACCGGGCGAAACGCGCATCCACTGCTGGTGGAGCAGGCCGACCTTGTGACGGAAATGAAAGAAGTGAAACACCCCTACACCAAGGGTATACTGGCGCAGCGGGGGATTGACTATTGAGGGGTTCGCTCGTCTGCAATCAGTTAGAAGTCTTCCGTAAAACCGTTGGCTGCTGATCCTGGTGTTCACTCACGGCCCGGGATTCGGCTGAGGAATATCGGAAATGGCGCGCGGGACCAGTTTTGAACAATGCTCGATCACAGTGACCCTGGCCACGTGAAATTGGCGTGGTTACCTGGGAACTGATAACTTAAGATTGAACACATTGCCCATGGCCTGGTTTAAAAGAGACAAAAAATCGATTGATCAGCCTACGCCGCCCGAAGAGCGCCGCGTTCGCACAGAAGGCTTGTGGATGAAGTGCGAGTCCTGCCGTGCCATCGTCTTCCGCAAGGACCTCGAGGAAAACCTGCTCGTTTGCCCCAAGTGCCAGTTTCACTTCCGGATGGGCTCGAAGCAGCGGCTGGAAACGCTGCTGGACGGCAAGTGGACGGAGCATGACGCCGGGATGGTCTCGACCGATCCGCTAAAATTCGTGGATACCAAGCCGTATTCAAAGCGCATCAAGGATGCGCAGAAGAAACTGGGGATGAACGACGCGATCATCACCGCGGAGGGCCAGTTGAATGGTCGGCCGGTGATCTGTTGCGCCATGGAATTTGGGTTTATCGGCGGCTCCATGGGCGCGGTGGTCGGGGAAAAAGTGACGCGCGCTATTGAAATGGCCATTCAAACACACCAGCCATTGATCATTGTGTCCTGCTCCGGCGGCGCGCGCATGATGGAAGGAACCATCAGCTTGATGCAACTGGCGAAAGTTGCTGCGGCTCTGGCGCGACTGGATGACGAAAAGCTGCCGTACATTTCTGTGCTGACCGATCCCACGACCGGGGGCGTGACCGCCAGCTTTGCCATGCTGGGCGACCTGAACATCGCCGAGCCGGGCGCGCTGATCGGCTTTGCCGGGCCGCGCGTGATCGAGCAAACTATCCGCCAAAAGCTCCCAGAAGGTTTTCAGCGTTCCGAATTCCTTCTGGAGCATGGCTTCCTGGATGCCGTGGTGCATCGCAAGGACGTGAAGGGCTTCATCGCGAACACTCTCGATCTGCTGATGTCCTGAGATGGATTACGCGAGCGCGGTTCGGTATCTCCTGTCTCTTGGCCGCGAATTGGCCGCACCCACACAGGCGACCGCTGCGAAATTTAATCTCGAAAACATGACTGTCCTGCTCGAGCGTCTTGGCCGGCCCGATCGCGCCTACCCTACGATACACATTGCGGGAACGAACGGAAAAGGTTCGACCGCGGCTCTTATGGAAGCCATTTTGCGCGACGCGGGGTTCCGCACCGGCCTGAACACCTCGCCGCACCTCGAACGCATCAACGAGCGCTTCCGCATCGACGGCGAAGAGATCAGCGACGAACTATTTGCCGCGACCTTCACGCGCGTTCGTTCCGTAATTGAGGAGCTTCTCGCCGAAGGAAGGCTGCGCGCGCATCCTACTTACTTCGAATGTGTCACCGCGCTGGCGTTTGAAGTGTTCGCGCGCGAGCGGGTGGATTTTGGCGTGATCGAAGTGGGGCTGGGGGGCCGGCTGGATGCGACCAACATCATTACCCCGGTGGTGAGCCTAATCACGCGCATTGATTTTGACCACGAGAATTTTCTGGGTCACTCCCTGCGCGAAATTGCCGGCGAGAAGGCAGGTATCCTGAAGCACGGCGTATCGGTGGTAAGCGCTCCGCAAATGCCGGAAGCTCGGGAGGTTCTGCGCGCCCGGGCTGGTGAATTACACTGCCCGCTTGTGGAAACAGCGGAAGCGTTTCGTGTCGGGCAAGAGAGGGTAGAAAACGGTTGCGTTCGCGCTCAGGTGAAAGAGATCGCGACCGGAGCAGAATCATCGCTAAGCCCACAGTTGCCTGGGCGCTTCCAACTCCAAAACGCACTGAATGCGGTGGCCGCCGCGCGCGTGCTGCAGGGCAAGAATTTTCGCATCTCCAACGAGAATATAGAGCGCGGCATAGCCGATGCGCGGTGGCCCGGGCGGCTCGAAAGACTACAATCGCGCCCGGACATCTATCTCGATGGAGCGCATAATCCCGGGGCCGCACGGGAAGTCGCCCACTTTCTCGAAGACGATTTCGCCGGACGCCGTGTCGTTTTGATTTATGGCGCGATGCGAGACAAGGCCGTGGATGAAGTCACCGGCTTGCTCTTTCCTCTCGCCGGCGAAGTGATCTTCACGCAACCAAATAACCCCCGCGCCGTCAGCGCCACGCAACTAGCGGACATGGCTGGGCACCACGCGGCGCACTTCTCCGTGATCGCCAACGCCGAAGTTGCCCTGGACAGAGCGCTCGCCAAAGCAAGCCCCGATGACGTCATTTTCATTACCGGGTCACTCTACCTTGTAGGCCAGTTGCGCTACGCATGGAAGCAGCGGAGAAAAGTCGCATCGGGTGGGAAAACGCCGTAGAATGGGGACTCGTTGCGAGCCTATGCCGGCCACTTGGCCGGCGTTCTGCTTTCTGAGAGATTTGGCTAAGGACGAAATTCGCACATCATGACCAATAGCGCGCAAAACTCTGCCATCGCCGGAAAACCGCTCGTTGGCATCATCATGGGCTCCACTTCGGATTGGGAAACGATGGAGCACGCGGCAAAGACGCTGGAGCAACTTGGCGTGCCCCATGAGACGCGCGTCGTTTCTGCGCACCGCACGCCGGATTTGCTCTTCGAATATGCCTCCACGGCGGAACAGCGCGGTATTGAGGTGATCATCGCGGGCGCTGGTGGTGCGGCACATTTGCCGGGAATGGCGGCTTCGAAGGCGCTTTTACCCGTACTCGGCGTCCCGGTGGAATCCAAAGCTTTGAAAGGACTCGATTCACTTCTCTCGATTGCGCAAATGCCGGGTGGAATTCCCGTTGGCACGTTGGCCATCGGGAAAGCCGGAGCCGTCAACGCCGCGCTGCTCGCTGCAGCAATCCTCGGGAACAAATATCCGGAGATTCGCGAAGCGCTGCGAAAATTCCGACAGTCGCAAACGGCCAAAGTTCTTGCTACGCCTGATCCCGCGAAGGCCGTGTTGAGTGCTGTGATCGCGCCCAGGAAAAATACAAAGAGGAAAAAGCGCGCATGACCATCGGGATCCTGGGCGGCGGGCAACTCGGCTACATGCTGGCGCTGGCGGGTTATCCGCTGGGGTTGCATTTCCGTTTTCTCGATCCCTCTCCCGAAGCGCCGGTAGGACGAATCGCGCACCGCGTCACCGCGGAGTTCACCGACGAGCAAGCACTCGAGAAATTCGCGCACGGGCTGGAAGTGGTTACCTACGAGTTTGAAAATGTCCCGGTGCAGGCGGCGCGATTTCTTGCCGAGCGCGTTCCCGTTTATCCGGCGGCAGTCGCGCTGGAAGAGGCGCAAGACCGGCGGCGCGAAAAGCGCCTGTTTGAGCGCCTGGGAATTCCCACCACGGAGTTCGCAGAAATTACGAAGCGCGAAGAGTTTGATGCGGCTGTCGAGCAAGTCGGGCTGCCCGCGGTAGTGAAGACCTGCCGCTTGGGTTATGACGGCAAGGGTCAGTGGCTGCTGCGCACAAAGGAAGATCTAGAAAAGGCGCGGTTTGAGCTTCCCGAGCGGCCGCTCATTCTTGAGAAGTTTGTACCTTTCACGCGTGAGCTTTCCATCCTGGCGGTGCGCAGCCGCACCGGCGAGACGGCTTTCTACCCGCTCGTGGAGAATCACCATCGCGGCGGAATCCTGCGGCTGTCTCTGGCCCCCGCGCCGCGGCTCGCTCCCGGCTTGCAACAAACGGCGGAGGCGGCGGCACGAAAACTCCTCGAAGCGCTCGATTATGCGGGGGTCATCTGCCTGGAACTATTTGAAGTCGAGGGAAAGCTGCTGGCGAATGAGATTGCGCCCCGCGTCCACAATTCAGGCCACTGGTCGATCGAGGGCGCGGCTACCAGTCAGTTTGAAAATCACCTGCGCGCGATCCTGGCGATGCCGCTTGGCTCGACGGCCACCGTGGGCTATTCCGCGATGGTGAACCTGATCGGCGAACTGCCGGACGCGGAACAACTCTTGCGCGTAGCCAATACGCACTTGCATCTGTACGGAAAATCGCCGCGTCCGGGGCGCAAGCTGGGTCACGTCACTGTGCGCGCCGACAAGCTCGAAAAATTGCAGGAACGATTGGCGGAGTTGCCGGCGTTCTTTCAACGTCCGGAATTTTGCCTGCAAGAAGCGCGCCCGGAAACCCTCGCCAAACGTGCCTGAGCTTGGCAGCGCCCCCCGTGACTGGCAAACTAAAACCATGCATTCCAAGTGGCTTCACCTTTTCCTCTTCGTCTTTCTGTTTGTCACAGCTTCCAGCGTGGCGGCACAACAAAATGAGCCTGGCAGCTTTACCGTCCACGATGGCCAATTTCTTCTGAACGGAAAGCCCTTCCGCATCATTTCCGGTGAAATGCATTATGCGCGTATTCCCCGCGCTTACTGGCACGACCGTTTTCGCATGGCCAAAGCCATGGGGCTCAACGCCGTCACCACGTACGTTTTCTGGAATGCGCATGAGCCTCGCCCGGGTGTTTACGATTTTTCCGGCAACCTTGATGTGGGCGAATTCATCCGCGAAGCGCAGCAGGAAGGTTTGTACGTCATCCTGCGTCCGGGGCCGTACGCCTGTGCTGAATGGGAGTTCGGAGGCTTTCCCGCGTGGTTGCTGAAAGATCACTCTACGGTAGTGCGCAGCCGCGATCCGAAATTCATGGAACCTGCCACGCGCTGGATCAAGCGGCTTGGCCAGGAACTCGCCCCTCTGCAAATCGGGAATGGCGGACCGATCATTCTTGTTCAGGTCGAGAACGAATATGGCTCGTTCGGCGATGATCACGCGTACATGCGAGACATCCAGCTCGCGCTCGTGGATGCCGGTTTCACAAAATTGGTGCTGTACACCGCGGATGGAGCCGACGAAATTCCGGGTGGCTCGCTCCCTGATCTGCCCATTGGAATCAATTTTGGCGGTGGCGATGCCGGAGCGGCGCAGGAAGAGTTCGCCAAGCTGAAACAATTTCGGCCGAACGGCCCGTTCCTGAATAGTGAATTCTGGGACGGCTGGTTTGATCATTGGGGCGGCCAGCATGGAACCACGAACGCCGCCAACGAAGCTGGCAATCTGGACTGGATTTTGCGGCAGGGCTATTCCGTGAGCCTGTATATGTTTCACGGCGGGACAAGTTTTGGCTGGATGAATGGCGCCAACAGCGACGGGAAGAATTACGAACCGGATGTGACCAGCTACGATTACGACGCGCCGCTGGACGAGAGTGGCCGTCCCACGCCGAAGTACTTTGCTTTTCGCGACCTCATCGCCAAGGCTACTGGCACGGTGCCGCTGCCCGTACCCACGCTCTCGCCAGCTAGGAAGATTCCCGAGTTCAAGCTAGAGGAATCTGTTTCCCTGTGGAAGGTTCTGCCAAAACCGATCCACTCCGAGCAACTCCTAAGCATGGAAGATGTGGATCAAGCCTACGGGTACATTCTCTATCGCAAGCAACTCGACGGACCTGTCGAGGGCCAGCTGATGCTCGACGAGCTGCACGACTATGCGCAGATTTACCTGAATGGCAAGCTGGTCGGCACGCTGGACCGGCGGCTGGGTCAAAATCGTTTAGCTCTAAAAGTTCCTCCGAACGGGGCGCTGCTCGACCTCTTGGTCGAAAATACCGGCCGCATCAATTTCAATATTGTGCTTCGCCAAGAACGCAAGGGCATCACCAAGCAGGCGACACTCGCGGGGAAGCCGCTGCTCGGCTGGGATATTTATCCTCTGCCCTTGAGGGAACCTTCGAAGCTCCCGTTCACGCGCGCTTCCTGCGACGGCGCCTGCTTCTATCGCGCCACTTTTCACATCGAGGCGCCCGCCGACACCTTTCTCGACGCCAGCGTTTTCGCAAAAGGCGCGGTTTGGCTCAATGGCCATGCCCTCGGCCGCATCTGGACGATTGGCCCGCAGAAAACCTTGTACATTCCCGGACCCTGGCTGAACGCGGGCGAGAATGAGATTGTCGTTTTCGATCTAAACGGCCAGCCCGGGCGAACACTGCTCGGAAGGGACGCTTCCCTTCTCAACGCAGAGGCATCGAAGTGAACCCCTGACCGTTTGAACTCGAAAGGAAGAAAAATCATTCGTAGCGCAGGGCGATGACCGGATCTACTTTCGTTGCGCGGCGCGCGGGAAAGTAGCATGCGGCGAGGGCGATGCCCATGAGCAGCAGCGCGACCAATACAAATGTGACCGGGTCGGTGGCGCTTACCCCGTAAAGCATTCCGACCATCAGACGTGTGAGTCCGAATGCCGCCGCCAGGCCGATGGCAGCACCCAGCAGTGCCATGAACGCGCCCTTGCCCAGAACCATGCGCAAAACATCGCTTCTCTGCGCGCCGAGAGCCATACGAATGCCGATCTCGCGGGTTTGCTGCCCGACCAAGTAGGAGATGACTCCGTAGATGCCCATGCTAGAGAGAAGGAGCGCCAGCCCGGCAAAGGAGCCGAGCAGAATCATAGAAAATCGCTGGCTGGCGATGGAAGCCGAAATAACTTCCTCCATTGTTTGACCGCCATAGACGACTTCCTGGCTGTTCAGTTGCTGTAGGGTGTGACGGATCGAATCGTAGATGCCCGGCACCGGCCCCCGCGTGCGGAGGACCGCGCCCATGCCGACCGGCGCAAGCGCCATCACGGGATCGGGCAACTGCATGAAAGAAAAGTAGAGCTGCGCGCGCAGCGGCTGAGTGTCGTCGGTATCGAGTCCCCACTGTTTCACATGGCCAACGACGCCGACGATTTCGGCCAGTACAGTTCTATCACCAGTTTCAAGGAAAAGATGTTTGCCAACAGGGCTTTCCTTCGGGAAGTACTCGTGGGCAAGAACGTCGTCGACAACAACCACTGGAGAGGAACGCTCGTCGTCCTGGGCGGTGAGGAAACGGCCACTGCGAAGGGGAATCTCCATCACCTTGAGATAGTCTGGATCAACGACGTATTCGATGGCCCAGTTCATTTCGTTTCGCGTGCTGGGCTTTGCTTGGCCTTCCAGCCAGAAGAGCCACTCATCGTCCCCGCCCATGGGAATCGCTCCCCAACTCATCGAGGTCGATTGAACCCCTGGCGTGGCGTTGATGGCAGCGTTGACCTCACGGAACGCGGCGCGAATGGCCGCCGGATTCGATTTCAGCAGGGAGGGTGAAAGAGAAACCCCGAAGGTCAAGACGTTTCGCGGATTGAAGCCCGGGTCGACATTCCAGAGGCGGATGAGGCTGCGAACCATCAGCCCCGCGCCGATCAGGAGAACCAGAGTAAGTGCTATCTCCGCAACCGCCAAAACTCCGTGGGCGCGATGGCGAGAAGCGCTCGCAGCTCGGCCACCTTCCTTGAGACCCGCCTGCAGGTTTGTCCGCGAGATCTTTACGGCGGGAACCAAGCCAAAGAGAATTCCCGCCAGGAGCGCGATTGCTCCGGTGAAGAGGAGCACGCGAAAGTCGATACCGATTTCACCGGCTCTCGGCAGAGTGGCGGGCAACGCGTTCAAAGCCACGCGTGTGCCCCACTTGGCAAGGAGCAAGCCCAGCGTGCCGCCGGCAACTCCGAGCAAAACACTTTCGGTCATAAGCTGGCGGATGAGGCGTGATTTACCGGCGCCGAGCGCGGTGCGGACGGCGAATTCCCGCGAGCGGCCGCTGGACCGCGCCAAAAGGAGATTGGCGATATTCACGCAAGCGATAAGGAGCACGAAGCCAACGGAGCATAACAAAACCAGGAGAAATGTCTCGACGCCGCCGACCATCGACTTCTTGAAGGGAATCAAGGAAGCACCGACGCCCTTGTTGACGTCGGGGTATGCGGCTGCAAGGTTTTGCGTGACTCGGGCGAGGTCCGTGCGGGCTTGCTCGATTGTAGTTCCGGGCCTGAGCCGGCCAACGCCGTGGAACCCCAGGCCGGCACCGCGGCTGAAGAGCAGGTTGTTGTTCCACTGGACCACAGGGACGTAGATATCGCTCGGGCTGAAAGCGCCAAGCGAGAGGTCGAACTCCGACGGAATCACACCAATGACGCTGTAGTCCATTCCATTGAGTGTAAGGTTCTTGCCGACGACATCCGGCACCGAGCCAAACTTTCGTTTCCAGAAACCCGCGCTGATAAGCGCCACGGGGGCTGCACCGATTTGGTCGTCGGCGCGGAGGAATAAGCGACCCGCTACTGGTTTCACACCGAGTATCGGAAAGAAATCAGAAGTAACGAATTGCGCCGGCACCGATTCCGCTTGGCCGAGTCCCGTCAGGCTGAAGGAGAAGCTCCGAGCGACGGCCATGGAGGAGAGCGTGCGATTGTCCTTCTGCCAATCCAAGAAATTCGGATAGGAGATGGAGCCGGTGTCAAAATTCGGCTTGCTCTCGTGAATGGTGACCAATTGTTCCGGATGGGGATAGGGCAGCGGATTCAGCAGCACTCCGTTGACGACGGAGAAAAGCGCTGTGTTGGCTCCGATGGCCAGGGTAAGCGTGAGAGTGGCGACGACGGCGAAGCCGGGCGATTTGCGCAGCATGCGCAGGCTGTAGCGGATGTCCTGTAGGAGGGTTTCGAGGAACAGTGTTCCGCGGGCGTCGCGGCACTCCTCTTTGACTTGTTCGAATCCGCCGAATTCGAGGCTAGCCCGGCGGTGCGCTTCGGTGACCGGCAAGCCGGACTGCAGCAACTTCTCGACAAGTTGGTCGTAGTGAAAACGCATTTCCTCGTCGAGTTCGCCTTCGACGGCTTTTCGTTGAAACAACCCACGCAAACGAATGAAAAGATCGCTCAGCATGTCGCACTCCTCGGGTGACGAAACTTAGCCGTTCCCCTACGCCGTGCCAAGTACGCGAGCAACGGCACCGGCCAGCTTCTTCCAGTCGTCTTGTTCGGCTTCGAGATGTTGCCTGCCCGTTTTGGTGAGTTCGTAATATTTCGCGCGTCGGTTGTTCTCCGATGTGCCCCAGTGCGCTTTAATCCAGCCGCGCCGCTCCAGCCGGTGCAGCGCCGGATACAAAGAGCCTTGCTGGACCTGAAGGACTTTGCTGGATACCTGGTGGATACGCTCGGAGATGGCCCAGCCGTGCATGGATTCGAGTGCCAGGGTGCGGAGGATCAAAAGGTCAAGAGTGCCTTGCGGAAGATCAATGCGCGGTGCGGGCATGCGTTCCCCTTGTGCTTCTACAGGGGAAATTAGCACCACTCTTGTCGAAGTGCAAGGGAAAGCTGGCTTTGCGCAGAGCTTAGCGAGCAACCGAGCCAAAACAGCAAAGCTCTGCCCGCTTGGCGATTTTCCTCGGCCTTGCTATGATCCTGTGACTCTTCCCTGTCAAAGGAACACAGGATGCGTTCAAGGCAGTCATCGGTTTCCGTGGTCCTGTTTTTCGTCTCCCTGGCTTTGCCGTCTTTCGCCGCCGCACAAAATAAGAAGGACACAGCGAAAGAGGCGCCGCGGCCGTCGTATGAAGCTGCCCAGGCTGCCACGGAGTCGCTGGATCTGACCATGTACCAGAGGATTCGCGAGGAGGCTATTCACCACACCCACGTCATGGAATACGCTTCCGCGCTGATGGACGGAATCGGTCCCCGGCTGACGGGCTCTCCCAATCTGAAGCGCGCCAACGCCTGGACCCGCGATCAATTCACGGCCATGGGTTGTGCGAACGCGCATTTAGAGGATTGGGGCGAATTCGGCATGGGCTGGCAACAAATCAACACCTGGCTGGGCATGACTTCGCCGGACGCTGCCGTGTTCCTAGCGCAAGCCGCGCCCTGGTCGCCGGCGACCAAGGGTCCTGTCCGTGGTCCTGCCCTGTGGGTGGACATCAAGGACGAGGGTGATTTTGAGAAATACAAGGGGAAGCTCAGCGGCAAAATTGTGCTGTTGGGCGACATGAGGGAAGTCAAGCCGGTGGACAAAGCGCTGTTCCTGCGCGACGAAGAGGCCGACCTCAAGAGAATCCAGGAATATCCGCTCGATGCCCCAAACCCAAACAATTCCTTCCAGTTTTTCCTCAAGCGTCTCGCCTTTCGCGAAAAGGTTGGTAAATTTCTAGCCGCCGAGCAGGCGCTCGCTGTCATCACCCCCAGCCGCGACGGCAGAAACAATGGCGGCTCCGGCGGAACCATTTTTGACGACACCGGTGCCGGGTTTGGCTGGTTGATCTATCAGCCGGAACACGCCAACCCGCTGCCGGTGGCGGTTACCGCCATCGAGAATTACGGGCGGGTTTATCGCCTGCTGAAGGCCGGCGTCCCCGTCTCGCTCGAGCTCAATATCGACGCTAAATTTACGGGCGATCATGAGCACGGCTTTGACACCATCGCGGAAATTCCCGGCAGCGATCCCAAGCTCAAGGATGAAATCGTCATGGTAGGCGGCCACCTCGATTCCTGGGCATCCGCTACTGGCGCCACAGACAACGGAGCGGGAACTGTCGTGGCCATGGAAGTGATGCGCATTCTCAACGCGCTTCACGTCAAGCCACGGCGTACGATCCGCGTCGGGCTGTGGACCGGGGAAGAGCAGGGCGAGTTTGGATCGTATGGCTACGTCAAGCAGCACTTCGGCGAAATTCCGCGTTCCACGGAGCCGGATCAGCTGCTGGTCACCGAGTACGATCGGGACGCCGCCGGGCCCATCCAGTTCAAACCGGAGTACGAGAGAATTTCGGCGTATTTTAATCTGGACAATGGTGCCGGGCGAATTCGCGGGATTTATCTCCAGGGAAACGCCGCCGCGGGTCCTATCTTTCGGCAGTGGATCGAACCTATGAAGGACCTGGGCGTTACCACGATCACCCTGCGCGATACCGGCGGAACCGACCATGAAGCGTTCGATGCCGTCGGCATTCCCGGCTTCCAATTTATTCAGGACCCGCTCGATTACGGCTCCCGCACGCATCATTCGAACATGGACACGTACGAGCGCCTGCAGCCCGAAGATCTGGCCCAGGCGGCGGCAGTCGAAGCTACATTCGTTTACAACGCGGCCATGCGCGAACAAATGCTTCCGCGAAAACCGCTGCCGCATCCAGAATTGGAGAAGCAAAACGGCCTGCCCCTCAAGGGCGTGATGCCCGGTGTCGAAGCCCCCAAAAACTAGCGTCGCCGTTCGGGGGCTTCCCGGCGACCCTGCCGGCGGTGCGGTTGCCGCCCTTCCCGCTGAATGTTACGATTCTGGGTTCCATGACACCCACCGGCCCCAACCGACCGAGGATAGGCATCCCCTGGCGGACGTCGCAGGAGGAAGTGGCAGGAAATGTGCCGAAAATCCAAAATTACATGGACGCGGTCGTCCGCGCAGGTGGCCAGCCGGTTCTGCTATCGCTAGGGCATTCTCAGACTCTGCTTGGGAAGCTGGGGGAGCTCGATGGGTTCGTTTTGCCCGGCAGTCCGGCGGACGTGAATCCCGCCGAGTACGGGGCCTCAAATCAGGGCAAATCCGAGGTGCCGGACCCGCCCCGCGAGGAGACCGATCGTGCCATCCTTGGCCATGCCTTTGGGGAGCAAAAACCGGTTCTGGCGATCTGCTACGGTTGCCAGCTCTTGAACGTCTTTCTGGGGGGAACGCTAATCCAGGACCTCCGAAGCGAAACCGGCACGACCATCGCGCACCGAAAGAAGGACAGGGAACCCGAGCCGTTGGACGATCCGCACCACACTGTGCGCTTCACGACGGAAAGCCGCATTGCCAAGCTGGCGGGCTCGACGGAGGTCTCCGTGAACAGCTCACATCACCAATCGGTCGCGAAGCCCGGGCGTCAGTTGCGTATCACCGGCCTGGCCAGCGACGGCATCGTGGAATGTTTGGAATGGACTGGCGACGCCAACTGGGTCATCGGGGTTCAGTGGCATCCGGAGCGCATGCGCGGCGATGCTTTAGCCGATCGGCTGTTTAGAGAGCTGGTTGCCGCGGCACGGGGAGCGGGCAAGGCCCCTGCCGTAAACTCATAGTCCAGGTCCAACCGCTCGACGACTTTACGAATCAGAACATGGGGGAAACATGATCTCACTGGCAGGGAAAGCGGCACTCATTACCGGAGGTTCGCGTGGCATCGGCGCGGCTGCGGTCAAACTATTTGCGCAGGCCGGCGCAGACGTTATCTTCAGTTACAACTCCGCGAAGGAGGCTGCGCGTCACATTGAACAGGAAGCCGGGAAGCATGGCACGCGCGTCGAAGCGTTTAAGGCCGACGTAGGGAAACAGGAGGAGAATCGCAAGCTCGTGGAACACTGTATCAAGCGACTCGGCCGCCTGGATATTCTCGTGCCCAATGCCGGTGTGTGGAACCTGGAAGATCTGCCAATCGAGCAAATGTCCGAAAAGCAGTGGGATGACATGATGCGCATCAATCTGAAGAGTGTCTATTCGGTGATTCACTTCGCGGTGCCCCAGATGATCAAGCAAAAGTCCGGGAAGATCATCTCCATCAGCTCGACGGCCGGGCAGCGTGGCGAGTCCCTGCACACCCACTATGGGGCCTCGAAGGGTGGGGTCATCAGCCTCACAAAGGGATTGTCCACGGAACTCGCGCGCCACGGCATTCTCGTGAACTGTGTTGCGCCCGGTTGGGTAGCTACGGACATGTCCAACCCCGTGTTGGCTACCAAAGCCGGAAAGAAAATGGCGTCCACGGTGATACCGCTTGGCCGCCCCGCGACCGCCGAAGAAGTTGCTGGACCGATTCTCTTCCTCGCCTCGGACTTAGCGAATTTCATCAACGGCGAAATTCTGAATGTGAACGGAGGCTCGGTGTTGTGCGGCTGAGTTTCAAACAATTCGGACGGCTTGCCACGCTGGGACTATTCCTGCTGCCATTCCCGGCGGCGGCGCAGAATCCGGTCAATATGGATCCGGACCAGAATGCGGCCAAGGCCAAACAGCTCGTGAAGCAGGCGATTGAAGCCATGGGTGGCCCCCTGTATCGAGATCAATCTGAAAGTGAATGCGAAGGCCGGGTGGCACAGTTCGATCGAAACGGCAGCATGATGGGATTATCGAACATACGCAGCTACTGGAACTATCCGGACAAAAACCGCACGGAGTATGTGGTCAACAGCACCAAAGGCGGATATCTGGCGGTGCTGGTGGGAACTCTGCCGGTCAAAGGCGGGATGTACGTTCAGTTATTCAATGGCGAAAGAGGCTGGACGATGGACAAGAGTGGCGTGAACGAAGCGGATGCCACAGCCGTCGGAGAGTTTCAGAACGCCATGAAACGCCAAGTCCGCAATCTGCTGCTAAATCGCGTGAATGAGGATGGCGTGTTCCTATCCTATGCGGGCATGGGGATCGCGGACCTGCTGCCGGTGGAGTGGATAGAAATCACCGACCGAGATGACCGCAAAATTCGGCTGGCCCTGGATCACGAAACGCACCTTCCCGCGCGCATCCACGCCATAACCACCAACGAAGAGATGCACGACCGGGACGAAGACATCACCATTTTTTCGAACTACAAGGAATTCCAAGGCATCCAGACTCCCATGCAGGTCAGCCGAGAGCATAACGGACGGCGTACCCACCAGATTTTTTACAGTGCGTGTACCAACAGCCCGAACCTGCCTGCGAATTTCTTCACCGAACAATCCTTGCAGCAGAAATTCAAGGATACCGGCGGGAAGGCCAAACCCGAGAAGTAAACGTCGTTCAGGCCTGTTGTTGTTCTGATCATAATGTGAATATTACCCAAAGGGGTAACGCCTATCTAACCAGCCAAAACCCTGATAGTTTAAAGGTCCCAGACCCCGCTGGGTTGTCGAAGTGTGCCCAGGAGCGGTGGAAGTCATCTCGTCGCATGAGAAGAAAAGGTCTCGAATTGCACGTGACAGCGAAGCGGCAGGCCGGCTTCAGCCTGACAGAACTCCTCGTCGCGCTCGCGGTGGCTATGATTCTGATAGCCGTAGGTCTACCTATGTTCCTCAGGGCCTACCATGCCTACCAATTATCGAGCGCCGCGACCCAGGTGGCGGATATTTTGCGTCTGACGCGTTACGAAGCGATTCGAGAAAACACGCCGATACAATGCATTATTTCGTCTGCCGGTTCGGGATATACCAACGTCTGGGTGGATTCCATTCCGAATCTGACCCTGGACCCGACCGAGAAAATGATTTTGCTGGGGCCCCCGGGAAATCTAGTGGACGGAGGAAGCGTGCCAGGCACGCCTGGGTTGATCGCAGCCGCAGTGGCATCCTATGCGACCACGGCTCCTTCGTCGAGCTCTTCGGTCATAAGATTCGACGCTCGTGGCGCGGTAGTGCCGCCAACGTTCGTCAACATGTTCTATCTGAGCAGCGCGATTGCTCCGGATGCAGGATATCGGGCGGTTCTGCTCATGCCTGCCGGCTCGATTCAGATCTGGACAGCGGATGGCACGGGAAATTGGCAACAACAGCGGTGAGGGAAGCAGGAAGAATTGAAGTGTAAGAGCAAATTCGGGCCAGCGCGCCAATGCCAGCGAGGTTTTACGCTGGTGGAAATGTTGATTGCCACGGTCGTTGTCCTCATAGGACTGGTGGCGGTAGCGCAATTGGTTCCAACCTCCGTCATCATGAATGCCAATAACCGCAACGATGGCACGGCCCTGGTGTTCGCCCAGAGAGAGATGGAAGCTATCCGCGAACAATCCCTGGCGGTTCCCCTGGCCCCAGTGCCGACGTTTTCCGATCCCGTGGGAGTGACTTGCCCTCTCGGAAATACCTGTAGCCTGGGAGACCCGACGCAACCCAATCTGATTATCGGCAGTCCCGTGGTGATGAGTAGCGGCGGTCTTCCTATCATCGATTTCTCGGCCGCGCCCGAGCCTGGCTACAGCTTTACCTATACCGACCCGAATGATCCCTTCAGTGATCCCTACGACGTGCGCTGGGCCGTGATCACGGTGACCAATGGGCCGTCGATCACCGCAAGACGCATCTTTGTGGGCGTCTTTCGCAGGGGCATGCAGACGCCGTCTCTTCCCATTACGCTGGACTCCATGGTGGAGAAGTAAGCATGAATCCTAACTGCAAAGCCCAGCGAGGATTCACGATTCTGGAAATGTTGATAGCCATGGGGATCTTCCTGATTATTTGTGCAGCGATGTTTGAATTGCTGAACCTCTCCCAGAAGAAATACAGCAGCGAAACGCAATTGACGGCGGTTTATCAGGACGCGCGCTTGGCCATGGACCAAATCGTGCGCGATGTGAACGTCTCCGGGTATCCGCCAGCGGGATTATATTCTCCGGTTCCTACCAGCTCTCCATGGCGCTACGCGAGTGGGCCTGTCGCGTGGAGTCCCAATTATCCACTTACACCTTGCCTGATCGGCACGGCGGGCGGCGGCACGTGTGCGACTCCGGGAGACTACGACCTGATCGTGGAAACTCGTTTGAGCACGGACACGCACGTAAGTTGGATCTGGTACCACCTGGACCAAACCACGAATACGCTGTACCGCGCCGTCGTGCGGAAAACTTTTGGCGATCCACTTTCCACGGTTCAGTCGTCAGGAGAAATGGTTCCGTTTTTGTCCAACGTGATGAATAATCCAGGCCCAGGGTCGACGCAACTGGCCCAGATCACCGCCAATTACCCTTCCATGTTTCCGGGAGGCCAACCACAACCTATTTTCCAGTACACTTGCGATACTCCCAATGGCCCTCTGCCGTGCACGTCCCCCTTGGCAGGAGCCTCTAATTCGCCGCAAAATATCCGCGACGTGGATATCACTTTGATTGTTATGACGCCGCAACTCGATTTGCAGACGCAGAGCTTGAAACTAGTGGAGCTGAACGGGCGTGGACATCGGTTGAATCCGTCAAACTAAGAAGATTGCTGCTGAATTCTGATGAAGAATGCGCATCGCCAATTCGGGAATAACTCCAGGGAAGTTGGTTCGGCCCTGCTGATCGCCATTTTCGCCTTGCTGCTGATCAGCGTGGTCGGCATTGCACTCTTGATCTCCACGGGAACCGATAGCGCGCTGGCCGGGAACTATCGGACCTCCACTTCCGCCTACTACGCTTCTGTCGCTGGGTTGGAAGAAGCTCGTGGAAGATTGCTTTGGAAGAATCCTGCTTACGTCAACCGCACAAATGCGTACGGCACACTTTTCAGCCCGCAAGGCACTCCCTCATTTGCCGTAAATGATGTGTTGTATATCCTGAATCCAAATCCGATAACCGGCGAAACCGTCGATCCCCTGAATGCTGCTAGCCCTTACGCAGATCAGGAATATGGCACGGAATTCACTTGGGGGCTTAGCGGCGCCAACGTCCACCCGTCGGTCGCCTCCGTCTCTGCCCTTCCCGCCATTCCCCTTCCCGGACCATCTTATAAATGGGTTCGCATAAACCCCGTGACCGAATATGCCGTCAACCTCAACATCAATTCGGCAGGCCACGGCCACTCTTCTTATGACCAATACACCCCGCTGTACTACGACGGGACGGGCCTGAACTTAACCAACTCCGGAAATGAAACCTTGGAAGTGACTGCTTTTTCCTACATGCCGGACAGGAGCACACGAATTCTCCAGTACATCGTGGCGCCGTCATCGCTCAGCCTCAATTTTCCTGCGGCCCTGACTCTCGCAGGCAATGGCGTCTCCTATCTTGGGCCCGACTCAAGTGCTTACTACATCAACGGAAACGATCCGACCTCCGGAAGGAGTTGCACCACTCCTCCGATGTCTTCGCTGTCGGCAATCGGGTACACGAACTCCGCGGACCAATCCAATGTCGTGGGCGGTACCAGCTCCTTCCCCGCGAATTACGTAGGTTTTGCGCCGCCCCTGCCTGCGCCGCCCACGCCCAGCGTGGGACTGGTAAGCCTGCCCGCGAGCCTTCAGAAACCCAGTCAGATCGAAAGCTTGATCCAAAACATCACCCTGGGTGCCGATGTCGTCATTCAGAGCTCTGCCACTGGCGACGACCTGCCTTCCGGCATGTCACCGACCAACCCCATGACGGTGGTGATAAACGGCGACCTGAATCTCTCCGCGCACACTAGCTGGAGCACCTTCACGGGCTACGGGCTGCTCTTGGTGACAGGAACTTTGAGCTACGACCCGGATGTAAGCTGGGAAGGAATTGTGCTGGTCATGGGCAAGGGCACGCTGCTCGGCGCGCACGGCGGGATTGGTAGAATTGATGGTGCCGTGCTGGTAGCCCAATCACGCAACCCAAGTACGGGAAGCGTCCTGCCCGATCCCACTCTCGGACCCGCCTCCGTCTCCTTCGCCTCTAACATGGGTAGTTACGGCATATACTACAACTCTTGCACCATTCTTCAGGCACAGATGCCGAGTAGCTATCGCCTTCTTTCTTTTCGCGAAATCACGCCGCCGTAATTTGCCGAGCCCCTCTCTTCTCCCTCGCGCGCCATGACCCAAATCGGCCATCGCGGTATACTTGGAAGATGCGAAATTCAGCTGGAGACCCGCAGATGCACGGCACAACCGTACTCTGCGTGCGCAAAGACAATAAAGTGGTTCTTATCGCCGATGGCCAGGTCACGCTCGGCGATCATGTTCTGAAGCACACGGCCAGGAAAACGCGCCGCCTGTACAACGATAAGGTGGTCGCCGGTTTTGCCGGTTCCACGGCGGATGCGCTCTCGCTCTTCGAGCGTTTTGAAGGCAAGCTTCAAGAGCATTCCGGCAACCTGCAAAAAGCCTCGGTGGAATTGGCGAAGGAATGGCGCAAGGATCGCGCGTTGCGCCATCTGGAAGCGTTACTGATTGTTGCAGACGCCAAAGCCACCTTTGTTCTTTCTGGAAATGGGGATGTTATCGAACCGGATGACGGTCTTTGCGCCATCGGCTCCGGCGGCATGTATGCCCTCGCGGCCGCACGGGCGCTGCTGAAACATTCGAAATTGGCCATGAAAGAGCTCGCGCTGGAAGCCATGCGCATAGCCAGCGAAATCTGTATCTATACCAACGCGAATTTCACCGTCGAGGAAATCTAACGGAGGCGCCGGGCAACCCAACCCGCGGCGTACGCAAGGAATCGAAACGAAATGACCAGCAAGTCTGACAAAGAGATCACCCTTTTCCCGGCACCCAACGGCGATGGCCGCCCCACGGAGGAAGAACTCCTCCCGGCGCTGGACGACATGACCCCGCGCGAAATTGTGAAGGAACTCGACAAGTACATTGTCGGGCAGGCTGCCGCCAAGCGCGCCGTGGCCGTAGCGTTGCGCAACCGTGTGCGCCGCCAGAAGCTTCCACCGGAAATTGCCGAAGATGTACTCCCCAAGAATATTCTGATGATCGGTCCCACCGGCGTGGGCAAAACGGAAATCGCCCGCCGGTTGGCCCGGCTGGCCGGCTGCCCGTTCGTGAAAGTGGAAGCTTCGAAATATACCGAAGTCGGCTATGTGGGACGCGACGTCGAGTCCATGGTTCGCGACCTAGTGGAAACCTCCATCGACATGGTTCGCGAGGAAAAGCTCGATGAAGTTGCCGACCGCGCCGAAGAGGCTGCCGAAGAACGCATCCTCGACTTGCTTCTTCCGCCTCCTCCGCCGCCCGCGGAAGGTACGCCGGAAGCCGAATTGGCCGCGCAACGCGAACAAACCAAGCGCACGCGCGAAAAATTGCGCGCGCAGCTGCGCGAAGGCAAGCTCGATGCGCGCATGGTCGACCTGGAAGTCCGTGAACGCGCCATGCCCTCCTTCGAGATCATATCCAACCAGGGCATCGAGGAAATGGACGTCAATCTGAAGGACATGCTCAGCGGTTTCTTCGGCCAGCAAAAGAAGAAGCGGAAAATGACTGTCTCCGATGCGTTCGAATACTTGATCCAGGAAGAGGAGAACAAACTCCTCGATATGGACCAAGTCACGCGCGTCGCGGTGGAGCGCGCAGAGCAGATGGGCATCATCTTCGTCGATGAGATCGACAAGGTGGCGGGCCGTGAATCCGGCCACGGCCCGGACGTCTCTCGCGAGGGCGTGCAGCGGGACATCCTACCCATCATCGAAGGCACCACTGTCAATACGCGCTACGGCATGATTCGTACCGATCACATCCTCTTCATCGCTGCTGGGGCGTTTCACGTTACCAAGCCTTCCGACCTGATCCCCGAACTTCAGGGCCGGCTTCCCATTCGCGTGGAAATGCAGTCCCTCAAGGAAGAGGATTTTGTCCGCATTCTGACTGAACCGAAAAACGCCCTGATCAAACAATACATCGCCCTGCTGGATACCGAGGGCGTGAAGCTGACGTTTACCGAGGATGCCGTACAAGCCATCGCGCGTTTCGCCACCAGCGTCAACGAACAGACTGAAAACATCGGCGCGCGCCGGTTGCACACGATCTTGGAAAAGGTCCTGGACGAATTATCGTTCGAGGCTCCCGATCTGAAGAAAAAAACGGTCAAGGTCGATGCCGCTTACGTCAACAAGCAACTCGCGGACATCGTGAAGAACCAGGATCTCAGCCGTTACATCCTTTAGTCGTACGCGACGGAATATGAAAATCAGCAAAGTGGCGAAACCCATTCCGCCAGGCCGGTCCGATTTGCTTCCTACTCTTCTCTCTTTTCTTATTTTCGTCTGCCTCCTCTCCACTGGCTGCGGCGCGCCCGGCGAACCATTGCCGCCCTCCCCGCCCATTCCCGTCGCCGTGAAGGACCTCGCGGCTCGCCAGGTCGGCGATGCTGTTCTTCTCACCTTCACCCTCCCCGGCAAAAGCACTCTGGGCGATCGGCTCACGGAGGTTCCCACCGTGGAAGTGTGGCGCGGCGGACTGCGCCCTGACGGCGCGCCGGATCCAAAATCCTTTCACCTCGCCGACACTGTGCCCGGATCACTGATCAACAGTTACGCGCAGGAAGGCAAAATTCAGTTTCCCGATGCTATCCAGCCAGAGGAAATCCGCTCGCGCACGGGCGAAACCGCTGTGTACCACGTGCGGACCCGGGTCAGCGAAAGGAAGGCTTCGGCGGACTCCAACGAAGTCTCCGTGGTTTTATACCCCGTGCCGCAGCGCATTGAGACTCTGGAAACACACTTGACGGAAAAGAGCGTTCAATTGAATTGGACTGTTCCGGGTAGCACCTCTGCCGGCGGTGCACTCCCCCCCATTCAAGAGTTTCACATCTATCGCGGGGAACTTGATCCCGCGTCCGCAACCGCCGCCGAAAAGGATCTGCACGCGGCGGTGTGGAAACTTCCGCTTTTGCAGATTGCTGTTAGCAGCACTCCCGAGTATCAGGATGCAGGCTTCGATTTCGGTAAAACTTACGCCTATGTGGTGCGAAGCGTGATCCGCGTTGGCGGTTCCCTTCTCGAATCCGCCGATTCCGTGCCGCAAATCTTGACCCCCAAAGACACCTTCCCTCCTGCTGCCCCCCAAGATGTCACCGCCGCGGTTCTGCCTGGAACTGCCCAAGGCACACGGGTCGTGGACCTGTCCTGGTCCATCAATCTCGAAACCGACGTCGCAGGTTATCGCGTCTATCGTAGTGAGAGTGAGGACGCGCGGGGACCATTGGTCACGCCAGAACTTTTGCCCACGCCGTCCTACCGAGACAGCTCTGTGCTGTCCGGACACCGGTACTGGTATACCGTGACGGCCGTCGATCGCGCGGGCAATGAGAGTGCCCCTAGTGCGTTCACACTGGCAGAGTTACCATAACTTTTCCGCTCGTACGGGGTTCCATCCATGGGGTATATCTGGTGGGGAGTCCAGCGCCCATGCCAGCCATTACCAAATTCCCTGGCTACCGTTGGTTCGGCTTCTTGCGAAATGCGGCCGTGCGTACCGGTATTTATGCCGGTGTCTCCCTCTCCTTGATCTTCACGGCATGGCTTTTGATCGCCAATCGCGCGCCGCTCCTTGAGCCTCTGGCCATGGAGCGCAATATCGGAGGGGCCGCACTACTCATTTTGTTCGCCTGCTTTCCGCTCTTGCGCTTCTATCGTTCGCCATCGGAACTCCTGGTCTCCGGCCTGCTGGCCTGGAGTCTGCTGGCGCTGAATTATAAGATCCTCTGCTATAAATTTGTTTTGCTGGAACAGTCTTACAGTGCATTCCACGTCTTCGTTCTTGGGGCTGTCAGCTATTTCGTCTTTGCCACTGTCTCCTGGATTGGTACGATCATCTGGAGAGTCCACGCTTCGAGTAGCTCTCACACGCATCACTGAGCGAGCCACCCTCACATGAAATTTTGCCGGTTCTTACCACTTACCAACACAGCTGGGCGCGCGCCCTCGTCTTGCTATGGATTGCTTGACGGCGACGCAGTCCGCGAGATTGTGGGGTTTCCCTGGGGAGGTTGGGTCGAGGGACGCACCCACTGGGATGTGAACAACGTGCGCATGATGGCACCTTGCGAACCCAGCAAGATTGTTTGCGTGGGGCGTAATTACGCCGCTCATGCCGCGGAGCTTGGCAACGAAATGCCCAAGGAACCTCTTCTATTCCTTAAGCCGCCGTCTGCCATGATCGGCCCTGATGAGCCTATCGTGCTGCCCCAAGCTTCCCACCGTGTCGAACATGAAGGTGAACTGGGATTGATCATCGGGAAAAAATGCGCGCACTTGAGCGACGACGCGGATGCGCTGTCGTTTGTTCTCGGCTACACCTGCGTGAACGACGTCACTGCCCGCGATCTTCAAAAAGCGGATGTGCAGTTTACGCGCGCCAAGGGATTCGACAGCTTCTGCCCCGTGGGTCCGCAAATCGAAACGCAACTGGACCCTCATAATGTGCTTGTGGAATGCCGCGTCAACGGTCAGACCCGCCAGTCCGGGAGTACTTCACTCATGACCTATCCGGTGGCCTTCCTGGTCCGCTATATCTCGCAAATCATGACTCTCTTTCCCGGCGACCTGATTGCCACTGGCACCCCTGCGGGAGTCGGTCCGCTCCTGGCCAACGACACGGTCGAAGTCTCCGTCGCGGGAATTGGTGTGTTGCGTAATCCAGTGCATGCCTCTCGCGCTGACGTCGCATGCACCGGTAGCTTCCGGTAAAATAGTGCTTCGTGGGGGAACAAGGACACTGCTCCGCCAGCTAGCCAGCCACGGTGACTCTGTCCTTGCTAGTCCCAATTCCAATCCACGTTTGTTTCTGCGAGGGGTAGTGCGTTGAAAGAGTTGCTAGCCGATTGGAAGTTAATTCTCGCCATAGGGGGCGGGAGTATCCTGGCCCTCGCCCTGGTCGTTTTTGCGTTCATGCGCCCGAAGGTCGATCCCGAAGAAGCAGAGCGGAAGCGCAGACTGCACCTGAATCACATCGGCCGAATCGCAGAAGGGCAGGTGGTCGAACTCTCGGAGCAGCCGGCGACCCCCTCGGAGGAGCGCCGTGGTTTGTTGGGTTCGCGTTCGCGACCGCTTCCGGACACGCGTCCGCGCTACATGGTTTCTTACAGTTATTCCATATCCGGGGTGACCTACCACACCGCACAGGACATCACGGGATTGGAGAGCCAAGTGCGCTTCGACCGTTTGATGGCCGGACAACAGGCTAGCGTGAAGTACGATCCGTCCAACCCTAGCGATTCCATCCTCGTCGCCGACGATTGGTCCGGCTTGCGTTAGCCTCGGACAGCTTTCGTCGTATACCCCTGTGGCCACGTACCGCTTTCCCTATGATTGCGCTATCCTTTGGCTACCGCCTGTTTACCTGCGGCCCCGTATTTATGAGACATGTTCTTTTGTCCATCCTCACGACGCTTTTGATCGTGGCTATGACCCTCAGCGCCATGGTCATCCTGGTCCGCGCCACCCTCACGGTCACCTCGATCGAATCTCCTCTTCCGCGCTCCGGCGCCATCGCCGCGGAAATTCTTCTCGGCGTCGTTCTCTTGCTTGGCACGGTCTGGCTGGCCACCCATCTCGCCGTGCTTATCTTCGCTCCGAAAACGAATCCCCCTAACGGAGGCCGTCTTGGCTGATAAGAATCACGTGACCTGGGAATCGTCGCTCAACACCGATCGTATGGACCAATTGCGCCGCATATCTGCCGAAGCCGAGACGGGCGGCGGCGCGGAACGCCGGGAACGCGAGCATAAGGCTGGAAAACTATCGGCACGGGAAAGAATGGAGATTTTGCTCGACGAGGGCACCTTCGAAGAGCTCGATAAGTTTGTGCGCCACCGCTGCGTCGATTTCGGCTCCGAGGAAAACCGTCCCACCGGGGATGGTTTTGTCACCGGCTTTGGGCGAATCGATGGCCGCCTCGTATACGTTTTTGCACAGGACTTCACTGTTTTCGGTGGCTCCCTCTCGGAGACTAATGCCCTCAAAATCTGCAAGATCATGGATCTGGCCATGCGCAATGGCGCTCCCGTGATTGGATTGAACGATTCCGGTGGCGCGCGCATCCAGGAAGGCGTCGCGTCCCTAGCGGGCTATGCGGACATTTTCTTGCGCAATACACTGGCCAGCGGCGTAATTCCTCAGATTAGCGCCATTCTCGGACCTTGTGCCGGTGGAGCTGTCTATTCCCCGGCCATCACCGATTTCATCCTGATGACTCGCGATACCTCCTACATGTTCGTAACGGGTCCCGATGTGATCAAGAACGTCACCCACGAAGAAGTCACCAAGCAGGAACTCGGTGGCGCGATGACGCACAACTCCACCAGCGGCGTCGCTCACTTTGTCTCCCGCGATGACGCCGATTGCTGCGCCATGATTCGCGAACTTTTCAGTTTCTTGCCGTCTAACAATCTCGAAGATCCTCCGCGCCGTGCCACCAACGATCCCATGGATCGCCGCGAGGAATCGCTCAACAGCATCGTGCCCGAAGATCCCCAGAAGCCGTATGACATCAAGGACGTGATTCAAGCCATTATCGACGATCATTATTTCTTCGAAGTCCACGAACACTTCGCAAAAAATATTGTCGTGGGATTTGCGCGGCTCGATGGCCGCCCTGTCGGGATCGTCGCCAACCAGCCCGCTTTTCTTGCCGGAACGCTGGACATCAACGCTTCGGTCAAAGGCGCGCGGTTTGTCCGTTTCTGCGACGCCTTCAACATTCCGCTCATCACTTTCGAAGATGTGCCTGGATTTTTGCCCGGGACCCAGCAGGAATACGGCGGCATCATTAAACATGGCGCAAAATTGCTGTTCGCGTTTGCGGAGGCCACTGTTCCTAAAATCACTGTGATTACGCGCAAAGCCTACGGTGGGGCGTATTGCGTTATGGCCTCCAAGCACATCCGCACGGACGCGAACTATGCCTGGCCCACAGCTGAAATTGCCGTCATGGGACCTGAAGGCGCCGTGGACATCGTCTACAAGCGCGAACTCAGCGCTGCCCTGCCTAGCGAACGCGCCAAACTACGACAGGAGAAAATCGCCGAGTTCCGTACACGCTTCGCCAATCCGTTCGTGGCCGCCGAGCGGGGCTATCTCGACGGCGTGATTGAGCCCGCGGAAACCCGTAAGCTTGTGATCACCTCGCTACGCGCGCTAGAAAACAAGCGCGACACCAACCCCAAGAAAAAACACGGCAACATCCCCTTGTAAACCTCGTCGGAATGATTGCCCGCGGGGCATTCCCCTGAGTCAAACACAAGGACAGATGCTTCTTCCATGACCACGGCTTTTTTCGGAGCTGTAGCCTTGTTGTTTGGGAAATTTAGGTATCCATTTTGCCCCGGCACCGGAGCCGGGTAACCGGGGTGGATGTCCATGGCCACGCGATTTGGCCGACGATGGTTCTCCGGGTTCCCTGACCAACCTATTTTTCTCTCGCTCTTCCTCTCCTGACGCAGAGGTGCACAGCCGTTTGGACCCCTAGCACACCCGGTCATCCTGGGGTACAATCCTACCCATGGATGCAGGCCCTTTCGCTTCGGCCTGTGCCTGGACACGAACATGTTTCAGCCCCGTATCATCCCTGCCCTTTGATCCGCTCCTAACGCGGACCTGAAATTCTTTCGTACTCTCTTTTTCTTCCTTGGCGGCGTGGGCGTTTTCATGCCAAACGGGCTCGCGCAGAAATAGATGGGATAGTATGGATTCGCCGGAACTTGCACTTGTCGCACCACCCCCAACGTTTTGGGGCTCCATCCGCGAAGCCATTCGCGGCTCGCACCAGGATTTCACCACCGGCAGTCTGAACCGGGCCATTGTTCTCCTGGCCATTCCCATGGTTCTCGAAATGGTGTTGGAATCGCTTTTTGCTGTGGTGGACGTTTTCTGGGTCGGCCGCCTGGGCGCGGATGCCATCGCCACTGTCGGTCTGACCGAATCGCTCCTTAGCCTGGTCTTTGCGGTGGGGTTCGGCCTCGCCCTATCCACCACCGCCATGGTCGCGCGGCGCATTGGGGAAAAGGATCACGCCGGTGCCGCGGTTGCCGGTGTGCAGTCCATCGTCATCGGCCTGGCTACTTCGCTGGTGATCGGTATGCCCTGCTGGTTCTACGCACCGCGCCTGCTCCAGCTCATGGGCGCATCGCCAGAAATTGTGGCTACGGGATCGGGTTACGCCCGTATTGCGCTCGGCGGTTGTGGCGCCGTGCTCATGCTGTTTCTGAACAACGCCATTTTCCGGGGAGCGGGCGATGCCGCGGTTGCCATGCGCTTATTGTGGGTCTCCAACATCATCAATCTTGTTCTCGATCCCTGCTTGATCTTCGGCTGGGGCCCGTTTCCGAAACTCGGCGTTACCGGCGCCGCACTGGCCACGCTGATCGGCCGCAGCATTGGTGTGCTGTACCAGTTCTATCGCCTGCTCCGCGGCACGGAGCGCATCCACATCCTTACGGCCCAATTGCGAATAAACCTTGGCGTTCTCCTGCGCCTGCTCCGCGTCTCTCTCACCGGCATACTGCAATTTGCCATCGCCGACGTGAGCTGGATCGGTCTTGTCCGCATCGTCAGCCTGTTTGGCTCCGCTGCGCTTGCCGGCTACACCATTGCCATTCGCATTGTCATATTCGTGCTCTTGCCCAGCTGGGGTCTGAGCAACGCCGCCGCAACACTGGTCGGCCAGAATCTCGGCGCCAAGCAGGCAGAGCGCGCGGAGACTTCCGTTTGGCGTACCGGCTTGTACAATATGTTTTTTCTGGGCGGCGTTGGCGTCGTCTTCATTCTCTTCGCCGAACCCATCATCCACCTATTCACCGGCGATCCGGCCGTTGTGCCTCTTGCGGTTTCCTGCCTGCGTATTCTCAGCTACGGCAATATCGCGTATGCCTACGGCATGGTCATGCTCCAGGCCTTCAACGGCGCTGGCGACACGGTCACGCCCACGGTCGTGAATTTCTTCGGCTTCTGGCTGCTGGAAATTCCTTTGGCCTACGTATTGGCCGTACCGCTGAAAATGCAAGCCAACGGCGCGTACTACTCTATCGTGGTGGCCGAAGCGGCTATCGCCTTGGCCGGGGTGCTGCTGTTCCGCCGAGGCCGCTGGAAGCGACAGCAAATCTGAGTTATTCCGCGGAGGACTCCCCGAATTGCGGCGTCTCCGCCAAGCTTGCGGGGATCTTCGGCATTCTCGAGCACCCCTCATCTTTAGCCACAACGCCGATGGCGCACTACAGCAAAGTCTCTAAAAGCAGTCTCACCATCGTCTGCTGGTCGCTTTTTCGGCCTCGATCATGGCTGCTTTCTGGTATGGCGAACAATACGACACGCGAGTAACACGCGGCCCTCAGAGGTACTTACCCGCGTGATAGAATCCGCCTGTCTACTCAACCTTCTATGTTCAGAAAAGTCCTGATCGCCAATCGCGGTGAGATCGCCGTGCGCATATTGCGCGCCTGCCGCGAAATGGGTATTCCCAGTGTTTGCGTTTTCAGCGAAGTGGACCGCACCGCGCTGCACATCCGCCTTGCAGACGAAGCCTATCTGATCGGCCCTGCGGCTTCGCGCGAAAGCTATCTCCGGATAGACAAGCTGATCGACGTCGCGCGCCGTTCCGGTTGCGACGCCATTCATCCCGGGTACGGCTTTCTTGCCGAAAATCCTGCTCTCCCGCGCGCATGTGCTGACGCCGGCATCACTTTCATCGGTCCTTCCGCAGAAACCATGGAGACAATGGGCTCAAAGACCTCCGGCAAACAGCTTGCTCGCCGCGCCGACGTCCCCACCGTTCCCGGCACCGATGACCCCATTGAAAATCCGCAGGACGCCCAGTCCCTAGCGCGCACCATGGGTTATCCCGTGTTGCTCAAAGCGGTGGCCGGAGGCGGCGGCAAAGGCATGCGCGTTGTTCCCGATGACCAGGCGTTTGCATCCTGTTGGCGCGATGCCTCCTCCGAGGCCCTCAACGCGTTCGGGGACGCCCGCGTGTTCCTGGAAAAATATCTCCATGCCCCGCGGCACATTGAAATTCAGATTTTCGCAGATGCGCATGGTCGCGTGGTCTCACTCGGCGAACGCGAATGTTCCGTGCAGCGCCGCCACCAGAAAGTGATCGAAGAAGCTCCCTCTACGGTTGTCACTCCCGAATTAAGACGCAAGATGGGTGAAGCCGCAGTGCGTCTGGCCCGCGCGGGGGCTTACGTCAACGCCGGAACCGTCGAATTCCTCGTCGACGCCAATCTAAGTTTCTATTTTCTCGAAGTGAATACGCGGCTGCAGGTCGAGCATCCTGTCACCGAGCAGGTCACTGGCCTCGATCTGGTAAAACTTCAGATCGCCATTGCCGCCGGTCATCGTCTTCCCTTTGCCTGGGAGACCATCACGCCGCGCGGCCACGCCATGGAGGTTCGCCTTTACGCCGAAGATCCCGACAACAATTTCTTTCCGTGCCCCGGCAAAATCGTCGCTCGGCGCATTGCCACAGGTCCGGGCATTCGCCTGGACGAAGGCGTTTATCGCGGATGGACTGTGCCCATCGAATACGATCCGCTGCTGAGCAAACTGATTGCCTGGGGCAACAGCCGCGAAGAGACCATCGCCCGCCTTCGCCGCGCTCTCGATGAGTACACCATCACCGGCATTCGCACCAATGTGGGCCTTTTCCGCCGTATCCTAAGCGAACCCGAATTCCTCCGCGGAGAGATTCACACCAAGTGGCTCGACCAGTTACTCGCTCGCTCGCATCCGCCAGCGGTTCCGCCGCGTTTGGGCACGGAGGCCGCTTCGGCAATCGCCGCCGCCTATTGGGCAAGCATCCAGCCAACGAACTCCTCTTCCGGCAGCCAAACGTCACAAACTACTCCGTCTCGCTGGAAGCAAGAGGGGCGTCGTTCCCAACTGGATCGCCAGCCATGAAATTTGAAGTTCATCTCGACTCGCTTGCGGGTAAGACCAGGCATGTCGTTGATCTGGAGAAGGTTGGCGCGTCCTACAAAGTCTCGCTCGACGGCGAACCCGTGGACGCGGATGTCATTCTCGCCGCGCCCAACGCAGTGTCTGTCCTGTTGAACGGCACCGCGTTTGAAATCCACATCGCCCCCTCTCTTGACGGTACGTACAAACTGCAGACTGGGCCGCATGAGTTCCAGGCGGACATCCGCGATCCTCGCGCCTGGGCGGGGAGAAAACAGGGTGGGTTGGAAGCCGAAGGACGTCAGCAGATCATTGCGCCCATGCCTGGCAAAATCGTTCGACTCCTCGTCAATGTCGGCGATGAGGTCGAAGCTGGCCAGGGACTCGTGGTGGTCGAAGCCATGAAGATGCAGAATGAAATTCGCTCTCCGAAGAAAGGCAAAGTTGAGCGTCTGCAAGCGCAGGTGGGGCAGCCGGTCAACGCCGGCGACGTCCTCTGTGTAATCTCCTGAAGGGCGATGGGCAACGGGACCACCAATGTCAGCCTGAAAGACCCTGGCGCCTCCGAGGCAATTTCCCTGAGGAATGAGTTGCACTGCGTGGGCATCGTGGCCCCTGCCGCTGCCGGCTAGCTCGTTGTCCTCGGCCAGGGCTGCGACGACTTTGATCGCGGTACACTGCAATCACTCGCGCTGACGTTGTCCAAGCGCCTTCCGTGCACGGCGGTAGCCCCTTTTAGCGCCGATGATGACAGCTTGTGGTTGGCTATCCTGTGGTTGGCTATCGAGGAAAACGGTAAGCGTACCTCACGTTCTGCATCGTCCTTTGAAGAGTTCAGAGACCGCGCTGAATTTCCGCCTACGGCGGAATTCACTACGTCGCTTTGTCGCGTTTTTCTTGGAAGCCCGCCCGCGTCCGTCAGGCGCGTTCAATTCTATGCCGCCGGCGTGGCTTGCTGGTCTTTCTTAGGATTCGACTGGCCTAGGTGGTGGGAATCGAGCGCCGTGGGGATCTCGCCGCCGTCTTTGAGCTACCGGCTGCTTCGCTGGGCTCGGGGCACAAATCCGTGAGCCGCGGCGAACTCGTTCCCGGCATGCAGCCGGGCACACTCGCTGGCACGAGCGGCGGAAAATTCAGCCAATCCTTTTCGGGATTGTGGATTTCCTAAGAACCCCAGTAGATTTGCTTACTGCGTATTCGTCGGCTGCGACGGTGGGGGCCCTAGGGGCGCGCTTGCCGCGGGCGGCTGACTGGCTTTCGCGGCATCCGGAAGTTTTCCAGCTGTTTCGATGACCTGCATCGCCAGGTAATTGTTTACGTGCGCTTCATCGCGTGCCACAGCCAGGTAGGCGTTGCGCAGCAACTGCTCCTTGCGGTTCCGCAGAGTGTCGCGCACCATCTGCTGCACCTGGGGATCGTTCACGCCGCGCTGCCCAGCCGCTTCCCGCGCCACTAACTTCAAAATTCGGATGCTGTCTTTCAACTGAATCGGCGGGCTCACCTGGCCGGGCTTCAGGCTCAGAACGATTTTCTTCAGCATGGGGTCGGTTTGCGGGGCGTTCAACGAGGATTCCGGAATGTAGCCCAGATCTCCGCCGGTGGCTGCGGTATTTGGATCCTCGGAATAGTCCATCGCCAGTTGCGAAAAATCAGCACCGCTATTCAACTTGTCTTGCAACATTTTGGCTTTGCGTTCCGCTTCCGCTTCGTTGGTGGCGTCATCGTTCTTGCGGTTGCGCACCATCTGATCTTTGCGCGGCGTAATGACGATCTGCGAAATCCGGTATTGCGCTTCCGCAACGTTAAATTGATTGCGGTTGGTATTGTAGAAATCCAGCACGTCCTGATCGGTGATGGTGACCTTCGCCGCCACTTCCCGGTTCAACAGTTTTTGGATCGACAGTTGGCGGCGCAGGTCCCGCTTCAGATCGTCCACGGTCATGCCGCCGTCTTTCAATTTTCGCTGGAATTCGTCTTCGGTGTACCCGCTCTTCAACTCCGTGAACTTGTCTTCAACTTCGCCGTCGCTGGCTTCCAGGTTCAGTTTCTTTGCACGCTCCAGCAGGATTTCGTTGTTGATCAGTTGCTCCACCACATTGAGCTTGCCGGAGAGCACTTCTTCGGGAGAAGTTTCCTGCGCTTCGGGATTGATGCGCGTCTTGTAGTACTTCTCGACTTCCTCCCGCTTGATCTCGGTTCCGTTCACCACGGCCCACACATCCGCTGCATGGTGCTCCTGGGTCTTGCATCCCGCCAAGAGAGACACCAACAGCGCCGCCGCGGGCAAGAGCGCCGCGCCGCGATGAACCGCGCCACTGTTTCTCTGCAATCGGATTGCGGGATTCAGGGAAAAGTTCAAGGGTTTTGCTCAGGCAGCCTTTTTAACGCGGCCCAATCGAATGCATGCCGTGCAGACGCGTATCTGTTTGCGTGCGCCATTCACCACTGCGCGAACCTTTTTCAGGTTTGGATTCCAGCGCCGCCGCCGAGTGTTATTCGCGTGGCTGACCACGTTACCGTAAGTTGGGCCTTTGCCGCAGAGTTCACACTTCAATGCCATGATGTCGCACTTCCTAAGCTTCAAAAGATAGAAAACAAGAGCCTTAATTCTATCAGATGCATCGAAAAACGCAAAACGGTTCGGTGCGTTTCCGCGTGACTCCGTTTCTTTGAATCGCCCGAGTCTGGCCCCTGCTTGGGATCTGCCCGGAGAACAGCCCCTGCGGTTCGCACGCTTCGAAGGCATTGAATCTTCCGTCGAACCTGCCTAAATCCCGCAATTCTAGAGGCTTTGCTATACTGAATGGGTCATCCCCTGGGACCAAAACAACGTGCAATCGCTCCGCATCTCCATTGTGCAGTACTTGAACACGGCGCCGCTCGTGCGTGGCTTTACGCACGGTCCGCTGCGCGGCAAGTACCAGCTTTCCTTCACCGTTCCTTCGCAATGCGCCGAGGCGTTACGCACCGGCGCCGTCGATATCGCTATCATTCCCGCGATCGAGCTTCCGCGTATCGATCATCTTGTGGCCCTTCCCAATCTTTCCATCGCTTCGAAGAAATCCGTGCGCAGCTTGTTGCTTGTTTCCACAAAGCCGATCCACGAAGTCCGCCGCATCGCCCTCGATCGCAGTTCCCGCAGCACGCAGGCTCTCGTGCGCATCCTTTGCGCCAAATACTGGCGCATCACACCCGAATTCTTCGAAGCCGATCCCCACCTTGCAACCATGCTCGATCAAGCGGATGCCGCCCTGCTGATCGGCGACCCGGCGTTGCGCTTGGCGCTCGAATCCACTCCCGCGCAGCTCGCCGCCAAGGCTCCGGCGTCTGGCCTCTTCTTCTACGACATGGTCGAAAAGTGGCGCGCCCTCACTGGCTTCCCCGCGGTCCTGGCCCTCTGGGCCGCCCGCCGCGCGACGGTCACGCCCGAAGTCGTGCGCGATTTTCAGGACTCGCTCGCTTTCGGCATGCAGCATCTGTCCGAAATCAGCGCCGAAGCCGCGCGCGAACTGAATCTGCCTGCCGAGAAAATCACCCGCTACCTCACCGAAAACATCGATTACACTCTCGACGCGGAGAATCTTCGCGGGCTCGAACGCTATTACGATCTAGCCGCCGAATTGGGTTTGCTCAAGGACGCAAAGCCGCTGCCGATCGCAAGTTTCGAGGTATCCCCGGAATTAGCAGCCGTGAGGCGCACTTAAGCCAGGGAAAGAAACGGGAAGGAATCGAGCCGTGGAGATCACAAAACAACAAGCTCTCGACATGCTCGAGTCCGATGATCTCGTGGCCATCGGCATGGCCGCGCATCAGCTCCGCCTTAAGAAAAACGATCCCCGCATCGTCACCTATCAGATCGACCGCAACATCAATTACACGAACTTTTGTACGGAGTATTGTTCGTTCTGCGCGTTCTATCGCCCGCTCGGCGCCAAAGACGGCTACATCCTCCCTTTCGAAGAGATTTACGCCAAGATCGATGAGATGCTCCCGCTCGGCGGCACTGGCGTGCTCCTCCAGGGTGGTTTGCACCCCGATCTGCAGATTGGGTATTACGAAAATCTACTCCGCTCTCTCAAAGCCCGTTATCCCCAGGTCCACCTGCACTGTTTCAGCGCGCCTGAAATCCTTTGCATCGCCGAAGTCAGCGAACTCAGCATTCGCGACACCATTCAGCGGCTGATGGACGCCGGCCTACAATCCATCCCCGGCGGCGGCGCGGAAATCCTCGACGATGAAGTCCGCGCTAAAATCGCACGCTTGAAATGCACAAGCGATGACTGGATGGAGGTGCATCGCACCGCGCATTCTCTCGGCCTGCGCACCACCGCTACCATGATGTTCGGCTGCGGCGAACAGCTCCGCCATCGCGTGAATCATCTTGAGCGCATTCGCCAGCTACAGGAAGAGACCGGCGGCTTCACCGCGTTCATTCCCTGGATTTTCGCCGCGGAAAATACCGCCCTCGGTAAACGCGTTCAGGAAACCACTGCCGTCGATTACTTGAAAACCCTCGCTGTCAGCCGCCTTTATCTGGACAACATCGACCATATCCAGTCGAGCTGGCTCACTCCCGGCATCAAGGTTTGCCAAGTCGGCTTGCAGTTCGGCGCCGACGACGTCGGAAGCATTTTGATTGAGGAGAATGTGGTTTACGCCGCCGGCGTGAAACGCCGCACCAATGAAGAAGAACTCCGCCGCATCATCTACGATGCCGGTTTTCTGCCGGCCCAGCGCGATACCCTCTACCGCTCTTATGTCCTGAAGTCACCCTACCCGGGCAAGCAGGCCAACGCCGCCTGAGCCGTCCTATTTCCGGAGCCGCAGCAAAATCTCAACCTCGGTCCCGTCCGGCAGATTCAGCGGCTCCTCGGGCTCCAGCCGCCCATCCTTGCAGCGCGCTATCAGCCGCATGGTGTTTTCCTTCGCCGCTGGTTTCGCCGTCGCCTCGCTCGTTCCCGGGCGGCCCGTTTCGTCCAGAGCCTGATTCACCAAAGCATCCGCTTCGCGGTTTTGTTCGCGGTACACGTGGTCAATTCGAAAAGTCTCTAGCGTCTGCGACATTTTCTTTGCGCGCTCGAATAAGGGCTTCAAATCCTCGTTCTTGACCTTGTACTGCCCACGCATCTGCTTCACGACAAGTTCGGAATCGCACTCCACGCGGAGCGCGCGAATTCCATGCGTTTGCGCGTAGTCCAGCGCCGCAATCAACCCGAAATATTCCGCCACATTGTTGGTGTTCTGTCCGATGTATTTCTTCAGTCGCCCAACAACTTGGCCGCTGCCGTCGCGAATCACCACCCCATAGGCTGCCGGCCCCGGATTTCCGCGCGAGCCTCCGTCAATATTTGCCTGGTAGGCTGCGACAGGCTTGGGCTCTGGCAGCGCTTCTCCAAACAGACCTCCGCCTCGCGGCACCGGCGCGCGCTTGGCCGTCACGAATTCGTTGCTCCGTTTGCCGTCTCCTTGGGAGCGGCATGTGGAATGGGTTCGAGAGAGTAGAGAATCCGTCCGCAAGTTTCACAGCGAAACACTTCTTCGTCCGTCTCTGTCTGTAGCATTTGAATTACGTGGGGCAGAACGCGCATCCCGCAGGAACGGCACTGCTCCCCTCGAGCCTCCGCCATCGCTGTCCCTGGATGTCGTTTGGCAACTCGTGTGTAGAGTTCCAGCAAGTCTTCCGGCACTTTCTTGGCAAGCTCCCCGCGTTCGGCCGTGGCCGCCTCAAGTTTCTTGCTCTTCCCCCCAAACTGCACTTGCATCTGTTTCTTTTCTGCCGCGATGACCTGTTCCGCTTCTCTCAGCTCCGCTTCCGTGCGTTTCACGCGGCGATCCACCTCTTCGAGGACCATCATCTGGTCGAGAACCTGGTCTTCGCCTTTGGCCACTTCGGCTTCCGCAGTTGCCACTTCATGCAGAAGTGCCTTGTAAGCTTCGTTGGTTTTCACGGAACTGGTCTGTTCGCGGTACTTCTTCGCACGGCTTTTCCACTGTTCCACGTCCAATTCCAATTTTTTCCGCTGGCCCAGAGCTTGCATGTGCGCTTCTTTGGCCGCTGCCACGGCCGCGCGCGCGCCATTCAGCTTGGCATCGGCTTCGCGCAACTGCTTCGGCAAACTGTCAAGCTCCGCGCGCGAGGAGGCGATAATCTGATCCAGCCGTTCGAGCTCCAGTAATTGCGGAATCGCAGGATGCATGGGGCCTGATTCTAGCATACGCCGCGCGCTCGCCTTAGTCGCACTCGTGCGAACGGCTTTACCGTGCGAGGCTCATCTGCAACGGACCCCGCAATGGAGAGATCCCCAGGGGGGACCCCAAACCAAAGAAGGATGCTGTAAAGCATCCGGATGAGCGATGTTTGGAGAAAACGGTTTCGCAGCTTCGAGTGGGACTCCGTCCGCCATCCCTGAGGACCACGAACCAAGCGGAAGCGGGTCTTGCCCTGCTCGACGGGAACCGCTCTTTCGCGCTTCCCCAGGGAAATCCTCGCCTCCGCGCGGATCGCACAGCAAACTCAAAACTTCAAGTGGCCTTGATGTCCCGGTGAATCAGCGCGGCATCCAGGAAATAGCCGATGCCGACCGCCAACGGCAGAATTCCAACGGCCGCTGCCACCAACGTCTCCGGCTCTTGCACGATTCTCGCGATCACCGCGAACATGATCATGAACCCCAGCCCCCCGCTCACCAGCAGGATTCCTGCTCGCCGGGAACGCGCAAACTGGGTCAGCTCCGGCTCCATGGGGATTTCCGCTCCACGGGCCAGTGCCGCCAATCGTTCTTCCGAGCGCAACTTCCTCACCCGGTAGTAGGTGTACAGCGCAGCCACCGGCAATCCACAGGTCAGTACCACGGCAACCAGTCCAATCACGGAGGCGTCCATAGGCCACTCCTTCCGCGGCTTTCACTCCTGGCCGCTTTTTGCGTTCTCAAGGGAAGGTACGAACGCGCGGCCGTAAATGTTCCTCTAAGGAACCTCTGAATCGTCGATACGGTAGGGAAAAACTAGGTCTACTGGACTTCCCGGACCTGCAGGGTGCTATCGATGGCCAGCTTGGGGTAGCGGATCCCGGACCCTGCCGGAGCGGCAGGGTGCTCTGCGGTCACTTGGAAGTCCGTGCCGGAGCAGCTCACTTCATACCCGTAGCCGTCACGCTCTTTCCGGCTCATGGTCATCGCACCGGAGGAGATCAACTCCTCGAGGGAGGAGCATTTGCTGTTCAGTGCAATATTCCCGCGCTCTGCTTGCGCTATCTGCAGCAGATCGGCGCGCACGCCGGTCAGGCTGATCGCCTGCGTGGCCGCGGTTCCCTCGTCGGTTGTCGGCATTTTCTTCAGATAGAAGTAGTACACGCCAAACGCCAAGGCTACAGCAGCCAACAATCCTGCAAATACACGCATGCCCAAATTCTGGCCCGGCGCAGGCCGTCGCACAAGCCCTTCCACGCTGGTGGTGCGTTTGCATACAACACCGCGCGATTTTTCTTCCTCGCCTTACCTTCCGTGCTGACCTGCCATTGAGGCCGTCCGTGGCCCTCCCGCTGAAGTTTCGCCCCTGTGGAACTTGCCCTGGTCACTGCCAAGCCGCGGAACGGCCTTCATGCTAATGAAAATTTGCGTGAGCGGGCAGGCGCAAGCGCTCTTGACCTTCTCGGCCACATTTTCTCCACCAAACAGGATTTCACAGGGGAGTGCCTTGAAAGGCGACGACAGGACTGCGACGGTCTTCGCTTACGCTTCCGGCTAATCCCCTATTTCCCTTGGCTAAACGGGCAACTCCCCCTCCTTTTCAATTGACCCTCCCCCCCTTCTCACGTAACTAAGGAAGATACGGATTTACCGTCCTTAGGAGTCCTCGATGAACAGGAAGTCCCCCGGCATTCTGGCACTGGCCTCTGTTCTGGCCGGCTCCATCGCGATTCCGTATGATCTGCTAGCGCAGTCCGCATCCGCGCCGCAGCGGGCCGGTGAAGTTTCCCGCGTGATTCCCGCCGTGAATATCGCCCGCGGCTCCAAGTCCATCAGCGCCTCGGCCAAAACGGTCGTGGATTGGCAGGACGTGCTGAACACACAATCTAGCGCTCGCGCGCGCGTGTCTCTCGACGACGGTTCCGTCTTGAACATCGGCTCGGATTCTTCGGTGCACATCGTCAAGCATGATGCCGGGGCCCAGCAGACGGACCTGGAACTGACCCTCGGCAAAGTCCGCTCCCAAGCTCAGAAAATCACGCAGCCCAATGGAAAATTTGAAGTGCATACTCCCGCCGGTGTTGCCGGAGTGGTAGGCACGGATTTCTACACTTCTTACGAAAACAACATCATGACGGTGATCGTGTTCGAAGGTTTCGTGCGCGTTTGCAACCTGGCGGGCGTCTGTGTCGTCGTCAAAGCCGGTCAGATGACCACCATCCGCAATGGTGATTCGACGGCTGCGGTCGTGGTCCAGGCCGCGCTGTCCGTTCTGACCGAGGCGATCGGCAGCACCAACCTCGAAGGTCCTAGCGGGCTTGCGCAAGCCCGCCATATCAGCAAAGGCACCGCCATCGCTCTCGGCATCGTCGTTGCCGTGCCCGCCATCGTTATTCCCATCGTCGTGACGCGGGGCTCCAGCGCGTCAGCGACCAAACCTACCGGGCCGTGCCAGCCGGCTGCCGGCGGCTGCGCGCCCTAAATTCGGCTTTGCGGAGAAAAAAAGACCCGGTGACGCCCAGCCGCCGGGTCTTTTTTTGCTCGAGGGCTCGCGGATAGAACCATGTTCTCGCCGCATCGTGCCTAGCCCTGAAAGCAAAAAATAATCGACGTTAGGTGCACCGTGCCTAGCGGAAAACCATTCGTCAACTTCTTTCCTGCAACGCGCATACTCCCGAATTCAATCCACACCGTGTGGTAACTTGGGCGCCACTTCGCACCTGAACCGCGCTTTGTCTGACGCCTGGCGGTGGCGTACACTGGACTCTTGCCATGTGCGTCTAATCTGGAGTGAGGCACCCTTGAATCATCTATTCCGCGCCACGCGGCGCCGCCGTTGTTCTTCCCTGTTGCTTTCCATGACTTTGACCGCGGGCTTGGCTTTTACGGCCTTGCCGCGACTGCTCGCCGCTCCGCCCGATGGCGCCCCCAAACCGTCACCGCTCATCGGCGCGATGAAAGCGGAGTTGGATCGCTCGATGAAAACTCTCGGCGGTCTGGATCCAGCGGCCTACTACATCGGCTACACCCTGACGGAATCGCAGCGCGCCACCATCTCCGGCTCGAACGGCGCTCTCCTTCAGAGCGATGAAAACCGCAATCGCTGGCTCGAAGTTTCCGTACGCACCGGCAGTTACGCGCTCGACGACACGCATAAGGTCGATGGCCGCCAGCCTCCCAATGGCGGGCCTGGGACGAACGCGCCTCTCGACGACGATCCCGATGTACTTCGCCGCGCCATTTGGCTAGAAACCGATAAGCAATATCGCGCGGCCGCCGAAGCCCTGATCAAAATCAAAACTGGCAAGGAAGTGAAAGTCCAGACGGCCGAGGGCAACGCTCCCGATTTCTCTCGTGAGAAACCACAAGTCTTTACGGGACCTTGGGTCTCCTTTACCCTCGACCGCAAGCCCTGGGAACAGAGGGTTCGCGATTACACCGCGTATTTCCGTCAGTCCACCGCGGTGATCAATTCCATCGTGACCTTCACCGCTGTGGCGGAGAATACCCTCCAACTTACTTCTGAAGGCACCCAGCTGCAGTATGGCCAGATCCGCTATCGCCTGGAACTTTTCATCCAGGGCAAAGCGGGCGACGGCATGGACATCAACCGCTATTACAATTTTGATTGGGTCAATGCCGCGGACGCGCCGGACGATAAGGCCGTTTTGGCCGCTTCCGCTCAACTCCGCAAGGAAATGGAAGGCTTGGTCGTTTCTCCGCTCAACGATCCCAGCGTTGGCCCTGCCTTGCTCACCGGCCGCGCTGCCGCTGTCTTTTTCCACGAAGTCTTCGGCCACCGCGCCGAAGGCCACCGTCAGAAGGATGTGAACGAAGGCCAGACCTTCGCCAAGAAAGTCGGAGAACCAATCCTTCCGGATTTTCTGAGCATCGTCGATGACCCCACGCGGAAGAAACTCGATAAGCAGGATTTGCTCGGCTACTACCAATATGACGACGAGGGTGTAATTTCCGAGCGCGTCACTCTTGTCGATCACGGCGTGCTCAAGAATTTCGAAATGTCGCGTTCGCCCTTGGTCGGCTTCCCCCACTCCAACGGTCACGGCCGCCGCCAGATCGGCGCCGTTCCTGTCTCTCGTCAAGGGAATCTGATCGTCGAGAGCAACAAGACCGTGAGCAACGCTCAATTGCGCGCCAAACTCATCGACCTCATCAAGTCGCAGGGTAAACCCTACGGCCTTCTGATCGATGACATTGCCGGTGGTTTCACGTTCACCGGTCGCGGCCAGCCGCAAGCTTTCCAAGTGGAGCCGTTGGTTGTTTACAAGGTTTTTGCCGATGGCCGCCCCGATGAACTCGTCCGCGGCGTGGACATCGTCGGAACGCCTCTCGCGGCACTCACCAAGATCGTTGCCACCGGCGATACGCTGGAGGTTTTCAACGGCTACTGCGGCGCGGAATCCGGTTATGTTCCCGTTTCCGCCGCAGCTCCCGCGATACTCACCTCGGAACTGGAAGTTCAGAAAAAGCAGACGTCCACGGACCGGCCGCCGATCCTGCCGCCGCCCGCCCATGACACCGCGAAATCGGGAGGCCTTCAGTAATGCGTTCACTTCGTCTCGCGACAGTTCTTTTCGCTCTTTCCGTTGCACCCGTGACCTTCGCCCAGGCGCTTGCCGACAAGGACCACACGCTCCAGGCAATGAAGGATGAAATGGCCCGCGCGAAGGCTCGGCTGGAGCTGGCCATACCTCCCTCGAACCAGCCCGTGCGGCCCTACTACATCGAATATCGCCTGCTGGATATGGATATACGCGAAGTCGTCGGCGAGTTCGGCGCGCTTGTCAACACCGGCCACAATCGCACTCGCCTTATGAATGTCGGCGCGCGCGTCGGCGATTACAAGCTCGATAGCTCCAACTTCATCGGTGACGAGAATTTTCGCGGGTTCATTGGCCCTTCCGGCTCCGTCGGCATCGACCGCGACTATGACTCCTTGCGCCAGGATCTATGGATTGCCACCGACCAGGCCTTCAAGGAAGCCGTCGAAACGTATTCCCGCAAGCAGGCTTATCTCAGCAGTCTGGCGCGCCCTTCGGATATCGACGACTTCTCGCGAGTCGAAGTCATCCAGCATATCGACCCGCTGGTGAACTCGGACTGGTCCAATCGCAATTGGGAGCAGGAAGCCCGCGAAACCTCCGCGGCGTTGCGCGCCTTCCCCCAGGTTTACGAATCCCGCGTCACCTATTACCTTGTCTACCTTACCGAGTATCTGCTCACGAGCGAGGGCACGGAAGTCCGCACCAACCGTTCCTATGCGGCCATTGAGTCGGCAATGAGCACCCTCGCGAGCGACGGCATGGAGGTGAATCATTTCTATGCCACTTATGCTCCGCGCCCGGGCGATCTCCCCTCGGTGGACGCGGTCCGCAAGGATCTGAATGTCGCCGGCAGCGAACTCATGGCCATGCGCGCCGCTTCGCCTGCTTCTGACTACACCGGTCCGGTACTGTTCGAATCTCGCGCCGCTGCTGCGCTGATTGCTCAGGTGCTCGGCCCGTCGCTAAACGGTGCGCGTCCCCCGGTGGCCTTTCAACCCGTTGTCGATCAGTTGATGAATAGCCTCGGCGCACGCAGTGACTGGAGCGGCAAGATGGACGTCCGCGTCCTTCCTCCCACGGTCACACTCGTTGACGATCCGCTCACGAAGGACTACAAGGGCACGCCGCTGATTGGCAGCTACATCATCGACGAGGAAGGTGTCCCCGCCGAAAAAATCACCATCGTCGAAAATGGCAAGCTCAAGAGCTTGCTCATGTCCCGCCGGCCCGGCCCCGACTCTGAGAAATCCAACGGCCACGGGCGTAGCTCATTCATGGAACCCGCGCCCACCATGAGCAATCTCTTCTTTTCCTCCTCGGAAACGGTTTCCAAAGAGGATCTGAAGAAGAAATTCACGGATGCTTGCCGCGCCGAAAAGCTCAACTACTGCCTGGTTGTTCGCGAGATGGACAACCCGACCATCAGCATCATGCACCAGGAAGATTTCACCGATCTCCTCGCCAGCTTCGGCGGAAACGCAGCCACGGACCGTTTGCCGCTGGTGGTCTACAGGTTCTTTCCTGAGGACGGCCACGAAGAGTTGGTCCGCGGCGCACGCATCACCGGCTTCAATGCCCGCTCGTTGCGAAACATCGCCGCCATCGGCAACGATGATTTCGTCTACAACTTCATGTTGAACCAGACGGTCGGTGTTGCCGGAACCGCTCTCGGGGCTTTCGGCAGCGCGCAAAATGGTTTGCCCGCGTCGGTGGTCGCTCCCTCCTTGCTCTTCGACGAGGTGGAATTCCGCGGCGCGCGCGGTGAACCCAAGCGACTCCCCCTTCTCCCGGAACCACCGATGTCCCCCACCCCAGCCAAGTAATGGCTGGTTACTCGCGCTTTAGAGGGGCAGAGGACATCTGCGCCCTATACCCGCAAGATCTCCTGATTCCCTGACCATCGGCCATTTCCGGCGCCAAACCAGGGAACCTTCCCCAGCATTCGCCTCCTTCGCGAACCTGCGATAGTCTTATACTCGATGGTTCTCACACGCCGCCTTCACGAGATCATTCAGGAAAAGAAGCGTGCCGCCCTGCTCAGCATCGGGTCGGCCGCGCTTCTTCTCTGCTTGAAGACCTTTCTCGTCTGGCGCACCGGCAGCCTTGGCGTCCTCTCTGAGGCACTCCATTCGGGGCTCGATCTTGTGGCCGCCGTGATCACGTTTCTTTCCGTGCGTGTTTCCGATCAGCCTGCCGACGCGCGCCATCCCTACGGCCACGGCAAATTTGAAAATTTCTCCGCCTTCATGGAAACTGGCCTCCTCGTTGTCACCGCCCTGTACATCATCTACGAAGCCTTTTATCGTCTCTTCTTTCATTCCGTGCACATCGAGCCCAGCCTGACCGCGATCCTGGTTCTCCTTGTTGCTCTAGCCATCGATCTGACCCGCGCCCGCGCTCTCAACAAGGTCGCGCAAAAGCACACTAGCGAAGCACTTGAAGCGGACGCCCTGCACTTTTCGACCGATGTCTGGAGCACCGTCGTTGTCATTCTGGGCGTCGCCCTGGTCTGGGTCGGTAACACCTGGAATCTTCCCTGGCTAGTTTACGCAGACTCTCTCGCCGCACTGGCAGTCGCTGGCGTCATTCTGTGGCTAAGCTCGCAGCTCGGCCGGCGCACGCTGGATGCTCTGCTCGACGCGGCTCCCGAGGGCTTACAGAATGAAATCATCGATGCCATCGGTCGCATGGAAGGTGTCCTTCACGTCGAACGTGTCCGCGTCCGTCGCGCCGGAAATCGCCACTTCGTTGACGCCACCGTCTCTGTTCCGCGCTCTGCCAATCTAGAGCAGGTCCATGCGCTCACCGATGCCATCGAACATCGTGTCAGTGAGATCGTGCCGGCCGACGTCGTCGTTCACACCGAGCCGCGCGCTCCCGACAACGAAGATCTCTTCGAGTCCATTCGCACCGTCGCCCAGCGCATGGGCCACCCCATACACGACATCACTGCCTACCAGCAGGACGGCAATCTTTTCGTCGAACTGCACCTCGAAGTCGACGAAAACCTTTCTTTAGGCGAAGCCCATCGTCAGGCCACGGAGCTGGAAAACGCCATCACGGCTCTTGGCAACGGCAATCGGAGACTGGACGTCAACATCCACATCGAGCCGCTTGGCCGCCACATTTCCACTCCGGAAATTGGCGTCGGGGAAATGCGCCAACTGGAGCTCGCCGTCGAGACTTTCCTCAATCACATGCCTCGCAATTACGACGAACTCCTCAACTGCCACGATGTTCGGGTGCGCCAGGTCGATCACCACATCCTGGTCTCTTGTCACTGCATCATGAAAAGCGATTACTCCATCACCCGCATCCACGACGTTCTCGCCGCTCTGGAGGATCTCGTCAAGGAGCGCTTCCCGCAGGTCTCCCGTGTCACCATCCACCCCGAGCCTCCCGACGCACTTTAGTGTGGCGTCGTGAAAATACCCTGCGGCAATCTCCGCCGGTAGTCCGGGCTTCCGTCCTGACATTTGCCCGGTACTTTGCACTGCCTTTAGCCCCGCGGACCCTTCGCCTGTTCTTTGCTTCTTCGGAGCGCAGTAGGAGCGCCCAGCGATCCAGCGGGACCCGCCTCCTTGGCGTTCCCCTTTGGCAAGCGGCCTACCACCACTTGCGCCCCCAGCGCGATGACCGCGGGAAAACATTCCAGCACATACCGTGGCTCCGGCGTCTCTAGCGTGGTCAAAAACGCTGTGCGCATCAGAATGTACAACCCCAGCACCACCACCGCCGGCCGTGCGCTAGGGCATCTCCACAATTTCCAGGCGCCCCACAGGCCCAGGGCCAGGTACAACACGTTTCCCAGGAAGAACAGGATGGTCACTTCCTGGTCCAGCGGATCCTCTTCGCGCTGGTACGCCAGCGGAAACACGTGTCCGGATACCGGCACGAGTTCAATGCGCGGGGTGAACCAGATCCTCTCCGCCCGCCGCAGGGGAATCCACAGATGCGTTCGTAACGGGTGCCGCGCCGTTCTCTCGCGAGCCAACTGAGCGAACACCGTATCTTCCTCGGCCGTCCAGGTGGTTTCGTCGTTATATGTCTCCAGTACCGCCGCCACGCGCTCCCGTTCCTCAGGCGTGTCAAATGCCGTGTCGGGAATATCCTCCATATGAATCTCGTCGTCGTTCAACTTCCAGGCCACCAGGTAACAATCCCGCATGCGGTACAGCCAGGTCTTCTCCCACGCGGTGAATCCCCTCGGATCCACTTCGCTCGGCAGGGTGGTGTCTTTCGGCGTCAGCGGTTGGAATTCGTGCAGGGTCACGGCGTTTCGAATGGTCCAAGGCACGAGCGCCACCGCGCACGCAATCCCCATCACCGTGCACAGCATCACCCAGCGTTTCCATTCTCCGCGCGGCACCATCCAGAAACTCAGAGCCACAAACGTAGTGAGCAGAAGCAGCGGCGTCTCCGGCCGGAACAGCGTTCCCACGCCCACCGCGAATCCTCCGAGCGCCGCCACCTTCGAGGTATCCTTCTCCCTCCATTCCCTGCCCCCAGGCATCGTCACCGGGGTTCCGCGGACCAGCGCTGCGACCATCACCAGCAGCACAAAGGCAATGGCCGTCAGGAACACCGCCCAAACTTCCGTCAACGGCACAGCCACATAGTTCGCCAAGAAAGGACAAAGTGCCGCGAGCCACAAGGCGAACAAAAATACCCTCTTGGCTTTCTCCCGCGCCCCGCACAAGCTCACCAGCAGCGCCGCCAGTGCCGCAATCACCACGCATGTCGCCAAGTCAACCAGCACCTGCGTCAGCATCACCGCCATCCGCGCGCTCTCGCCGGTGCGTCCGGTCAGCGCGTACACCATGGCCAGAAACGCAGGGTATCCCGGCATGCGCAGGTCCACCGGCGTTGCTTGCCCGCCAATGTCCATCGCGAACTTGCCCAGCTTCAGCCAGTTCCTCGCGAACTGTTCGTAAAGGATGGAGTCTCCGCTGGCGGCCGGATACTTCAGCACCAACAGGAGCCTCAACGAGGCCCCAGAAAGCACAGCTAAGAGTGCATTGGAGAAAAAACGTTTCATTCGCTTCCCCGCATCTTACAATAGAGAGGTTCAGTTACCTTCGACGGAGTGATTCTTGCCTCGCCGGTGCTCCCCCCGTGCCACGAGGCGCCCACGCAGCATGAAAGAACGAAAGCCGATCTTTTACGACGCGGAGAAAGTCCGCTGGCGACGCACGCGCCGCATCCTGGAAATCAGCGGTGTCCTGCTGACCCTGCTACTCGTTTATTTCTTCGTCACCATCGCCGGCAGCGTGGAGCTGCCCTCCGCGCTGCTCCCGGACACACGCCCGACCTATCACTCCATTAAGAAGAAAAACGTAAAGGCAGTCACCGCGCGGGAAGGCCGCCATCGTCGCGTTGCGCGCATTGGTCAGATTCCCGAAGGTTACGACCCGTTGCGCGCCGCTTTCTTTGTCAGTTGGGATCCCAACAGTCTTGCCTCCCTCAAGAAACATTACAAGGATCTCGATCTGCTCATGCCCGAGCAGCTTCACGCTGTTACTCCGGACGGCGCGATCACGGTAGTCGACTACGAGCGGAACCAAACCGTCAAAGCCTCGCCGGCCGAAGCGCTTTCTCGTTTGAAGCAGGACAAGCTCCACCAGTGGATGCGCTCTCTCAATCCTGCCGTCGAGCTTCCGCTGATGGGCCTGCTCAATAACTACGATGGCGTTGTCTGGCGCGTCAAGGAACTGGAAGAAATGCTGGCCAATTCGGCGGCCCGCCACCACCTGGTGAGCGACGTCGTGGAATATGCGATGGAAGCGCACCAGTCCGGCATCGTTGTGGATTTCGAGGAAGTCCCTCTCAAGAGCCAGCCTAACTTCCGTGAGTTCATCGCCGAACTCGGGCCGGGGCTGCACGCTGTGGGCTTGAAGCTGATGATCGCTCTTCCCGCGCGCGACGACGAATACGACTACGCCTTCTTTGGCCGCGAGACCGACGCCATCATCCTGATGAATTACGATCAGCATTGGCTCACCTCACCGCCGGGGCCAATCGCCGCTCAGGATTGGTTCATGGAAAATCTGCGCCAGGTGCGCGACGTCGTGCCGGCTCAGAAGATTGTCGTGGGCATCGCCAACTATGCCTACGACTGGGCGGAATCTCCGAAAAAGGGAGATCGCCACGCCGAAGAATTCAGCGTCCAGGAAGCTTTGTTGCATGCCTACGAATCGGAAACCGATGTCGAATTCGATTCCGCCTCGCTCAATCCGCACTATTCCTATGACGACGAACAGAATCGCACGCATCAGGTGTGGATGCTCGATGCCGTCACTGCTTACAACCAGCTGCGCGCCTGTGAGCGCCTAGGTGTTCAGGGCACCGCTCTGTGGCGGCTCGGTTCGGCGGACACGTCCATCTGGCCGATCTGGGACGCGATTCGTCCCGATGACGCGACCCGGGACAAGCTGAAAGATTTGCCGCCCGGGCCGGACCTGACCTTTGAAGGCGCGGGTGACATCTGGCGGATTATCGACGTGCCCAAGGCGGGGCGGCGCAGTTTCACCTACGACACCACCAGCGACCTGATCACCAGCGAAAAGTACGACGCCATTCCTCTTTCCTATGACATCGATCAGATTGGCGCGGCGAAGAATAAAATCGTGCTTTCCTTTGACGATGGGCCGGACCGCCGCTGGACACCGAAAATTCTGGATATTCTGAAGGAAAAACACGCCCCTGCCGTGTTTTTTGTGGTCGGCGAAGAGGCCAACACCTCGCCCGACATCCTGAAACGCGAGTACAACGAAGGACACGAAATTGGCAATCACACTTTCACGCATCCCCAGTTTGATGAGATCTCGCACACGCAACTGAAGTGGGAGCTTAACCTCACCCAGCGGCTGATTGAAAGCACATTGGGCGTGAAATCCATACTGTTTCGCCCGCCTTACGGCATCGATCACCAACCCGAGTATGCCGAGGAGATAGTGCAACTTCCCTACCCTCAGGAGCTCGGCTATCTCATCGTCGGGCAGAAAGTAGATCCGGATGACTGGCGAGTGGACGGGGACAAACCGCAACGTCCGGCCAAAGAGATCGTCAATGATGTGCTGCGCCAGGCCAAGAATGGCAACATAGTTCTCCTTCACGATGGGGGCGGAGATCGTGCGCAAACCGTAGCCGCGCTTCCCCTGATTATTGAAGGCCTTCGCGCCAATGGCTACGAACTCACATCCGTTTCTGACCTGCTTGGGCAGAATCGCGATGCAGTCATGGTTCCCCTCGGCTTCCGGGAGAGAGTGGTCGCACGCGCCGATGGGGTGATCTTCGTGATCTTTCAATGGTCACGATTTGCCATTGCCACCGTATTCATTCTCGGCATCATTCTGGTCAGCGGACGTGCTCTTATCATCGGCATCCTGGCGATCATCGAAAAACTCCGGCCCGACCACGCCAAGCTGTCTGAGCCGCCTCCCGCAGTCACGGTCCTTATTCCAGCGCACAACGAGGAATCGGTGATCGTGCAGACGGTCACCTCCGTGCTGCTTTCCGATCTCACGGATATCCAGGTGATTGTGGTGGATGACGGCTCAGCGGACAAAACGCTGGAACTGCTGCAAAGCAATTTCGGTCGCAACGAAGCCGTACAGATCATCCACCAGGTGAATCGCGGAAAAGCCGCCGCGCTGAACAATGCAATGTCTCATGCACGCACGGACATCGTGGTTACCATCGATGCGGACACGGAGATTGAATCCGATGCCATCCGAAAACTGCTGCGTCATTTCTCAGATCCCACGGTCGGAGCGGTCGCCGGCAACGTCAAGGTGGGCAATCGATCGCGCTGGCTGACGCGCTGGCAGGCGCTCGAGTACATCACCAGCCAGAACATGGAAAAACGCGCCTTTGATCTGCTGAATTGCATCACCGTGGTTCCCGGCGCGCTTGGCGCATGGCGCAAGAAGGCTATCGAGGATGCCGGTGGCATCACGGCGGATACGGTCGCAGAAGATGCTGACCTCACCATTGCCATTCGCCGCCTCGGCTGGCGCGTTACCTATGATGAGGAAGCCATCGCCTGGACCGAAGCTCCGGAAACACCGGGAGCGCTGATTCGTCAGCGTTTCCGCTGGACCTTTGGCACGTTGCAGTCGTTCTGGAAACATAGCGAGACACTCTTTCGCCCGAAATACGGGACTTTGGGTTGGATCGCGCTTCCGAACATTTTCATTTTCCAGATCGTGCTGCCGTTAATCTCGCCGCTGCTGGACCTGCTCTTTTTCGGCAGTCTTTTGTTGTGGGGCCTGGCGCAACTACACATTACGAACATCCCCCAACTGTGGACGGCCGCCGACGTGCAGCGCTCCGTCGTGTTCTTCCTGGGATTTCTGATTATCGACGTGCTGACCTGCGTGATCGCCTTCGCGCTGGAGCGCCATGAAGATTGGACTCTGCTGATCCCCGTTCTCCTGCAGCGCTTCTACTACCGGCAGTTGATGTATATCGTGTTGTTCCGCTCTGTGAAGGAAGCGGTCAGCGGCCGCCCGGTCGGCTGGAGGGGAGTGGAACACGAACCGCCACGCCCTACCGCAGAACCCGCTACGCCGTAACCCTCGGGAATGGCCGTGGTTCGTTGCCGCTCTGCGCGGCACATTCCGTTAAGGCGCAGGCTCTGGCGCAGCAACGGGTTCCTGGCCCGATGGCAGAAAAAAATCTCGAGGATCAGCCCAGAAGCGGCGCCATAAGGTGCGCACAATTTCCAGGTGATCGTCGCGGGTAATATCCTGCGCGCGCAGCGCAAGTCGCAGCGCCAGATAGAAGCTCACACCCAGGTTCATGACGAAAGTCACAGCGATCCCAAGCCCGGCCCAAATGAGCGCACCGCTGCCCAGCACTTCCGGGCCGCGTGAAGTGATCCCGAGCGCCAAGGTTCCGGTAGAAAGCGTCACGTGCCGCACATCGAGCGGTAGGCCAAAAAAGCGGCCAACCGATGGGGTCATCCCCAGCATGAATCCCAAAACGATTGAGCCACCCCAAGGAGCGATGTTCTGCGCAAACGATTCGGAAAAGCGCTGAACACTCTCCGGCTTGAACGAGGAACCCCAGCGATGTTCGGCGATGGCGCGAGGGAGTTGATGGTACACGGCCCAGTTCTCAATCAAGCCCCCTGTTAGGCTAGAAAGCCAAAGAATGACGCCGGTAAGAATGGCGAAAAAAACGGTGCCGCTGTGAATTGGATTCATGGACTTCACGGCGTATTCGGCAGTTTCCACACCGAGGAATGGGTTGCCAAAAATCCACTTCCACAGGAGGCTGAAGACAACGGCTCCTGCACCCACGGCGATAATATTGCCGAATGCGGCGGCAAGCTGAGAACGCACAATGCGCTGCACATAGGAAACGAGTTCATCGCTCTTCGAACTATCGCGACAACGGTGAAGGATGCCGGCCAGTGCCGCACCGGTCATAGAGGGCTGCTTGGTGGCCAGTGCCAGATGAAAAACATGCATAAGCACAAAGCTGACCGCGTAGTCCAGCCCCGCCAAGAAACCTTCTCCAAAAGCAGGCAGCCCGCGGTGGGTAACCATCAGCTTGATCGCGGCAGTACCCACGGTGAGAAGGCCACCGCCGAGAGCGGCGTACCACATTTGGCGGTATTCCTCGCGATTGTTGGTGACGTAGTGCTCGCCGGTTTTTCCCGCCCACTCGACAATTTTCTTGGCCATCAAACGGAAACTGTTCTCCGCCAGGCCAAGCAAACTCCGGTCGTGCAAGCGCCCGCGAATTACTTCCCGCAGCAAGCGGGAAGAAGTAACCATCTTTGGCGGGCCGGGCTGCGCGACAAGGACTCCGGAGATCAGTTCCATGCGTTTCAGGCTCTGCTCGATCACATCCATGGCATACACAATGTCGAGATTCACACCCCGGGTATCGAGATGGGACACGATGGTCTTTAGTTCCGCGCGACAATTCCCTACAACGGATTTCCAGTCCTGCGCCGCTTCGGCAACGTCCTGTTTTAGACGGACCGCCTCCAGCAAGGAATCCGACCTGTGCGTCAAGCGATAGAAGGGCGATAGCTGCACGGGGCCGCCGTGACCCCGGATGCGCAGTTTTTCGGATAAGCCGAGGCCTTGGGCGCGCGCCGCCAAAAGGTAGAACGCATCCATGAGCGCGGCCAGGGGCGACTCCCAAGCCTCGGGAAGGTCGACGGGAGCGATACGAGAGGCGAGATGGTTCAGTTGTTCCTGGGGGAGACCGAAAAAGTGGTCCACCTCCCTCTGTGTGGGGAATAACCTCAGCAGGAGCTTCGCAAGGTCGGTTTCTTCCCGCGGAGCAGGGAGGACCATGCTAAACAACCGGTCGAAAGTCTCAGCCCAAAGGCCGCGGTCGGTGGGAAGACCCGCTTGAGAAAATAGAGAAACAGCGTTGGTCTCTTCCAAGATGGCAGCAATGCCCGCGTGGTAACGGTCACAGAGTTCAGGAGAGGAGTCGAGTAGGGCAAGCCAAACACGCTCTCGCCGCCGCTCCGCAGCGGTCCAGGGATCGGAGCCTGCTAGGGCTCGCGGCTCCGGCAAGCGGTCGTCTTTTCGGCGCAGCCAAGCATAGAGGTCGACCAGCGCGTCCAGCCTGGCGTGGAGTGTTCCGGCACGCGTGAAAACTTCAAGAAGATCGGCCAGCGTTTGAACGGACCGGTTGGCGTGCTCTTGCGGCGGGAAAAATGAAAGAACCAGATTGCGGGTTGAATCCACCCTCACGACCTCGTCCGGATAGTTGAAGCATGCGGGGAGCCCTGGGGGGTTCACCCGAAGCACGGTAATGGTAGCAGTTCAAGGGTGCTTGCGGCAGTCCCCCGGTCCGTCCCTCTGCAGGCGGCAAGGTCGCTGTGCTTTTTCGTACATTTCCATCCATTGGCCAAATTGGTGTACGATATTTTCCCATCCGAGGGAGGTAACCATGGCCGTCACTTTTACATTGAACGGAAAGTCCACCACCGTGGAAGTAGATCCGCAGATGCCCCTGTTGTGGGTGCTTCGTGACACCCTGAATATGACGGGAACAAAGTTCGGCTGCGGCATGGCGCTCTGCGGCGCCTGCACCGTGCACATCAACGGAGAAGCCTCAAGATCTTGCATCACGCCAATCTCAAGCGTGGCGGGAAAGAAAATCACCACCATTGAGGGGCTGTCGACAGACGCCTCGCACCCGGTCCAGAAAGCCTGGATCGAAGAAGACGTCCCGCAGTGCGGCTATTGTCAATCCGGCCAGATCATGTCCGCGGTGGCGCTGCTGGCGAAAAAGCCAGATCCTTCCGATGCGGATATTGACGACGCCATGAGCGGCAACATCTGCCGCTGCGGCACCTACCAACGCATACGCAAAGCGATTCATCGCGCGGCCACGCTGCAAGCCTCAAAGTAACTTTATTTCAAGTACGGCCTCCCAGGCCACCGGACAGCATTTAGTGAGGTTTTTCATGGCACAGACTTTTTCCTTCGATCGCCGTGAGTTCCTGAAAAATACCGCTGCAAGCGGGGTTGGCCTGCTCATTGGTTTTCGCCTGGATGCCCGCTCGGCGGACGATCCTGCCCAAGCCCAGGAAAAGCCCATTGTGAATCCGTTGAACGCGTGGGTGCGCATCACGCCGGACAACGGCATCACGCTGATCCTCGCAAAGTCGGAGATGGGCCAGGGAGTGAACACCTCGTTGCCGATGATTCTCGCTGAGGAGCTATGCGTGGATTGGAAACAGGTGGAGATCGAACAGGCGCCGACGAATCCCAAAATTTACCAGCTTGGGACAGGCGGCAGCGGGAGCGTTGCCAGTTCCTGGCTTCCCCTGAGGAGAGCGGGAGCGGCGGCAAGAGAGATGCTACTCACGGCAGCGGCAGAACATTGGAACGTAAATCGAGATACGTGTGTGGCGCAGGACGGCGGGGTCTTGCATGGGGCCCGAAAGAATTTTCTGACCTACGGCGAGCTCGTCGAGCAGGCTCGCAAACTGCCGGTGCCGGATCTGAATACCGTGCCGCTCAAAAATTCACGCGAGTTCACGATTGTCGGCCAGGAGCTCCCGAGGACGGATGCGAAGACCAAATCGAACGGAACTGCGAAATTCGGGATTGATTCTCGTGTGCCGGGGATGCGCTATGCGGTCATCGCCCGATGCCCCGTATTTGGCGGCAAGGTGAAGTCGTTCGACGCGAGGAAAGCCAAGAATATCCCCGGAGTTCAGGAGGTGCTGGCGATCGAGCCGGTTGCGAAAGGCGCGTTCTCCGCAGGAGGCGTGGTGGTGCTTGCGGATAATTCCTGGGCGGCCATGCAAGGTAGGAAGGCCCTGGACATCGTGTGGGACCAAGGGCCAAACGCCGGCGAATCGAGCGAAACGCTCCGCAGACAATTCCTAGAGAACGCGGCAAAACCGGCGAAGGCGCTGCGCGATGAGGGTGACGCAGAAACGATGCTGAGCAAGTCTGCAAAGAAGATCGAGGCCTCCTACGAGTTTCCCTTTGCGGCTCACGCCTCGATGGAGCCGATGAATTGCACCGTGTACATCCGGCCAGACGGAGCCGAGGCCTGGGTTCCTACACAGGCGCCGCAATGGGCCCAGGATGTGATCGCGGAGGTTTCCGGACTGCCCCACGAGTCCATCATCGTGCACACCACACTGATGGGAGGAGGTTTTGGCCGGCGCTACCAGGCGGATTTCGTCATGGAGGCGGCGCAAATAGCGAAGGCCACGGGCAAGCCGGTGATGGTGCTGTGGACCCGAGAAGACGATATGCAACACGATTTTTACCGCCCCGCTTCCTATCACAAATTTAGCGGCGCCGTGGACAGCGACGGCAAGATCGTGGCCTGGAAACACTTTCAAACTTCCACGTCGATTGCGGCCATGTGGGGGGAGAAGGGCGAGCAAGATTCCGGCGGGGGCGAGTTTGGGACCGCGGCTTTTATCCCTTATCAGGTGGAGAATTTCCGCGTGGCGTATGCGCTGGCCAAGTCCGGCGTGCCGCGAGCCTGGTGGAGGTCCGTGGAGCATTCGACAAGCGGATTTGTGGTCGAAAGCTTTGTCGATGAACTCGCTGCACTGGCAGGAACGGACCCGCTCGAATACCGGCTGCGTCGGATCGGAGACGATCGGGACATTCCCGACTTCACCGATCCGAAAGAGGGAAAGGCGCTGAATACAGCACGGCTGAAAGGTGTGCTGAAATTTGCGGCGGAGAAGGGCGGCTGGGGCACTGCGCTGCCCAAGGGAATTGGGAGAGGCATCGCGGGCTACTACTCTTTCGAAACGTACACGGCGTGTGTCGCGGAAGCCAGCGTCGTGGACAAAGCCGTAAAAGTGCACCGGCTAGTTTACGCCGTGGATTGTGGACGAGTGGTGAATCCGGACGGAGTTCGAGCGCAGGTGGAAAGCGCCGCCATTTATGGTCTCTCTGCGGCGCTGTATGACTCCATCACGATTCAGGGCGGCCGTGTGGAGCAATCGAATTTCAACGATTACGAAATGCCACGGATTGCGGATACTCCGAAGATCGAGGTCCACCTGGTGGCGAGTACCGAGGAGCCTACGGGGATCGGGGAGCCAGGCCTTCCGGTGGTCGCGCCGGCCGTGTGCAACGCCTTGTTTACCCTGACGGGTAAGCGGATTCGAAGGTTACCGATTCGCAGCGAGGATCTAGCCTGACAGGAGAGTACATGCCGACGATTGAGACCGTGAACCGCCGTGATTTTCTGAAGAAGAGCGCCGCCGGATCTGCAGGTTTGGTCATCGGGTTCTACCTGCCCGGTAAATATGAAGCGCTTGCGGGAGTTCCACCGAAGGAAGGGACGGCCATCAACGCGTGGGTGCGTATCGTGGCCGACGATTCCGTGACACTGCAGATCGACAAATCTGAAATGGGTCAGGGAATCTCCACGGCGCTGGTCATGATCCTCGCCGAAGAGCTGGACCTCGATTGGAAAAAGATCCAAACGGAATTTGCGCCCGCAGCGCCGCAGTATTTCAACCCGATTTTTGGGATGCAGGGTACCGGAGGAAGCAGCAGCATTCGCGGGTCTTGGGAGCCGCTGGCGAAAGCGGGCGCCGCAGCAAGGGAAATGCTGGTAGCGACAGCAGCGAAGCGCTGGGGTGTTCTGCCGGATGCCTGCCACACCGAGAAGAGCGCGGTCGTGAACACGGCCACAGGTAAGCGGCTGGGGTACGGCTCCCTCGTGGCGGAGGCCGCAGAACTACCCGTGCCGGCAACTCCGAAACGCAAAGAGGCAAAGGATTACCAGATCGTCGGGAAGCCCACGAAGCGGATCGATTCAGCAGTAAAGGTGAACGGCGTGGCTGCCTTTGGAATTGATGTGCGCCAGCCAAAGATGCTGCACGCGGTAGTGGCCCGTTGTCCCGTATTTGGCGGAAAGGTGAAGAGTTTCGATGGTAGCAAAGCAAAAGCAGTGAGGGGAGTAAAGAACGTTGTCGAGATCTCCACGGGCGTGGCGGTGTTGGCAGAGAACACCTGGTCAGCGATGGAAGGCCGGCGGGCGCTTTCGATCCTCTGGGATGAGGGTCCAAACGGGAAAAATTCGAGCGAAGTGATCCGTAAGCTCTATCAGGAACGGTTGGAGCAGGGCGGAGCAATTGCGCGCAAGGAAGGCGATGTCGACGCCGCGCTTAGAGGTGCCTCCAAAAAGATAGAGGCTGTTTACGAGGTACCGTTTCTGGCGCACGCCACGATGGAGCCGATGAATTGTACAGCGGATGTACGCGCCGACGGCTGCGATGTTTACGCCCCAACGCAATTTCAAACCGTCAACCAGCTCACCGCAGCGAAAGTGGCAGGATTGAAACCGGAGCAGGTGCGCATTCATACGACGTATCTCGGCGGCGGATTTGGCAGGCGGGCCGAGGAGGACTTCCTCATAGAAGCGGTGGAGCTTTCAAAGGCCATGAGCCTGCCGGTGCAAGTGACGTGGTCGCGCGAGGATGACATGCAGGCGGATTACTACCGCCCGGCAGTGATGGTCCGATTGACGGCAGGGCTGGATGGATCGGGAAAAGCAGTGGCATGGAAAAGCCGCATCGTCGCACCCTCGATTATGTCGCGATTTTTTCCCGGGTCGGTGAAGAATGGGATCGATGAAACCGCTGTCGAAGGGATTGCCACGCTCAAGTACGGGGTGCCGAATTTCCTGGTGGATTATGTGATGACCGATCCGGGAGTACCGGTGGGATTCTGGCGCTCCGTGGGCTGTTCGCACAATGGCTACTTTGCGGAGTGTTTTGTGGACGAAATGGCCAGAGCAGCGGGGAAAGACCCTTTGGAATTCCGGCGTGAGATGCTGGCCAAGGAGCCGCGGCCGCTGGGAGTGCTGAATCTCGCGGCGGAAAAAGCCGGCTGGGGGAAAGCACTCCCCGCAGGGCGTTATCGCGGAATCGCGATGGTGGAATCGTTTTCTAGTTTCGTGGCCCAAGTGGCCGAGATCAGCCTGGACCGCAAAGGCGGGACCGTGCAGGTACATAAGGTAGTGGCCGCCGTGGATTGCGGGCGGTATGTGAATCCGGAAACGATTCGCGCGCAGATCGAGGGCGCCATCCTCTATGGATTGACCGCGGCGCTGAAGGGCGAGATCACCATCGCGAACGGCCGGGTCGAACAATCCAATTTCAACGACTACGACATGGTGCGAATCAATGAAGCGCCCGTTGTGGAAGTGCATATCGTGGAAAGCAAGGATGGGCCGGGCGGGATCGGTGAGCCGGGAACGCCCCCGATTGCGCCGGCCGTGTGCAATGCCATTTTCTCCGCCACAGGCAAACCGGTGAGGCGGTTGCCGATCAAGGCGGAAGACCTGGCCTAGGCCGGTGCTTTGTTCTTGTTCTCCGGCTCGGGGAAGTCGTCTTCCGGCGGCACGCCGTCGACAGAGGTTGCCTCCTTGTCGATCCGTAATTTCCATTCGATCACCTAAGCAACCTCGCGGCGGCGCCGGGAGCGTTCCCTACCGATCACGACGGCGCCAAGAAACGAACCCTTCTTAGCATCCTTTTCGAATTCCTCGCCCGTCGTCTGAGCCTAACGGTTGGGGTCGCCGATCCTGTAGATGAGGGTTCCAAAAACACCGGTTGAGATCAGGAAGGGGACCAGCGTTTCCGCCCTTCAGAGCCTCGAAGCACTCGCTCGATGCACGGGAAGCGTAAACGCACGCGGAATTTGTCAGTTGCTGCCGCACCGCGTATGCTGTGGCCAGTTTCCTTTGACGTACCGCGATGCCGAACTCCTTTATCGTATTGGCCGGAATTGCCGGCATTTCGCTACTGCTGTGGATTGCTCTCACCTTTTTTCGCGGAGCTTTTTGGCAGATTGGACTGTTCGATGACGACCATGTTCGCAGCCAACCGCCGGAGAGATGGCCTAGAATTGTTGCGGTGGTGCCGGCGCGGAATGAAGCAGACACGATTGCACGCTGCCTAGAATCGCTGGTTGTCCAACAGTATTCAGGCGAGTTTCAAATCTTCCTTGTCGACGACCATAGCGAAGACCGGACCGCTGCGCTTGCGCAAGCTGCCGCACAGGCGCCGAGCGCCGCTGGTCGTGTGACCATCCTGCAAGCCGCACCGTTCGAACCAGGCTGGACGGGAAAACTCTGGGCCCTGCAACAAGGAATCGAGAAAGCGACACCCTCCGCGCCGGATTACTTTTGGTTCACGGATGCGGACATCGTTCACGCGCCGGACACATTGCAAAGATTGGTTGCCAGGGCGGAAGGACACAAACTCGATCTGACCTCACTGATGGTGCTCTTGCAGGCGAACTCACTTCCCGAGAAGCTGCTGATCCCGCCGTTCCTTTACTTTTTCCTGAAATTGTATCCGCCAAAATGGATTGCTGACCCGAACTCGCGCGTGGCCGGTGCCGCGGGCGGTTGCGTGCTGGTGCGAAAGGATGCGCTAGAACGCGTGGGGTGGATTTCGGCAATTCGCGAAGAGGTGATCGACGATTGCGCGTTGGCACGCGTGGTGAAGCGAAGCGGTGGAGCGATCTGGATGGGGCTGACACGGAAAAGCGTCAGTCTGCGCGCGTATGCAAGGTTTGCTGAGATTCGCGATTTGATTGCGCGAACCGCCTTCACTCAATTGGGCTACTCGGTGCTCCTGCTGCTCGTCACCGTCGTGGGAATGCTGCTGACCTATCTCGTTCCGGTAGCGCTGGCGTTCAGTGGGCAATCGCTCATCTGGCGGATGAGCCTGGCGGCGTGGGCCTTGATGACCGTGACGTACCTTCCTACCGTACGGTTTTACCGCCTTTCACCGCTGTGGGCGCCGCTCTTGCCTGTCGCCGCGCTTTTCTACTCCTATTCGACGGTGCTCTCTGCCGCGCGCTATGGGGCGGGACGCGGCGGCCAATGGAAGGGCCGTGCGCAGGCCCAAGCGAAAACAGGACCAAATCATGGATGAGTTTCGACGGCATCTCCGATGGCAGGGGGCCCGTTGCCGGAGAAAGTGGCAATGGCTGAACCAGCATCGAGTGCTGTGACGGTTGCGGTGCCTACAACCTCGGCGATGTCTCTTATTCCCGCACCAGGCAGAGGAATCACGATGACGCGAATTTGGTGACGGACCGTTAGCGTGTCCCCCATCTTCAGCCCGTCCCTGCTGCCCACATTGAGGGTAAGTTCGTTGCCAGAAACATCGGCGATACGTCCGCTGATCGCGCGCTTGGCGAAAGGGATCTTGTCTACCAAAGCAAGGAGTTGGGCCGCAGTTTGATCCACAGCGTTGCGAGTGGCCTGGCCAAGGACCGTGCCTGCAAATTGACTGCTGGAAAAGTTGAAATCACCCTGCTTGGTGCGGAGGTTGACGTAGTAGAAAGTGCCCGCTTCGGGGGAAATGCCCGTGCCAATGACGGAGGCCAACAGGTCACCGGTCATGGGGTCGACCACGCGAACGGTGAGATCGACCACAGCCTTGGATTTTTTGGTAGCCGCGCCTGAACTTCCGGACAAGGAGGCAAACCGGCCCGGCTTGCCGGAGCTGTTCTTAGGCTCCTGTTCGGGACCGAAGCGAGTGATGCTTCCCACCAGAATGGCGTCGACTCCGAGAATGCGGCCGGCCCGGGAAGCGATCCACGGATCGACTCGTTCTGCATTGGAAAGGTCTTGTTCGGCGAGGACTTTGTCGAGGGCCGCATACTCGATGACCGTGTATCCTCCCTCACGAACCAGTTCCGCGATCAGCAACGCGGCAATACCCTTGCCGATGTCCTGCTCCCCGCCAAATAGGGCAGCCAGCGTGTCGGGGTTGGCGGCGCGGTAGTCGAAATTCATGACCGCGATGCGGCGCTTGGGAGCGGTGTTCTGTGCCAGAGCCGTAGAGCACAGCGGAATCATGGCAATCGGTAGGGTGGCAATGCGTAGGAGGCGCGAACGCAGCATCGTCAATCCTCGAAGCGTGAAGGAAAACGCAGGGCCCTTCGGGAACGGCGGGAAAATTGGCCTGCTTCGCGTATCTTAGGCAACGAGGGAAGGTGTGGCAACGAAGAAGATCGGGGGAGGGGGAAGCTCGAAGGCAACGGGGATGTGGTAGCAGAGTGACGGTGCGCACTGAGCATCACAAATATTGGTGACCCGCATCACTTTTTGCTATAGTAGGCTGGTCTGGAAGAGGGCTGTATCCCGAAGTTAGGGAACGGCACCGGAGGCCGACATGAGTATCCTGCCGAACCAGGGCAACGGGAAAATCACCGTGCCCGATCTGATGCAGCGAAAGACCTTAGCTGCAAATTCTCCCAACAAGAAAATCACCTGCCTGACGGCTTACGACTACCCCACGGCACGGTTGCTGGATGAAGCGGGGGTAGACGTGGTTCTGGTAGGCGACTCCGTAGCGATGGTGGAGCTCGGGTATGAAAGTACGCTGCCGCTGACGCTCGAGGAAGCGCTTCACCACACGAAGGCCGTGCGACGCGGGGTGCAGCAAGCGCTGGTGGTTGCCGATATGCCCTATGGTTCCTACCACGGAGAACTAAGCGAGTCGCTGCGTAACGCCATACGCTTTGTGAAGGAAGCGGGCGCGGAGGCCGTGAAGGTGGAAGGCGGCGAGCGGCGCCTGGAATTGATTGCGCGGCTTACGGAAGCGGAAATTCCTGTCATGGGGCATGTGGGACTGACACCGCAATCGGTGCACGCCATGGGTGGCTATCGCGTACAGGGCAAAACGCCGGGAGCCGCGGAGCAACTCTTACGCGATGCGCGGTCGGTCGAAGCGGCCGGAGCTTTTGCGATCGTGCTCGAAGGCATCCCTCGGGAATTGGCTGCAGAAATCACGCGCACCGTACGCATCCCAACCATCGGGATCGGAGCTGGACCGGATTGCGATGGCCAGATCCTGGTGCTGCACGACATGTTGGGATTGACATTTCAGGAACCACCAAAATTCGTCAGGCGTTACGCCAACGTGGGCGAGGTGATTTCAAACGCGGTGCGGGAATATTGCGCGGACGTACGGAGCGGAAGCTTTCCTTCCGATGCAGAGTCCTATCATGCCACCGCCAATGGGAAGGGCCGTAAAACCATACCGATTGCACGTTGAGCGAGTGGAAAGTGAGAAAGTGCACGCAGGGGCGCCTTGCGCAGGACGGGGCGCCCCTGCAATTTTCTGCAGCGAGGGGAAGGCCATGAAACCCGCGGAAATGCGCGAACTGCTTGCATTTAATGCCTGGGCGAATCAGAAAACGCTGGGTGCCGCTGAAGCGTTGACGGCCGAACAGTTCACAAAACCGATGGGATCGAGTTTCAGTTCGGTGCGCGACACGCTGGTGCACATTTGGGCGGTGGAGTGGGTGTGGCTGGAGAGGCTACAGGGGCGTTCGCCTACTTCGTTTCCGGATGCGAAGGAATATGCCGACTTGGCGAGCATTCGGCGGCGGTGGACGGAGATAGAAGAGAATTGCTTGGAATATGTGAGCCGGCTGGACGAAACGGAATGGGTGGAAGAGGTGGATTACCAAACGCTGAGCTTTGGACCGTCAAAAAATCCTCGCTGGCAGATCATACAGCACGTGGTGAACCACGGAAGCTATCATCGCGGACAGGTGACCACCATCCTGCGGCAGTTGGGAGCGAAGGGCGTGGGAACCGATCTGATCTCGTTCTACCGGGAAAGAAAGGCAGCGGCGAAGGGCTAGACCGCAGCGAAATGGAGACCATACGAACGACTTCCTGGATGAAGGAAAAGGCGCGGGAAGCGCGGCAAGAGCAAAGGGTGATTGGTTTGGTGCCCACGATGGGTGCGCTTCATGCGGGCCATCTCGCGCTGGTCGAACGCGCTAGAAAAGAGTGCTCGCCGGTGTACGCTTCGATATTTCTGAATCCCACGCAGTTTGGACCGAATGAGGATCTGTCCCAATACCCGCGGCCGCTAGAAGTGGATCGGGCGAAACTGACGGACGCGAAAGTGGATGGGTTGTTCCTGCCCGATGCCGCAGAGATCTATCCACCGGGATTTTCGACTTACGTGCACGTGGAGGGCATCAGCGAGCGGCTCGAAGGTCGATCGCGTCCGGGACATTTTCGCGGAGTGGCCACTGTGGTGCTGAAGTTATTTGAGATTGTGCAGCCGCACTACGCCTATTTCGGGAGAAAGGACGCGCAGCAAGTGCGCATCATCCAGAAAATGGTGCGCGATTTGAACCTGGATGTGGAACTGGCGGTTTGTCCGACCGTGCGGGAAGCGGATGGGCTGGCAATGAGCTCTCGGAATGCGTACCTTGGAGCCGAGGAACGCAAGGCAGCCACGGTGTTGTATCGCGCCTTGCAGGCCACAAAGAAAGAAGTGGCCGGCGGGGTAAGAGACACGCTGGAATTGCAGCGGGTATTAGGCAAAGTGCTCGTGAGCGAGCCACGGGCGCGTGTGGATTACGCGGAGATTGTGGATGCGGAAAGGTTCGAGTCGGTAGCATGGGTGGGACGGGACTGCTATGTGCTACTGGCAGTACGCATTGGCAAAACGCGCTTGATTGACAATATGCTGATCCGCCCGGCTGGGGATGAGATGATGGTTGAGCTTTGACCGATTGCCGCGCTTATGCAGATAGCTTGGACAACACTTCCGCAGCGTGGCCTTTGGCTTTCACTTCATCCCAGATTTCTTCGATCTTGCCGTCCGCACCGATAAGAAACGTACTGCGAACAATTCCCTTGAACGAGCGGCCCATGAATTTTTTCATGCGCCATACACCGTAAGATTCAATCATTTTGTGCGTGGGATCGCCAAGCAAGGAGAAATTTAGTTTCTGCTTGGTCCTGAAATTCTTGAGCGATTTTTCCGGATCGGCGCTGACACCCAGGACGATGGTATCTTCCTTGTCGAACTTCGGTTTCAGATCCCGGAACTCGCAAGCCTCAATGGTGCACCCCGGCGTACTGGCTTTTGGATAGAAATAGAGAAGAACGCGCTTTCCCTTGAAGTCCTTCAGCGAGACTTCCTTGCCATCGTCGGATTTCAAAGTGAAGTCAGGGGCCTTGTCGCCGATTTTGAGCATGGGGTCCTCGTCCGAATCAGGATAGAAGCTTGCGAAGCGTGTCGTTGATGACCTGGGGATTGGCTTGGCCTTTCGTGGCCTTCATCACCTGGCCCACAAAGAATTTGAACACCCCTTCGTTGCCGGCCTTGAATTTGGCGACATTGTCAGGATTTTTTGCAATGATTTCGCGAGCGGCCTGCTCGATCACGGATTCGCTAACTTGTGCGCCCAAACCCTCCGCGGCAACGATGTCCGCAGCGGTACGGCCAGTTTCAAACATGATGGCGAAGACCTTCTTGCCAACCGCACCGGTGATCTTGGCGGACTCGATCAGCGTGACCAGCTCGGCGAGCGCCGCAGGCGCAACGGGGCTGGCCGTGATTTCCTTGCCGGAATCGTTCAGCCGGCGGAGAAGTTCGGTCTGCATCCAGTTGGCGGCGGCCTTTCCGGGCGCACCGGCCTTCACGACGGATTCAAAGTAATTCGCTAAGGACTGCGTGTCCGTCAGAACCTCCGCGTCATACCGGGTAATACCGAAGGCGGTAACGAAGCGAGCGCGTTTGGCGGCGGGTAGCTCGGGCAAGGAAGAACGGACCTCTTCGCGCCAAGCGTCGTTCACCTGCACGGGAAGAAGGTCCGGCTCGGGGAAATAGCGATAGTCGTGGGCCTTTTCTTTCGAGCGCATCGGCTCGGTCTTGCCCGATGGTTGATTCCACAGTCGCGTTTCCTGGCTGATGCGCCCACCCGACTCAATCACGCCGATGTGACGCTCAATCTCAAATTCAAGGGCCTTGGCGAGGTACCGAAAGGAATTGAGATTCTTGACTTCCACTTTGGTGCCAAATTCTTTTGAGCCGCGAAGGCGAACGCTGACATTGGCATCGCACCGCAGAGAGCCTTCTTCCATGTTGCAGTCGCTCACACCGGTATAGAGGAGAATCTGGCGGAGGGTGGTGAGATAGGCGTATGCCTCATCGGGGGAGCGCATGTCCGGTTCGGACACAATCTCGCTGAGCGGCGTACCGCAACGGTTGAAGTCGACATAGGTTTTCTCGTCGGAGTGGGTGAAACCGTCGTGCAGCGACTTTCCCGCGTCCTCTTCGAGATGCAGCCGCGTAATGCCGATGCGCTTGGTCTTGCCGTCATGCTCGATTTCCACCCAACCACCCGTTGCTAGGGGAAGTTCGTATTGAGAGATTTGGTAGCCCTTTGGCAGGTCGGGATAGAAATAATTCTTGCGCGCAAAGCGCGAGTGCTCATGCACGGTGCAGTTTAGGGCAAGAGACGCCCGGATTCCCATTTCCACGGCGCGCTTGTTGAGAACCGGGAGGGTCCCGGGAAGACCAAGGCATACCGGACAGACGTTCGAGTTGGGGGCATCGCCGAAACGTGTGGAGCAGCCACAGAAAATCTTGGTCCTGGTCAGCAACTGGGCATGGACTTCCAGCCCAATCACCGGCTCATATTTGGCGAGGAGTTCCGGCGTAATGGCGGATTCAGTGGCGAACTTGGTCATGGCGCAAGAAAAAGTATAGCAGAGACAGTACGCGAAACAGCCGAAGCGGGCTTGCGTCGGCTGTGCCGGCTAGAAGGCGGCGCGGGTGGACGCTGGCAACAAGTCACAGAAGACAAAAGAGTCCCGCTCGAGGACTTCGCCGACGCGTACGGAGATCGGGGAGCGGAAAATGGGCCCGTCAAAAACAAACGTGTGGTACTCCCCGTTTTCGCCGCAGGGATCCACCCCCACGGGCAACTCACGGAAGAAGGCAGCATCCAATTCCCTGCCGGCAAACGACTTATTAAGTTTTCTTGGATCAAGGCAAGCCACGAAAGCGCGGAATCCGGCGGTAAGAAATCGGGCCGCCAATTCGCGGGTGTCCACTTTCCAGAGAGGAAAGAGCGCGGTCATGTCGGCGCGTAAAAGTTTTTCCTCGCGGTAGGTGCGCAAGTCCTCCAAGAAAATGTCGCCGAAGGCGACGTGAAGAACTCCTCGTTCTCGAAAACGAAAAACCGTCTCAGCCATACGAGTCTCATAGACGGAATTAGGACACTGGGGCGGAATGCGCACCTCTTCCAGCGGCAAACCGATAGACTCGGCCTGCTGGCGAAGAAGCACATTGCGCACGCCGTGCATGCTGATGCGCTCGTAACCCTCTGTGACGGTCGTCAAGAGCGCGACAACCTTGAACGCCGGGTCACGTCGAAGGGCGTGCAAAGCCATGGCACTGTCCTTTCCGCCACTCCAGGAGAACACCAGGGGAACAGGCATGGCTTAGTTGCGGCCAGCGAAACTGTAGCGCAGACCGAAGGTGTAGGTTTGCCCGAGGGCTGGATAGCCGAGAGCGTCCTGATACTGCTTGTTGAAAAGATTCCAGACACGCGCGGTGAGGGCCAAGCCGCGGGTCACCTTGTAGCTGGCGGCCATGTCAAACCGGGCATAGCCGGGATTGTTGGCGGGAGCCAGAGTGAAGAAGTTGATGTCCGTGCGCACACCGCTGAAGTAGCCGATAAAATTCCAATTCACGCGGGCCCAGAAAACATTGAAGATGACGGAACCTGAGTTTTCGGGGCGGCGCAGGAGCGGTTCGCCGGGACTGTAGGCCGGGTCCGACGGAGGAGTGTCCGTAGCCAGAACGCGCGTGGCATCGTAGGTGTAATACCCATCGATCGTGAGCCACTTTTTGAGGCGAAGCTCGGTGGATAGATTCAGGCCCCGGGCGCGCGCCAGATCGGTATTGAAGTAAGTGCCGCAGTAGTTCGGATTGGGTTGTGCATCGGGAGCAAAGCTGATGATGTCCGTGAAGCGGCTGGCGAAGAAGGTAAGGGAAACACGAGCACGGTCGGACAAAAAGTATTGGTCCAAGGTGGCATTGAAGGTCTGGCTCTGTTCCGGCTTGAGATTCGGATTGCCGGGATAGCAAGGATCGGAACCGAAAGATTGTTCCAGGGCTGGTTCCTTGATGCCTTCGCCGTAAGAGAACCGCAAGCGCGTGTCTCCCCAAAAGCCCTTGGCGTACCGCGCAGCGTAGACAATGCCAGCGCGGGGAACGGTGCGGATGCCGAAGGTGGTGTTCGACTCGACGCGGAAACCAGTATTCAGAGTGACGCGCGGTAGGGGGAACCACCGGCCATCGACGAATCCCGCTTGGTTGTTGCGCCGGGCATGCGTGCCCCCCACGATTCCACTGGGGTAGGCATTCTCCACTTCGTATTCATAGCCGAGCGCCAGAATTCCCTTGACGAACGAATAGTTGGTTTGTGCGTTGAATCCGGCCACGTTGTACTGATCGATATACGGCGGCCCATAACCCGGGATGAAATTGGTATCGACGATGCGCGAATCCCAGCCCGAGAGGCGGTGCTGCCAATGTTCGCCGGTGTTGAAAATCCAAGAGAGGTTTGCGGTGAGATCCTGAAGGGCGTCGTACTGCCCGACAGTCGGAGGCTCCAGAAGCGTCGGTCCCGGCAACTGTGCCCAGCTCGAATTGCTGCGAACGGTAAAGCGAAGCTGGTCGGTGTCCGAGAAGCTGTAACCGAAATTACCGGCCATCGTACGGTTGAGGAAGCTATTGTCGGGTCCCTGCCCTGCCGTAGTGAGATAGGAACCTGCGCCGGAATAGTCGAAGTGGCCGAGGAGGCCACTGATCTGTGCGCCGCCGCGTGCGGAGGAGAGGTTGCCTCCGTCAGAGTAAAGCTCGAACGCTGGAATGCGCGTTGAGCCTTGGTGAGAGAAAAGCTGGATGACGCCGGACATGGCGTCTGAGCCATAGAGCGCGCTCTCCGCCCCGTGGACGACTTCCACTTTATCGACATTGTCTAGCGACAGGTTAGCGAAATTAAAATTGCCGCCGGGTTCGTTGGCGGGCGTACCGTCAATGAAAATCTTTGTATAGTTGGAGTTTCCGCCGTCAAGGAACAGAGTGGTCAAACCGCCAATCGGGCCCGTGCGGGCAATGCTGACGCCGGGTTGCGTATTGAGAAGATCAGGCAGGGAGATCGCCTGCCTTTGCGCAATCTGCTCGCTTGTAAGAATGGAACTGGGCGCAGGCGATTGTTCCTCGATGGAGGGCGCGGACTGACCAGTGACCAGCACGGTTGCGGACAAAGGGGCCAGTTCCATGCGGGCGTTGAGCGTGCGCGTTTCCCCGGATTGCAAGGTCACTTCGGTTTCGCGTGTGACAAACGAATCTTTGGTGATGACGACGTGGTAGCGGCCGGAGGGCAGAACGAGTGCGTAGCTTCCATCGGGACCGGATTCTGTGCTGAGGGGAGCGGCGGAGGCTCCTTCTGGCTGCGCCGTGATTTTGGCCGCAGAAACGCTTGCTCCCGAGGGATCCGTCAAAGTCCCGGTCAGGTGAGTATCCGACTGTTGTGATTGGGAAAATGCGGGAATGACAAATACAAAAGCGAGCAAAACAAAGAAAGAAAGGAACAGCTTCGAATTTTTCATGGTTCCTCCGCTCCCTCACGCGCGGGAGAGTAAAGGTTGGCCAGTGCAAAAGAGCGTTACACGGGCTGCAGACTTCGCCGGTCTCCTGGCTTGGCGACGATTCGCTGCCGACGGGATGGATTCAAGGGCAGCAAGCTTGCGGCCTTCCCGCAGCGAAGAAAGCTGCAGTGGCGCGCAAGCGAAAAGTTCGCCTTACAGTCGCGCGGCGGCGACGGTTTTGCACCGTCTTCCCGAGCACGAGGTCTGCGGTTGAGGTGAAGGGGCGGGGCCCACTGTGGGTTGCAGATGCCGGTGGAACGAGTCCACCGTGAAGGGGTTAACGAGCCAGACTTCTACTTATTCGAAAAGAGCGTGACGCGCGGCCGACCGGAAGAGGTCATCTCCACATTCAGCGGTGCTTGAAAAACCTGTTCGAGCAAATCCCGCTGGAAGACACTGGCAGGCGCCCCCACCCGCAGACATTTCCCTTTCTGCAGCAGGACCACCTGGTTCGCGTATTCGCCGGTGAGATTCAACTCGTGCGTGACCACGACAACGGTATAGCGATTCTCTGCCGCAAGCCGCCGCAGCGAATCCAGAAGATCGACTTGCGCCCCAATATCCAGATGTAGAGTTGGCTCGTCCAAAAGAAGGAGAAGCGGCTGCTGCGCCAACGCGCGCGCCAGGATCACACGCTGTTTTTCACCGCCGGAAATCTTGTCCATCCAACGATCAGTAAGATGCAATGCGCCCACTTGGGCGAGTGCATTCTTGGCAACGGTGACGTCCTCCTCGGACTCGAAGCGAAGGCCATGGCCGTGAGCATGTCGGCCTTGCAAAACAAATTCCCAGACACGCGAGGGGAAGAGCAGGCGACTCTCCTGCTGCACCAAGGCGATCCGCTGCGCACGTAGTTTGGGAGTCAGAGAGTGGGTTGCAAATCCATTCAGGAAAACACGACCAGAGAGTGGTGCGAGCGCGCCGGATATGAGTTTTAGAAGAGTAGATTTGCCGCTGGCGTTCGGACCAAGGATGGCCACGATTTCACCGGGCTTTGCTTGAAAGCTGAGAGCTTCCAGCGTGAAGAGGGGCGCCTGGGATGGATTCGGGGCGTACACATAGCTGGCTTGCTCAACGCTGAGACGCACATCAGGATTTCCGCGCAGCGGCTGATCGGCGGAGGAATTTGCCGCGGAAGGCATGGGCGTCCGAAGGGGCGTGCTCATGAGAGCCTCCTACGAAGCAGATAAATGAAGAATGGCGCGCCGACCATGGCGGTGACTGCGCCAACAGGAAGATCCGAGGGCGCGGCTACGGTGCGCGCAATGGTGTCTGCAATGACAAGTGCGATGGCTCCGCCAAGGGCCGAAGAAGGGATCAGCATGCGGTGGTCCGAGCCGAAGATCATGCGCATGGCGTGCGGAACCAACAAGCCAACATAACCGATGGCCCCGCTCACGGAAACTGCCAGGCCCGTCAGAATGGAGGCTGCAAGATAGACGACGATCTGTACGCGCCGCACATCAACACCCAGATGCATGGCTTCTTTTTCGCCAGCAAGGAGAAGATTCAGATCAGACGCGGTGGTATAAATCGCCCCCGTAGCGACAAAGAATCCGATACCCAAAAGAAAGAGAAGGCTTTCCGGCGGCAGCGTCGACAGACTGCCCATCATCCAGTAGGAAGCTCCCCGGAGATTGCCTCCTGCCAACGTAGACATGAGAAACATGATGATGGCAGAAAGGAAAGAGGCGGTGATGATGCCCCCGAGAAGCAAGGTGGTGCTGTCGATCTGACCATCCCGGCGGCCGAGATAGTAAACAGCTGCAATGGTGACGGCAGCGCCCAGGAAAGCTCCAAACGGCGTAATCAGGCCGGCGAATTCCGGCGACAAAGCAAGTTGATTTTCCACCATGAGGGCCACAATAGAGCCGACGGCCGCACCACTTGAAATGCCAAGAACGTAAGGATCTGCCAGAGGATTCCGCAACAAGGCCTGAAAGCTGGCGCCGGCAACGGAAAGTGACGCACCGACGACGATGGCAAGGAGGATGCGCGGAAGGCGAATGTTCAAGACGATCAGACCATAGTCCGAGGATATGGAACTGCTCTGCCTGAGGAGCACGCGAATCAAGTCGCGGCCAAGCCCGTAGAGAGAAACCTGTACGGCGCCCAGCTTGAGAGCGATCACGACGACGACAAAGAGAATAACGGCGAGAATGCTGCAGCGCAAAAACAACCGTCCGAGTGTCAGAGGACGCATGGAGACTCCAAAGAGCAAGTCCAAGTGGCTGTTCCCAAGGCCATAGGCTTCGGCTGAAATGGATTAGGGGAGGGATTGTTCGCGGGAGCAGTCTCTTTCTCTGTTCCGGGCGTTTCAGGAAAGAGGTCGGGGTGCAACTTGTGGGCAAGTTCTTCGATGACAGAGATCATGCGCGGCGCAGGACGAATAATGGCATCGCTGACGACCGTGAAACGTCGATTGCGCACGGCGTCGAGAATTTGCCAGCCGGGGCGATTCGCCAGCGCCTCAAAGTCATTGTCCGCCGAACCAGTGTGAGAAGCGGCCAGCACAAGATAATCGGGCTGCAGATGAGCCACCTCCTCGAGACTGACCTGGGGCCAATCCTGAGTGGAATCGACGATGGATGCCGCCCCGGCCCTGCGGAGGGCGTCGGCGATGAAAGTGTCTTTCCCGATGGAAATGAGAGGCTCGGGCCAAACGATAAAAAGCACTCGCCGGGGCGGCGCTCCGCCGAGCCTTTCCTGCAAAGCAGCCAAACGCCGCTGTAGATCGTCCCCGAGCACCTTGCCTGCCGAGGAAACGTTCAGGACATCGGCGAGCTTCTGTGTAGAAGAAATAATTTGATTGATGGTGCGAGCATCCGTGGCATACGTGGGAATGCCAAGAGTATCCAGGGCGCGCACCGTATCGAGCAGGTTGCCCTCTTTGGTCACCAGAACGAGATCCGGATGCAAGACGGCAATCTGCTCGAGATTGGGATTAATGACGCCCCCGACTTTCGGTTTCTTCTGGGCCTCGGGCGGATAATCGCAATAATCCGTGTCCCCCACGAGGCGATCTTCCACACCAAGAGCGTAAAGAGTCTCGGTCAGGCTGGGAGCCAGAGAAACAATTCGGGAAGGATTGAGCGGTATGCGCACGGTACGCCCGTAGCCATCGGTGACTTCGTGCATGAGGGGAGACACGGTGGCAGCGGGTGAGCTGGCTTGCGCCGCCGTCTCCGTTGCGCACAGCAACAGGAGGCTGGCACAGATCACCAGGACGCGTGCGACGGGTCTGCCTGTGAAGATGGGCACGAATCTCCCCTGACGAGAGTCCGCAAGAACCAACCAATAAAAAAGCCCCGCACGAGGCTGGGGCGTTTTGGGACCGTGTTCTCTCTCGCGAAGGACACGCGGCCACTGCAGCTTGGGAGGGTAGCCTGGCTTACGGCAATTTTGCCGATCACAGTGGCGGGACCGCGGCCGGTTTGCACGGCACTTCCCCACTTCCCGAGCTTGCAAATTGTAGGTTCAGTGTACGGTGGTCGGTGCAGACGTGTCAATGAATCGGACATGAATCGGGACAAGCTTGTGGCAAAAAGCTAGCGATTCTTCCAATTCGGCTTGCGTTTTTCGACGAGCGCTCGCAGGCCCTCCTGGGAATCTTCCAGGCGATAGAGCTCGTTGAGGAAAATACCCATTGAATTTTTCAGGCCTTCGCGGAGGGAGAGTCCCATGCCGCCCAGAATGGCTTTCTTGGCCATGGTCAGAACCGGGCCGGAATGACCAGTGATCCGGGAAATGAGGTCATTCACGGTGGATTCCAATTTAGATTCGGGCACCAAGCGATTGATGAGGCCAAGTTCCAGCGCGTGCTCCGCCGTGACAGGTTCTCCCAAGAGCACCAATTCCAGGGCGACTTTGGGACCCACGAGAAACGGCAGGATGGTGGAGGCCAGCGGGGGGAAAACGCCAATGGTGATTTCCGGTTGGGCGAATCGTGCCTTTGGCGTGGCCACCACGAGGTCGCCGAATGCCGCCAGTTCCGCACCGCCCCCAATGGCGGGGCCATTTACAACGGTCAGAACAGGCTTTGAAGTTTCCAGAATGCCGGCGAACACGGAATGGAACGCGTCCAGCATCTGGAAAACGCGCTCGGAAGTGTACTCGCCGACATCGATGCCCCCACAAAACACTTTGCAGGCGGAATCGAGAACAATGAGTTTGACGTCGTCGCGTTCGGCGACGAAGGTGATGCCGTCGGCGAGCTCCCGGAGTATCGCTTCATTCAAAAGATTGTGTTCCGGGCGATTCAAGGTCATGCGCGCGACGCCGGATTCAATACGATGTTGGACGAACTGGAATTCCTCGGGATGGCGGCGCTTGGGTTCGGTCCTAACCTCAACGGAGTGACGGCCTGGCACGGTGAACTCTCCTTCCAGTACATGCAATTCGGGCTTCGCAATCGATGCTAGCACGCAGAAGGCGCCCGTCTGGGCTTGCTTCACGGGGTGGTGCGCAATGAGTCTGCTGGCCTTGTGGTCGGGGAAAGCGAGCGAATCGTGGGCTTTTGCCGGGCAGAAGGGATGGCGACTTTATGTCTCGCCGGTAAAAAGACGTTTTTGAAGCGTGTAGTCTACTGCTCTTGACTCCCAGGGGCTTACGGTTGGATTTTCTTACCTTTCGCAGCTCAGTTCTGCGAACATTCGCTCGCGGTTTGAGGTCTCGAGTTCGGCGTATGACCAGGAATAGGTGCGCTACCCTGATTCTGTTTATTCTGCTTTGTTCCCTCATTGCGTTCGTCGCCGGAATCCTTACTCGGCCTCAAATCACGACGTGGTAGGCCACATTGGCAAAGCCGGCGTGGCCCCCTCCGAACTGGCTTTTCGGCCCGGTGTGGACAATACTTTACGGGATGATGGCGGTGGGGGGATGGCGGATTTGACGGGCCCCGTCGGCCAGATGGAGAATCTTGGCACTGAGTTTTGTTGCGATCCAGTTATTCCTCGACTTTCTGCGGTCTCCCACGTTTTTTGACTTGCACCTTATCGGGGCGGCGTTTGCCATTATTTCCCTGCCGCTGTTGACTTTGCGCTTCTTCCCGGCAAATGCTCGAAAGGGTGACCGTGCTGCCGCTGCTCTTTTCCTACCGTGTGCTTTGTGGGTGAGCTTCGCAGCGGTACTGAACTACACTATCTGGACTATGAATCCAGTTCATGCTGCAGAACGACCCGCACTGCCTACCGCCTACGCCTTACAGCTCAACGAACAGCTCGGACCGGCGGCGCTCCCAACGGCGACCGCCTGGGAGAAAGCACCGGCGTTTCGTTTTGATCAGGACTGGAAGGGAGAAAACGCAGATCCGCAGCGAGCCACGGAGGTTCGTTTGCTCTGGACGCCAGACACGCTCTTCCTGCGCTTCCACTGCGACTTCAGGAATATTTTTGTTTTCCCCGATGCTCGCGCGGATGGCTGGCGATATGAACTTTGGGACCGCGATGTCGCCGAAACTTTTCTTCAGCCGGATTCCAGCGATCCGATGGTTTATCGCGAGTTCGAAGTGAGCCCGAATGGCTATTGGATTGACCTGGCCGTCGCTCATGGGAAGATCGAGGAATTACACAGCGGATTGCGCCGTCGCGTAGTGCTCGATGAAAAGAACAAAACGTGGACGGCAGAACTGGCCATTCCTATGAAATTCCTGACCACGCAATTCGATCCAAAACACCCCTGGAGGGTGAATTTCTACCGGATCGAAGGAGAGACGGAACCGAGATTCTATTCGGCATGGAGCCCGACCTATTCGCCGAAACCAAGTTTCCACGTGCCCTCTGCCTTTGGGACGCTGGTGTTTCGCGAGCAAGAGTAAAAAGTCTCCCCTGCCGCGCGCCGCCCGGTTCTGCTAAGCTCGCGAATTGATTGCCATGTATCCAAGCTCGCGTCGCCAAGGAAATCAAGTTCATGGCTCTTTGCGGGCATTCCTGCTCGTCCTTTCTCTTATTTTCTGCTGCGAACGCCATGGCTCGGCACAACAACCAGCGATCCCCAATGCGCCTGTGGTAAAGAAAGTGGAACCACCCAATTGGTGGGTGGGATTGACGCCGGAGGTGGTGGTCTTGCTGTCCGGAAGAAATCTGCAGGCAACTCACGCACAGTGCAACCTTCCGGAGGTGGTGGTAAGCCGGACGCAATCGTCGATCAACGGTGATTATCTTTTTGTGTGGCTGAAGTTTTTGCCCCAACTCAAAAGTGGGACAGCCATCTGCCGCATTCTGACCGCGAACGGAGAGGCCTCCTTCGAGTTCCCCGTGGCCGCACGCAAACAGATCCTGGGCAGAAACCAGGGGCTTGCGCCCGACGACGTGATTTACCTGATCATGCCGGACCGCTTTGCCGACGGCGATCCCACGAATGATGAGCCCGCGGAATTCCCCGGCTCGCACGACCGAGAAAAACCACGCGCGTATCACGGGGGAGATTTGCGCGGGATCAAGGCACATCTTCCCTACCTAAAGGACTTGGGAGTCACAACATTGTGGCTGACGCCCATCGTGAAGAATGGCGCGCCGGCGGACTATCACGGCTATGGCGCCGTGGATCTGTATGCCGTCGATCCCCATTTCGGAACGCTTCGGGAGTACCAGGAGCTGATCGAAGCAGCCCACCAGGCACGCATGAAAGTGTTTTTTGACGTAGTGCCCAACCACGTCGGCCCGCTGCATCCCTGGGTGAAGGATCCGCCGATGGCGGATTGGTTTCACGGAACAGCCGAAAGCCATCTGACCTCGTTTTCGCCGTTAAAAGAGGACTTTTATGGGCAGGCAGCGGGAAAGAGAAAGACGAACGACTTGTTCGAAGCGCTGGTCGATCCGCACACTCCGCCGCAGATGAGGCAGAACCTTACGGACGGCTGGTTTTTCGGGATTCTTCCGGACATGAACACGGAGAATCCTCTTACCGCCGAGTACTTGATCCAGAACAGTATCTGGTGGGCGGAGGCTTCCGGCCTGGATGGATACCGGATCGACACGTTTCCGTACGTGTCGCGGGCTTTCTGGGCGCAATGGCACCAGGAGTTGCGGCAGATTTACCCGCGGCTCTCCACCGTTGGAGAGGTGTTTCATCCGGATCCAACGGTCACCTCATTCTTCGCTGGCGGCCGCAAAGGATGGGATGGAATCGACACACAACTCACTACCCTTTTTGACTTTCCGCTGTACTTCGCGATGCGCGATGTTCTCCTGAATGGTGCTCCAGCCGGTCGCATTGCCAACGTGCTCCGACAGGATTCGCTCTATCCGCATCCGGAATTTCTTGTGCCTTTTTTCGGAAACCACGATACAACACGCTTTGCGGGCGCCACCGGCGCGACTGCCGAAAAATTGAAATCGGCGATTGGACTTACACTGACCGTTCGCGGGATTCCTGAACTCTACTATGGTGACGAGCTGGGGATGGCCGGCGGAGGTGATCCGGACAATCGACGCGATTTTCCAGGGGGCTGGCCGGAGGATGCACACAACGCGTTCGTGCGGGAAGGAAGAACCCGCGAGCAGCAAGAAATCTTTTCATATGTGCAATCGTTGCTGCACCTCAGGCGCGAACATGAAGCGCTGCGGGAAGGAAAACTGTGGGACTTGGCCTCGGACGATACCAGTTACATCTTTCTTCGAGGTACCGACGAAGAGAAACTGGTGATGGCGTTGAACGTTGGCTCAGGTGCAAAGACGGTGAGCCTCTCCTTAAAAGACACACCGGCCGCGGAAGCGGCCGGCATTTCCCCGCTCCTCGGCGAGGCGCAGGCCGATCTCGCCGGGCAACAATTGAGGTTGGTGTTGCCGCCGCAAAGCTTTTCCATTTTTTCATTGCAGTGAAAACACGATAGAAGAGCACTCTACCATGTGAGGCAACGAGCCGGCGGTCGAAAGGGGCCAAGAGGGATTACGAAGAAAAGACAGGTTCGCGACAAACCAGGGTATCACTTGTAGTAACATGCGCCCGGAATACGAATTTCAGGTTAATGAGGACATGAGAATGAGAAAACTATTTGTATTGATAGCACTTCTGGGGATGAGCGCGATGGCCGCTGAGAAAACAGTATACGACTTCACATTGAATTCGATCGAAGGGCAACCGACTCCACTTTCGTCTTTTAAAGGGAAAGTGGTGCTGCTCGTGAATGTGGCCAGCCGGTGCGGGTACACCCCGCAATATGCGGGGCTCGAATTACTGTACGAGAAATACAAGGATCGTGGCTTCGTGATTGTGGGAATACCGGCCAATAATTTCGGGGGGCAGGAACCGGGAACAAACCAGGAAATCAAGACGTTCTGCAGCGCGAAGTATCACGTCAGCTTTCCGATGATGGCCAAGGTTTCCGTCAAGGGCAGTGACATTACGCCACTCTACGCATTCCTTACAGACAAAGGGGCGAATCCAGAGACGGGCGGAGAGATTGGATGGAATTTCACGAAATTCCTCGTGGGGCCGGATGGCAAGGTCATCGCGCGTTTTGATTCCAAGGTGGAACCCGAATCGGCGGAAGTGACCTTGGCAGTCGAGAGGGCGCTGGCAGCGTTGAAGAAATAAATTTGCCGATGGATGAGGCCGATGACGGATCGGCCCCTAGGGGAAGACTTTTGTCGAAGCTCGCGTGAGAACATTCCCCACTCGTTTCCCGGGAAATCAATGAGCCCGTTTCGGCCCCGTCAACATCCAAGAACAGAGAGACGGGGTTCGCGCCTACCCTAGCTTCCTTCTTCATTTGTGAGTAGATTCGAACTTCATGGTTATTGTTTCCCTACAGGGTGTCGGCAAAGAGTATGTGACCGATGGCCAGAGCGTGAAGGCTTTGGACGGGATCACCCTTGCGGTGCAAGCGGGTGAATTCGTGGCGCTGGTGGGGCGAAGTGGATGTGGGAAATCCACGTTGCTGAATCTGGCAGGGGCCATGGATTTTCCGACCCAAGGTGAGGTGCTCATCGATGGGATTTCCACGTGCACTTTAGATGATGCCGGGCAGACGAAGCTGCGGCGTGAAAAAGTGGGCTTCGTCTTCCAGTCGTTCCAACTGCTACACACACTGACGGTGTTGGAAAATGTGGAACTGCCGTTGCTGCTGGCGGGGAATCCCGCGGCGCGCCAAGAGGCACGCGAAAGGCTAGAGTGGGTTGAACTCCAAGGGCTTGGCGAGCGTTTTCCCCATCAACTCTCCGGTGGGCAGATGCAGCGAGTGGCCATCGCCCGCGCCCTGGTGCATTCCCCAAAACTTCTCCTGGCCGACGAACCAACGGGAAACCTGGACACTACGACCGGATCGCTCATCCTCGAACTACTGCAGCGTCTGACGCGCGAGCAGCACACGGCAACGATCATGGCGACGCACAGCATCGAAGCAGCGGCCATGAGTGACACATTGGTGCGGCTGCGCGACGGCCACATCGAAGAAATCACACGTCGATGATATGGCGCGGCTAAAGCTCTTTTATCGATTGATGGTGCGGCCCCTGTTGCGCGAGCCGGTGCGCATGGGTCTGACCATTCTGGCGGTCGCCATTGGCGTGGCGCTGGTGTTGGCCATCGAGTTGGCAGGCAACGCCGCGGCCGGCTCTTTCCATTCCTCCATGGAAACGCTTGCAGGGGACTACACGCAGGAAATCGTGGCAGCCGGTGGAGTGCCCGATAGAGTCGTAGGCCTGCTAGCGATCGAGCCAGTTCCACTGCGCGTTTCCCCTCGCATCGAAGATTTCGCTACCGCTGTCGATTCCCAGGAGACGCTGCCTCTGATTGGTATCGACATGATCGCCGAGGGCAGCCGGACGATGAGTGCCGATGCAACTCAACCTGGCGCGCATCCCACGGCCGAACCGGCCGAGATTGCATTGAAACGCCTGGAAGAACCCACAAGCGTTTGGGTGGGAAGCAGTTTGAAGAAAAAGACCGGCGAGCACATGGAATTGCTCTTCAACGACCAGACTCTGCTTTGCACGGTACGTGGGGTGTATGCAGATGCAAACGGGAGCGAAAACGCAATCGTGATGGATTTGGCTGGTGCCGAACGGGCACTCAAACGACAGGGACGCGTCGACCGCATCTTGCTGAAGATCCCGGAAAATGTGGATGCCGGCGACTGGCAAAAGCGAATTGCGTCGTTATTGCCCGCTGGTGTCGAGATTCGCGCACAAGGCGCGGGTACAGCCGAAAACCGGAAAATGCTGGCGGCGTTTCGATGGAACCTGCGGTTGCTGAGTTATATCGCACTGGTGGTCGGCGCCTTCCTGATCTACAACACAATTTCGATTTCCGTGGTTCGACGACGAGCAGAGATTGGGGTCGTGCGCGCGCTGGGAGCAAGTCGTGGGACTATTTTCGTGGCATTCGTTGGAGAAGCGGGGGGGATTGGGCTCGCTGGAGCGATCCTGGGCCTGCCCCTCGGCCGCCTTCTGGCAGGCGGAGCGGTCAAATTGATGGCTCTGACGGTGGACCTGTTGTATGTGAGCAGTCGCCCTGGGCCGATGGCCCTCACGAGTTCCTCCCTCCTGCTGGCGTTGTGCATCGGAGTAGGTGTGGCCGTCGTGTCCGCGCTGGCGCCGTCGCGGGAAGCCATGCAAGTTTCACCGGTGGACCTAATGGCCAGGGGGCGCCGCGAATATGTGGCGCGCATGCATAAGGGGCGTGACTTGGTGATTGCGGCGGTTTTGGCGATGGCCGCGGCGTTAGTCTCGCGACTTCCCGCCGTGGGCGGAAAGCCGCTTTTCGGTTACCTGGCTACAATTTTCCTGATCGGCGCATCGGCGTATGCAATTCCCGCGCTGGTCAGTTTCGTTTCCCGGATGAGCTCGGGACTGCTGCGAAAACTTTTTGGAGTCGAAGCATTACTGGCGTCGCGAAGCCTGGTGGGGTCGCTCGGACGCACCTCCGTACTGGTGGGCGCACTGGCGACGGCAGTGGCCATGATGACCTCGGTCGGAATCATGGTGGGTAGCTTTCGGCAAACAGTGGTGAGCTGGATGGACCATCAACTGCCCGCGGACTTGTATTTGCGACCCGCAGGGCAACCGGCGGCCGACCGCCACCCTGCGATGTCCGCGGAGTTGACGGAGAAGATTGCGAAGTTGCCGGGAGTGGCGGGGATGGACCGATTGCGCGCCTACGAAATCGACTATGAAGGGATGCCGGTGACGCTGGCTTCGATGGAAGCGCAGGTCTTAGGCCCTTATGACAAGTCGAATTTCTTTTCGGGGAGACCAGCGGCGGAAGTCCTTTCCGATTTGCGGGGCCAGAGCAGCGTCTTGGTGAGCGAGCCTTTTACCTACAAACATCATGTCAAGGCGGGGGATTCGATTGAACTTGCCTTGGGTGGGTCGCGCGCTCGTTTTCAAATCCTGGACGTGTACTACGATTATTCGAGTGAGCGCGGAACCATCCTAATGGACCGCGAGACACTTTTGAAATATCTCCACGATCCAACGCCAACGAACGTTGCCGTTTTCGTCAAGGCGGGAACGAAACCGGAAGAGGTTCGGCGCGAAATTCTGGAGGCCGCGGCGGGGCATCGAATCCTGATTTCCTCTGATCGCGACCTGCGCGCCGAAGCGGTCCGAATTTTTGACCGGACGTTTGCGATCACCTACGCGCTCGAAGCGGTGGCGGTGCTGGTCGCGGTGATGGGAATTGCCGGAGCGCTTTTGGCCCTGGTCATCGACCGGCGCCGAGAGCTTGGGCTGTTGCGTTTTCTAGGGGCAACTTCCAACCAAATCCGTAAATTGATCCTGGTGGAAGCGGGTTTGCTCGGTTTGCTGGCAAACGTGGCGGGGTTTGTCCTCGGTTATTTTTTGTCGCTGATTCTTGTATTCGTAATCAACAAGCAGTCCTTTGGTTGGACCATCCGCTTCCATTGGCCGGTGGCCGTGTTGTGCGGAGCACTGACGGTGGTGTACGCAGCCACGGTCCTGGCGGGACTGTATCCGGCGGAAGTAGCGGTTCGTTTGAACCCGCTTGAGGTTGTTCATGAGGAGTAGCGTAGCGGCCTTGCTGTTGCTCTTCGTGTGGGCGTGGCCTTGTGCCGCGCAAGGAACGTACGAGCAGGCTCTTCCTGGCTATCCCTATAAATTCCCGCGCGATCATTTCAATCATCCTGGATTTCAAACGGAATGGTGGTATTACACCGGAAATGTAACCGCGAACGACGGGCACCGGTTCGGCTTTGAACTGACGTTCTTCCGACAAGGGGTGAGCCGCGATTCCGGAAAACAGGAAACCTGGGATCTTCGGGATTTGTATCTGGCTCATCTGGCCCTCAGTGATCTGGGCGGCAAAGAGTTTTATCACTCCGAACGCACCAATCGCGCTGGGCCCGGCATCGCGGGGATTGACCAGAAACAGGGGCGAATCTGGAATGGAAATTGGAAGGCCACCTGGAACGGCGACGATCTGCTATTGGAAGCCGTCGACGAACGTTTTTCCTTTTCCCTGACGCTCCATTCAGAAAAGCCAGCCGTAATTCATGGCGAAAATGGGGTGAGTCAAAAAGCACAGGGAGCGGGTCACGCCTCGCATTACATTTCGCTGACACGGTTGAAGACCAATGGAAATATCAAACTCAATGGAAAGGATTTTGCGGTCTACGGACTCGCGTGGATGGATCACGAATTTTTCACCCTTTTGTTGGAAAAGGACCAAGTGGGATGGGACTGGTTTAGCCTTCAACTCAGCGACAACACGGAATTGATGCTTTTTCGAATCCGTCGCAAGGACGGTTCTATCGATCCCTTTTCCGCAGGGACGTATATTGAGGCAAGCGGTAAGGCACAACATCTCCGCAAGGAAGACTTTTCCCTATGGCCCACAGAGGAGTCATGGAAAAGCTCTGTCACCGGCGCTGTCTACCCGGTGCGCTGGCGGATTCTGATTCCCAAACTGGAGATGGAGTTAGAAGCGACCACTCTGTTGAAATCCCAGGAACTGTCGGGACAATCCAAGCTGGTTCCAAGTTATTGGGAAGGCGCGATTGACATAAAGGGTCAGCAAGGCAAGACGGGTCTGGCCGGGGTGGGATACCTCGAAATGACGGGCTATGACCACGCAGTGGAATTCGGGCTACAGAAAAAGGAGTGAACGGCAGGATTAGCCGCTGACGATGGATTCGAGGCCCTGTTTGTTCTTGATGATGAGTGTCGAGCCCATCACCTGAAGGATCTGCTTTTTGCGGAAATCGGCGAGCAAGCGCGTCACTGTCTCGCGGGAAGACCCGATCATCTGCGCAATTTCCTCATGGGTCAGGGTGAGTTTGATGCGCACCTGGCCCTTTTCTTCCGGATAATTTGCCGCCCATTCAAGTAAGAAGCGCGCGAGTTTTTCGCCCGCGGAATGCGACAGCCCGATCGTGCGCATTTCCGAAATGGCGGAATGATAGGTTTCGCCAAGCTGTTGCGCCACACGAAGGGCGGCTTCCCCGTTGTCCTTCAGGAAGCCAAGAAACTCGTTGCGCGCGATGAAATTGGCTTGGGCAGGCTCGATGACATCCGCTGTGAGTTCGTAACAAGTGCCGGTGACCGTGGCGGGCAGGCCAAGAACCTCTCCGGGTTCGGCGATCCGCAAGATCAGGGTCTTGCCATCGGCGGAAGAAGTGGAAAGCTTGACACGGCCGCTGCAGAGAATAAAGACGCCGCGGGCCGGCTGCCCTTCGACAAAGAGAGTGGCTCCTTTCGGATAGGCGGCGGATGAGGTAATCGAAGCCATAGTCTTCACAGCGGCATCTGACAGATTGCAGAAAAGCCGCTCCTCCCGGTGAGGGCAAGAGAGGCAATTTTCAATAATCTCCAGGCCGTAAGGAGTACGCATACTTATTCCGTCCGGGAGTAGTCCTCCCTCAACCTTGGTCACGAACTGGAACCGATTGCCGTTGCGGCGCCAACCAGTAAGCATGAAATCACCTGCATATGTGATTTTGTACCTGTTGGGGGTGGCCATTCCCGTGATCTGAATCACTCTTGAACGTGATAAGAGTCACCGACACTGCACCCTTTTCATGGGACATGTAACCAGGGGTTTTAGCCATGCAGGATAGAGCTCGACTCGTGGCAGTTTTGAGATCGGAGCTGGCCTTCCTCGAGCACGGTGGATATCGACGAGGGCCGCGGTATCCCTGGCGCCCCAATTTCGTGTTTGAGGATTCACCGACGTGTCTGAATTCGCCGGGAACGAAGGACAAAAATGAGGAAAGGCGGCCCTGCGTGGAGTGCCCCTTGATGGATTTTGTGCCCGAGGGCCGGCGCGACACGCAATTTCCTTGCCGGCATATCCACCTGACCGAACGTGGGGAAACAGTCACTACCTTTTATGAGTGGGGCACGGAAGAAGAGCTGGAAGCCGCGCTGCAGAAATGGCTAAGGAAGACGATCGAGGAGTTGGAGGCCGGGGATCAAGCGCGCTGGCAGACTGCCTGAAGGAAACAATCGCTATTCCATCAAATCGCTGAAGCAAGGGAAGGCCTATTTCTGCCCATCGCCGGCGGAGCTGCCGCGCCCCGGGGAAGAAGTGTTTTTCCTCGAGCACTCTGGAGATGGGTAGACTTTGCGGTTGGCGGCGAGAGTGTACAAAGCCAGGGGGGCGTTGGGGGCAGCGTGGCTGCGCTTTTACCCCAGCCATGAGGGACGCTCGGTGGTTCGATCGGGTCGCGTCCCCCGGCGCAACGATGGCCATAGGATTTACACTCGCTTCCTGAGATTCCGTGTTTACGCGGCGTGGGCGTACATATCCCAGCGGAGGTACCGGGTGGCGGCTTCGTGGACGGCGGGGGCCACGGAGGAG
>Ga0181523_10000057_pt1 | contig 103994 bp, 82 predicted proteins | sample PEATcosm2014_Bin_43_FD_119752 | JGI IMG/M metagenome (GOLD analysis project Ga0181523, IMG submission 119752) | Peatland microbial communities from MTU Mesocosm Facility, Houghton, MI, USA - PEATcosm2014_Bin05_30_metaG | ecosystem: Environmental > Terrestrial > Soil > Wetlands > Peat | place...
CAGAGCCTTCAATGAGGCGGCGATCACGTGATCGCCGAAATCACCTGCCCCTGCCCCTCCAGTGGAGGAGTTGACACCTTCAATGAGGCGGCGATCACGTGATCGCCGAAATGGCTGCCCTCCTATCATATTCTGTTTTCAAGGACCTGCGTGCTCGTTAGCGAGCACCTCATCATTTTACTCCCAAGTATGAATCTCAAGCCGAACCCTTGCGGCCGTATCACCGGCCATAGCAACACTTTAGGTGTCCGCGAGCGGTCCCCGTTTTGTCGCAGCTGACCCACCGCTCGCACCAGGCTACCGCGTCGTAAAGACCGGATATTCGCCAATTTCTCCCTCCAGTACCCGCGCAAGCAGACGCGACTGGATTTCCAGAAGCCGCCGGTAACTGACCCGGTACTCAAACAGCGGATGCGTGACCAGCGTGTCCATCCGCATCTCATAGGCCCGGAAGAATGCTTTACGCCCACCCGCCGTCAACGCCACTGCGCCTCCGGCCCGCACGAAGTCCCGCGCGGTTACCATTCCCGTGTTCACCGCCGTGAGCACGGCCGAGTCCACAATCAGGGAACGAAATGGCTCCATCAAATCCAGTGCCAAAGCCGGTCGTCCGAACCGCGCCTGATGATAAAACCCCACATAGGGATCAAAGCCCACCGCGTAACACGCCACCGTCAGGTCCTTGGCCAGCAGGCTGTATCCAAGCGACAACATGGCATTAACCGGGTCCCTCGGCGGTCGCCGGTTCCGCCCGTCCATTTCAAATGGCAGAGGTGTCGCGCCTTCCATATCATCCGGCTTCATCATCCCCGCGAACTCTCCGAAGTACATCCGCGCCGCATTCCCCTCGATACCCAGAAGTTCCTGTAAAGAACTGGCCTCATCCGCCCGCTCTGCCATCTCCTTCATACCCGCCAACGTCTGCCGGTTCGGCTCCACGTGATTGCGCTGCAACAGCGTTCTCTGGTTACGAATCTTGCCCGCCACCAGCCGCCGCGCGATGGTTCGTGCAAAATATTGCTGCTCCGCGAGCCGAAACTGGTTGCGCCGTAGGAATACGTTCTTCGTGTTTAATCCAATCGTGATCCCATAGAACCATCCGCCCATGGAAAAATAGCAGATTGGCACTTCCGCGTCGCACAGAGCTTGCACCGCCTGCGTCGTCACCTGCACGTTCCCCATCAGGTTAACCTGGCATATCTCGCCGATCCGCACCTCTTGCAGCAACTTTTCCTTATCCTTAACCTGCAGCACCGTCCCGCTCTTTCCCAACTTCACTCCTTGGCTGTTCAAATACAAAGGCCGCAGTTCGTTGCGCGGCGTCATCATCGCACGCACCTCGCGCCTTACCGGCTTGCGTTGCGGAACATCGAACAGCGCCAGTTGCTTCGGTTCCTCAACCTCCTCCGCCCCCGCCCGCCACGTTTCGTCCGGCAGGCAGATACCAACAAGGGAGCACCCCGGACACTTCGGCGAATCCAAGAGCGGAGCCGGAATGTCTCCTGCCTCCGCAAGGCCCCACGCCTCCAGGATCAAGGCCTCCGTCTCCGCGATCAATGCACTGTCGAACGCCACGCGCACCCGCTGGCCCGTCTTGCGGTAGTACGCGATGCCTTCCTCGCAGGGGTACCCGTTTTCCCGAAGCACGATGCCCTGAACCGCCAGTTGCGCCCGATCGCTCGGCCACAACTCCAGACCCTCCGCTCCTTCCCGCGGATGCCCGTGCTTGTAATCAACCGGCGTCACCACGCCGCCCTCCACTTCGACGAGGTCCATCTTCGCAATGACCCGCAGCCGCTCGCTAGACAGGGTCACACTCCGGGAGTGAATCGATTGCGGCAACTCACCGGCATCCGGTAGCGCCGTCGCCTTTGCATCCACGCGCCGATGCTGAATCGAACCCTCCACCGTATCGACGTTATCCGCGAACAATCCTTCCACCCATTCATAAAAGAATAATCGCGGACAATACGCGAACTCGTTGACCATCCGCGCCGGCAAGTAATCCGGCAGTTCCCGCTTCGCTTCGATCTGTATCGGCAGCGCGCCCATGTGGACTCCTTACACGATAATGCACGGCGAATCCAGTGCCGTGTACGGTTTGCCGAGCGCCGCGATCACGCGGTCCCCCCGCCCCTCGGCGGGCCCCAGGTTCACGAAAAGAACCTGATCCTCGGTATGGTGGATAATCGCCGCCAGTTCCGCCCGGCACCGCGCCAGATCCGCGGCCGTCAACTGGCACTCGAACACCGAATACTGCAAATGGTCCCCGTACCCGCGCATTGTTTGAAAGACTTTGCGCAGCCGTTTGTCGTCGCAGATGTCGTAACAAACCAAGTATGAGAAACGCATATGCGCTTCCTAAACCGCCCGCGTCGGACGGAAACTTACCTTGAAATTGGCCCCCTGTCCGATCCGCACGCGCTGGGCGCGAAAGATGTCCTCTACACCCATTGCGTGCATTCGCATGCGGTCCGGCGTGTCCTCTCCCAGCTCCCGAAGGGCAATCAGGGAACGCACCGTGTCGATGCTTGCAGGCTGCGTCCAAATGGGAAAAGTGAACTCATGCGCGCGATTCCGTTTACGGAACCCAGTAGTGCGCAACCCCGTCTCTGTCGGCACTGTGGAGAACAGCGGTAGCGCCTCGAACGCCAACCGACTGGCACCCCAAACCGAGGACGCGCCTCCGATACTCGGATCACGCCAGCGGAGTGCGTACTCTTTCGCATCGTCGGGGTCCCAACGCATAGACAAGCCCTTGTCGGCATACCGCCACGGCCCGAAGAGGGCCTCTCGCAGGTGTTCGGGTCCCGTGCAGCGGGCAAGACCGTTCGCTGTCCCTAGAAAGTCCTGGTGCCCCGAACCTGTGATAAAACACAGATCCGTATACTCGACCCGCCCTTTGTCCTTATCCTCGAAAACGTCGCTGGCGAAGGCTGCGGCGAAGTCAGGCGCCCGGCGATCTGCGGCGGTCGTCCCGGCGGAAGCACTGCGAACCACGCTTTCAAACAGAGGCCGTGTGACGGTCAGATTGCTTCCGAGTTCCTTGAAGACCTCAAGCGGTGCCCATGGGGTTTCATCGTGCAGGAGGCGGCAAAGCTCCAACTCGTCCTCGATTGGCAGCCGCAACACCTCCGGCCGCCAGCCGCCCCGCCGAATCCATCGCAATCGCACGCCCTGCTCGCGCCACATCATGTCGAACAATCGCAGTGCGCCCACTGCTGTCAGGAACCCTAGCGGGTTCGAGCCTTCAATCCCTCCGAGCACAATCGACTTCATGGCCTGTTCTCCTTCTGTGCAACTTCCTGCTGACTGGCTTTCCAGTCCCCGAGCCGTAGCAGCGATTCGAGATAGGCGAGGCCCCACCAGCCGTAACGCCGCGTGAGCTTCCAAAAGCGGTCGGCTACGCCGCTATCCAGGCGGTGTGCGGTTTTCGAAATCCGCTCGCCTTGTGTGATACGCCGCCCATTGAACTCGAGAGCGCCAGCATCATCCGCGACTACGGGTGCAAATGGACGGCACCGCCCGTGATGACTCGCTATGAGATGCAGCGCCAGGTCGTCATCGTCGGCCTCCGATGTTGACTGGGCGAATAACAGAGAGACCAACTCGTGACGAAAGCCTTCAGGCAGGCCGCTCCTAGCCCACTGTGCCTTGCGGACTTGCGAACTTTCTCGCGCTTGTGATCCCTTGGCCAGGAGCCTCGGTGCGAACTGCGCGGCCATTGGGTCGCCGCCGCGCAGGAGAGCCTGAAAGCGGCCGTCCGCTTTGCCGCAGTCATGGAGCCGAGCCGCGCGCAAAAGACTCTCACGCAGGTTTTCGTCCAGGATCACGGCTTGGGCTATTTGACCTACTGCTTCCGCAACGTCCGCCAGATGTGTATCGAGAAAAACGGGTGCGGCCGCAGAACTCTCGTCACGTCCCGCATCTGCCTCAACGAACCGTCCAGAGAGAACCCAACCGGTCGCAGTCTCGCCGTCGTTCGGATAAACATCCAACGCCGGTCTGTTCGGTACGTGATCCAGCATTCTCGCGAGCCAGTCGGGCGTGCCTTTCAGTTGGTTATTGTACTCTGCCAGCGCCAGCACAATCTGGTCCGCCTCCAGGTCTGGCTGTTTCACGAGCTCGATCACGCGCTGGCGTGCCGCATTGTCTGGCCATTGCTCCAACAGTGCCGGATGCAGCCGCAAAATCCACCCGCGGCGAAGCTCAAAACGGGCCCGTTCTGCGACATCGATGCTGGCTTCCCGAGGGATGTGCCCCAGTTCATTCCACCCACCACTAGCCGTGGCCAGTACCAGGGTATCTCCAGGGCGAATCTTGTTAGCATTTCGCACTAGTTCGCTGTCGTCGCCGCGCCAGCGCAAGACACTGCAACGCAGTAGGCCGTCTTTTTCTTCCTCAGCGTCTTCGTCGTTGTCGCCGCCTTCGATGTCCGATGACGCCGCACTGGGATCCGAACTGTCCGTCAGCCACGCGCGGAAGTCTCGCAACGGCAGGGCCATTGCTTCTGTGGACACCGGCGGGCAGAGGGAGACGATCTCCGCCCACAGTTCTGGCCTATCGATGTCCAGATCTGCGCGCCAAACCACTTGCACCTCCGGCGAGCCGTTCTCCATTCCGTGCAGATACAGGCGGACGTCCGGTTCGAGACCCGGGCGCGGAGAGGTCTGCACGAGAGCATCGAGGTGCGCCGGGAGTAGGACGGGTGCTAGTGCAGCATCGCGGCGAAGATCGTCAGCTTCTTCGCCTGAGACCTGCAACCGTTCTCGAACGGTGGTCTTACCCGCTTCGGAGCAGATCCCGAAATCCGGCTCGTGGCCGGCGTCGTTGAGCCACTTCCACGTTTTCCTGAGCGCATCACCGTAAACCGGATCACGATAGTTCGGATCTGTCATTGGCGAGGCAATCACCACGCAGCCTTCCGCATGATAGCCCGACTGATGCAAGTCACCAATCCGATCAAGACGCCCGAAGCGTTGCAGCAAGGCGTCGATGCTCGCGCACTCGGTTACCATTGCGTCGAAGTCCAGGTCCGCGCCGACTTCGAGGCACTGCGTCGCTACTACGAATACCGGGCCGCCATCCGACGTCCTGGGCTGGCCGGACATCATAACCTTCAATTCTGCCGGCAGCTCCAAGCGATCAATCGGTCGCATCCGTCCGATCAACAGGTGCGCCCGGTGACCGCGTGTCTCCAACGCAGCGAACGCTAGACGCGCGGTCTGCACGCGGTTCACCATCACGGCGATACGGCGTAAACCCGGCTTATCGGCCAACCGAACGGCCTCATCGACCAGGTTCTCCGCGAGCTTACCGAAGTCCTTCGCCCGAACCTTGCTCACTATCAACCGGCATGGTTTGCGCGCGTGCAACCGCTTGTGCATCTCCGGATGCTGGTAGTCATCAGCCTCTAATTCGAAGGGCGCTCCCGATTGACGCACTGGCGTAGCCGTCATCTCCACAAAGGCGAACGGCGTGTCCAGATCCTGGGTTGCCCAGTCGCGTCCGCGATATCGCAGTACCGCTAACAGCGTTTCGGAAAACGGCCGCGAACAGTGGGCTTCATCCAGAAGGATCAACGAATCATTTGCGACTAAGCCGGCGTGAATTGGTAGGGTCTTATCCCAAACGCCATACCCACGAAACAGCAGCCGCGATCCGACCTGATCGACCGTACTGGCGACTAAGGTCGGTTGCAGCGGACTGCGTACCCACGAGTCGTCGCGGTAGATCCCCCCGCGTAATTGGTACGTGTCCAGCGGCTTTTCACCACCGAGTACCATGTCGCGCAGACGGTCGGCGACCGTTTTCAGCGTCCCGACGTCTACTGCCTCCAGTTTACGTTCGATCTCTTGCATGCGTTCGAAGGCGGCATCGACCACAATTCGGCGATCCACGACAAAGAATACCCTGCGCGGTCCTCGCCGGTGTACCGCCATCGCAAACACCGCGACATCGATGCACGCAGTCTTGCCGCTTGCGGTGGGAAGGTCAAGCACGTCTGGCCACCCACCTTCGCACACACGCTTCGCTAGCCGTTTCTGCCAGGGAAATGGATCGTACCCGTGGAGTTCCCGAAAAAACGCGTCAAAGTCTAGCGGCGTCAATTCGCCCATTGCAGTGCTCCTTCATTGGGCAATGGCCGGAAGAGACCGTACCCCCGGTATCGGCCTCGACCCACCAGCATCGGGCCGCGGACCGCCTGAGCGAACTGCGCCACAACGTGCGTTTGAAACCGGCACAGGTTCGCGCCACCTTCCGTAAACGGCGGCAGGGCCATGGCATGGCCTGCCCCGTCTACGACCGACACGCTTCGGACACTTATGAACTGAGGTTCCGGAAGCAACGCCGAAACGAATGCTTCTTTCACGATCCGCTCGATGTCGCCTTCGCGCTTCTTTGGATAATGATGGAGCACAACCGGCGTCACACTTGCCCATGTTCGGCTCGGCTTCGTCCAACTCAGCCGTTGCAGTGTCAGGGGAGGCCTTTCGCGCTTCTCACGTACAAGCGTCCATTTCCAGACGCCTTTCTTCCACAGCCCGATGTCCCGCTCCTCGCCAGTCTCCGGGTCGAAAAACAGCGGGCCGAGGAAGCGCCTCAGTTCCTCGTCGTGTGTAGCAGAGCACGTCAGCGAAATACTGCGCGGTACGGCGATTCCCAGACCGAGGACGTGTCCGTCAGCATATTCGAAACCGACGTACGGAAGGGGAAAGAATGCGAGGTGCGGACGCAGGCTGGGCGCCTCCGCCTCGTCATGCCCGCTCAGCCACTCGGGACTTTTCTTCCCCGCTGGCTTCAGCGCATAATTTCGCAGGGCACCGGTGAGCTGCAGTGTCGACTCCAATCCCAGCGTGACACCTTCGGCCTTCGCCAAAACCACGAAATTCTCGTCGAATGGTCCATCAGACACCGGTTGAGCATCCTCGGGGGCCGCAGCTCGGCCATACCCCTGCCAATGCACGAGCTGCGGTCGTCTCCACTGGGGACGCCCCTCTGGGAACTTCGCGCGGAGTTCTTTTCTCAGGCGCGTCCGCTCCCTAACGTTCGCAGTTGCAACTGCTTCTGTGAGCGTGTCATACTCCTGAATCGGTTCATCATTGAAAGCAACTTCGAGTGCACGCAACGTGCCGGCCGAAGCGATTCGGAGCCGCGTGTCTTGACGTGTTGCGCCGGGCACCCAGTTCGGTTCTGGTTGTTCGCTTGCGGGGGCCAGCCACATCTGGACTGCTGACATCGAGTGACCGATGCGTGTCACCTTCGCGCACACGCGGCCTAACGCAGCGCGGGTTTCCGGCGCCGGCTCTGCCGGCCAGATCAAGTACACAATTTCATCATGCGGCCGCGCGCGCTGGAATCTGCGCTCCGCGCGTTCACGCGGCACTGCGCCGGTCGGGGCTTGTTTCTTCGATCCCAGTTCATCGTTGACGGGTACATAAGATCGCACACTCACGCGTTCGTCGGCGTCGCTCGCGCGCAATGCTGGTGCAGGCAGCGTCTCCAACCACTCCAGTGCCGCTCGTTCGGCCGGGTCCGCTCCCGTCTCGAAGTGCGCCGCCGCCATGGCCATAAACACGCGGCCGGGATGCGGTGGCCATTCCGGCTGTTGTTGCGCCAGGTTCGTCGCCACGGCGTACTTCGTCAGATATCGAATACCAAGCGTGATCATGAAGCCTCCGCTTCATCATCCACAGCGGCGACCTCCTGGCTCTTGCGGACGAGGTCAATTAGTTCCGGTGTAGGCTTGAGCATGAGTTTCTCTTTCATCCAAGTCAAACCCACTGCTTTAGCCGCAGCGATAGCTGCATTCAGAAGTTCGACCGCCGCCTTACCATCTATTGTGTAGGTTTTGGGCACTGCGCCCGGTTGATCGAGCATCTCCCAGGCGCGGGGCTCCACTGGACGAAGATGGCAGCGCGACCGTAGACTGGTGCCCCGTTCGCTTGCTAAGACGCCCGCACAGATTCCAATCGCTGCCAGAACAGTGCGTCCGGCGTCGTCCCGCCCTGTGTCGTTGCTGCCATCAACGGGGAACCGAAGCTTTCGCAGCGCACCGAAGGACACGACGGTCGTCTGCTCTGCAAAACGGCAACGGATTCCTCCGTTGCTATTTTCAAAAACAATATTGCCGTGGTTGAGCTCAGAAGGACGCAGCGCATTCTTCGCTTTCTCGCCGGCGAGTTGGAACCCTCCATCTCCTTTCTGAACTACTGTGACTTTGCTGCTGGCGCCGAGCGGGTCCACACGGAAGCCTGATCTCTTATCCACCGCCAGGGCATCCACGCCAACAATCTCGGAAATGTAAGCACGTTCGAATTTCGCGCCTAGCCCACCCGGTTTCTCTGGGGAACCCCACATTCCGAATACGAGCGCGGTGGGGCACATCTCATACACCGCAGTGGCGTTCCACAAGTTCGCACGCCCCCATCGCGCCGCGTACTCCGACTTCGAAAAACGCGTGCCGGTCGCAGTAATGCTGTCGCGGAGGATGGCATCCGCGAGCCGGTGCGGAACTTCGAGACTCGTGAGGTTGGGCAGGTCCTTCTTAAACTGTTTATTAGCTTCACTGAAATCCACCTCGATTAGCGGCAGACTGATCCGCCCGCGATCGATCGCTTGCAGCAACGCAAGCTCAGCATGATTTGCCTCGGACTGCACGGAGTTCAGCAACACGCACTCCACCTCGCGCTCGCTCCCATCGTCGCCGCGCAGCCGGCGCTTTTCCAAGGCATACTTCCCACCGGAATACGTTGCGGGGAAAACCTTTCCACCTTCGCCTTCGACGGGCTGAAGGGTCGTTATCGAACGGAGCGCAGCCGCACCTCCGCTAATTGCGGCCGACAGTTCGGCCAAGTTCAACGTTACAGGCATGAGTTCTCCTTCGACACCGTGCGTCTTCGTCATATCAACAACCTATGACAAGGATCGCCCGCGGTCGTGCAGAAGCACGCGGGCGCGCGCGACGTCAGTGGCGGACCACGCCGCCACCGGGTTGAGTCGGTGACCAGGGCATCCCGATCAGACGACGGGATACGGACACGACTGCGACGCTTTATTCCTCCGCAGCCGATAGCGAACCGAGCGTCCGGACACACGCCGGACCTCCTTGCGATGCGCGTCTATCGCGCATTCGCCTGCTTGGTGCCCGTGTTATGATGGGGTTGTCCAAACGACACGCCCACTGGGCAACCTGAGGGGCACGAACTGGCAGTTCGTGCCCCTTTTTATCTGCATAACGACTTTATCGCATCTCTGAACGGGATGTCAATAATTATCTTTTACTGGTGACGTCTCATGCTATAGACCGCTGTTGATCAAGACGCATAGAACGTGCTATCTTGAAAAAATCCTTTTGTTTTTGAGGAACCTCTGGCCTCATTGAAGATATGCCTCGTGCTCACCGGAGGTTTTGGGTGCAGTTGCTTTCCGCCGATAATTTATCGGCGGCCTCATTTTAGCTGGAATCCCGGATATAGAAGCCCTTGAAACGGGGCGAGTGTACTTTCTCGCCCCAAACCAGCCAGTGTTGTTGCGGTGGCTGGTGGTGGCTGTTTTGGTTTTATCTGCTCACCGTGCGCTCAAGGCATCCTGGCGGCTCCCATAGTATCGAGTAGCCCCCAATATTCGCCCCTGCCCCATGGAAATACGCGGACCAGAACTGCCTCAAACTCTTCCACTCCTCAATTCGGCGTCCGGGCGTGGCGGTTCCGGCGGCATATACTGCAACGCCGGCCAGATCGGCGACCAGCCCGTGCTCGGCGGCGGTCTTGAGCGTAGATTTCACCGGAATGACCGGCGGCGTCTCCAAATCCAGGATGGGCGTAACGTGGCGCATGTCGGAGTAAAGGGCGAGGACGTTCCGGCTTCCGGGCGGCCCGCGCCGAAAGAGTTCGGCGGCCAGAAGTAGTGCGCCGAAAATATCGCTGCCCCGAGCGTCGGGCTTGAGCCGTACGGCCCGTTCGCGCCACGTTCGGAGGAGATCGCGTCTCGCGGCAATGAGCCGCTCGCCGAAAAATCCCGGATCAGGGGAAACCTCCGCCGAAAGCAGGATGCGCGGGGACGTGAAGCTGTTGTCGGTAATGCCGATGACGGATATTCGGGTCCCGGCGGCCACCATGGCCAGCAGCTTGCCAACTCCCTCGATGTTCCGGCTGAGCCCGGTCCTTCCGCCATCCGTTTTCACGGCCTCCGACGCCGATAGATCGACGGCGACCACAAGATTCATGGGGTTTTGGGCCGACGCATGGCGACCCATGAGTATGCAGAGGCATAATAATGACAACCCGATTTTCGTTATCGCCTTCCGCGCCGTCTGCGTGAGCATGGACCGGTAGAAGTCGCGCCAGAACCGCGCGACAAATTCGGCGGGTGCGTTCGTGAGCGCCGTGATCTCCGCGGCCGCGGCTCCGAGTTGCATTCGTACATCGCCGAGTTCGAGAAGCAGCGTGTCGGCGTCTTCCCCGGAAACCGCGCCGATGGCGCGCGCCCGGTGGATGGCGATGCCGGCCCCGATATCCATGGCAAGCGCGAAGAGGATCATCATGGCGCGCAGCAGGCCGCGCGTCGATTCGTAGAACGATGCCTCGGGCACCGCTCGCGCGGGGGCGCTGCCCTCGATCACGACCGCCGCCTCCTGCTGCTCTGTCTCACGCGCGAGTAATTCCCCCCGGATTTCCGCAAGCAGCGCGCCGCCCACGACAGCCGAGAGGAACACGCCCGTAACCATGGCCTTGTACAGCCGCCGCCGCTCGCTGTGCCAGGCATCGAGGAATTCCTCCACGATAAATGGGGTGACGAGCGCGATCCCCAGGCAATACAGGTAGCCGGTCCATCCCAGCCGGTAGGGGGCGAAGCCGATAATGGAAAAAAAGAACGCCGCGAGCGCAAGCGCGATGCCAATTCCCCAGTAGTAGGCGGCCGCGTGCCTCCGCTGCCGGACGAATCCCGGCGGCGCGGCGTGCCGCAAGCGCTCCTTGAGCATGATCTCGCGTTCGGCGAGGTGGCAGCCGTGGGCGTGCAGTTCCCTGATCCGCGGTTCGTTCACGAGCGAGATGCGCTCACGTTCGCAATCGCAGTACGCCTCGGCGCTTCCCGCGACGTGCTCGACGCCTTCCATGCCGAGATGGCGTCCGCTGTCGTAGGCTTCTTCTTGATAAGTCATCGTTTTTCTCCTCTCGCGCTCTTTCGCGCGGATAAACAACCGGCCAATGGTTCCCGTGCGGACCGTCCGCACGGATACATATAAAAGAGGAGCCTGTCCCAGAGAGGGCAGGCTCAAAAAGAGCTAGTTGGTTTCGAGGACCTTGCGGACCTCTTCAAGCTTCTGGAGTTGGCGGCGAGCCTGTTTCAGGGCTTCTTCCTTCGTTGCCACGTCCTCGCGAATCTTGTCGATTTGGTCAAGCATGACTTCGACCGGGGTCTTCTTTTTCCACGGCTTCCGTTGTGCGCTGCCTTGCGCTGGCTGAGCCGCTGCCGGTTCAGCTTTCTTTGCTGCCATCTGGACCTCCTTTCAGGTCAGAGCTTGGTACCGCCTGGTTGCGCACCCACGCTTCGAGCTTGCGGATCGCTTCCCGCTTCGCCGGAAGTTCCACATGGGTGTAAATAGAGTTCACGTCCTCGCCGCTCGAATGGCCCATCAAGGCCTTCCGGATCTCCTGCATCACCCCGGCTTCCATGAGCCGCGTGTTGAACGTGTGCCGAAGATCATGGAAGCGGCAGTACCGGATGCCGGCATGGCGGATGGCCGTCTTCCATGCGGTCTTCACCTGGACTATCGGGCTGCCTTCATAGGTGAAGACCAGCCCTTCCTCCCGGCGCTTGGCGAGGAGGAGCGACGCGAGGCGTTCGGTAAACGGGATTTCGCGCCCCTCGCCGCCGGCGGTCTTGGACCGGGTGACGAAGAGGAGCTTCCGCCCCCAGTCGATGTGTTCCCAACGCTGGTGGAGGAGTTCGCCGCGGCGCATGCCGGTATCGAGCGCCGCGATAACGATGGAACGAAGGTGCGGGGCAGCGCCCTTTAGGAGTAACGCTTCATCGGGAAGCGCGAGTACCGCGCGGGGTTTGCGCCGTTCCGGGACCATCCGCATCCGGGCGAGCGGGTTCCCGAGCAGGAAGCCCTCATCGGCCGCCCAGAAGAGGATATGCCGGAGTGCTTCCAGATCCCTATTGATCGTCGTATCGGTCACGGTCTTTTCGGCGTGGCGGCTTTTGCGGTAGTCGGCCGTGAGGCCTTTGTGAATCCGCCCGATGGGGATCTCGCTCCAGTACGGCAGCAAGAGCTTGAGGCGGTCGGTGTGCCAGGGCTTCGCGTCGCCCTCGGCGAGAAACCGGGCGGCGAGTTCCCCGAAGGACATGCGGGGGGCGGGTTCGGCGACATGGTGGCGCTTCAAATTGAGTTCCTCTTTGAAGCGCTGTTCGATGGTTTCGGCCTTCCGGCGGTTGCCGGTGCCGGTCGATTGCGAGTAACGGACGCCGTCCATGGAGATGTAGCTCCAAAAGACGCCGCCGCGCTTGAAGAGGCTCACGCGGTCATCCCTCCTTTCTGCTGCTGCCGAAGCAGCCAGCGAATGATCTGATTGCGGTAGAAAATGAGCTTTCCGTTCTGGGTCAGGCGGTGGTGGGGCAGCCCGGCGGGCAGGTACCGCTGGCGTACCGTCCAGGCCGAACAGCCGATCAAGGTCGCCGCCTCGCGAATCGAGAGCGGCGGTCCCAACGGCTCCGTAAGCGGCGCCGCTTTCACGTCTTCCGGCTGCGGGCAGCGCTCCGGGTAGCTCTGCCCGAGGTCCGGCGCCCCGGAGGCCAATGGATTCTTCACGAAACGCATGTCGGGCAAACCCGACTTCCGTAGGATTCCCGCCGTCCGATCAGTCACGAATCCCTCCTCCGGTCGTCGCCGTCCCGCTTGCGCTTGAGCATCCGATAAATGGCTTTGCGGAACCAGGCCGGGATCTGTCCCCACATCCACCAGAGGATTGCCAAGGCGATCAAGGGCATCACAAGCGCAACGAGGGCAGCAGGATTCTCCAGGAGCTCGCGGATCACGGCGATTGCGAGCAGGATCGAAATGACCGTGAGCAGGAATCCCGGAACGCACGAGAGAACGAATTCCAGGATCGGAGCCCACCAGGGTACCTTGGGCTGCGGCGTCGAGAGATCCCGGCTGCCGCACTGCGAACAGGCCTCCGCCTTGCGCCCATTGGAATGCCTGCGCGGGCAGAGCTTCACGTTGTAACTCCGTGCGCAAAAATTACAGAACAGCGGTTCTCCGGGCGTGATGCGGTTGCAGTTGTAGCAGTATTTCATAGTGCCTCGATGAGCGGCAGGCGCTCGTCATGTTTCGGGCGCTGCCAGATGGGAGACCAGAAGCCGTGCTGGCGGATGGCCTCGAACGTCGTGAACCAGAAAATTTTTTCGGTGAGCGCGGCGGTGGCATTCCGCAGGGAATTCACCCGGCGTTCCGAGTCGGCGACCGCGAGCACCCGGAATTGGGATTGGCCGAACCGTTCCCGGAAGGCGCCCGATACGGCGTGCCGGAGATAGGACTGCACCTTCGCCGTCCAGACGCCCCGGCTCTCATGCCCGAGGTCGACTTCGAGGAATGCCGTGATGGTTTTCGCGGGAGCCGCTACTTCGAAATACCCATCGGGAATGAGCGCGAGTCCAGACCCAAGCGGTTCATAGAAGGACAACCACCGGACGAACTTCGCTCCAGGCGCCGGGACGGGCGCGTACTTCAGGGTGCAATACAGATCGTTGATCCGTAACTGGTGCATCACGAAGAAATCAGCCACGAGCGTCTCATCGAGTTTGCGGCGCGGTCCCCGGAAGGGAACGCCCACGAGTTGTGCGCCGTCGGTCGATAGGCTGTAGAGTGCTTTTCGCGCGCCGCCCACGGTTCCGAGGAACATTCGCCGGAGGAGGCCGGCGCGGCTCAAGGCGAGGAGGCGGCAGTTCGCGCGGGTCGTGGAACCGAATCCGGCGACCTGCTTCGCCTGTTCGCGATCGATCACGCGCATCACGGAAAGTTCCCGCAGAAGATGCCGGTCGCGTTCCTGGACGATGATTCCGCGCCGGTCATTCCCAGTCATTGAGCGCCTCCTTTTGGCTGCGGGTTATGCCGGCCTGCCGCGCGCGAATTTCAGTTTCGATCTCCGGGCGGCTGCGCGCCCATCGGGCGCGCGAGCGGGCATAGAGGTCGGCGGGATCGGCCGTGGGCATCGTGACGGTGGGAACCACGGCTTCGCGCCAATCCGCGTGACCGCTCTTCACCACGATGTGCCGCCGGGGAAGGTTCTTCAGGCGTTCCGCTAGCGGCTTTCCGCCGTCAAGCGCGTTCGCAATCTGCTGGGCGTCGCCGCTCGAAAGCTGGAAAAAGATGTGGGTACCGACGGCCATGATCGCGGCGCGCATCTCGGCGGGGTATTGGTCCAGGTATTGGTTTGCCGCGACCACCGACCCCGAGAATTTTCTCGCCTCGCTCAAAACGGTCTCGAGCCCGCCGCCGTACGCCACGAGGTTCTGCACTTCGTCGCCGTAGATCGAGAAGAGTTCACGCCTGCGCCGGGCGAAGAGCGCGTTCTTGATGGCGGTGAAAAAGAGGGACCCGAGCGTCGGCGACTGTTCGCCCAATCGGCCTTTGTGCAAGTTGAGGACGATCCACCGCCCGGCGTCCATCGCTTCAAGGAGCGAAAACGTCGAATGGACTTGGCCCACGATGTGGCGGAAATGGGGGTCCGCGGTGAAGGCCGACGTCTTGTTCAGGATCGGCTCCCGCATCGTGCCCTGCATCGCCTCGCTCAACGGGTCGTAGCGGAGTTCGAAGTATTGGCGGACTTCGGGATTCGTCGCGGTTTTCAAGCACGCTGCGCGGAATGCCGTGTGGGTGAGTAAGGGTCCGAGTTCCAAAAGCGTGAGACCGGACTCCGCGAGGGCGTGCAGCGAATTGCGGAGCAGTTCGTCGGTGCGTGCGCCGAAGGTATCGAGCTTCCACCGCTCACGGAGGACCTGGGCGAATTCGGCAATTTGCACGAAGCGGTTGATGTCGGTCTGCCGTTCGAGCGGATTCATGCCGACGGAGTACTCAGGGTCGGCAGGATTGATGACGATGAGCCGGTCGCTGAGATCCCGGCGTACGGCGGCCTCCTGATCTGCAACGCAGGCCACGATGAAATCCGTAGCGTCGCCGTGCAAATCGAAATACAGGAATCCGCGGCCGGACTTGATATCTTGCTGCGCCAGGTGGCGCAACAGGGACGACTTGCCGGTTCCGGTCTTTCCGAGCAACGCGAGGCTTTCGGGACGTTTGCCGTGCGCGACCGTGACCCGCCCGCCCGTACCGTCTTCGGAAACCAGCGCGCCAAGATCGAGCCCGCGGGAAACGGCCTCACCGAGGCGGCACGCCGCTCTCCGGTTCCAGAGGCGAACGATCCATTTCTCTATGAGATGTTTCATGAGAAGACGATAGGGGGTGGGGTGAGCGAAACGGTAACAAACGGGCGATATACGGGCACCCGCAGAGGATCAGAACGGCTGGTAAGCTGTTGAATCCTCGGGAACGTTCCGGCTACGCGAAGTTCGTGATGAGAACTTCGCGATACCGCTTGCCAGCTTCGTGCTGCGCCGTGTAGGAAAGCTCGATTTCGCGGATGGTGAAGCGGCTGAAAAGTTTGCGGACCTCGGGCACGTCGTTTAGCGAGAGCACGAACTTGCCGCGGAGTTCCCGGAGGCACTCTTCGAACTTCGTGAAATCCGCTTCGCTGAAACTCACGCGGTAGAGGTTCCGGCCCCAGTAGGGGGGATCGAGGTAAAAGAGGGTGGCGGGACGGTCGAAGCGGGCGATGATCTTCTCGTACGGCAGGTTTTCGATCTGCACGCGGGCCAGCCGCTTATGGGCGTTTTCGATGATCTTCTCCAGGCCTCCCGGATTGAAGCTCCGCGGCGCCTCGACTGAGTACGCATAGCGGGGATTGCGAACGAGTCCCGCATAGGCATTCTTCAGGAGATAAAAGAACCGGGCGGCGCGCTGGATGTCCGTGAGCGCCGTCGGGGACTGAGCCTCGAAGAGCGCGAACCACTCCCGGCTCACGAGGATGAACCGCAGGTACCGGAGGAACTCCTCGTAATGCAGTTGGCAGACCCGGAAGAAATTCACGATGTCATGGTCGAGATCATTCAACACTTCCGCTTTCGACCGTTCCTTATGGAAAAGCACCTGCGCCCCGCCCGCAAACGGCTCGACGTAGGTCGTGTGTTCCGGGAATATTTCAATGATCTGCTTCGCGATGCGGTTCTTGCCGCCGATGTAGGAAAGGGGTCCGCGCATGCCGGGGAGCGGTTAACGGAGCGCGCAGGGTTGTCTGGCTCCGGGTTTCGTAAGGCGCCCCAGCGCACGACTATAGCTGGAGCGCAGGGTTCAGACTAGCAGGCGGAGCGATGCCGTAAAGGCGCGGGAATGAGCGCGGCGCGCATACTCTATATATGGAGGTGATATCCACAGGCATTCGCTTGACGGTAGCCGCCCAGGTGCTTTACTGAATATGCATCCACATGAAGCGCGAAACCCGCGACATCAAAGACAAGATACTTGCCGCGTGCGAGCAAGTGAAGCAGACCGAGTTGTCGTATCCAAATCGCGCGAGCGTCCTCGGTTTCCTGGGAGCGGCGCTTCTCGCAAACGTAGCGGCTACCGACGTGCTGCCCTACCATGAAGATGCAGAGCTTCGCGCCCACCTCGGCGATGCCCTGAAACCCCTCGGGTTCATGGTTAAACGCGCACCCGGACATCGCGCTCCCAAGCACTCGGAGAATTCCTAATCGGTTGATCTCTCAAAAGGCTAAGCACACGTAGACACTATTTGAACAAGCGCTAAAGTTATCCAATAAAACGTCGCCTTCCCCCAATTAACCATAATCCAGCAATAATGAAGCGTATTGGTGTCGTCGGTGCGGTGCTAGCAATATTTCTTCTCTTCCAGGGCGGCGTGACCCGAGCTCAGTCGATGACATCAGCCCAAGTGCAGGCGCAGATTGCTTCACTCATAGCAGAGGTGCAATCGCTGGAGCAGCAACTTGCCGCTATACAAGGAGGTAATGGTATCGCTTGGTGCTACACCTTTAATACCAACCTCTCTATCGGCATGAGCGGTCCAGCAGTGACCGCATTACAGACGGCACTTCAGAAAGACGGGGAATCGGTGACGGTCACCGGTGCCTTCGATGATCAGACTGCGGCAGCTGTCACTGGATTCCAGGAGAAGTATGCATCGCACATTCTTGCTCCCGAAGGGCTCACGAACGGAACCGGCTACGCGGGCATGGCTACGAGAGCGGAACTCAACGCACTCTACGGATGCAGTGCCGCGATGCCAACATCTACAGGTGGGACGCCTACGCCCGTCTCTATGCCGCCAACGCCCATCTCTGTACCGCCTATTATCCCTGCTTCAACGTCAGTAAGTACATCAATTTCGTCTGCACAGGCCGCGCCATCCATCATAAGCGGTGGGGGATACGATCCGACCACGGGTGCATATTCAAATGCCATCACCCCCGGCAACGATCTGGTGCTATACGGCAACTTCTCAAGCGCCACCAACACCGTTTCGGTCGGAGGCGTGGTGTTGCCCGCGACTGGAGTTCAAGGCACGCCAGGGCAGGTCACCTACCTGGAAGTTTCCATACCCGCCGATATCCAATTCGTCTCTTTCGGTAATTCGACCGACAGCACGGTGCCCGTATTTGTGACGAACGCCGATGGGACGTCAAATACGGTGGATCTGACAGTGACGCCAGCGGCGACATCGCCGGCTCCTCCTCCACCAAGCCCTGCCGCATATGCAACACCGTCCAGCATTCCTTTCGCGGCACAACAAGGCGGTCCCAGTCCCGCCCAGCAAACCGTCACGGTCTATAACCTGACGTCCGGCAACGGCATGGCCATCACGCCCACGTACGTTTCGGAACCGCAGTCGGTGAATTGGCTGAGCATTACCCCGACGTCGAATTCTTTGGGTACGACCCGGAGTTTCAACGTTGGGACAACGGCGACCGCAGACCTTGCTCCGGGAACGTACACAGCCTTCCTTAGTGTGAGTGGAGTGTTTCCGGGATCTCCGGTGACCATCCCCGTTACCATGACGATCTCTCCAACAACGAATCCAGCGACTTTCCAGATTACTTCGCCGAACGGCGGCGAGACGTGGCCGGCCGGAAGTACCCAGCAGGTCACCTGGGCCAGTACCGGCTACCCAGCCACGTCACCAGTCGAAGTTCTCGTATATGATACGCGCTACGGTGTCTCCGATAACGTCCTGGACCTTTCCGAAATACTGACGACCGTTGGCGCAGGGAGCTTTTCGATCACCATTCCATCATCCTCTCCTGCCGGAAGCTATTATAAGGTGGAGCTGCAAGTCGTCACTTCGCCGCTTGGAAGCCCCACGAGCGTCAGCAATGCGCCGTTTACCATCACCGCCGCACCGACAGCTCAGGCCGCGCCCACGTTGTCCATCTCATCGGATGCTGGCACGCTCCCGACAGGCCAACTCGACACCGGCGCTTCGCAAGTTCCAGTGTTCGCGTTCGATCTCTGGAATTCTGCAACCGAAAACGTGAACATCACGAGCATCGCTTTGGATCTCTCGGTTGCTTCATCGACTGCCCCCGCAATCTTTTCTGGCGCGAGCGTGAGCGACGAAACCGACGCGTCGGGGATATATCCGGCGCCTGCGTTCGCGAGCAACGGTGCTGGACTCTATACGACGACAATCAATTTCAACACGCCGCTCGTATTGCCCGCCGACTCTCATAACACCTATGCGGTTGCAGTGAACGTGCCTCCGTACGTCAGCAACCCGAGCATCGTTGGCACGAGTGGGAAGCTCTCTGTTCCGACCGGCGGCGTGACGGCTATCGGGGCGACAACGAATATGGCAGCTACAGTCACGGGATCAGCGTCAGGCAATGAGATGACGATTGTTCGTGGAAACTGAGATGGACATGCACTTTGCAAACAATGCCAAATATCAACTAGCGCAGGCATGAAAGTCGTCGTCCAGTCAGCAGATGAAATGATACTCAAAGAGAGCAATGCCTCGGGCATCGCTTTCGGGATTATCTTCGCCGTCGGAGGTGCAGTCATCGGATACTATCTACGTGAAACAAACCCGATTATCATCTGGCTTGGCGTGGCATTCGTCATCATCGGAGTAGCCTCAATGTGTTTTAGCTCGTCGATTACGGTTGACGCCAAGAAGACAAGCCGGCAGATTCTTTATCAAAAGAAGCGGCTGATAGGTGGATCATCCGCAACCTATGCGATCGTTGATGTCGTACGGATTGAGACTCGAAAGCAATGGCGGATGCAGGCAGGGGCTGGTTCCGGCAATCGCGCCGATTCGATGCCTCGACAGGTGTTAGTTTCGCAGTCAGTCATCGTTTTCAAAGACGGACAAGAACTCCCGCTTGACCATCAAAGAACCGCTTCCAGCACGTCGCTCGGTCCTGCAGTCCTTATGGGTGGCCAGGGCAAGGAAATGGCTATCGCGACTCAGGTAGCAAACTTTCTCGGCGTACCGTTCCAGGAAATCGCGCCGCCAAACAGCGGCAACGGGATCAATATCGGCAGGGGACCGGGCGGAATGCAACTCTGAAGTTTAGTTTACGATAGATTGCCTCATGCGGCATATTCCTCCGTTTTTAGATCCCTCCCGTCGCAGACTGTTGGAAGTGCGCGCCTTGGGGAACGGCCTGTAGCGCCGAAAGAAGGGACAGTTACAACTTTCGCCCAAGTCGGGTACTGGACTACTCAGTACCGGTTTGGCCATTTAGAAACTGTACGCGGCGGCCTTCCCCGCGTCCTTTTTGTTTAATTCCTCTTGCACCAACGGTGGGTCACGGTTTTTTTGGATAATAATCACAAAAACATCTCCTGAAGGACCGATTCGGGTGTACAATTCATCGGCGAGACCCTCGGAACCCAATGCCCTTGGTTTCGGTGGGTGCGGGCTGAGGGGCCGAAACTGAATCCGGGATGATAATACCTATGCACGCGTCTCCGATAGCCTTCCCCACCTTGCTCGGCCGGGTAGTGATAGGAGGTAGCGATGATACGAAATAGCGCCACGGTCATTTGCTTGGTTCTGGCGTTTGCGTCCATGATCGGCGCGCAGACGAGCGCTCCGTCGGTGAATTCGGGCGGCGCTCTAAACGCGGCCAGCTATAGCGGGGTCGTGGCACCAGGAAGTATCGCCGCAGTTTTTGGCAGCTTCCTCTTGAACTCCCCGTCGACTGCCGAGTTTGTTCCCCTCCCGACGAACATCTCCGGGCTTTCTTTCGAGTTCGGCAGCGGCGTGCTGTCTCCGTTGTTTTATGTCTCGGGCGGTCAAGTCAACCTTCAGGTGCCTTGGGAGTTGACCGGCGAGGCGCAAGTCCCTGTTACAGCTTCGCTTGGCGGAAATGCAGGCAACGCCCAGACGGTCGCACTGGCTCCTTTTGCACCGGGCATATTTGCCATGAACGGCCAGGGCACCGGCCAAGGGGCAATCCTGAACTCCACGTACCATTTAGCGAACGGTTCAAGTCCTGCTACGGCCGGTAGCGACATCGTACAGATCTTTTGCACCGGCCTCGGACCGGTTACGAATCAGCCACCAACCGGGTCGCCCGCATCGAGCAGCCTCCTTTCAATGACGACGACGAACCCTACGGTAACCATAGGAGGCGCACCTGCTACCGTACAGTTCTCGGGCCTCGCGCCGGGATTGGTCGGCGTATATCAAGTGAACGCGCTCGTACCCGCGGCGTCAATTGCGGGAGCCGCCGTCCCCGTCACTATTACGATCGGCAGTGCAATATCGAACACCGTAACTATGGCCGTAAACGCTCCGGTTGGGCCGGGCACCCTTCAAATCAACATCACTGGTCTGCTGTCGGGGACGTCTGCTAGCGTTTCCGTAACCTCTCTGAACGGCTTCAGCGCTGTCGTCACGACGAACCAAGCCCTAACAGTGCCGTCTGGAGTATATACGGTCTTCGCGAATACAGTTCCTGCTGGAAGCATGACCTACGGGGCTTTTCCCACGCAACAGCTCGCCACCGTGACACCCGGTTCCACTACGACTATCCAAGTGCCATACACTGCCATCATTCCCCAGACCACCCAGACCTTGGACCAACAAGGAGCGCAGGGGCTTTCCGTGTCCACGGATGCTAGCACGCTGACGATATCCGCCGCGAGTCCGGTCGCACAGTCCTTAGCGCCCGGGAGCGTCTTGGCTATCGGCGTTACGCCCGCCACTCCGAACGGGCTTCTTAGAAAGGTCGTCTCTGTAGCCCAAAATGGATCGCTGATCGTTGCCACGACCACGCAGGCCACTCTCGCTGATGCCTTCGCCCAGGCCGATTTTAGCTTCGGCACACAGTTCACGATTCAGAATGCTTATGTACGAACGCTTCGGCCTGGCGTAAGAGTTGTGCGGCCACATAAATATGTGGCACCGTTCGGTACTCGGCAAACCGCTCAAGATGCCTGTACAAGCGACAATGGCATTCCCGTGCAGATGTTTGACACGCCGATCGCAGAGGACGACAACGGCTCAATTACCTTGACCGGCGAAATTGACATCTGTCCCAGCCTCAACTTCAACTGGCAGATCGGCGGCTTCCCTCCATCCCTACAAACCCTTACCGCAACGGCGACTCTTGCGGAAGGCTCACAGATCACGATCGAGGGAGCTTACAGCAATTCATTTGACAAGAATGTGACCATTGCGACCATAACTACCGATCCGATACCTGTCGTGATCGCCGGTGTGCCAACCATTCTGACCCCAACGCTCACCTTTTTTATAGGGGTGAGCGGCGAGATAAACGGTTCCTTTTCGGCAGGGCTTTCTCAAAACGCGTCCATAACCGGCGGCCTTTCGTACAGTAATGGGGAGGTCTCTCCCGTGTTAACCACATCAAACAATGTCGCGCCGGATCCCGTCGGGATTGAGGCGAGTCTATCGGCCAAGGCGTACGCTGGCGTGACGGCGGAACTGACTGTTGATGGCGTTCTGTCTCCCAGCTTTTCGCCAGATACCTATTTACAATTGAACGCAGACACGTCGGCCAATCCGTGGTGGACACTCTCGGCGGGATGGGAGGGGAACGCCAGTGTGGAGCTCGGAATATTTGGGCTAGAGAAGACCTTTAGCTTGCCGAATATTTTCCAGTCGACTCCCATCACCGTTGCTCAGGCGAGCGGTGGTTTTCTCCAGGCTGACAGTGCACCGGCATTAACCACCCTGAGTCCCAAGGTTGTGTCTGCTGGCGGCTCGGGCGTGACTCTAACTGTGAACGGATCCAACTTCGTTCCAGGCACGAAAGTCACCTTCAATAACCTGGGCCTGCAGACGACTTTCGTCAGCCCCAATCAGGTCACGGCGATTGTCCCCGCCGGAAATCTTCAAGTTGCCGGCACTTATCCGGTTGCTGCAAGCAACCCGGGCACGTTTGGAGGAAACTCGAATGCTATTAGCCTCACGGTCAACACGACCGCCCAACAGGGGCCAACAGCGCACTTCACCATGAGTGCGCAAGGCCAGTCGGCGACCGATGGTCAGGTGCTCAACCTCTCGGTGCCGGCGAATGGCAATGTGACCGTAACCTTTGCAAGTACCAGCACTAAGGGCAGTGCAGCGATTATCGGCTACGCATGGCAGAGCAACGGTGCAGCGCTTCCATGCAACGGGGCGACCTGTACTTACAACTTCGGTTCGCCCAGCAACACGATCACACTTACGGTCACCGACGGCAATTCCAACACCTCCACGACGACCGGGCAAGTAAACCTTTCCGAAAGCTACACGAGTGTCCCGGACTTCAGCACCGCGTCGGCACCGGTTACGCAGACCATCACCCAAGGCGGCAGCACCAGCTACGCGCTCACCGTGCAGAGCCTGAATGGGTTCAACAGCCCGGTAACTTTCTATGCTCTGAACCCGCCATCCGGCTACCTTGTCAGCAGCACCAACTGGTCGCCGATCTCGGCCACCCCGCCGCCCAACAGGACCGCTACTTCTACCTTCACTATCGCTACTAACGGAAGCACGGCTACCGGCACCTTTACGATCACGTTGCGCGCGGTGAGCGGAACCGTGACGCACGACACCGCGGTGACGCTTACCGTCGCCCCGTCATCGAGTGTTCCCACCCTGACCTCGGTATCGATCAACCCTAATACTGTCACTAGTGCTGGGTCGGCGACAATAACGGTCACATTGACTGGCCCGGCACCGTCGCCGGCCGGGGCGCTGGTGAACCTGTCTAGCAACAACCCCCCGGCATTTTCACCTCCATCGACTCTCGTTGTGCAGCCGGGCCAAACCATCGCGAGTACAACGATCAATGCTGGCGCCGTGGCCAACTCGACTGTCGTGACCGTGAAGGCCTCCTATGGAGGTTCCACCCAGAGCGGCACGGTCACCGTGATCCCATCTGAGAGTGGATTGGTTCTGAGTTCGATCGTGGTTACGCCGTCAAGCATCTCCACCGGGTCGTTTGCGACGATCAGCGTCACGCTCAGCGGACTTGCTCCGGCGGGAGGTACCACCGTAAGTGTGCAGAGCAGCAACCTCGCTGCCTTCCCGGCACCTACCACCATTACGGTTTCCCCTGGGCAGAGCACGAACGGCGTCTCAGTCCAAGCCGGGTCCGTGGGAACTCCGACGCCTGTCATAGTCACGGCCACTTATGGAGGTGCAACTGTCACCACAACTGTCATGGTGAATCCAAGCGCGACAACTCAGGTCCTAGTGACACCAACTTCCTGGCAGCCGGTATTCACGCTCGGGGGAGCGCCCGCTACGATCGGCCTCCAGATCACCAGCTCATCTAGCGCCGCACTGACCGGCACGATCTCAGCCAATGTCCCTTGGATAACCTTGGACGGGCGCGCCACCTACGGTTGGAACGCACCGGAGAGCGTAAGCGTCACAGCGAATCCTGCCGGGCTCACCGCCGCCACATACAATGCGACGATTACCGTGACTTCCGCCGCAGCGTCAAATTCGCCCGTGCTAATCCCCGTTACAATGACGGTTCTTTCACCGCTACAGGTCACTACCACGTCGCTTCCGACCGCCACCTGGGGACAACCGTTCAGCAGTCAGTTGTACGCAACAGGAGGCACCGGGTACACCTGGGTCCTACAGACGGGCTCTTCACTGCCACCGAATCTCAGCCTCTCGGCGTCGGGTTTGATCAACGGCACCCTGGAGTTGGCGACCAGCACGAACACATATCACTTTACCGTAATTGTGACCGACTCCAGGAACCGGACCGCATACGCGAACCTCTCCCTCGTTGTGCAAGCACCGGTCGTGGTCACTCCGTCTGCGTCGTCCTTCCAGTTCGCAGTTGGGCAACCGTATGTCGAACCTCCCAATGGGAACAACACGATATCGTTTCTTGCAACGGGCGGAAGTGCTCCCTACACTTGGACCGCCTCCGGGCTGCCCCCCGGCTTGAGGATCGATGGTACGTCCGGGTTCATCGTGGGCACGCCAACCCAGCCGGGCTCCTTCCCAGCTACGATCACGGCGACTGATTCTACGGGGCGGACGGGCAGCGACACCCTTACGCTTTCTGTCGTGACCACGCCCCTATTGATCACTACGGTCAACAACCAGTCGCCGCCGACGCTACCCCCGGGGATAGTGGGGACTGCATACAACCAATTGCTGGACGCCACCGGCGGCAGTAACGCGGGTTATCAATGGACCCTGCAAGGAACGCTTCCGCCGGGCCTCAAGGGACAGGTCAATCCTAACGCAGGTTGTAACTCGGGATGCAGTTTTCAATTTTCCGGCACGCCCACCCAGGCCGGAACGTTTACTTTCACCCTGCAGGTCACGGACTCGCTTGGGGATAAGTCTCCTCAACAATCGATTACCCTGATTATTAACAGTGGCACTCCGCCTCAGATAACAACCACAACACTATCTCTTGGCACCGTCGGGCAAGCATACAGCTTCCCGTTCACGGCCACAGGAGGAGCCGGCGGGTACCAGTGGTCTATCGTCGGCTCCGGCCCGGATCCCGGCCTGCAGTTGTCTTCTGCCGGCGTGCTACAAGGCTCCAGCACCGTAGCGAATGATTGCCCCACAGGCCCTGGCATTTGGGTTGGGAGCCAGCCGCCGTTCGGCACTTTTTCACCCGTGTATTTCCAGGTCGAAGTCACCGATTCGGCTGGCCAATCCGCCAACAAGCAGTTCTGTTTGCCAAGCTACCACCCGACCCCAGTGGTAAGTAGTTTCATGCCGGCGGCTATCACCGTGAACGGGCAGAGTCAACCTATAACGGTGAATGGATCGAACTTTCTGAGCGGCGCTTATCTCACCGGAAACAGCATAGGGATATTCCCAGTCACCTTCGTCACCAGCGGTGTCCTGACATTTTCTCTCACACCCAGCACATCCGCGGCCTACAGCCTGCCGGGAGGCGGGCTACTTGGCGAAGGAACATGGGCATTTTGGGTGGTCCAACCCTATTCCTATAATAGCAACCAAAACCAGAGCTTCACCATTTATGACCCGGTGCCGGCCATTAGCAGCGTGCAGGCGGTCCTGAGCAATAGCACGCAACCATGTACGTCAAACTCAAATTGCCAGTTAATCATCAATGGAAGCGGGTTTGTATTCTCAACGCAATACCAGGCCGGCCCGAATAATATTGGATCGTGCGTGGCGCAGAGGCCCTCTACCCCGATCCCTTGGAACACAGTTACGACCTGCGGGTTCTCGCTACCCTCGGCAGGAACGTACAGTTTGACAGTGACAAACTTCAATCAGCCAGGAGGGGGTGCAGCCACCGCGACGGCTCAATTTACTCTCTCGCAATGATTCGCCAATGTCGCTTGGCGAATCATGTGCACGTAGGTGTGGCCGAAACCGCCATTTCCGTGACGTGGCAGCCGGAACCAGAGCGCGAGATGGATGGCGGGACGCTCCCGTGATATACTTCAGTTCGCTACCGGGAAACGTCTGAGAGAGGCAGAACTGCGAAGCCTGCCAAGAACGCCATGGACATAAACAACATCCTTGCGCAATTGCGGGACGAGCGTGACCTGATTGACGAGGCGATTGTCAGTCTCACACGCTTGGCTGTAGCCCGCGGTCGGAAGCGCGGGCGGCCTCCGGCCTGGATGTCCCCGATTACCACGAAGCGGCGAGGCCGCCCGCCCGGAAGTAAGAACAAGCCGCGTTCAGCCGCGCCAAGCAGACGGGAAATGGCTGTGTCCTCAGCGACCACCGACGGTTAGGTGTTGCTGGCAGCCCTGGGGTTTGCCACCAGCGTGCCTGACATAATGGTCGCGCATGAACCGGACGTGTCAACGAGCCTTCAGGAAGCGCCACTGTGTTTTGGTCGCGGCCTGGGCGGCGCGCCTACGGACAGTGACTGATCTAGTCGATTGCGCCAAACGCCATCGTGTCCGTCAAAACTTTCGAGGATGCGTAGCATCCAGTTTCTTCTTCATCTGCGACCTCACGCATCTCCAGGGCGACAGCTTAGAGGCGGACACGTCCGGCTGGTTGGACGCTCGCCTCGAACCCAATAACCTTTGCCCGAATGAATCCCGCCGACGCCATACTCCCGGCTCGCGCAAAAAAGACCGCCTCATCGATAAGGCGGTCTTGGAGGCGAGCAGCCTGCTTCGCGCCCTTTCAATACTCCTCCGGCAGCAGGATGCACGTGGATGAGCGATCTGCTTCGGTGATGATCCAAATGCGGGTCCCGTCCGAAAGCGTATAGGCTGAGAGCAGCCGCAATTCGCGAGTAAGGGAATACTCATTCTCGGCGATGTCCGCCGAGTCGAGATCGCCCCATTCGCCGGCCTGGTGCCGGACAAGGAACGTGAGCGGTTGGGCATTGGTGCGCTCCATGGCCGCGAGGGCGCCGGGAGTCGCAATCACGTGACCGAGGGGAAAATGGACCACGGGCATAACATTTCTCTCCTTCTCAAGGAACGGCGCTCCTGCCCGATTGGCAGGCGAGGGTTGGGAACTGTACTGAATTATAAGGCGGGACTGCGTGGGGTCAAGGTGTGTTATCTTGCGCCGAATGCTAATTTGGCTCGTACGAATCGTCAACGACTTTCCCGGCCAAGCCTGGAGCGTCAACTATTTTCGTGTGAATGCCTGCGCGTGGGCTCTCATTTGAAATCTTGTTTTTGTGACGCTTCTTTGTCCTGCACTTTATTTCCTTGGCTTCTTCTATTTTCTCCTCAAGGGATTGCCACATCCTTCCGGGCGCTGTTGTCGATTCGTATTTCGTTGTTTTGGTCATGTTACCTTTAGAGTATCTCTTTGTTTCTTCGAATTGACGTTGTGGTCGCCGGCATCAATCAGGCACGTTCACGTATATATTACCGCGCAGAAGAAAGCTGTCAACAAGTGGGCTTACGTCGAGATCGCCCATTCACCGGCCTGGTGCCCAGCAAGGAGCGTGAGCGGTTTGGCTTGGATACGCTCCATGGCTGCGAGCGGGCCGGGAGGCGGGCATAGCATTTTTCTCCTTCTCAAGGAACGGCGCACCTGCCTGAACCGACAGATGCCGAGCTTGGAAGCTACTGTAGAATTATGAGGCGGGGCCACGTGGAATCAAGATGTGTTATCTTGCGCCGAATGCTAACCGTATCTCTTCATCGTGAGCGCTCCTTCCCGCGCCCAGCCGGGCAGGTCGCAGGTTGACCCCTCCCCCGAAATCCAGTAAGCTGTAATGGAAAGCCCGTTGGGACGTATTACTATCCATGACCGTCACCGTAAAAAACAAAACGCCGCTCGTGGTGCCGCCGGCCGTCCGCAGGCGGGCGGGTCTTAAGACCGGCGACCGGCTCGAATTCAAAGTGTCGGGTCAGGTGATCACGATCCTTCCGAAATCGCAGGCGGCTGACGACGAATACACGCCGGCGGAGCGCCGCGCTATCGATCGCGGTATCGCCCTGAGCGAGAAGCAATACGCCGCAGGCAAATCCTACGGGCCGTTCAAGACGGCTGAGGAGGCGATAGCGTCGCTCAACGCCAACCTACGCCGGAGGCGGGCAGCCAAGAAGAAGCTTACGTCGGCCAGTCGATGAAGATCGATTTTACCGACCGGGTGCTCGACGCCCTGGAAGATGCTCCTCCCGCGGTTCAAAAGGCCTTTCGGAAACAGCTTCGTTTCCTCGCCATTAATCTTCATCATCCATCGCTTCGGGCCAAGAAGTATGACGAAGCCCGTGATCTCTGGCAGGCCCGCGTAAACGACGACTGGCGATTCTACTTCAGAATCGTCGGCGATACCTACCGGCTGGAAGAGATCAAGAAGCACCCGAAATAACGCTAGGGTGGCTTGCGCAGCTCGCATCAGAAAGCCTTGTGAACCGCCTGCTCAAAATTCGTTAAACTCCCTCGGTGCGGTTCTCTGGAAAGCGCTTGGTTCCAAATTTCCAGGCTAGGGTAATCACATTGTTCTGGACCCGCTCATCAGCGGTTCTGGCAACCCGAAGCACATTCTTCCAGGACCTCAGTCAGTAGCCCGGCGTTCCCCTTTGGTTCGAAGTTTTCAAGCAAGGGTAGTTACAGTTTATTCTTGAAACCGCACTTCAGGCCGCCATTTTCTCCTCATCTTCGGGCCGGAAGATCGCGGCGAAGCTCTGAATTTCCGCGATAAGCCGGTTCCAAGTTTCGTCAGGGAAGGGCACCAAACTTGTTTTGCGTGCTCGTAAGTCGTCAAAAACACTGAAGAGAAGCGCCTTCTCGGCGGTTCCAACTTGTCCGTTTACAAATCCGGCCGGAAGTACAGCTCGTTGGAACCGGCGTTGGAGCGGAGGCCGCAGACGTTGCCACGTCTCGCGGATGTTGGAGAGCGGCGCCTTGATCTGCTCAAGGTCGCGGCGAATGGCCTTCGGATTGAATGGGTCGGCGTCGCGTTGGATCATGAACGATGTGCGCCGTTTTATGAGGGCTCGTTTTTGTACGGCGAATTCCTGGTCATCGATCAATCCTTCAGTTCTCATAGTGATTAACGCCTGAATCTGGCGAGTTACGCCCGTAAGCTCGCGCTCGGCACGGGCTTGCTTGTCGCTGGCCGCTACTCGGCGTTTCTCGGCGGATTGAATGATCGTATCCCCGAGCCGCTCAAGCAGCGGGGGCCGTGCTTTGAGCGTGGTAAGGAAGTTGAGGAATTCCTGGTGAATAGGTGCGGCGGGATAATTCGTGCTGTTGCCGCAGTTGGCATAGCAATGATAGTAGGAATACCGTCGCGAACGCCCGCGGGAGAGGCTGGCCGTCATATAGGCCCGGCATCCAGGACAACGAACGAGACCTCGCAACGGAAATTCAGGATGGGAGTGGTGATGCGGTACGGCCTGGTGACTCCGCCCGATAATGCGCTGCACCCGAGCGAAGTCTTCGGGACTCACCATCGGGACGTGTTTGCCCTGGTGCTCCTCGCCCGTCCAGGGATTTCTAAGGATGCCAGCATAGTAAGGATTTCGAAGAAGGTTGTCGAGTGACTGTGGGCTGAGGGGCTTCCCGCGAGGCGTCACGATTCCCCAATTCGTCATCAACCGCAGGATCTCGGCCTTCGTGTACCCGCCGGTCGCATATTCGTGCCACGCCCTTTGGAGGAGTCCGAACAGCGGCTCTGATGGCAGGTCGGGTTGCGTTCTCTTCTCCCCTCGAATCGTCGCCGTCTTGTATCCCAAAGGCGGTTTCCATGGGAAGATGCCCTCTTGAAGCTTCTTTTTCATTCCCTGGACGGTACGTAATGCGCGGATGTCATTATCGAACTGCGCGAAACCGGCGAGGATCGTCTCCATGAGCTTTCCTTCGGGCTTCGTGTCGATTGGCTCGGTCACCGAAACGATCCGTACACCATACTTTGCCAAGAGCGCCTTCACGTTAAAGTGGTCGCCCACGTTGCGTGCGAAACGATCAACCTTCCACACAAGGAGAACCTGCACGGCGCCTTTATTCGCCTTGCAGTAGTCGATCAGGTCGAGGAGCTGCGTGCGGTCGGCGAATTTGGCGGACTCGCCGCGTTCGATGAACACTTTCACGACCGCGAGGTCGTGCTGGCGCGCGTATTCGCGGCATGCCGATTCCTGGGACTCGAGACTGGTCCCTTCGATCTGTTCCTTTGACGATACGCGGCAGTAAACGACGGCATTCATGGATCGTAAGTATTTTGTTTCTGCGGAAGGTTGGCCTCGGCGGAGCCTTGCTTGAATTCTAAGATCGAATCGGCAGCGTTGTCAAAGCCCGAGGGCACATCCCCCGCGGCGTTATCAGCATTCATGCGATACAGATAGATATCGAGCAGAAGGTCCGCCATGACGCGCATTTCAGCGCGCAGTTGCAGGAGTTGCGCGTCGGTATAATCGTTGGCAATCGGCCCCAGGAACTTCTTGAAGTCATCGAGTTCTTGCATGCCACCCAGTGTGGTGCGTCTTTTGTCTCGTGGAAAGGTCCACCACTGTGCGGCGGAGGTCAGTCCACGATGCAATAGTTCCGGGCGACGTGCGCACCCCGCAACCTACCGCGTCTTTCGCCGTAGCGTAGCGCCCGTCATCATCACTCGTGATGTCATTCTTAGAGCTGTTGGTCCAAACCATCGTCGACTGGGTACGCAGCACCGTCGTGGAACTGCTGAGCCGCGGCGCGGCCGAGTTTGTCGCAAAGCGGCGCAAGCGTAAGAAACAAAGCCGATCATCAGAAAAACGGAACCGCTAGTTGTGTCAGCGTGCCCTCGGAGGTATGCGCGCCGTGCATGATATGCGTTCTAGACTGGCGCGGTGCGCCTGATATCGTGAAAGGCAAAGGTCGATAGTGACATTACCTATACCCCATGGCTAAACGCATAGTGGGGAACTATTTGAGAACATATCGGAAACGATCTGCGTTGAGTCAGCAGCAGATTGCGCGGGTGCTTGGATACCGAGATCAATGGCAAGTGAGCCGCCACGAGCGCAGCCGAACGTCGCCGACGCTCTTCATCGCACTCGCGTACAAAAAGATCTTCCGAGTTTCGGTGAGCGCGTTGTTCAGCGAAATGGACGCCGCGGCAGACCACATGGTTGAAGAAAATCTTGCGACCCTCGAAAAAGAACTACGGTCTCGCAAGCCCGCAGCGCGTCTGACGAAAGCGCATAGGCAAAAAATAAAATGGTTAGACGAGAGAAAACAATCAAAGGAGCGAGCCGACCTATTGTAGCGTCATTGGAGCGAATCTTGGCGCTTGAGATCCGGCCAAAGCGGGTCGGTTTCATCGTGCTCAAAGGGAGGGATCAGGTTTTAGATTGGGGCGTGCGCACCTACGGCAAGCGCGAGACCGACGCGCCGTCCGCCTGCTGCGCGAAGGTTGGCACGCTCTTGGAGCTCTACGCGCCGGGAGTGATGGTTATCCGGCGGCGGAATAGAATTCCGAAACAAGGTCGCGGTACGATCCGCGCCATTGCAGCCAAGCTTGCCGCGGAGGCGCGCCGCCGCTCGATGGTATGCTGGTTTGTGACGGCGGAGGAAGTAAAGAACTTTTTCGCCCGCCATGAGTGCACTACGAAGGATGCCGTCGCAACTCGCGTCGCTGAGTGGCTTCCCGATCTCTGGAAGCTGCCCACGCCGCGCACCAAGCCGTGGCATCCCGAGCGCTTCAGCATGCCGGTTTTCGATGCCGCCGCCGCGGCCCTAGCGTTTCTCGGGGAAAGCAGGCCGTACCATAAGGTCCTTTCGACGGCCCCTCGAACCTCGGCGAAAAGATCCGGCGCGATCCGCCAGCTTCTTCGAGGGGCCTTCAAAGGGACCGACACCGCGGAATGAATCGAATCGCCATACATTCCTGCGAAGTGCCCCAATGAAAAACCATGCCAGCCGGCCTTCGCCAAAACTCTAGCAGGCCGCAATCGTTAGGGGACCGCGCTGAAATCTCTAGGGCGCAAAAAGATGCTTGCAGACAGCAGACGGCCACCATCACCGCAAGCAGTGTCCGCCGTGGGTGTGCGCATCGACTGAAGGGAGTGGTACAATTCGACAGGAGGCAGAATGCATGATTGATGACCGGGTTGCGTTGAATTGTGACCGCGGTGAAGGTGGCACCGGCGACGGATACGGCCCTTAACACGTAAGTGACCTATTCGCATTTGAGATCCACTCCGTAGTCCGCTCCTTCGTCTGGCACGATATCGGTCCATCCAATGCCCCTAAATCGGGGCGGTGGTGGGCCATGGCTGATCAACTCCAGGGGCGTCATGGGGCGTCCAGGTGTGCGTCCGACTTTTGGTAGCATCACAATTCTCCGAAAGGAGGCAGGCGCATACAAAATAATATCGAAATTGACCCTCCGCCCTGGTGCGCGCCGGAGATAGTGCGTTAGCTCATCCTTGCCGTTTTCCTTCAACGGTCTCAAGAACCCTGGAACCAGATATTGGACATCTATCCTGAATGGTCCACTGTTCGGGGGCAAAACCGGGTCGAAGAAAACCAGCCACTCCCTTCTGCTAGATGCATGCCGCGAACGAACTGGAATACTGGTAGTGCTAATCTCGGTGCCAGTATCCAAGTCAATTAGCGTACAATTCATAGTTTCTTTCGAGCCATTGGTGCGCGGGACTGAGACGCTAAGACAGCGACAGTAGATCGGATGTTCAAGTGTCTTGAATTTAGCCGAATAGTGGACGAGGTCCGGGAGGTCGCTTTCAGGCTCACCAGCATTTAGTAGGCACCTAGCCGTAACTGTCAGGCTGCCGTTTATATAATCGCTGTGCCGATCGATGTGCTGGGCCTCATATACCTTGCCAAGCTGGTCCATTATTGGCAATTCAGCGAACGCATCCTTCATAAGACCAGCAACATTCTCAATGCCAGAAACCAAGACTCTATTGTCGCTACCTCGTTCCGCCGTCACTTGGGCGAGGTTGCTGCCAATCGTGGGGCTGGCTACCAATCGCGTCTCTTTCACATCGCATACGAATCGGTATAGCTTCGGTGCAATTGATCGGATACATTGTTTCCCTGCGTCGCCGAGCAGGGATCGACAATCGTAGATCAACGTGCGACCTACTTCATCTGAATATGAACCAGGTTTGCTGGCCTCTCGAGCAAAACTCCAGAGTTCTTCGGCATCGACTACTCGATCCCTATTCTCAATCAAATAAATGAACGCTCTCAGTACCTGCAGGCGAGCCTGCAATCTAATCGGCTTTATACCATCGCCGACCGCGTACATCTCCAGCTTTAGTACATCGAGTGTGAAACCGCTGAATTCATACCGTTTTTCTGGCAACAAGTTGCTTGATTTCGGCACTTTACTAAATTCTCACACATTCCTGACAGATTAGCCATGGTGTCGCCCAAACCACTCCTCGGATACTTAAAGAAGGCTGCGATAGGACGCAGCCTTTAGGCCCTGAGAGGAGCATGTATGCCAGTACACGCGCCAACAGGTGGGGCGGAGCCCCTGCCTGATGGATATAACGACCATAACATCAACAAGTTACAGCAGGCATCCGCGATCGTCGAGATGGACGCGGCTCATACAGCGGATTCGAAGTTCCTGAGCCAAACGGAGCTGCCTCGCGAACCAGGGAAGCTGCATCACGGAGGACGTGAGGATCTGGCGCCAGGAACAGAGCCACTTGGTGATCCGCCTGATCCGTGGGCTCGCCTCGCTCACTGGGGTTTGGCGTAAGGGAATATCGCGTTGCGCACCTCGCCCGATCACCATCTTATCGCGTCAACCGCGGACACGCTGGTGGAATCCCGCGCATTGAGCTCGGTGGAAACGAGTCCGGCGCTCGCTGCCGAATTACCCAATATCGAGATCACGACAAACACTCGCGACACCTCGCTGCCCGCATTCTGTACGCTGCTGTGTTTGATTCCGTTATGGCACAACCCGGCGCCTGACGGCAGCCGCGTCCGGGTCGAGAGCGATAAACTGCAACAAACCGAGCGTGAGATCCGCCAGATGTTCACCGGCTACTCGCGATCGGTTATTTTCGGCTGGTACCGTGACGAAGCGACCGGCGAGGAATTCACCGATGAACTCATTCGATACGAGATCGACGCGAGAATTACGGCAGAGCTTCTTACGGTTCTGAAATGCTGGAAGCGTGAACTCGAAGTCCGCTTCCAGCAGCGAGCAATTTATTTCCGGTTCACTAGGGTGGTGGCCTGTTGGTGAGGTGGCCGGCTCATGGCACGCATTTTGGTCATCGACGCCGATCAGGACCACGCGAACCGTCTTGTCAACGAGCTTCGTCGGTACGGCCACAGCGCTACCACCGCCATATCACCTAAGGAGATCCATCGTGACCCAGCAACCTCGTTATCAGGCATCGAAATCGTTCTGCTGAACATGACCGCGGATACGCAGCAGGATTGGGATCTCCTGGAGGATCTTTGCAAAAGCGCAGCCGGAATCGCTCTTGGTCTGCGGGTACTCGCGGTGTCCAAGGTTTACCGGGGAACCGGGCCGCGGCTGAAAGCGGAAAAGCTCGGAGCTTATTTCCTCTATGACTGAACCCCCGTCGCTCATTCGGGAAATCGATTATCTCCTGGCCGCGCGAAAGGAAATTGCCGCTGAAGGGCCATGTTTCAGGATCGTTCATGCCCGCCGCGTGGCCGGAAACGAGTCCTCTCCATGCTGCACGGGTTGCATACCGGGAGAAGAGATTCTCGGGGTCTGGCTCGTTCATCGTGGCCGCAGTTACCAATTGGCGTTTTCACGTGCGGAAGCGGGTCTCGTGGATTATTTGAGCCGGCGCAGGATGATGCAGACGGCGACCCAGATCGAACGCGGCATCCATACTGATCCGTTCCACCAATGGCAGTGCACTCGCAGAAGGAAATCCGGCGGGCGCGAAGCACGCTACCATCGAACCACCATCAGGATCTACGTGCGAAGAGTACGGCTGGCGTTAGCCGACGTCTTTCACGATTCCGGGTTATCCATAGATCCAGCAAGCGTGATGGTCATCCAGCCGACTTTCAGCAACGAGGTTATGTACCGTTTCACGGCGCGCACGGAATGCGTCCACATAAGCCGAGCTTAGCGGGCGAAAGCTTGCCGCTAAAACTACTGCCTTACGTCCGGGTCTATAATCGAGTCGTCAGTGACGTTGCGCCGTTTCAGTCTGATCCCTGGGGCATCACCCGCCGTGCTCTGGGAACTTGGCGCGCTGTAGATGATTTTGTGGCGGCGAGAGCATCCAAGCTCCACCAAGCTCTATCGCCTTCCACAAGCGGCGCGCAAGTACAAGATATTAAACGGCTTGGAACTGCATGAAATAAAGCGATTTCGTGCAAAGGCTTGAATCAGGTTCGGGATCAGGGAGTTCCCCAGGAGGTTACTAGCGGAACTCCTTTAGAATCAACAGTACTTTTGGACAGCGCTGTTGAACCCTGTGGGTCCGTTGCGCGCAGAATCATCTAAAGGGCATCGCCGGCAGCCGCGGAGCCCTCGCATACGCTTGAAAGCAGGGAAGTAATCGAGACCAAGTTACAGGTAGACCCTCTGGGTTTGTACCAAGACAGATAACATGAATACCACTCTACGGGGGCCAAGCCCCCCGGGTCGAACCGGGAGTAGATATCCAGCGAGAAATCGAGAGCGAGTTCGCGCCTTTTGCGCGCGCTGCTCAGCGACAGGGCTTATTCTTTTCTATGCTTACGTTTTCGTCCGGGCAATGCCCTGATCCGACGGCGTCGACTCCGCCGAAGACATCCTCTGGCCTCGGCACACCCACCGAAGGCCCGTCTCGCAGAAGCTCAACTCCACAGACTTGGCGCTGCTCAGGCGGCGCAAGCGTAGACAGCCCGACATCACGCCCTTCCCATCCAGACTTTCCGCCACTGAGAAGGACGGTCGATACGCCGGAAGGGGACGTCGAAATGCCCGTCTGCCGGTTAGCCTTTGAGTGGGTCACGGCGTGGGGCCCAAATACAACACCCTGCTTCGATTGGATCAAAGTTCTGGACTGACCTTGACGCCAGCTTAATCGCCTTCAAAATGTCAACGAAAAAACGGTACCGCCGTTTTGGTTTATGTAGTAGTAGCCCGAGGTAGTGCCGTAGATAACCTTCCTGGCCGGGTCAAGAGTTACCCCTGTCATTGGGGCTATCCCGGTGCGGGCTGTGAAGCTATAAAGTTCGTTGAATTTCCATTCACTCTGAGGCGAGACGGGCGGCGCCAGTTGGAAGACCGTGCCTAAGGACTGGTCTCCGTCGCCTCCGAAGCTAGTGGCGCCGTACAGGTTCCCGGCCTTGTCTAGGGCAAGCCCGCCATCGGGTAAATCGCCGGAGCGGTAAAGGAAGCTGAAGATCACGTTCTCGGTCCAGGCGCCGCCAGGGGCGGTCGGCGGCGCCAGCGAGAATACGGTGCCTTTCGCATACTGGCCGCCGTTTAATGTGGTGCCGAAGAGTCCGCCACGAGCACCAACGACTAAGCTGCCGTACTCGGGATTCGCCCCGTCGTTGCCGCCAGCGAAGCTATGGAGCACAGCTTCGGTCCAGGCCCCGCCAGGGGCGGTCGGCGGGACCAGCGAGAATACGGTGCCATAGTTTGAAGCTCCGCCAAGTGCCGTCGTGCCGTACAACTTTCCGGCGCTTCCGACTAGACCGCTTAAGGGATTAGAACCGTCGCCCTCGCCGCCAAAGCTCCACAGCACGGATTCGCTCCAGGAGTTCCCTCGGGCGGTCGGCGGGACCAGCGAGAATACGGTGCCTAACCCGTATGTTCCCCCTGACTGCGTCGTGCCGTATAGCGCACCGCTGTCAGCCATCACCAGCTTCCCGAAGAGCCCGGCCCCATCGCCCCCCGGCCCGACGGGCCCAACGAAGTTGTAGAGGATCTGCTCGACCCAAGGGGCACCGGACAGGACTGGAGGCTCCAAGGAAAAAACGGTACCAAGACCTGATACCCCGCCTACAGCAGTCGTCCCATAAAGCACCCCGCTTTGGTCCAAGATGAGAGCACCGGTAGGCCAGTACCCATCACTGCCGGCGGTAAAGGAGTGTAGTACGGTTTCATTCCAAGGCAAGCCGGAAGAGGCTGATGGAGTTAAGGAAAACACCGTGCCACAACCCTGGGGACACGTGGAGTTGACGACTCCCCCCAGCCGAGTTGTGCCGTAGATCATCCCACCTGGGCCGAGCGTCAAGGGAGCCAGCGGGTAGGAGCCGTCAGGTCCGCCGAGGTTACCGGTGAATTGATAGAGCGTGGTCAGGGTCGGAGACGAGGCTTGACCGCACACACTGAACGCGGCGAGGGCTGCCGTAGCGATTGCAAAATGCTGTCCAGATTCTCTCATAACTGCCTCAAGGAAAAGCCTAGTATAGATTCTTCAGCGTATTTTGTTCCATCCCCTTGGTGGTTGCCAATGTAATCTAGTGTTTCCAACACTAGCAGTCGCCCGCCAACTTGTCAAACAGTGCCGGTGCTGTTCCACCAGCAGGGGTGAAAGGCCTCGAAAAGAACTAGGAAAAACCGGAGATTTCCTGCGCGAACGGAGAATCTGTGGGCGAAGCCGGACTGGAATGAGAAATGTCGGTAAGCCACACGGCTTCAATAGATTCCAGGTTACTTTGTTGGAGCCCGGCGGAACCGGCCTGAGATTTCAAGGCCTGTACCGCTCCTCGTTCGAAGGCATTTTGCCGACCCAGGTTACTTTTGGTGACCAACTCGACCCCGCCAACGAAGCCGTGCCTGTTCAGTCTTCGTTCCATCCAGAAGGGTCCACTGGCACCGAGTCGCCCACAAATTCCCCCGACGAGCCAAAATTCCGAATTCACTTGCAGAAACCCTCACTTGAGCGTATGATCATCGATGTCCGCCGTAAGGTGAACAATAGGGAGTTTGGAGATGGGGAAACAAGAAAAGCACGACTCGGCATGGCCGAGCACCTTTTTGGGAGTTCCACAGTGTAGGTATCTGTTCGTTTTAGTGTTTGGCTTGGTCGTAATGCTTGCGCCGGCATGCTGGGCACAGAGTATTACAGCAGGCACTAACATCGTTACAACCGGCACATGCACTCCAACGCTAGGTGCGTGCGTTGTCAACGTCGCGACTAGCCCCCAGTTTCCCAGCCTTGGGCTCGGGATGACAGTAGGGGCTAGCGACATCCTCGACCTAGCTAACACATGGACGGGAGGGACAACCTTCTCGGGTATTACGGAAAACATAACCAACACCAACTCGTCAGGCGCGTCGCGCCTTCTCGACCTCCAGGCCGGTATAAGCGGAGGGGTAAGCGTAATGAGCGTGGATACGAACGGCATCACGACTGCCTCGCAATTGATCACGGGTTCGGGCGTCTCGATCGCGCCGCAATATTTGTCAGGAGCCTCAGGATGCTCGAACGGCGTGGCAGTCGTAACCTTCACTAATGGTGGAGGGATTGGTGCTACAGCGAGTCTTACCGTCTCCAGCGGAGTACCGGGTTCGGTAACGATTTCGAGCCCCGGATACGGATATACCGGCGTACCCAGTGCGGGGACGATTTCTTTATGCGGTGGTAGCCCGGTTTTCAACACAAGCACGGGCAGCCTCACGGCCGGTCTCTGGGATGGCGTTGCGGGGACACAGCCGGGCAATCCGACCGGGGGCAAGCTCCGTCTGTTTCTCGGCACCGAGTTGCCGGGGTCGGTGGACTCGTCAGGCAACGCGGGGACGATGATCCTCACAGGCCGGACGGCCAGCGGCGCTGGTCAGAACAGCACTATTCCAGCACAGGGAGCGCAGGCTGGGGCCACCAACCAATCCGGCGGCAACCTGTACCTCGCCCCGGGCATAGGTACGGGTACCGGGAGTCAGTCCGTGATCGTCGAGGGCTATCCCGCAGGAACCAGCGGTAACGCGGACGAAACGCTTACACCACTTTGGGAGTTCACTCCAGGGGCGCTGATTCCGCTCTCATCCAACCAAACGGTCGGCAACGCCACTAACCCGCCCCAGAACATTTATCTGTCAGGGTCTGCGGGGTTCGGGAGCGGCAACTACTTTGTGATTGGGGGCTCCCCGAGCGCGGCTCGAACCATCACGCTGCCGGACGCGAACGGCACGATGATCGTGGGCGGAACCCTCACGACCGTGGGGGCGGTTCCGTTCGTTGGGCAAGCGTTGGTGCTGACTGAAGATGCCAACAATTTTCTTTGGAACGATTCAGGGGTGGCGATATTCAGCACGACACCAACTGCCGGGGGGACCGGTTATGTTTCGGGTGACGTTGGCAAGACGTTTACGGTCACGACCGGATCGGGAACCGCGACGGGCACCATCACGGCTGTCTCGGGCGGTCAGGTTACGGGCATCGGCGCCCAGCCTATAACGACCGGCACCGGCTACAGCGGAGGAACGGGACAGGCGACGACATGCGGATCGTGTTCCGGGTCCCTGCTTACCGTGAACGTCTTGGCTCTTACTCACTTTCTGGGGATACGGACGAGTACCCCGGTAACGTCATTGCAGGTGTCCACTGCCGTTGGTCCAGGCTTTGCGCCGCGCGGAATCATGAGTGCGCAGTTCACCAACGATGCCAACGGTGCGAGCTTCTACGCTCGCAAAGCGAGGGGCACCGAGGCGTCACCCTCCGCAATCACCGCCACGGACACCATTGGCAGTTGGCGGGGCTCAGCCTTTGATGGAAGCGCGTATCAGCAAACCGTTGGCATCGACTTCGAGGCGGACGGGACCATTGGCATCGGAGGCCAAGTGCCTACGCATATCAAGCTTTCCACGGGCACGACTGCTACTCCCAGCGTATACACGGAAGCCATGCGGATTGACTCCACGCAAAATATCCAGATTGGGAACGGGACAATGGATACCGGGATCTATCGTGATAGCGCGAATACCCTTCAGGTCAATAACGGCAAGCCAGTGGCCGATGGCGGTCTCTACGGCAACGTCAAGGCGGCCGTGTTTCTAGGTGGGAGCGCAACGCCGACGGCCACCTGCGGGACAGGCGCTGGTACGACGCCCACTTGTCCCGCCAATCCGAGTGGCACCGACTTGTCCGGGCTCATCTCCATCACTACAGGTACTTCCCCCTCAATGAACGCAACGCTGGTAACGATCACATTCGGGGCGACACATCCCGCCGCTCCCGGAGCCTGCATCATAGGACCGAACTATAATACCAACACGGGAACACCGGCCCAGTTGCCGTACGTCGCTTCCCTAAGCACGACCGGATTCGTGCTCAAGTCCAATATGACTCCACTGACGGGTGGGATACCTTATGCTTGGTGGTACGTATGCATGTAGTTCGCGTAGTCGTATCAGCATTATCGCTCACGCTGGTGCCGTTACTCGGGCAAATTACAGTCACAGCCAACATCCCGCCGCCAACCACCGCCACGGTGTACGTGCTGTACTCTGCGACGACAATTACGTTTACCGCTAGCGCTTGCGTGGGTACTTGCACCTGGAGCATTAGCGCGTCGGTCCCCCCGGGTGACCCTGCGTTTACTGTTAGCCCCGCAACCGGGACTTCGACGAACCTGAGTGCCGCGGTGCCCGATGGCTGCGCGAGTTTCGACAGCAACAGCAATTTTGCTCCCTGTCAGGTGGCGGCGGAGCCGATGGTGTTCAGCCCGATAGTGACCGTGACGGACGGCGGTGGCAACATGGGCACCTACTCTTGGACTATCGACGTATATTGGAACCCGACCCAGGCGCAGTTTATCTCAACGCAGAATCAGTACTTCGCGCAAATGTTGGGCCAGGTTGGCAGCAATCTCCAGCAGCCTCTTGCTACAGGGGGAAATTTGATCATCGCCAACCCGAAGTTTCGATCGAGCAATTATGACACTTACCCCCAATGGGCGCTTTGGATACGGGCGATGAAGGCATCCAACATGTCTGTGGTGTGGATCTATCCTGACGTGGAGTGTTTCGTGAACAATCGTTCGACCTGTATCTCGTTGTATAGCAATGCCATCGGCTACGCACACTCTCTGAAAATGTCGGTGCGCCTATCGCCCGGATTTTACAACACGGCGACCTGCGGCGACGCTGGATGCCCGGCCCGCGGCATCGGACCAGCCATCTTTACATGCGGCGGTAGTTGTGGCTCGAACGACTTAACGCCTGGAGGTTCGTACACGGGCGCCCCGAACGTGTATTGTGTTCAGATTTCGACTCCGTCAAGTACGTTCACATTTGGGGCGAACAGCACGGGCACCGACTGCTCGACCGGGGGCACAAAGCCCGTTAGCACCTCCGCGACTCTGCTCGTCAATGGGCTAACCGTCAAGTTTGGAAGTACGACTGGCCACAATACCGGTGACAAATGGACCATGACCGCCGCGCAAAACGGTCTAGTGAGCGCCTGCCCTGTTCCCTCACACTCGGGCGGCGGCGGCGCAGGGTTCAATCAGGGTACCGCAGGTGGATACCAAAGCGGCGTTGCAGATTGGTATTATTGCCTTACCACGTCGATAGCTGGCCTTGGCAACAGTGTAACAGGCGCCCTGCTCGGTCTTCTAATTTCAGGGGACTGGTTCGTGCCGATTCATGAGCCAACTACGCAAGCGGAGACATGGGGCGAGGGTATCCAGCCGAGCGCGTGTGCCACGGGAACTCAGAGCGCACCGTCGCCGCCCATCTTGTGCAACGGCAACACAGGCGGCACACCACCGGGTCCGCTTGGAAACACTTGTCCGCAAGATTGGGTGACCAATTTCTGGACGCCATTCAGCACCAACATCACGATACCCGCGGGTGTAACGGTTGGGGCAACCCTGGATTATTCTCCGGAGATGGACACTCCGCAGCAGACATCGGGAATAAATCAGACCTACGCAGCGTACTTCAGTTCAAATTTTCCCCATCACGTCTATATGGGCATGGACCTCTATAATTGGACGCCAAGCTACACTGCCGTCACGTCCTGCCCAGGAGCTTGCAGCCCCACCAACGGTACCTACCCATACACCATAAACCAGTTCAAAACTACGAGCTCGGACAACGGCGGCCACGATGGCGTCTTCGTGCAGGAGTTTGGGCCGATGAATTGGGTAATCACCAACAGTATAATGGGCCAATCTGCGCCTAACACACAAAGTTGCGCCATCATCGGCCTGCAGTCGTGCTCTTGGTCGGCGCTTGATCAGAATTTTTACGCTGGGATGCTGACCTATCTCGCGAGCTATGGCACCGAGTCAGCCGGCCAGTTCGGAAGCGACACCCTGGCGGCGTGCGCTGCCGTCTTCCCTGACAATGGGTTAAATTTCACCGTGATCGCCACCGCGACTGGGGCTATGGCGAACCAGCAGTATAGCTCGGACAGCCAACGGCTCGCCTCCATTGTGGCTGCCTGGGCCAGGAGCGCCATCTCCGGCGGTACCGTAAGCGGCTCCACAATTCACTGAGGAAAGGCAGAAAGATCCTCATTTGGAAGTGAATGTCATGAACGCGGATGACGCAACGGTCGCACAGCACAGTCGCGCGATGGCACGCACGTATGAAGAGCAGAGCCAAACCGTTGCGGAACGCGCTCGCCAGTTTATCTCTCGTGCCGGACAGCCGTAAGGCCTACTCCTATTGCCGAAATTGGGCGGATGACAGATAGGCCGAAAGATTTTCTTAGCTGAATCTCATGGTGGCCTACGGCGCCGGCCTGCGCGTCTGCGTCCGAATACTTTCAATTGATTTCCACAAACGATCATCTCTTTGAAAACACTAGCGTTGTGAGCGACTGCCCGTCGGCGGACCCACCTACCACAAGCGGAATTACCGCTACTTTGTAAACAGTTGTAACGATTCGCCCACTCCGATCACTATTTTAAAGAAAGGGAAACACCGATTGGATTTGGGCCATACCGGATGCTTTGGGAACACACGGACGGATCGAATCCAGACGAACGACGAACGGCGGGCGGTATCCCTTTTTGCCGAATTTCGCCGCCTTGGTAATTTGAGGTTACTAAAACTACGACGCGGAGGACTGCTTTGGGAAAGACTACTCGCTCTGTATTGTCTTCGGTGGTGTGTGTATGTTTTTTGGGAGATTATGTCGTCCCACCCGCATGCGCTCAGCCGACAGATTTGCTGACCACGGTAAAGCAAACCATTGGCTCTCTAAGTCCTGTAGCCGTAGGGCTTCAGAGCCTTGTTGATGATGCCATAGCTAAAGGGAACCAGGCTCTTGCAGACCGGCTTAGCCAACTGCAGGCCATTATCAACGGCGCGCTGTTCTCGCTCCAGACAATGATCAACTACGGTATCGATAAGCTCGATACCTCCATGCAATCGCAGCTGAGAGTATTGAATGCCAATGCTCAGCAACTGGTCGCGAAGTTTAGCGTTTTATCGCGTAGCACTCTGGAACAAGCGCAATCCTATTTGCAAGACGACTTAGACAAGCTTCAGAGCACCTTTGGCAACAGTATTGCACAGATCAACTTTCTTAACACAACGCCCATCTTGAATGTTCCCAAAGATGGGTTCTCTCTTATACAAGGAAAGGATTCCGTCACGTACATGTACATAACTGGCGTAGGCATGACGAAGGCGGACACCACGCCCGATGTCAAGCTTCTCCGTGACAAACAAGTAATTGCCGGCGTGCCGGTTAAATCGCAGAGCATGCCTTTGCTAAAGATATCCATCCCCAGCAAAGCGATCAGCCAGCCAAGCGCCGACTACTCCCTCTCGTTTAGGTTTTGTACCGGAATAAACTTGATAGGCATCAAGCAGTACACCGATCAGGAATTTCCGCTGCGTGTCTGCAAACTGCCACGATTCACGATTACGACAAAGCTCTGGAGCGAGGGACAAGACTGGCGGACGGAAATACGCAACCTAAACCAAGGCAGTCTCGCCGGCGGCATCGTTTATGGTGTTCAGTGTCCGCGCGGCAACGGAAAAGCCGGTCCACTTGTCATCACTGCTCAGGCGTTCCCAGGTTGGGAGCTATATGACCCAGGGTGGGGACGTCTGATCAATTGCATTAGAAACTCGGCTAACGGCTATACAGACATGGGGTACCAGGGACCAAGTTCTTGCTGGATATATGTTGATGGCAGAGACGGGGACGCTCACTTAAATGTCACAGTACAAATAGCGGAACGACAGCGAATAACCAAAACGGAGTGCGCAGCCCCGTTCGTAGACCGGCGGGAGTTGCACGGCACGATTGCGTCATCATTCGAATTCTCCCGTGCCCAGCTCAATGGCACATGCGATACGGGATTGGTGCTCAAGGCAATCGTTACGTCAAGCGAGGGCGATGCGATAAGCGATCTGACCGGCATTCTTGCAGACGGCCAAGTGGCTGTCAGCATCGGAGACGGCATCGTCACTCTCAAATCGACACCTCACTGCCGTGAACAGCCATATGGCAACGTTGTTGTTCTCCCTCATTGAGGCGGTAGTCATTCTGTATCGCACAGCGTTTTGGGACAAGTTGAACGTAAAGTGTATAACGACTCATCTTGACGCAATCGTCGGATGAACTCGCGGGCCGTGTTGGTGCCAGTGATCTCCGCGGGCGGTAACGGCCTAGAGGTCGGTGCCGTTCGTGATGCTGAATCATCTGGTCAAAGGGCGTGATGAAACGCAACGTCGGACATCCAGGACCTTCGTCCCGATCAATTCCCCGCCGGGATGGCAGGTCTGGCGACTGGTGACAGAGGCATCCAAATTTTCCACATGCACGGTTCAGTCAAGCCTCCGTTTTCTGAAGCCTCAGGTCTTAGCGTGGCCCGCAGAACACCGCTCTGGTGGGAAGTCACGGCGCAAGTGGGCTGCTGTTTGGCCCCCTACGGCAAAACAAGTTCACCCCTATGTGGTTTTTCCACGCACTCTCCACAGGAGCTTCGGTCTGCAAAATGTGCTATACTGTTGACAACACGGAATTTAAAACCTGTGGATATCGTCACCTAAAATCTTTCAAGCCCTCCCCTCAGGAATCCCGTTTGGTTTATCCTCAATAGAAATACCATGGCAACTACACCGGACACGTATCGCTCAGTCGGCGTCGACACCCAGAACGAAGAACTGGGGCTTAAACTTTTGACCGATCAAATCAAACGCACATGGCCAAGCAAAGGCATCGGCGCGGTGAAGCTGGATATCGGGCGCTTCGCCAACGTGATTGATCTTGGGGCAGGAATGGGCCTCGCGATATCGGCGGACGGCGTGGGTTCAAAGGTCATCATCGCCCAAATGATGGAGAACTACAGTACGGTGGGGATAGACTGCATCGCAATGAATGTCAATGACATTCTCTGCGTCGGCGCGACGCCGCTTTCCATGGTCGATTATATTGCCATCGAGCAAGCGCAACCGCGCGTGCTCGCGGAAATCGCCAAGGGGCTGAGTGAAGGCGCGCTCCTGGCGAACATCTCCATTCCCGGCGGCGAGATCGCCCAGCTCGCGGACGTGCTGAGACCTCACACACCGGGAATCGCGTTCGATTTGGCAGGCATGGCGGTGGGAACGGTGCCGCTCGACCGCATTTTAGTGGGTCGGGATATCCGGCCAGGCGACGCAATCGTCGGAATTGCCAGCAATGGCATTCATAGTAATGGCCTAACGCTGGCAAGGAAGGTTTTGCTAGAGACAGGTGGACTCGACCTCCATTCGGCTCCCGGCGGCCTGGACCGTCCCCTCGGCGACGAACTGTTGAGGCCTACGCACATCTATGTGCGAGAAGCCGTCGAACTGCTGGGACGAGGCGTTCCCGTCCGAGCCTTCGTGCACATAACGAGCGACGGTTTCCTAAACATTCCCCGTGTCGAAGCGGACGGCGTGGGCTTCGTCATCGACAGCCTTCTTCCAATTCCGCCGATTTTCTCTTTGATCCAGGACTGCGGCGGCATCACCGCTGAAGAGATGTTCCTCGTTTACAACATGGGTGTTGGCTTCTGCGTCATCGTCGATCCGTCAGGTGTTGACGCCGTGCTCTCCGTCGTCGGCCGTCATGGAAAGCGGGCTTCCGTCATCGGGCATGTCGTTGAGGATTCCGAGCGTGCCGTGCACCTGCCACAGAAACGACTCAAGGGCGTTGGTAAGGAATTTCGCGCGTTTTGACGAACCGTGGCTGACCAAAGTGCTTCAAGGTCTGCGGGCCGAAATCGACGAACTCAAACGAGAGTCGGCTTACTGCGATCACTGGCGGGCGTGGTACCAACGTACGTGCGGGTTTCTTCGGGATACGTATGGCCCGGACTCGCCGCAATTAGCAGGTTTCCTCGAAATCCGTTTTGAGCTTGACGGTCCGGCCCAAGCGGCCCAACGAAGGATCGAAGAATTCGTGCCCTCGCTATCCCCCCTAGAGATCTCCACCGGCCACTACTATATCGAGAGCCTCAGCGAGGCCGACGAATATCTGCTGTCGCTGATGGTGCCGTGATAAAGCTCGTCCGGGTCAAACGTTGGCCAGAGGCATTGAACCTAGCGTCTCTGGACAGGAAGTGAAGGGGCTTTCAAAAAAGGAATTCATTGTGATGTCCTAAGGATTTAGTATTGAGTGTAGACGATTTTGTGGCTGCGAGAACACCAAGCGCCCACAAGGTTCAAGAGGTCTCTACGAGGTTCAAACAACTCGCGTGAAATCAATAACTTGGAAGTGGCACATTTCGCGGAACTTGCTCAGAATAGCTCGTTCAGGTTCGGGATCAGGGGGTTTACCAGGAGGTCGGCAGCCGGAAGTTCTTTAGAATCAAGACGCCTTCTGAGCAGCGTGTTGAGCCTTGTGGGTTCTGCGCATACGGAATTATCTACAACGGGTAGCCGGGCCACAGAGCGCTCCCATCTGTCTGAAAACAGAGCAGCAATCGAGGTCGCTGTACGGGAGGCCCTCTGGGTTTGCACCAGGAGCGCGGCAAATGCGTTTGGCGAACCGACTTAAATGGTGCAGGTCGGAGTCCGAATTTGGCGGGTAGTTAAGCAAGCGGGCGACCTGTAACGCTTCGGGTCGATCTTTCGCTATATTAAACGCGGGGAAACGCCGTTGGCGAGTTGGCCCGTTCCAATATGCCGGTTTTGACGTTTTATAACAAGCCGAAGGTCGCGTTTGGAGAGGCAAAGCCCCCTCGCAGCCCAAAAAAACTGTCTCTGCGGCCTCAAAATGTGGGGAATGGAGGTATACTAAACCGGCAACCCAAAATCGAAAACCGCACTTTATACTGTCGAGCGCCTTCTGATACGGTTTGCTTGCGGCTAGTAGTGCAGGGGTAGTTCTATGAACGCATCCGACAGCGTAGGACTTCGGCCCTTGATGGAGCGAACCGAGGGCACGCGCGACATCGCGGTCGGCGTCATAGATGGGCCCGTGTGGCTGGATCACCCTGCCTTTACAGGCCGGCGCATTTACGAGATCGGGGGAAGTCCGCCATCCACGTGCCGCAACTTAGGCAGCTTGGCCTGCACTCACGGTACATTAGTGGCAGGAATGCTGGCCGCGAAGCGCGGCTCTGGCGCGCCTGCCATCTGCCCTGGTTGCACGTTCATTCTGCGCCCCATCTTCCCTGAGAATACGGAGGGTAACGATCCCATGCCTATCGCTACGTCGGCGGATCTCGGGACCGCAATCAGCGAATGTGTCGCCGCAGGCACCAATGTAATCAACTTGAGCGCGTCGCTAGCTCAGCCATCATCGCGAGGCGATCAGCAGTTGGAGGAGGCTCTAGATTATGCTGCTCAACACGGCGTGCTGGTGGTGGCGGCGGCTGGAAATGAGGGCACAGTGGGCAGTTCCGCCATTACCCGTCATCCCTGGGTGATCCCGGTGATCAGTTGCGATCTTCAAGGAAAGCCCACGGAGCAATCAAACCTCGGGAGATCTATAGGCAGGCGCGGACTAGCCGCGCCGGGTGAAAACATTACGAGTATTGGATCAGACGGCAAATCGGGCACATTTTACGGGACGAGTGCGGCTGCGCCGTTCGTAACAGGAACAATTGCCCTGCTCTGGTCCGAGTTTCCCACCGCAACAGCCGCCCAGATCAAGCTAGCAGTGACGCGAACGGCCGGGCGTGTGCGGAGAACGGTCACTCCGCCCTTGCTGAACGCTTGGGCTGCGTACTTAGCCATGAGCCGTAACTAGCGGAGAGATCGCAGCGTGAACAAAGATCAGAGTGAAGCAGAAACGCCTAGAGCCGAACGGCAGTCCCATCGAGTGCGGCTCCCGGGATTCCTGATAGAAGAGGAGATCGGCCTTGGGGATCTGATCAAGAAGACGACATATGCTATCGGCATCAAGCCGTGCAGCGGGTGTGAGAGGCGCGCTGAGGCACTCAACCGCTGGATGCGCATAACCCGATGATTGCAGCAGTTGAAACGGGTTCTGAAGGAGGACCACGATGGAGCACTCTCAAAATCAGGTTCAAGTAGTAGATCTCGGTGCTGCGCCGGGGGAATCGGTCGCGGGAATTACATCCCCCGTCGATCCGGACGTAGTTGTATCACAAGCGTGTCCAAATTGCGGAGCTACGCCGGCAGCGTCTACGCTAAGGCCAACGCCTAACCAACAAACACAGCATTCGCAATCCTGGGTCTACGCGATCGGCAGGATCGAGTCGCGTTTCCCAAGAATATCTGTGGAAAAGGAACTCGCCCAAGCCACGGGCAGAGCTGACACCAAGGGCCTTACCGACCGCCAGGCGCTGCAATCCGTGCTTTCCAAGCCGGAAAATCGCTACCTAGCACGGCAGCTCTGCTGGGTCATGACCATCCAGGGGCAGGAGACGTACCTCCTGGTGCCCCGCGACCCCGCGGATATCAGTCTGCTCGTGGAAGCGCTGCGCCCTAACCCCACACCGTCGGACCTCGATGTCGTCATCGGGATGATGGGGCCGATCGCTCCGCCGGAGATGTGCAATGGCCTGACGGTTCCCGTCGTGGTCTTCGATCAGATTTACTCCTTTGATCGCAATGCGCTGATCAAGGCGATTCCGAAGCCCGAGAAGAGTTCCATGAAAGAGTTTGGGCCCGCGGCAGAGGAGGTGTTCGACCGAATCATCCAAATGGCTGATAACGCGGGGACCGCCTTTGGTGATCGGGCGCTGAACTACCTCGCCGTCCGCTACCAAGCCATCTATGCCAAGGCTGCCGAATACTTCGAGCAAAACTGTTCGCTCAGCGGCGTCGCCGTCCGGCGATCCCAACTGAGCGGCCCTCGCACTTCGCTCGACGTGATCTTCTCGTACACTCACCGCAGCACGGATGTGGTGGACAAGTGGTCTGTGCGCGTAGACGTGACGGATGAGTTCCCGTTCCTGGTCACCAAGCTATCGCCATATTATGACAGGTAGGATATTTTGCTGGCGGGCCGGCTCGATGTCGTGTCACAGTCGAACTTGCCCCGAGCGCTTGAATGCCCTTAGGAGTGAAAATGCTTCCGGGATTCTCCGCAAGTTCCTCGCTTTACCGAACCGGGCAGGTGTATCGAGTATACGGTGGCTCAGCCGCCGTCGACGCTGGCCCAACAGCAGCAATGGACCTGCCGGCTGAGCCCTCAGATGTTCTGCCAGCGCACTGTCATCCTGATTCGTCGGGTCACGTGATTTACCCAGCAGCCCAAGCCCCAGGATGCGATTTTAGCTTCCCCTGCGGGAGTGCGGGAGCGCAACCCACCGCTGGTTGGCCGTTCTACAGATCTGTGGTGAATTACGCTAGCGCACCGGTTTCTGCGGCGGGCACAGAGGGCGGATTGGTGCGGCCATCGCTATGCTATTACGAGGAAGGGTTGGAATGTTGCGTGGGGACCGATGGCATCACGGTATGCACACCACCCATTCCTCAATGCCCCCTCGGCCAAGTGTGGTGCCCAGAGAGTGCAAAATGCCGGAGCCTGGACACCAACTTCGACTGCGGTCGGTGCGGCAACGCTTGCGCGAAGGGGTATGCTTGCTATTGTGGCGAATGCCAGCCGTTGCTCGCCTCGGGCTGTCCGGCGGGCTACTCGATGTGCAATGGGACGTGTTGCGGGGGCACCTGCGTGGACGGGGAGTGCCGGTGCGGCGCAGGGCCAGCCCCCAAACCGTGCGGCAACTGCGGCACTCTAGACGCTACGTGTAATGCCGGCGTGTGGTGTTATCCACCCTTAACCAGCTGCTCCGGCCAGGGCGTTTGTCAACCAGGCACAACGATTAGGTGCGGGACCGGTCTGTACGAGACATGCTCTTCCAACTGCCAGTGGGGTGCGTGCTATTGTTCTCCGGGCACGACAATGTCGTGCGGCCTGGGTACGCAAACCTGCACTTCTCAAGGCCAGTGGGGACCGTGCTATTGTCCCTCGCCTTACACGATGTGCCCCGCGACCGGGACCTGCGTGGACTTAAGCAGCGATACGACCAACTGCGGCGGTTGCGGCAACGCTTGCTCGAGTGGAACATGCTGTGGCAATCTGCAAGCTCAGACCGGTGCCTGCTGCCCAAGCGAAGCATGCTGTCTTGGCACCTGCTGCCCCGACAGTCAATCGTGTTGTGGAGACAGCTGCACCGACGTGAGTAACGACCCATTTAACTGCGGAAGTTGCAACATGGCTTGCTCGACCGCAGAAACATGCCAAGACGGATCCTGTGTGTGCCCAATTGTCCCCCCGCCCTGTAGCTGTCCGCCGTGGGCTGGGTTTTTGCTCGGGAACTACGTGTGCCACGGACTTACGAATGGACTTACCAGTAATAATAATTACAGATTAGTGGCGGGAGGTCAGTACATCCAAGGTCTCGTTGTGACAGTGCAGGTTTCTTCGGAGCCAGGTTCTGATGTGATATCGGATAACGGGTTCTCCGTCCAGCTAAATGCTGTAGGTCCGGGCCCTTCGACAACCCAGCAGTACATTTTTAACGTTAGCGGTACTTCGATTCAGGCCACGATCAACAATTGGATGAACGACTCCACGCAGATCGTCAACAACTCTTACTACCTCTGTTCTACGCCCATCAATAATGGAATCCCAGCCGGATGGTCCCTAACGATCGAGCTACAGTACGACAACGACATCGTTACTGGGGCAAAGTACTATGCGCGTGACAATTCTGGTAACCTCCGCGGGTACGACTACCTCGCCGTCGATAATGTAGGTTGCAACACTGAGGATGTGTGTATCGGATTCCAGCCGGGCGACGCGTCCCCGATAACCGAATTTACCGTGGACATAGTGGGGCTAACAAACGGTCAAGGGACAAACTTTTCCTCTGGGGCCGGAAACATCACGTATAATGTAACGAGCGGGCAAACAATAAGCCCTATCCCTAACCCTAGCTCTTGCATTGGCTTTTGCGGTGCAATTACAGTAGAGCATTCGAATTCCAACTACGGGACGGTTAGCGCCTGTCCCGCGCAATCTCTGAACCAATCATTCTCGATTACGCCCATGACGTGCACGCAACAGAACGGATCCTGCACGGGCGTTGGCGGTGCGCCTGAGACGCTCACGGTGTTCGGAGTCCCTCAGACCTGTCATTCCAATTGGGTGTGGGGGCAGTGGCCATGGATCATCGCCTGCAGCGATGGGACGACAGTCGAAAACTGTGGCTGCGGCGTACCGTGCTATTGGTAAATTCCGTGACGTGTGCTTTCTCAACGAGGCTTGCGAAATGGCGATACCTAGCGTGAATGCAGCCTATACCGTTCTGCCACGATATATTGCACTACGGGCCTTTCTTTGCGGAGGGAACCCTGGATAATCTATCATCTCATTGAAAACAAATGGCTTGTAAGCGCTTGCTTTTGGGAGGCTTGGCGAAAAACGCTGCGTTGTGGTTTCGGGTGTCATGGGTTCACGAGAGGGTTCATGTACGCCCCAGGGTCGTACTTGTCGGGCGGTTCTGGCACATTTCTACAGCGCCATGCTGGGCGCGAAAGGCGATCACCTAAAAGGACAGCTTCGGACTGGAACATCGAAGGAGTTAAAAGAAGGCGATTCGATCATAGGGCACCGTTCAATGCGCGAAGCGAAAATCGGACTGAAGTCCTGAATGTTGAGAGTAGAGTGTAGATGATTTTGTGGCAGTGACAGCACCAAGGTCCCAAACGGCGCAATCGCGTTCTACAAGCAATGCGTAACTCGCATAGGATGAATGCGTTGCAAGCGCCTGATTCTTGGGCATTTCGCTAACAGCCCCTGATCAGGTTCGGGACCAGGAGGTCGGTGGTTCGAATCCACTCGCCCCGACCAATCGTTTGGATTATTTGAATCGCGGCGGTTAGAGGCATCGGGCTTCCAACCGCCGCTTTCAGCGTTTGTGCACGATTCCGTGGCCACCATAAGCGCCTGTTGAAGGCGGCGGTCACTTCATCATCTGCCGAATAGAGCTACACACTGACCGAAGTTGCGGGTTATCCATGCGTCCGATGATGTTACGGATCACGGATGCGAATACCCGTTTCGTAGCGCCCAAGCCGAGGTTGGCGGATTGCTCGACGAAAAAGCCTACCTTGGCAAGCTTCAGCGGTCTCATGAAGTAGTAATCCATGCCGCTGTCGGTGAGTTCCACAACAATGTCCGCCAACGCATTGCGATGCTGTGTGCTGTCTTTCGCTTTCTCGAGAGTCGTGAGTATGTCGAGGGTCTTCGCGCGAAGGCTCTCCGAGTGGTAGAAACGAAGAAATGGCTTGCCCGACGGCGCGGAGGCCTTGACTAACCGCTTCGCACGTGGCGCCGTTGTTGGCTTATCGGGTCGCTTGGTGGATGTAGGCACGAGATCTCCTTCGGTTGGGGCGCCGCGGGGTCTACCGGCTCCCCGTCAACTCCGTAAGCAGTTCACCGGCGTTGTACACGCTGCGAAGCGCCTCGATGATGCCGGCGGAATCCACCGCGACGGCGCGGGCCTGTTGGTCGGTGTAACTGTAGTCGAGCACCAGCGAGTAGATGTTCCCGTCGAAGATAATACCGACCAATTCGCCGTTACGATCCACGACCGGGCTGCCGGAGTTGCCGCCAATAATATCGGCAGTGCATACGAAGTTGAGCGGCGTCGAGAGATTCAGACCGCTCTTGCGCTCCAGCCACTTTTTCGGCAAAGCGAAAGGCGGCGCGGAATCGTGCTCGGCAGTATGCTCATAAGCGCCGCCGATGGTGGTCGCCCAGGGAATCTTCTTGCCGCCTTCGGAATAGCCTTTGACCTCGCCGAAAGCCAGCCGCAGGGTAAACGTCGCGTCCGGATAGCTGTCGGCGCCGTACAGGGCGAATCGGGCGCTGGCGATCTTGCCGTACGCCTGGCGCCGCGGCTCATCCACCTGCTCGTCGTAGATCTTGCGGGCATGGCGCGCCGGAGGATCGACCAGGCGCGCCAGCAGGATCATGGGATCCTGAGAAGCCTGGATGGCCGTCGGGCCGCCATCGGCAAGCTGCTTGCGCACACCCACGTCCTTCAGGTGCGTGCCCTGAACCAGCTCGGCTGCGCGATTGGCGGGTGACTTGCCCGCGAGCGCTTCCCGGACGATGGCGTGATCCTCGCCCAGTATCCCCGCGAGCATGCTCAACGAATCGGCCAGCTCGGCGGTTTCCAGGTCCTCGTAAATGGGGGCATCGGAGAAAAGCCCCTGCTTCAACGACTCCAACTGCGATTCCGAATACTCTGGCAGCCGTTCGGCGTTGGGCTTGCGAGTTTCATCGGCCAGGCGCACCAGTGTGCGCGCAATGCCGAATAGCTTGCTGTCGAAGCCCAAGCCGTTTTCCAGCAGGTTGAGATCGTAGAAAATGCCTCGCACGGTGTCGAGGGTGGCCGTTACCTGGTCCCATGCGCCGCCATAGGCTTCGCGGAGCTTGGGATCGTGCATGACCGCATCGCGAAGGCGCTTCTCTTCGGCGCGTTTCTGGTCCATGAGAGCGGGATCCTGCAGACCCTCCTGGATGCCGATGTAGGCCTTGCGGCTGTTCTGGTATCCGAACAGATCGTCCAACGCGCGGCGGGCATTTTCGGGGTTGCGCTCGCTAAAGGTGCGCAGAAGCACCTCGCGCCGGAAAAGCAGGTCCATGACGAATGGGTTGGTCCGGTCGCGAAGGTACTCCAGATGACGGACCGTATCGAGACGGGAAGTGGACCCGGGATTCCCGGCGACGAAGACCAGATCGCCCTCCCTGGGCCCCGCTAGGTTCCACTTCAGGTAATGCTCGATGCGCACCGGCTGGCCGCTTTCGTAGACGCGGAAGAAGGCGATGTCGAGATCGTAGCGGGGATATTCGAAATTGTCGGGATCGCCGCCAAAAAAGGCCATATCTTTCTCCGGCGCGAAGACCAAGCGGATGTCCGTGTATTTCTTATAGCGGTAGAGATGATACTGGCCCCCGTTATACAGCGTGACGACATCGCTGCGTAAGCCGGTCTTATCCAGAGATTCCTTCTCGATCGTGTTAATAATGGCGCGCCGCGCTTTCTGCGTCTCGGCCGGATCCTGGCCCGGCTTGGCCGCCGCGTTCACACGCGCCGTTACGTCCTCGATATTCATCAGGACGTTTAATTCCAGGTCGGGACACTTGGCCTCCTGCTCGCGAGTGCGCGCCTGAAACCCGATCTTGATGTAGTCCTTCTCTGCCGTGCTGATCTTCTGGATACAGTCGGAGCCGACGTGATGATTGGTCATCACCAGTCCGTTGGCCGAGACAAACGAGCCTGAGCCGCCGTCGTTGAAGCGCACGGCGGCCTTCTGCAGGTGGTCCAGCCATGCCGCGGGGGGCGCGAAGTTATACTTGGCATGCAAGAGCTTCGCGGGAGGATTGGTGAAGAGCCACATACCCTCGTCGGCCTGTGTCGGAGCGGCGGCCGCCATTACAAAAAGAGCGCCGCATGAGCATGCGTACAGAGAGCGTAGTGTATAGCGCATAGTGGGACTGCCCGCCCACAGTCTATCGCGTTTTCACCCATCTGCGCTCCGCGGGAGAGACAAGCGCCGTGCCGCGTCCGGATCGACGACAATAGGCGTATGTCGGATATTCCGAGTCAGCGCATCGAACCGCGCTGGCCCTCGATCATGGCTCTGTTGGCGGTCGGCGGCCTCTATTGGGCTCTGCCGGAGCGATTGAGTCCGGGACCGGGCTGGCTGCCTCTGGTGCTGGCGATCCCGCTGGCCATCACCATTCTGGTCCTGCACAGGATGTCCAAGTATGCTCTCAGCCGGGTGTTTGGCTTCGTCCTGTTGGGAATCATCACGGCGGCCATGATTGGGGAACTGGTCCTGCTGGTCGCCGCGCTGCCGGATCACAAGGAAGCACCCAGGGACCTGCTACGCTCGGCCTGCGCGCTGTGGATCTCGAACATTCTGGTGTTCGCGTCGTGGTATTGGCGGCTGGATGCCGGCGGTCCGCTCCAGCGCGAGATGCGGGGCGTGCACCTGGAAGGCGCGTTTCTTTTCCCGCAAATGACGCAAGACGACCCGGCCTGGATACCTGGATTCGTGGACTACCTGTTTCTGGCGTTCAACACGAGTACGGCTTTCTCTCCCACGGATGTTCCGGTGCTGTCGCGATGGGCGAAAGGGATGATGATGGTGCAGGCCACGGTCTCGTTCAGCACCGTAGCGTTGCTGGCGGCGCGCGCCGTGAACATATTGTGATGCCCACGTGGCTTTGGCCGAGCGTCTATGCCGGCCGCCACCCAAGCTCTGAATTGAGATTTTGGCTAGTTGTCCGATCTTGATGCTGCGATTATGGGGTCACTGCCCATGCTTGTAGATCTCGCCACGAGGGCCAATCGCCGCGACGATGATGTTGAGGTCGTTCACGCGAAAAAGGATTCGAAGACTGCCGACTCTCGCCGATCTCTGTTCCTTCCGGCCCTTCAGGGGCTTCGAGTCCTGCATGTTGAACGGATCGGCCTTCAGTTTTTCAAGTTTTTCTCGCAACCGGTCACGGGTCGGCGCGTCGCACCGATCCAGCTATTTTGCGGCTGATGCGGATATTGAAACTCAGTAGCGGCTCACTCAACGGATCGAGTCCAGTGGAACGGTCTCGCCTCGCTGGTGCTCCTCTAACGCTGCGGCCATGAAATCGTCAAGCTGGGGGGCCAGCATGGACTCCAGCGCCACCATGCAGTCCTTCACCTGCTCGTTGCAGGTTTCCAGCCAGCGCAGTGGCTCTATCTCTGGATCATCGAAGTAACCTCTTTGCCTGGCAACGGCGAGCACAGCGTCAGCCATGCGTTCAAAAGGAAGCAGTTTGGAGTGGAGAGCCTGAACCAGTTCCACGTTGAAGTTGTTGGATTCGACGACGTGTTCCGCAATGATATGTGCCACTGAATAGGGCCCAAGCATGTCGAGGACAGCGCGTGGAAGGAACTGCCTTGCGCTCGCGTCAGTGCCAACGCCAGAGATGTTTTGGAGAGCGGCGCTCGCCAGCGCGGCCTGCTTGTCGATCTCTGCGCGAACGATTCCGGAAGTGGACATTCGGAACGTGCCCTCTCAGTCATTAGGCACTAAGTAAGGCTCTCTTGCCGCCCTGCCACGGAATGGACTCGAACTCGAACTCGAGCGGCCGAGATCAAGAAACGCCGCACCCTCGCTAGATGGGCGACAATCAACGTATGTGGCGCTGCGTCTGTCGAATTATCCAAGCGCCGGTCCTTCTGGCCCTCGCGGGACACCTTGCCGCCGCGCCCCAGGCTGCCGCGCCTACGCCCACTGCGGGCAAGCCGTTCATCGAATGCGATGCCGCGGAACTGGTGCGCGCGGTCCCCGAACTGGCGGGCATTCAATTCGACCCAAGCCAGGATCGCCTGGACGAGTTGCTGGAGGCCACAGGCGAAAACCTCAGCGACATGTTCGCACGGCCTGTGGCCGTCGCCGCCGCCGAAGAGATCCACGAGATACGGATCGAGGACTCCATGACCGTGACCAGCCGCCGGGAGAGTTTTCGCTACGTGGTGAGGCTGGTGGCGGGCGGCGCTCAGGAGCACATCGATGAAGTGCGGATGGACGCCAACACCGGTTCTACGGTGCCCGCCGCTCAGCAGATTGACTTCCTGGTGCTGGGACACTTCCTGGAATTGCTGAACGACCTGCTTCCGCAGAATCGGGAGCGGTTGCGTCTCCGATACATCGGCCGCTGGAACAGCGGCGGGAGGGAGGCGGCCGTCGTGGCATTTGCGCAGCGCGCCGAGGGGACCTCCACGCAGGGCATCTATTGGATAGACGCCGCGACCAACCAGGTTCTGCGGCTCCGCACGGCTCTGCTGACCCGCGCGGAGGGCTTCCCACTCGAGGCCCTGACGACGGATGTTTCCCTGGCTACGGTGAACTTCAAATACATTGGCGGAGCGTTGTGGCTCCCCGCTACAGTAACTGTGCATGCGCGCTATACGGGCGGGGAGTTACACAGCGTTCACCGGTATTCGGATTACCGCTTGTATGGCGTGGACGGCGAGTCGGATCCGGCACAGAAGGAGAAGCTTGCGGGTGTTCCGTCCATAACAACTCCCAACCCGGACGACGCGTACGAATCGCTGGGCAGGGGCGTCTCGCTGGCTCTAGAGAACAAATCCGGCGAGGCTTTCGCCGCGCTCCGTGAAGCGCTGCGCCTCAATCCGGATATGCCCGCCGCTCACTACAACCTTGCGAACGCGCTGCGCCTCACCGGCGACCTGGCGGGCGCGGAAGGCGAGCTGCGCGCCGCGATGAAAAGCGTTCCGGACTCCGGACCGGTGCACAACTTCCTGGGCCTGGTGCTGTTCAAGCGCGGCGATACGGCAGGCGCCGTGGTTGAGTTCCGCAAGAGCGCGGAACTACAGCCGAAGGACGCCACTGCGCATTTCAATCTGGCTCAGGCTCTGGAGAAGTATGGCGATAGGAAGGCCGCGCTTGACGAGTACCGAACTGCCTCCACGCTGGCGCCGGGCAACACAGACTTCAAAGTCCGGTACGAGCGAATCGCGCGTTCGATAATTCCCGGCGCGCCGGAGGCGGCCGCCACCATACGGGTGGAAGTGCGCCAGGTATTGGTTCCCGTCATCGTCACCGATAAGGAGGGCCATCACGTCACTGGCCTGACGCAGGCCGACTTCAGAGTATTCGAGGACGGCGCAGAGCAGAAGATTTCGGGCTTCAGCGTGGAAGACGCCGGGGTGTCCGCCACGGGATCCGCCCCTCCATCCGCCGCTGAACCGCAGAGCGCTTTGGCGCCCGCTGCCGATAAGCCTAAGCCTGCCCCGGTCCGTAGAACCTACTTGATTTGCATCGACACGTTGCACTCCGCCTTTGCCAACCTGGTGCACATCCGCGAGGCCCTGGCGAAGCTGTTCCGGACCGAGCCAGCCGGCGATTCGCAGTACACGGTGCTTGCGATTGGAACTTCCACGGAGATCGTGCAGGGTCCGACCACCGATCCCGAAGCGGTGTTGAAAGCCGTGGAGAGCAAGAATTTCCAGAAGCTGTTTTTGGTCAGCCGGAGAGGCTCGACGGAGGACGATCTACGCGAGTTCCGGCGCTCTCTGGAAGACGTCCGCGCCGCATGCGACGACCCCGAACGCCGGCCGGAGTGCCTCTCAGGGCGACGACGCTTGCCGAGCGAGGCAAGTCAGATTGCCGGCAAGGAGGAGATGTTTACCGCCGGTTTTCTGAGTCAGCTCCGCTCGCATGTGCAAGAACTCGCGCACCTAACCGGGCGGCGGACGATCATCCTTTTCTCAGACGGTTTCCAGCTTGTGCCGGGCAAGGAGGCGTGGGAATTACTGGAGGCCTATTTTCCCGACATCCCCTTTGTCTCGCTGCGCAAGGTGGCGCGGATGCAGGATCTCGAGCCCGTGCTGCGGATGGCGGCGAACAATAATATTCCCGTTTACACAATCGATTCGCGCGGACTGTATACCTCCGCTTTTTTTGACGCCTCGAATTCGGTCGGCAGCCCGAGGGTGATGCCGGCCGTGCTCCAAGCCATGACGGCGATCGCCACCGACGCTGGTCAGACTCTCTCGGAGATCGCGGCAGCCACGGGTGGCACGGCCTTTCAAAACAGCAACGATATCTTGAACGGTTTACAGCGGGCCGTTGCCGACGGGCGCCAGTACTACATGCTCGCATATACTCCGAGCAATTCCCATTCCGACGGGAAGTTCCGCGCGATTTCGGTGCGCGTGCGAGACAGCAAAATGGCGATCAACGCCAAGCGCGGGTACTGGGCCACTGAGAATTAATAGACGACGGTTGCTTCGCAGGCGACAACCGCCGAAGGCGACTATTGACGTTCGCCTAACGCAGATGAACGCCGGTGGTCCAGTGTAGGTGAAGACGCGGAAATATCGGCGTCGCGAAGATTGGCCGCACCGGGGCCAGGGAACATTTTGTAACATCGTTGCGATAGAGACACTGTATTCCGTGGCATTCTGGCGATCTGGCCCTAAGGTCATTTCGAACTCGCGAGATGCGCGCTCTCGCCAGGCACGCGCCCGGCAGCGGATTTCCTTAGCGCCGCGACGGCCCGGTAAGTGAGTAACAACAACACAATGGAAGCGTAGAGAACCGGCAGTCTGATATCTGATTTCACCAACCAGTAGTAATGCACCACGCCAGCTACACCGCTTACATACACCAGCCTGTGAAGTAGTTGCCAGCGCCGGCCGCCCATGCGCCGGATCCAACCGGCGGTGGACGTCACAGCCAGCGGCGCCATCAAAGTAAAGCCCAGGAAACCCGCGGTAATGAAGGGCCGCTTCCATACGTCCTTGGTGATTTCCGCGAAATCGAAGAACTTATCCAGCCAGAGATAGGTCATGAAATGAAGACATCCATAGAAGAAGGCAAATAGACCGAGCATCCGCCGGAAGCGGACCATCTCCGGCCAGCCGAGCAGCCGCCGCAGCGGTGTGATGGCCAGCGTGATGACGAGAAACCGCAGCGTCCAATCGCCGGTCGCGTGCGTGATGAATTCTATGGGGTTCGCGCCCAAGTCCTGGTGAATGCCGCGCCACGCGAGCAGTAAAAGAGGAACCAGACACAGGACAAAGACCGCGACCTTCATCCATCGCCGAAAGATAAGGCGCTGCAGCATCCGGCCGGACCTTAGTAGAACTTTCGCAAATCCATGCCGGCGTAGAGGCTCGCCACCTGATCGCCGTAGCCATTGAACGGCAGCGTCTTACGCTTGCCGAATTCACCCAGGCGGCGTTCGGTGGCCTGGCTCCACCGCGGATGGTCCACGGCTGGGTTTACATTCGAATAGAAGCCGTACTCGCGGGCGTTGGCCAAGTTCCAGGTGGTGGGCGGTTCCTTCTCGACGAACTTGATCTTCACAAGCGACTTGATGCTTTTGAAGCCGTACTTCCAGGGCACCACCAGGCGTATGGGCGCGCCATCCTGATTTGGCAGGGTCTCACCGTACATCCCAAAGCACAGGAGCGTGAGCGGGTGCATGGCTTCGTCCATGCGCAGACCTTCCAGGTACGGGAACGGGATGCCCGCGTAACGGGCGCTGGGCATCTGCTTCGGGTCGTACAGGCTCTCGAACGCCACGAACTTCGCCTTCGCGGTGGGATCAGCCGCCTTGATCAGCACGTTCAGCGGAAAGCCGATCCACGGAACCACGATCGACCAGGCTTCCACGCAGCGATGCCGGTAGATGCGCTCCTCCAGCGGCGCCATCTTCATCACGGCGTCGAAATCGAATACCTTGGGCTTGTTGACGGCGCCTTCCACCTTGATCGTCCAGGGCGAGGTCTTCAGAGTGTGGGCGTGTGCCGCAGGGTCGTCCTTGCCTGTGCCGAACTCGTAGAAGTTGTTGTAGCTGGTCACGTCCTTGTACGGCGTCGGCTTTTCGTCGGTACTCAACGGGCTACGCGATGCCACCGCCAGTTTGGCGTCGGCGGAGGCGCGGTCCGTGAAAAAGGCTGCTCCGGCTAGCGGCACGGCCGCCAGAAAACGCCGCCGATTCATGTAGACGTGCTTGGGAGTTACGTCGGAATAGCGGATGGCTGCAGGTTTCTTAATCAGCATGGTGCTACTAATTAAAGCCTAGCACTGCCAGTTTTATTCCGGTGGGGCGGGCGCTTTCGCCTGCCAAGCCTGGCTCCGGAAGGTCCATTCAGCGCCGCGACCGTGAGGGAGCGGTGTCACCTGGGATGTATACTGACGTGAGGCCGAAACGCCGCAATGAAAAGTTCAGTGAAAAGAGTATGTCTAAGAAACCTGGCCGCCGCCGCGTTGCTCGCGTTAGCGGTGACGGCTCAGCCCAGGCCCGCGATCTTCCGCATCCAGCCGGTGCGGCCCGTGGCGGAACTGCGCGGCGAAGCGCTGGCGGCCACGCCTCCCGAGGAGCATGGAAGTTTCCGGAAATCCGATCTGGTCGACCTTGCGACGCTCGATCGGCACATCAAGCTCGACATACGTTATGCCACCTCCGACAACTTCTTGAGCACGCCCGTGTACACGTCCGCGCGCGCTTTTCTGCAGCGGCCCGCGTCTGCAGCGCTCCTTCGTGCGCATCGCGAGCTGATGAAGCGGGGCTATGGCGTCCTGATTTTCGATGCCTACCGTCCCTGGTATGTCACCAAGATTTTCTGGGACGCCACGCCGCCGGACAAACATGCGTTTGTCGCCGACCCGTCCGAGGGATCGCGTCACAATCGTGGATGCGCCGTGGATCTCTCCCTGTACGACCTCAAAACCGGGCACGAAGTTGAGATGACGGGCGTGTACGACGAGATGTCTGAGCGCTCTTATCCGAATTACGGCGGCGGCACGGCCGAGCAGCGCGCCCGCCGGGATCTGCTGCGGCGCGAGATGGAAGCGCAGGGGTTCACTGTGTACTCGTCCGAGTGGTGGCACTTCGACTACCGGGATTGGAAGGAGTACGCTATTCAGAACGTGCCGTTCGAACAGAACGGCGCGGGGCGCGAGTGACACCGCTTCGATCGACTTTTCGGAGCCGCGCGCGTTAGCAAGCGGTATGCAATAGCACGGAGGGCTGAACTTGATTGGCGCAATTGATATCGGCGGCACCAAGATTGCGGTCGGAGTGGTCGATCAACAGGGCCGCATCGTACACCGCGCGGAATGCCCCACAGCCGCGGAGCGTGGGTTCGCGGATGGGCTGCGGCGCATGATCGACATGCTGCGCGAAACGGCCGCGCGCGCCGGCGCGGAACTGCGCGGCATCGGCATTGGCTGCACCGGCCCCCTCGATCCGTTTACCGGAGTTCTAGGCAGCGTCGATTTGCTGCCCGGATGGCAGGGCGGCGCGATCGTGGATGGGCTCCGGGAAGCCTTCGGCATTCCGGTTGCGATGGAGAACGATGCCGACGCGGCGGGCCTCGCGGAAGCCGTCTGGGGCGCCGGCAGAGGCAAACAGCGTTTTCTGTATGTCACCGTGGGCACGGGCATCGGCGTCAGCATCATCCTGGACGGAGCGCTCTACCGCGGCGTGGATGGCTCCCATCCGGAGATCGGTCACCACGTCATCGATGCCTCCGCGCCGCTTTGCTATTGTGGCGCTCCCGGGTGTTGGGAGAGCCTGGCGAGTGGACCGGCCATCGTCGCGTGGGCGAAAGAGCGGATCGGTCCGGACCGTCTGGCGAATGGGGAACTGACGATGAAGCGGTTGTGCGAGTTGGCAGACGCGGGAGACGCCGCGGCGCTCGCGGCGATGGAGCGGCAAGGCTACTACCTCGGACTGGGACTGGCCAACCTGGTCTCGATCTTTTGCCCGGACGCGATCGCTCTGGGCGGCGGTGTGATCGAGAGCAGCCATCTGTTTCTGGATCGCGCCCGGCAGGTGATCCGGCAATACTGCAGCCTGGTTCCATTCGACAGGACGGAAGTGACGCTCGCCTCGCTAGGCGCGGATGCGGCGTTGGCGGGCGCCGCACAGGTCTGGCATCACCGGTTCGGGGGACAGGCACATGCGATTTGAGCCTTCGCTCGTGGAAGGGGATTACTTGCGCGACATCCTGGCTCAGCCGCGCGCCCTGGCGGACACGGTGTCGGGGCTGTGCGGCTCTGCGGGGCTCGCGGAAGTGGCCGCCGAGGCCGCCCAGGGGAGCTTCGAGCGCATCGTATTGACCGGAATGGGCGCCTCCTTTCATGCTCTGCACCCGCTCCACATCCAACTCGTCGAGCACGGATTCAACGCGGCCGCCTTCGAGACTTCCGAGTTGATTCATTACTTCCCCGCAGCCTTGACACCCCGTACTTTATTGGTCGCCGTATCGCAGTCGGGCCGCAGCGTGGAGATCGTGCGGCTGTTGGATGCGACCGCCGGACGCGTCCGCACCATCGCGCTAACGAACACGCCAGCATCGGACCTGGCAACCCGCGCGGATCTGACGGTTCTGACCCACGCGGGCACGGAATCCTCCGTTTCGTGCAAGACATTTGTGGCCACGCTGGTGGCGCTGGAGTGGTTGGGAGCCGTGCTTCGCGGCGAAGACCGTCGACAGGTCGAGAGCACCTTGCGTGAGGCTGCCCCGTTGGCTGAAGACTATCTGGCTGCATGGCAAGCCAAGGCGGGTAGCCTGGTAGACCTGCTGGACGGCGTCCGTGCAGTGTTCCTGACAGGCCGGGGAGCATCGCTCGCGGCTGCCGGCACGGGCGGTCTGATTCTCAAGGAATCGGCGCATTTCCACGCCGAGGGAATGACCTGCTCGGCTTTCCGGCACGGGCCTTTCGAGATGATCGGCCGAGACGCCTTCGTGCTGGTCTTCGCCGGCGATCCGAAGACCGCCGCGTTCAATGAGAACCTGGTGCGGGATGTACGCGATGCCGGTGGCAAGGCTTGCCTGGTTGGTCCGCAGTCCGACGTCGATGCCTTTCGCATTCCGGTCGCCGCATCTGCGATCCGCCCGGTCCTCGAAATGCTCCCGGTACAACTAATGTCGCTGGCGCTCGCGGCTTTGGCCGGCATCCAACCCGGCAAGTTCGAACGGCTAACAAAGGTCACCACGATCGAATGAGCGAGGGCACGACGGCAAGTGCGAATACCGAGGTGCTGGCAAGCCTGCGAATCGCAGTGGACATCCTGTTTCTGATCTTCAGCCAGTACAAAGTGGCCTGGAGCAAGGCGCTTACCCGTTCATGGCTGGGTATTTAAGGCGAAAGCGTGCCCACTAAGGGATCGTGGGGCGGCCAATCTTGGCCGCAGCCGCCTTTTCAGCCGGCTTCTTGGGTTTCTACATTTTCCCGAAAGGCCTTGGTGGCACAATTTGAACAGCGGGGTGGGGCAGGCGGTTTCGCCTGCCAAGGCGAGCTTTGCTCGCCGCAAGCAGGATCGCCTGCCTCGCACTTAACCCAAACCCGGCAGCGGAGTCGTACCGTGAACGCGCGCGAGATGCACGAACGCCTCCGCCGCTCCGCAGCCGGATTCGCGGCCTCGATAGCTTTCCATCGCTTGATGGTATTCCCGGTAGATCCGCTCGCCATCCTGGCTTTTGTGGGCAAACAACGCCGCCTTTTTCTTTTCCCGCACCGCTGTAATATCGATGTAGTCGGTGGGATGGAAGCCCATGGTCTGCGCGCCCAGATCGACCTCGTAGTAGTAGAGCTCGAATCGCCCTCGCGCCGCCAGCCAGGCGCGAAAAGTGAGAATGCTGGCTGCCTGGTGATCCAGGTGACTATCGATCGGCCACTGCGTGAACACCAGGTCGGGGTCTTCGGCGACAATGAGTTTGCCGAGCGATTCCACGGCATTCCTGTCCACCACCGTGGCGCCATCGATCTGGCCGGCAAACACGGGCTTGGCTCCCAGTATCCGGCAGGCGGCTTCGCATTCGGCGGAGCGGATAGCGGCGGCTTCGTTATGTGACTTGCGGGGAATGCCGGCCTCACCCCGCGTCAGGTAAATGATGGTGACGGCATGCCCGAGTGCGGCGTAGCGCGCCAGGCTGCCGCCACAACCTGATTCGGGGTCGTCGGGATGTCCACCCACGCAGACAATTTTCAATGCGTGGCCCGAAGGCGGCTGGCCCGCGGCAAGGGCAGCCAGAGGAAGGCTCAGGATCGCGCGGCGGGACGGATTCATAGCTCAGTATACTGATCCTTATGCGACTCGCGGCAATCCCGATCATTGTTATGGCGTTCGCCGTACGTGCCTTCGCCGCCGACCTCGAGATTACTCGGCCGGTGCGCTCCTGGGAGTTTTTGGATGCCACCGGGCCGCGTGCCGCATTACTCGGCACGGAGGACGGCGCGCTCGAGGCCTATGTTTATCCCCTCAAGATCTTCTCCAACCTCCGGCTGCGCTTCGTTACGGATAGCCGCGTCATCCCCGGAGAGAGCATCGCGCGGCGCATGGCCTCCCGTCCGGGCTCGTACACCATCACTTATACCGGCGACGATTTTCAGGTCACCGAGACTCTGTTCGTGCCGGCGGACGAACCTGGCGCGCTCCTGCTCTTCAACATAAAGGCGCGCAGCGCACTCCGCATCGACGTAGAGTTCGCGCGGGACTTCCAATTGATGTGGCCGGCTTCGCTCGGTAGCGGCTACGCGGAGTGGGACGGCGCGCTCCACGGCTTTCGATTTGGAGCCGATGGATACCCATACGCGGCGATTTTGGGATCGCCCGACGCGGCTCTTGAATCGCGCGAGTACGCCACAAATTATTCGGCGGCATCCGATTCGGTATTCACGCTCGGCTCCATCCAGGGCCATGCGGAACGCGTGCTGGCGCTCGCGGGATCGATGAAATCTGGGAACGAGGCGCTGGCTGCTTACCGGCGGCTGATCGCGCACTCCGGACAGCTTCTGGAAGAAACCGAGCGGCACTACCGCGACTACCTGGCGAACACCATCGAACTGGAACTGCCCGACGGGCACCTGCAGGCCGCCTACGACTGGTCCCGCATCAGCGTGGTGAAGGGGTTCGTGGACAACCCGTTTCTTGGCAGGGGACTTGTAGCCGGATATGGCTTGTCGAAGGGCGCCTATCGTCCGGGCTTCGCCTGGTTCTTCGGGCGCGATTCGTTCTGGACGTCGTTCGCCCTCACCTCCGCTGGCGATTTCGCGAACGCTCGCGCCGCCATCGCCTTCATCGCGCATTTTCAGCGAGCGGACGGCAAGATCCCCCACGAGATCTCGCAATCGGCCAGTCTGCTGGACTGGTTCAAGCAGTTCCCGTACGGATTCGCGTCCGCGGATGCCACGCCGCTGTTCGCCATCGCCACCGCGGATTACGTGCGCGCCAGCGGAGACGTGGCGTTTGCCAAAGAACAGTCGTCACGTTTGTGGAAGGCGCTGGAGTTCATGCAGTCAACACTCGACGAATCAGGTTTTCCGAAGAACTACGGCACGGGTCATGGATGGGTCGAAGGCGGACCGCTGCTGCCGGTCAGAGTGGAACTGTATCAAGCGGGATGCTATGTGGAGGCTCTGCGCTCGCTGGCCACGCTGGCGCATCTGCTGAACGACGAGCCCCGCGCGCGTCAGATCGAGGCGGAGTTCGAACAGAAGCGCCGCGCGGTGAACGAGGTCTTCTGGCTGCCGAAGGCGCATACCTACGCTTTCGCTCTGGATACCAGCGGCAAATCAGTGGACCAGCCCAGCGTTCTGGCAACCGTGCCGATGTGGTTCGACCTGCTGGACCGGCAGCACGCCCAGGAGATGATCGGCCAGCTCTCGCAGGAGCAGCATGCGACGGATTGGGGAATGCGGATTATCTCCTCCCACAACCCGCTCTACGATCCATCGGGCTACCATTTCGGTTCGGTCTGGCCGCTGTTTACAGGCTGGGCATCGGTAGGCGAATACCGCAACCATGTGGCGGAACCCGCGCTCGCGAACCTGCGGGCCAATGCCTGGCTGGCCCTGGACGGCGCGGGGGGAAACACCACCGAAGTGCTTTCGGGCGACACGTATTCCCCGCTCTCCACTGCGTCGCCGCATCAGATCTGGTCGGCAGCCATGGTGGTCTCGCCCCTGGTGCGCGGATTGCTCGGTTTGGAGACCGATGCCGTCGCGCGGAAAATCGTGTTCGCGCCGCACCTGCCGGCAAAGTGGCAGACCGCGGGCGTGCACGGTATCCCGTTTCTCGGCTCGCGCGTGAACCTCGATATCCGGCGCGATGCGAGCATGCTGGAATTGACCGTCGGGAATTCGGGCGCGGAGACCTTCAGCCTGGAGTTCGCGCCCGCGTATCCACCTTGCGCGCACGTCAGCGCCGCCACGCTCGACGGCAATCCGATCGCCTGGAAAGCGGATTCCGAGAGCCAGGACTGGCACCCGCGGTTTGTGATCCCGGTGAAGCCGGGCAAGACCACGCTCACCATAAGGCACAGCGGCCTGTTCGGTTACTCGGTGCCTTCTTCCCCTCCCCGACTGGCCGAGGCCAGCGCCAATCTGAAAATCGTTTCCGAGCGTTGGACGAACAATGGCCGGAAGCTGACGCTCACGGTTTCCGGCCGCGCGTCCCGTGAGTACCGCCTCGATCTAGTCAATGGCGATCTGGTCGCCGGCGTGGAAGGCGCCGTCAAAGAGGGAGCCGCACTGATCGTGCACATGCCTGCCAGCGCGGCGGACGAATACGTAGACCAGCAGATCACGTTGTCGTTGCGGTAGGCTGTGGCGCAGGCTGCGTTGCGTCGTGTCTACGCGATCACCGGCACGAGCTTTGACTCGATAATGCGTTGATCTGAAGTGACCAGTCGAAGCCTGTTGACCCGGCCGGTGGCCACGATGGCGCGGTCCGCGGGATCGCGGAGAGATGCGCCCACGGCCGCAACCTCCGCCGCGATTTCGATTGTGAAGGGAAAGATCTGAAAAGCCGGATTCGATGCCAGCTCATCGAGAAGCTCATTCACTGGAACGTCGCTCCGGGTGGTTCCGGCGCCGAATAGCACCGCGATCTCGAGCAAAGTGATCGCACTCACGGCAACTGGCTCATGCCGGCGAACCGCTTCCCGCAGAACTCGCGATTGCTCACGCGACAACTTCTTCGGCGCGGCAAGCCAGCGAACAACAACGCGTGTGGAGAGTAGCCGGGCGTTCAGACTTCCCAGCGCTCCGATGTCTCCGTGCCGACGATGTCGCCAGCGATGGTCACCTTCCCAATCCACGATCCTTCCGGAGACTTCCATGCCGCCCTGCGTGCGGGGCTCACGGTTACAAGTGGCCGGCCGCGTTTGGTGATCGTAATCGTTCCGCCCCGCTCGGCGATTTCGTCGAGCAGCGCCAAACAGTTGGCCTTGAACTCGGTCACGCTCACCACCCGGCGCTTCATGGCCTCAAGACTAACACATTCGACTGGGCATAAGCCCAGTTCACTCGTGCCGTTTGTCCGCCGGCAACTCATCCAGCAGCCGCGTGTACACGGCATTAGTCCAGCCGAAACCCGCCTGGTTCGATTGGTAGCCGAATCGAATGCTGCTGCTGTCGGTTCCGCGCTTCACGACATCGTACTTTTCCACGATGAAACCGACCTTGCGGTACTCCTGAAGCACCAGCGATTCGAACTCTTCCGAGATGCGGTCCGCGTCGGCGTCGAACCCGTAACGCCGCAACCCCTCGACCGCGATCATCTCCAGTGGCGCCCAGCCGAATGGCAAGTCCCACTGATTGCCGCTCTCGTAGGTGCTGGTGGCGAGCCCGCCGGGCCGCTCGAATTTCAGAGCGTTGCGCGCCACGCGGGCCGCTTGCTCCTTCGTGGCGATGCCCGCCCAGAGCGGATAGAACGTGGTGAGGAACGGGTACCGCCGCACGGTCTTATGCGCGAAGTTGTAATCGTAGTAAAGCCCATCCTGCTCGTCCCACATCAGCCGATTGATCTGTGCCGCGCGATCCGCCGCCCGTTTCCGCCAGCCGGCCGCTTCCGTTTCCTTGCCGAGAATGCCCAGAATTTCCGCCGTCTGGTTCTCCATCAGGTACAGCAGCGAGTTGAGGCACACGGGATCGTAATGAATAATATCCACGCTGAAAGGGCCGAACCGGTTGGAAGGGTCGAAGCCGGACTCGCGCATGGAGCGGTCGCCCTTGTAGAACAGCGACGTGAGCAGGTCTCGTTTGCGGTCGTAGAATTCGCCCACTTCATAATCGGTGACCTTGTTCGTGCGGTAATACTCTTTCACCCGATCGTAGTGTGTCAGTCCCTGTGCATCGCGTTCGGCGGAAACAGACTCGGGCGCGGGGCCGTCGCCCAAGTCGTAGTAACGTGACAAACCGGTGTCCGCCGTCAGGTGCGGCTCGCTGGTCCAGAATCGGTAATAGCTGTCGACGGCGGGCAGGGCGTCCTCGAGCCACTTGCGATCCTTGTTGCGCTGGTAAACCCCAAGCAGCATTTGTGTCAGGAAAGGCGGCTGCGAACGTGTCAGGTAATAGGTGCGGTTGGCGTTGAGGATCTTTCCATAATTCCGGATCTCGTAAAGAAAATTGTCGGCCATGTCCTTAGCCAGGGCGACCTCGTTGTCGCGCAGTAGACCAACCTGGATAAAGTAGCTGTCCCACCCGTACATCTCATTGAAGCGGCCGCCGGGCACTACATACGGCCGCGGCAGATACAGCAAGCCCTGGTCGTGCAGTCCCGCCTGATCCGCGGGAAGCCGGCGAATCTCGATCTTCTGAAAGTCGGCCGCCGTCATCTCCTGCCGCAATCGCCCTTCGATACCCTGGGCATCCTCTGTCGCGGGGACGTAAACCGGCCAGCGCCCATTGGCCAAGGGTTGAAACTTCGGATCGACAGCGGCTACAGCCAGACCGCGGTTCGACCTGGTCAGCACGCCCCACATCTTCTTGATGTAATCCTGTATCGGCGCAGGCGCCGTCTGGGGAGCCGTTTGCGCGGCAAGGATCGCAACGGCCAGAGCGGCCAACCAAAGGCGGGATGAACGGCGCATGTTGTTATGCAAGACATAGTATATTACCTTAAGCCATGAATGCCCGAATCCTCTTGGCATTTGCCGCCGCGCAGCTTTTCGCTCAGCCGGTCGTTACCGTCACTGCCGAGCGCCTGAGCACGGAGCCGCTGCTGAAGCCGGCTGCGCCGCCGTGGATGGAATCGGGCGCTTTCAACCCGGCCGCGATCATGGTGGGTGGGAACACCGTGCTGTTGTTCCGCGCGCGCGACGCTCATGGGACATCGCACATCGGCTACGCGGATTCCGCCGACGGTTTGCACTTCAAAATCGCCCAGCGCCCGGTGCTGGAGGCGGCAATGCCATACGAGCGCGGCGGTGGCGTGGAGGATCCGCGTCTACTACGCATCGGCACAACCTATTACCTGACGTACACCGGCTACAACCTGCACGACGCGCAACTCTGCTTGGCCACTTCAGCGGACCTGCGGCACTGGAAGCGGCACGGCGTGATTCTGCCGGCCCATAAAGGCACGTGGACCACCGGATGGACGAAGTCCGGCGCGATCGTCCCGCAGCAGATCGGCGGAAAGTGGTGGATGTATTACCTGGGCACGCGCAAAGACTCCGATGGGAAGGATCGCGATTACATGGGGCTGGCCAGTTCAGCCGACCTGCTGCACTGGTCCGATGCCACCAGCCAGCCCGTCCTCGACCGCCGGCCCGATGCATTCGATTCACGCGTCATGGAGCCCGGGCCGCCCCCTCTGATGACCAGCGCAGGCATTCTGCTACTCTACAACGGGGCGAACGACAAATTGGTCTATGGCCCCGGATGGGTGCTGTTCGACAAGAATGATCCGCGGCGCGTGCTGGCGCGCTGCGACAAACCGTTTATCCTGCCGGAGCTCGTCTGGGAGCGGGTGGGAACCGTGCCGAACGTCATCTTTCTCGAAGGCGCGACCACGCGATCGCCGGAACCGTTGGAGGTGACCGGATACTATGGCGGAGCGGATCAGTATACCGGGGCCCTGCGCATCCGGATCACCGTGCATTAAAAGGATGTAGCGGATCGCGTTATCCTAATGTGTGTTCCTGAAACAACTCGTCGCGATCGCGGGCGTTGCGATCGCGGCTAGTGCACTGGCCACGGGAGAGCAGCGCGACACGAAATCATGGACTGGCGTACTCCGCGATAGCCATCGCGAAGCCATCGCCGGCGCCACCGTGCGCGTGCAGTCCGGCGGCGTCCACGAGACAGCGGCGACCGCCAAGGACGGCAGGTTCACCTTCCCCGCCCTGGCCCGAGGTGAGTATTCCATCACAGTCGAATACAACGGGGCGACGGCTGCCTGCGCACAACCGGTTCACTTGCCGCTCGACTCCGGCGCCGATCTCGAGTGGACGGCCAGTGGGGCGCTATCGCTCGACGAGGACACCGGCCCTCGCGCGAGCACCGGAGGCGAGCAGTTGTCCAGCAAAGCCGTTTCCGAGCTCCCGCTGAACAAGCGCGACTTCAGCCAGTTGCTGTTGCTGGCCGCCGGCACCATGACGGACACCAATGGCGCCTCGAATTTCACGCAGCAGTTCGCTGTGAACGGGCAGCGCGGCACTGCGGCCGTGTTTGCCATGGATGGCGCCGATAGCAGCGATCCCGAGATGGGAGGCGCCACGTTCACCAATTTCAATGTCGACGCGGTGGAGGAGATCCGCTCCAGTTCGGGCTGGATGCCCGCCGAGATCGGGCGCGGCGCGGCCGGCTTCACCGACATTATTACCAGGTCCGGAACGAACGCCATACATGGATCCGTATTCGAGTTCCTGCGCAATGCGGCACTCGATGCGCGCAACTTTTTCGACCGGCGCTCTATCGGGCAGCCTGGCCGCATCCCGCCCTTCATCCGCAACGAATTCGGCGTGACCAATGGCGGACCTGTCTTCATTCCGGGCCTCTACGACGGCCGCAACCGCACCTTCTACTTCGCCGAGTATCAGGGTTTCCGCCAGGTGCTCGGGGACACGGAGGTGATTCCGGTGCCGACGGCGGCCGAGCGCGCCGGCCGGGATACTACTGCATTCCCCGGCGACACCCTGATCGTTCCGGTAAATCCGCCGATCGCAAAGTTGCTGGCGCGCTATCCGCTGCCGAACGACCCTACCGGTCCGTATGGCGCGCGCACCTATGCGACCTCATCGAAGGTCACCACGGTTTCGGACCAGTTTTCCGCGCGCATCGATCACCGCATCTCCGACAAATCGCAATTATTCGGACGGTTCACCATGGCCAACGTCACGGGACCGACCACGAACCCCAGCCAGACTGCCATCGATCCCGAGTTCGCGGTCGGGTTTCTCGACCGCCAGCGCAACGCGGCCATCACTTATACGCGCACGCCATCGCCCACTTCCACGTGGGAATCCGGCCTTAGCTTCACGCGCACCACGCCGTCATTTCCGACGTTCGATCACACAGACCCGGCGCTGACCTTCGGCGATGGCTCGTATGAAGCCTTCAACGCCGCCGCCGGATCCGTGCTGGGCGCTTATGGCAACCTGTTCCAGGTCCGCCAGAACTTCAAGTGGATTCGCGGAAAGCATGCCTTCAAAGTGGGCGGCGAGGTGCGCTCGAACCGCGATACGACCGTGTTCGGACTCACTCCGAATGGCGCCTATCAGTTCGGCGGCGGCACGGCGTACTCCCCGGTCGAGATTCTGTCGCTCAGCGGCGCGCACAATATTGCGCCCGGCGCTCCGCTGCCGGACGCGCTTACGGGCCTGCTGACGGCGAGCGCCTTCAGTTATACCACGGCCGTGGCGCCAACCATGTTCGCGCAGGGAGACCACATCGGCGATTCCGCTATCCATCGCGATGCGTACAATTTCTACTTCCAGGACAGTTGGAAGGTGTCCGATCGCTTGATGTTGAACTACGGTCTGCGCTATGAAATCGAATCCCGCATACGCGAGGCGGACAAACGCACGTCGGCGCCGGTGCTCGGTTTGGGCGGCAACGCCACACCCGGATCCCAGTTGCTGATCAATCCCGAGCCGCCGTACAAACTCGATCCGAACGGCTGGGGACCGCGCCTGTCGTTGGACTGGCGAGTAGCCCCCAACACCACATTTCATGTGGGCGGAGCCGTCACTACGCTGCTGATCAATCTGTGGCAGGACAACTCGTTGACGGGCAGCACGCCGTTCGTCGTGTATCCGCATCTCACCGCAGCGCCCGGACAGCTTATAAATTTTGGCATGACCATCACCCCGGGTCAGTTGCCGGCCGTTTATACAACCAGCGGATCGCTGGTCTTCGCATCCGGAAATTCGAAACAGGTACCCGGAAACACCCTCATGGACGTTCCGCTCTACGAGCAGGAGCTGGCGGCGGTTTCCCCGGACCACCAGATCACGCCGCTCAACATCCTGGGAATCTCACCCAACTTCGGGAATGGCTACATCGGCACCTGGACGGCGGGATTGGAGCAAAAACTGGCAGGCGTGAACCTGTCCGCGGGATATGTGGGTACGGCCGGAATCAAACTGCCGGCCATGGATTTTCCGAATGGCTATAACGGAGCCGACCCGGGGTTCGCGCCGTATACGCAGTTCGATTCCTCCGGCCGCGTCACGGGCGGTTACGGACTAGTCGACGTGATGACCAACCGTTCGCACTCCACGTACCACGCCCTGCAGGCCTCCGCGCAGCGGAACTTAACGTCATCCGGGCTGGGATTTCAGGCGAGCTACACGTTTTCGAAATCGATTGACGACACCAGCGCGGTAGTCGGCGGCTTTATCTCGGGCGCGTCCGGCACTGTATCTCAAACTGCGCCCGAGAACCCTCTTGATGCGCGTGCCGACAGGGGCGTGTCCGGCTTCGACATCAAGCACGCTCTGGCCTTCAGCCTCTTCCAGGATCTGCATGCGGACCGGGTGCCATTCTTGCGGCCTCTGGGCAAGACCCTCAGCGCCGGATGGCAACTGCTCGGCATCGGCACGTTTCAGACCGGCCTTCCATTCAGTGTCTATTCGGGCGAGCAGCAGACCGGGGTTGGTTCGATGGGGACCGACAGGCCCGATCAGATTGGCACGCCGGATCTCTCGACCAGCCGCACCGTCCGCGAAGATTATTTCGGACTGGGCGCCAATAACGCTTCGTTCTTCATGATTCCTGTAAATGTGCCAGGCGGTACAGGCCCGAATGACGGAGTCTTTGGCACGCTGGGCAGAAATACTTTTCGCGGTCCGGATCTTCGGAACTTCGATCTCGCGCTGATTAAGGACACGCCGCTGCGGGAGCGCGCGGGCGCCCAAATGGCATCTCTGCAATTCCGCGCCGAGTTCTTCGATGTGTTTAATATTGTGAACTTCGGCTTGCCCTCGAACATCCTGCTGGGGCCGGGTTTCGGAGAGATCAGCCGCACGGCGGGCACTTCGCGGCAGATTCAGTTCTCCCTCAAAGTGATCTACTAATGCGCGTGGCGCAAGCTTCAGCTCGGGGTGCCCACTGGGCCGGGCGAACTTCAGTTCGCCGTCCTCGAGTTTCTACATTTTCTCGAAGAGGCCTTTGTGGCTCTCTTGTACAAGAAGGTGGGGCAGGCGCTTTCGCCTGCCAATAGCTCAAGCCGTTGGTTTCCGCGTGAATAGAATGGCGCGGCTAGGTACATCCCTCGGTGCGGTGGGTAGCCGCCATGACCTACTCGTACCGCAGCGCCGCCATCGGATCGATGGACGACGCGCGATACGCCGGCAGCACGCAGGCGAAACTGGCTGCCGCCGCCAGGACCGCCACAACGCCCACCAGGACGGCCGCATCCAGCGAGCTTCCCTCCGCCCATTTTGCCAGGACGCCCTTGAGCGCCATACTCAAAACCACCCCCGCCGCCAAGCCGCCGCCCACGCTGAGCGCGGTGGATGCGAACACCAGCCGCAGAACATGTTTTCGTCCCGCGCCCAGCGCCATGCGGATGCCGAATTCGTTGGTCCTCTGCGCCACGATGTAGGACACCACGCTATAAAGCCCCAGCACGGAGAGCGCCAGCGCCAGCACCGCGAATGCGCTGAATAGAATGGCTACCAGGCGCTCCTGCGCCCACTCCTGCTGGCCGGTGATCCACTGTTCGAGGCTGCGCACGCGGCCCATCACCTGCTGATCGGGATTGATGGCATGCACCTGGGCGCGCACCGCCCTCAACACCGTCAGCGGCGCCGCCCGCGTGCGTACCAGAATCTGCGTGAACATCGGCATACGCATCGTATAGGGCACGTAAATGGCGGGCTTCACCGCATTGCGCAATCCATCGTCGCGCGCGTCCGCCACGATCCCTACGATCTGCAGCCACTGGTCGCTATCGGGAGCGGCCGGAGAGTAGGGCGGCTCGCCCTTCAGGTCGGGCACGCGGATCTGGTGTCCGATGGCGTCCCCCTTTGGCCAATACTGGCGCGCCATAGTCTGGTTCACGATCGCGACACGCGCGCCGCGCATGGTCTCCGCGCGCTCCCACATTCTGCCTTCGAGCAAGGGAATATGCAGCACCGTGAAATACTCCGGACTAATGAAGTTCGTGCGGATCTCCTGCTCGTCCTGAGCGGGCTTCCCGAAAACTTCGAACTTGGTGTTCCATCCGTTGTTGGGCGGCGTGGCATTGGTTGAGATACCGGCCGCGACCACCTCGGGCATGGCTGCGATCCTCTGCCGGATCTGTTCGAAGAACTGGGACCGCTCTGCCCAGGTCATGTAGGTGTTGTCGTGCACGGGTATGCCGGCCGACATGGTATTGTGCGGATCGTAGCCCAGGTTCGTGTGCATGAGACGAACAAAGCCCTTGATCGCCGCGCCGGCGCCGGTAAGCAACAACAGCGTGAGCGCCACCTGCCCCGTCACCAGGGCGCCGTGCATGCGTTTCCCGCGCACTCCGCCGGTCATTCTGCGCGCGCTGGATTGCATGACAGCGGCCAACGCAGGACGCGACAGGTGCAACGCCGGCGAAAGACCAAATAGCACGCCGGTCGTAAGCGCCAGAACGACGCTGAAAAGCAGCACGGGCACGTTGACCTGTATGGCGGCTTCGTGCGGAAACGAATATTCCGGCAGCCAATCCACGATCAGCGCAACGGTTCGATAGGCCAGCAGCACTCCCGGCAGCGCGCCGGCGAGCGATAGTGCTAACGATTCCGTCAGCAACTGGCGCACGATCCAGACCCGGCTGGCGCCCATGGCCGCCCGCACGGCCAACTCATGCTGCCGGGCGGTACCGCGCGCCAGCAACAGAATGGAGACGTTCGCGCAACCGATCGCCAGCAGCAGCGCGACAGCCCCAAACAGAAGGTACAACGTATGGCCCAGCCGGTCCACGAACGTGTCGTTCAACCCCCGTATATCGACGCGGAAGCTCTCCGGGAAGTGCGCCGGCGTCTCTTTGGCAAATTGCACGAGCAACGCCTGCAGCTCCGCGTTGGCGGCCGCGTGGCTGATGCCCGGCTTGAGCTTGAGCGGCGCGCCGTTTTCGAGCGACGAATCTTGCGTCAGCTTCAGCGGAAGATAAACGTCCCCATCACCCCAGGTAAAGCGTGGAGGCATCACGCCCACAATGGTGTAACTCTTGTGAACGAGCTGAATGGTGCGGCCCACCACGTCCAGACTCGCATTGTAGTGCCGCTGCCAGAATTTATAGCCCAGCACGGCTACCGGTTGCGGATCTTCGCCGTCCGGAGCATCGGATGGAATCAGCCCGCGCCCCATCAAAGCCGGCACACCGAAATGCGTCGTAGCATTGGGCGTGAGGTACATTGCAACGACATCTTCGGGCAGGTCCTCTCCGGTGGTAGTCAGGTTCCACTCGTTCTCCCCCACGACGCTCTCGATGCAGCTTGCCTTGCGAAGCTGGCGGACCTGAGGACCTGTCAATCCGATCCAGCGGTCAGTTCCGGCCTTGGTTTTGACCACCAGGTGCGCCATGCGCGCGGCGCCCTGGTACGGATACGGATTCATCAGGACTCCGTAAACCACACTGAACACCGCAGTGGTCGCGCCTATACCGAGCGCCAGCGAAAGTACGGCCGTCACTGTGAAACCCGGGCTCTTCCGCAATTGGCGAAAGGCGAAAACCGAGTCCTGCAGCAAGATGCGCATTCGGTCAAGTCCTATGAGGTTGAGACGCGGCCCAGCGTCCCGCGTTAGCCGCTAAAGTCCTCCGATATCGACCAGCGCCCGCCGGCTAGCCCATTCCGCGCCCACTTCCGTCACCACAATCCGATCCCGCTCGTCGATGAGTTGACGGAAGATCTCCTTCAATTCCGCGGCGGTGTATGTGCTGCGTAGCGCCCATTGGGTTTCGAGGACCTGTTTTGCATCAAGCGTGCGCAGGCGTTCCCTGAGCGAGCGGTAATCGCCCGGCTGGAAGAGATTGCAGGTGACCATGTAGAGCTTGAGAGCCATGCGGAGCCATTATAGACCAATGGCGAACAAAAAGCGAACCAACCAGCCCGCGATTGCGTACTGGCCCAGAACCACCAAACGCGGTGGAGCACGGCCACGCCGCATCCAGCCCGCCTTTATTTTTCAAGCGTTTGCGATTGGCAACGAGAGTGCAAAATAATGGCGGAAGCCGCCAATTACGGGCGGCTCACGAGGAAAAGGAGGAGAAAACGATGAAAACCAAGTTGTTCGGAATTCTATTGTTGGCAGGCAGCGCGTTGTTCGCGGCGCCAGTCGTTGGTTTTGGCGTGGCGCCCGCCCCGGTGGCAGTGTACGCAGCGCCGCCCGCTCCGCTGTCTGTCTATGTGCCGGCGGCTCGTCCCGGATACACCTGGATCGCGGGCTACTGGCACCCGTATGGCGCGCGCTACCGCTGGCACGGCGGTTACTGGGCGCGGGCGCCGTATGCTCGCTCTTACTGGGTGGCGCCGCACTGGTACGGACATCGCTATTACGGCGGATATTGGCGCCGGTAAACCAGCCTGTTGAGGACGCGTCGCAAATCACCGAATCCGGAGGGGGCGGCGCGTCTTCGTTGTCAAGCCCCAGGCTCTCTCCTGGGCTCCTCCCAAAATCCAGCCTGAAGTTCTCGCGGAGCGTGTCGCGCCGCATGCATACCTATCTGTTGCAGAATGTTTCCGCCGGACGAGGAAGGCAAAGAGAAGGCGGTTGCTGGCCGGCTGTATAATCGATGCTGGCCAGGATTCATGTACGACTTAAATCAACCCAACGAAAACCAGCCGGGCACCCCGGTCCCCGAGGCTGCGCCACACGTGGATCCGGCTACGGAGTTCCGGACAAGGTTGGCGGCCATCACTCCCAAGATATTCGTCACGCAAATACTTGTTGGGATGAATGTCGCCGTCTTCCTGGCAATGGTCGTGAGCGGTGTCCATCCGCTCGAGCCCACCATCGACAGCTTGATTCGCTGGGGCGCGGATTTCGGTCCAAGGACGGTCACGGGCGGGGAATGGTGGCGCCTGCTCACCTCGATGTTTCTGCACATCGGGATCATTCACATCGCTTTCAACATGTTTGTCCTTTGGCAAGTTGGGCCATTCGTGGAGCGCCTGCTCGGAAATATCGGCTTCGTGATTGTTTATCTTGTTTCCGGACTGGCAGGAGCGCTGGTAAGCCTGGCGTGGAACCCATATGTAGTCAGTGCGGGAGCGTCCGGAGCCATCTTTGGATTGTATGGGGCATTGCTCGGGTTTCTGCTAATGAGGCGTGATTCGATTCCGTCTGAGGTTCTCTCCCCGCTCACCAAGAACGCGTTGATCTTTATCGGGTATAACGCAGTCTACGGTTTTATGCGCTCGGGCACAGACGTGGCAGACCACGTGGGAGGGCTAGCGGCTGGTTTCCTCTGCGGACTGGTTGTGAGCATTCCGTTAACGGTCGATCCTTTGCCGCGTCGCGGCATCCGGAATGCCGCGATTGCAGTAGGAGCGGGCATGCTGTTCATCGGAACAGCGGTCAAATTGCCGCGGCCCATCGATCTCCAGGCCAAGCTGCAAACCTTCGCCGCCGTCGAAAAAAAGGCCTTGGCGGCCTTCAGTTCCGCCTTGAGCCGTGTGCGAACAGACAAACTGTCCGACGACCAACTAGCGGATCTGGTGGAGAAAGATGTGATGCCGAATTGGGTAACGGAGCACAACGAGCTCGCTGGGGTCAAAGGTTTGCCGGAGAAGTCGCAGGGTATGGTATCGCGATTGTTGAAATACATGGAAGCACGCGAGCAGGCATGGTCCTTGCTCGTGGGGGGGCTGCGAAAGCACGACTTGAGTACGGTCAAACAAGCTAATGCGAAGCAGCATGAGGCTGACCTGTTGGCTAAGCAGATCGGCGGTGGGACGCACTAAAACGGCCTGCGTCGACACGATTCCGCAGGCCCTTTTCGTACACCGGCAGCGCCCCGCCGGCTGCAACGCTCACGGCGCGCCAGGATGACCGTGCAAAGCCAGGATCTCCGATTGCACGGGCACGCCGCCGCTCACCTTCACCCTGATTACGGCTTCAAACGGTGGGAGACGGCGGCGCGCCGGGATGCCCAGTTTGGAGGCCAGTTCCTCCAGTCGGGATGCGCGGCAGACAAACTCGACCGCAGCCTGCGTTCCGAATGTGGTGATGCCGGCAAGGATCAACACCCGGCGGCTCGGGTTCAGGCCGGAAGTGAGCGTCACCAGCGCGTAATCCTCGGTAATGGGGGGCTCGGATGCCAGGTAATTCGTCTCCTCGCCGGAACGCGGATGCCGGTTGGAAATCATTAGGTCGGCCTTGCGAGGGTCCGCGGGTTTGCGCTCGAACAGAAAGTCTCGTTTGCCAGGCAATTCCCGCAGCGAGAGGTTCTCCGACGGCGATCCGATGAAGATCAGGTCGCTCGACTTGGCATCGTCCCAGGTCAACAGCCGGCCCCGTTTGATGCGCACGGGATACTGCAGGCTGGCGAACACACGGTCGAGTTCATGCACGGCCATCACTTCCCCGACTCCGGTGTAATGGTCCAAAATCGGCTTGCCGCTGTCGACTTCGGGATTGAAATAGCGCAAGCCGGTTTCGGGCCGGCCGACGAACTCGGCGTTGCTGTAGACCACCAGCGGAGCATCCGGACCGCTCGTAAAGCCGCTCCAAAAGGCCTGCAGCGCCGGAGCCGGCCGTTCAGTTGATGGGGCAGGCAGGGGCGCTATCATAAAGCGGTTCACTGCAATCGCCATGACCACCACCACCGCGGCGCCGATCACGATGGACAGGAAGAACCAGGACAGCGGATAGGCCCGCAGCGGGCGCGCCGGCGGAACTGGCGCGAGGACGGGCGCGGCAGGCTTCTCCACCGGCGGGCGGGTGTGGGAAGTGAGCGCATAGGCGCCTTTCGGAATCTCGATCAGGAGACGGTCGGTCGCGCCCTCGCCGCTGTAATACTCGGCCAGCTTCGACCGCAGCCGGCCGGTCTGCACCCGGACTGTGGAATCCAGACGCGGGTCGAAGTCCGCGGAGCGGCCGAATACCTCAGTGGCAATCTGGTACTCCTTCAGCGTCGCGCCCGGAGAATCCAGCGAGTGTCCCGCCAGGTACTTCAGAAGCTTGCAGAGCGATTCCGACCCGTGCAGCACGCTGCTACGGTTCAATTTCTCGATCTGCGCGTGCAGCTCATCCCGTTCTGTCCCAGACCCATTTGTATCGTGCATTTAACGCGAGATTAACAATAACGCTAAGTCTATGCAAAAATTGAAGCCGAGTCAAGTAACAGACTCGGGCGCCGCCGGTAACCGGATCTCGCGCCGGGCCGCCAGAATCCCGCCGGAGCGCCAGCGCGCATGGGTGCTTTCCGTTCCCGCCCGTGAGGCGAACCTGACCGCGCAGCTGTAGGAATGCCCAGATCCTCCAGTATAATTGGACGAAGTGCGTGAGCTCGCTTTACTCCTGTCGCTCTGCGTGGTGTCGAGCGCCGCCGACTCGATTGCGGATCTCGAATCGCGGGGAGCGGCGTTGAAAGCGAAGGGCAACGCCGAAGGGGCCCTGGCCGCCTACGAACAGGCGGCTGCTCTCGATCCCAAATCGGCGCGCTTGCAGGACGAGGTCGGCTTCCTGCTGGCTGTCCTGCAGCGCCGCGACGAAGCCATTCAAAGCTTCCAGCGCGCCATCGATCTCGATCCGAAATTCGCGCCGGCGCAATACCACTTGGGCGTGGCTTACTGGCTGGCGCAGGATCCCGCCCGCAGCATTCCACATCTGCAGAGCGCCGCCGCGCTCGATCCGGCAAACTTCGATTATCGCGCCAAGCTCGGCGACGCCTTGAATTCGACCGGCCAGTACGCCGAAGCCCTGCCACAGCTTCGGCAGGCCGTGGCGCTCGATGGGAAGCACTCGGAAGTGTGGAACTCCCTGGGTATGGCCTTGCAGCAGACCGGCGATCTGGAGGGAGCCCTGGATGCGTACAGGCACGCAGTGGACCTCGACCCGGCCAATCTGGATGCCCGCAACAATCTGGGTACTACGCTGGTGAACACGCGCCACGCCGACGAAGGGATCGCACAGTTCGGGAAAATCCTGGAGGCGGACCCATCCCACAACATGGCACGGGTCAACATGGGGTTCGCCTACATACAAAAGGGCGATCTGGACAAGGCCGTGGAACAGTTGCGCGAGGCTCTCCGGCGCGATCCGAACCTGGCCGCCGCGCATTACGATCTCGGCGTTGCCCTGAAGAACAAGGACGATATCGAAGCAGCCAAAGCTGAGTTGCTGCGCGCCCTGGAACTGGACCCGGGTATGTCCGAGGCGCACTACACCTTGGGCATCGCGTATTGGCAGACGGGCGCCTTCGAAGAGGCGGCTAAAGAGATGCAGGCGGCCATCGCATTGCACCCGGATTACAGCGAAGCCTACTTCATGCTGGGAACCGCGCTGAAGCAAAAGGGAGACCTGGCTGGCGCCGAAAAAGCGCTGCGTGAGGCTATCCGTCTCAGGCCTGACGACCCGGGACCTTACAACACGATCGGCCAATTGCTGCGGCAGAAAGGCGATGTGGAAGGGAGCAAGGCGGCCTTCGCCAAGGGTGAGCACGTGAAGCAAACAAAGGAGGCTGAATTAGGCAAGATGCTGCAGAGGAATACGGCGGTAAAATAGGGGCGGGAGGCGGCTATGCGAAGCTTTCTGCTAGCGATCTGCGGGAGCCTGCTAGTGGCCCCGTCACTGTTTTCCCAGGCCGTAATCGGAGCTCAGGTTCGGAGCGGCATCGATACCGAGCGGACACGGGAGCTCGGTTCTCTGAGCGAGATGGGCAAGGCCGAACCTGCCTCCAAGCCATCGAGATCGTTATCCAGCGAAGAGGCGGACGATCCCACCATCGCGGGCAGTAACGTCCCAAAGCACGATCCTCTCCCCGCGGCGCGCAAAGCCGCCGAGAAAGCCGAGCACCTGTCCAAGAAGGGCCGCCATGAAGAGGCCATCGCGTTGTTGCGGCAAGCGCTGGTTAGCGATCCGCAATACTACGAAGCCGCGAACAACCTCGCGCTGGAGTTGGAAGCTGCGGGAAAAGCCGATGAAGCGGAGACCTTGCTGCGAAGCCTGACGAAATCGGCGCCGGAGCATGTTCTGGCATTCTCGAACCTGGGCACTCTGCTGTGCCAGCAGCATCGCTATGCGGAAGCTGAAGCCGTTGCGCGCCAGGCGCTTGAGCGCCATAAGTACTCTTTTAAGAGCAACTTTCTGTTGGGTGCCGCTCTCGTCGACCAGGGACGCTGGACGGATGAGGCGAAGATCAAACTGGAGTATGCGCAGGTCAAATATGCGGAGGCCAAGGCCCTGCTGGACAAGTGGCCTGTGAAAGCTGCGGCGAACTGATGCTCTTGGCAGGCGCTTCCGCCTGCCAACCCGCTTTTTCACGCCTTCTGACCGGTCTCAGCTCGGTATTGGACGCCACCGAGCATCACTGGCCGGATTCCCGGTGCAATTCCTCCCAGCGGCGCAGCAGTTCCTTACCCTCCTCGGCCCGCCCGGCCTGTATGAGAGTCCGGCCCAACAAATAGTGCGCCGATGCATTCCGCGGGTCCATCTGTAAGGCTCGGCGCAGCATCCGCTCGGCGTCGGACAAGTCCTGCGTCTTGAAGTACGCCTTGCCCAGCAGGATGTAGGGACCGCTATAGGTGGGGTTGAGCCAAATGGCGCGTTCGAGTGGCGGAATGGCGCGATCCCAGTCCTCACGGCGCGTGTAGGCGTCGCCCAGCCGGTAATAAGCCATCGCAAAATCGGGATTGAGCGCGATCTCGCGGTTCAGCTCGTCGACCGCGCGGTCGATCTGGGCCCGATAGATGGCGATTTCGCCCAGCATATAATGCGCTTCGGGAAGTTTCGGCTCGCGGGCCACAGCCGCGTTCAACTCGCGCTGGGCCTCGTCTTCGAGCTCCGCGCGCATTAGCATTTCGGCCGTGAATAGGCGCGCCGCCCCGGAATCCGGCGGAACGCCGAGCACATCCGCGAACGCTGCTCTGGCCTTTTCGATCTGAAGCGTTTGCAGATAGCTATTCCCGAGCACATAAGACAGCTCGCTGCTACGGGCACCGGCCGCCCGCGCCTTCTCCAGCCAGGGAATAGCGGCGGCCACATGGCCCGACAGATACTCGCTTTGCCCGATCATCCGGACTGCCTCCGGATACTTGGGACTGTTTTCGGCTATGGCCGGCATAGCCTGCTGAAGGGCTTTCGCAGCCGCAATATAGTCGTGCAGGCGATAGCCGATCAGCCCGCGCAGGTACGCGACGCCGGGCGCCGCAGCGTCCGCGCCGGCCAGCGCCTCGCGGGCCTCCTGCAGCTTCCCGGCCGCGATGAGCGCCGTGGCGCGCACGGTGGGGCTCGCCGGCGCCTGCCAGAATAGGAGGACTATGAGCAGGTGTCCGGCCATTTACTGCGCTAGCTCCTTCTGGCCCTCTTCGGTCTTGCCGGCGCGCTGCAGCGTCTGTCCCAAAAGGTGATGCGCCGGTTGGTTCCGCGGGTCCATCTGGACCGCGTGACGCAGGGCCCGCTCCGCGTCCTCCAGATCTCCGCGATTGAAATAGGCCTTGCCCAACAGAACATAGGGCCCGCTGGAATTCGGATTGAGCCATATGGAGCGCTCCAGCCACGAGACCGCGTCATCCCATGCGCTCCGCCTGGTGTAAGCGTCGCCGAGCCGGTAATAGGCCATGGCGAAGCCGGGATTGATTTCGATCTCTTCCTGCAATTCGGCGATGGCCTGTGTCGCGTCTCCGCGCGTGAGCGCCACTTCTCCCAGAATGAAATGCGCTTGCGGGATACGCGCGTCGAGCTCGAGCGCGCGACGCGCCTCCTTCTCCGCACTCTCCGCTATTTGTTCACGCAGCATCATGTCCGCGGTCATCAAATGCGCTGCTGCGGAACCGGGCGCAACCTGAAAGACCGAGGCAAACGCCTGCAGGGCTTTGTCGTCCTGACGTCCTTGCAGGTAAGCGTTCCCCTCCATGAACGCCGCGGCCAGTGCCCGCGACCCGCCCCCCGCGGCTTTCTCGAACCACGGAACGGCTTCCGCGAATTTCTTTTGCAGGTAAAGGCTCTCACCCAACAGGAAGGTGGACTCCTGGTATTCCGCGCTCCCGGCTGCCTCCGTCTTCAGCGCTTCCGTGAATTGTTGCACCGCGTCGGCATAGCGATGCTGGCTGAAGGCTTCCACTGCGGCCTTATGGGCGCCTACCTGGAAGAACAAGACGAGCAGCGGTCCGATCGTCACGGGTTCCCCTCCGCCGCATGCATCCGCTCGAGCCGGACTTTTGCTGCCTGCAGGTTGCGCCTAGCCACCTCTAACCGCGGATCGAGGCGGAGTGCGGTCTCGAACTCCGGCACGGCTTCCCGGAAGCGGCCCAGCCGCGCCAGCAACGCGCCGAGGTCACAGTGGAGCACGGCGTCGTTCAGCCGGAAACGCAGGGACTCGCGAAGGCGCGCGGCTGCCTCCTCCAGACTGCCGGCTGCGGTCAGCTTGTCCCCCCAGAGCCGCAACACTTCGCCCAGATGCTGCTGGGCGCCCGCGTCATCGGGAGTGTCCTCAAGCACCTTCCGGAATTCAGCCGCCGCCCGCTCCCAATGCTGCTCCGCGGCCAGCGCGCTCGCCAGGTTGTAGCGCGCGTTGGTATACCGTGGATTCGCGAGCAGCGCCCGTTCAAAAAGGCCGGTAGCGCCGCGGGCGTCACCTGTGGAGAGCAGGGCCGCACCCAGCGTGTTCAGCGCCACCGGCTTATCCGGCTGTACCGCGACCGCGCCGCGCAGGTAGGGAATAGCTTCCGCGGCGTTCCCGCGAGCCAGCATCAGCGCGCCCAGATTGAATTGCGCCGTGAACTCGCCGGGATACTTTTCGAGCCGGTGGCGCATGATAGCTTCCTGCAGTTCCATGCGGCGATCCTCGCCGCCGCGCGGCAGGACCTGCAACCAGAGATGCGCCATTTCGTCCGTGGCTTGATTGCCGCCGCGCACGCGCTGGGTCGGATGGTTCGGGTTCCGGGGATTGCCGTCCGAGTTGTCATAGTGGTAGCGCATGGAGACGACCGCGCCTTTCGGCAGGAACACGGGCGCCTTGTAGCGGTACACGGCCTGCCAGTTCGCGTCCCAATCCGGAATGCGGATCAACCATTTCCGGCTGCCATCGGGAAGCGTGGCGTAGCCTTCCAGCAGATGTCCGAGATAATGGGCATGCGGGTAGACCGCCAGGATGTCCATGTCCATCGGCGCCATGAAGTCGTCGTTTACCGGAAAGTCCTTCACGCCGGCCGGAATATCGAGGGCGCCATCGTGCTCGAGCTGCACCAACATGGGGAACTTGGTTCCGGGACGGTCCGTGAAATACAGCCCGACGGACGGCTGCACCAGCTCGGTTTTCCCGGTCGGCTGCATGTGCACGTTCAGGACGAGGTCGGTGGCCGGGTCCGCGCGCCAAGCCATGCCATCCGGCTCGACCCAGGGCATGCCCCCGGGCTTCCAGAACAGGAAATGACTGTCGGGATCGAACGTGTCCGCCTCAATGTTCAGATCCATGCCGCCAAAACCGGCGCCGGGCGCCTTTTCCTGCATGCGCGCCGAGCGGCTGCGGTCGATAAGCACGTTGGCGTGATGCACGGCGCGGGCATTGCCCGGCCGGATCTCGATGGCTTTCACCCAGCGCGTGCCCGCCAGCTTGAGCGGCAGCACGAAATTCCAGTATTCGTTGGGACCGTCCGCGCGCAGACGATAAGGGGCGGATGCCTCGACGACCAGGTCCGGCGCTCCGAGCTGCCATCCGGGAGTGAATGCCGGCATCGGCGGAGCGTCCGCTGGGGCGCCGGCGGGCGCGCCTTGCTCGACCCACTGCTCGATCGTCCGGATCTGCTCGGCGGTGAGTCGCCGCTCATCTTGAAAATCACCGTGGCCCGCTTCGGGCAGCCAGGGCGGCATGTAACGCCGCTGGATTACGGAGACGATTTGGGGCGCGCGCTTGCGCACGTCTTCATAGGTGAGCAGCGGAAAAGGGCCCGCCTCGCCGGGACGATGGCACGGCGCGCAGGATTGGTAAACAATGGGCGCGATGTGCTTGTAGAAGGTGATAGGCTCGGCCTGTGCGGCGCAGACTCCAACCGCCAACGCGGCATACAGCCGGTGCATTGATTTATTATCGCAACCCGCCGCGAGGGAGCGCAAAGAATCAATGCTGCCGCAATGGGTGAGACGGGCGCTTTCGGCTGTCAACCCGGCACCGGAGTTCCTCGATTAAAATATCCAAGCGGCCAAAATCAGAGTTACCGCTTACCCACGTTTGGATCGATTTTCGCGGCCAGCGACATTTCCGCCTCCGCTTCGGCTGTCTTCTTATCCTGTTCCAACGCCAGCCCCAGGCTATAGTGAAGAGAGGCTAATAGCGGGTTGACGTCGATCCCCTGGCGATAGACCTTAATAGCCTCCTCATACTGGCCCTTAGCGTAGAGCGCGGCGCCCCAGTTTAGATAGGCCACCACGAAATCGGGATCGATTTCTATGGTGCGCTGGTATTCGGCAATCTCCTCCGCCTTGCCCATCGCGCCATAGGCGAGTGCGAGGTTATAGTGGGCGCCGCCGTCCCGCGGATAGAGCTTGGTTGCAATGGTCAGAATTCCGGCGCTGACGGTCGGATTGCCGCCTTGCCCATACGCTGCGCCGAGCCAGGTCAGCGCGCGCAGAAGATGCGGATAGATCTTCAACGCTTCGAGCAATTCGTTGACGGATTCCTGCTGCTTACCTTGCTTCCGCAGGTCCATCGCCTTGTTAAATACCGCTTCGGCATCCTCGCGGAAATTCCGCGGCATTCGCTGAAGTATGACATACCTTCCGTTTGCATCGACGACATCGGAGATCTCTCCGGGCTGGAGCTTCAACGCTGCCGCGGACCACGCCGGATCGAGATGGCTTGCGTCGAGGTCCCCCAGATAGCCGCCTTGGATTCCCGTGCCGCGGTCGATCGAATTGGCTTGCGCAAGCTCGAAGAAAGATCCTCCCGATAGAAGCTGCTGACGGATCGCCGGCGTTTTTTCCCGGTCGTCCAAAACAATCGTCCGGAGATACAGATGCTTGGGAGTAATCGTGGTTCGCCATGCCGGATCGGGCGCCGGCACTGCGACCTTTTGCTCGGGATGAACGCGAATCCAGTGATCCGCCATGATAAACGCGCCGCGTGTCTGGTCCGGCATATGACATCCGACGCAGCCTGCGATCCGATTTACCGGGCACAAACCTGCATGCTTCGCCGCTGCCGCGCTGTGGCATCGCAAACACGTTTTTTCAGACGTGGCGACCAGCGCGGCATGCGGCGCATCCCTATGCGGGTCGTGACAGTTCGTACACGTCATCTCACCCGCGCTTTGACGCCAGCACTCGGTGTTTTTCAGCGCCGTCACTTGATCGGAAATCAGCGTGTCGTCCGGCATCGGATCTTCGATGAGACTGGAGCCCGCATGGCATTGCGAGCATGGCTGCATCCGCTCGGCAACGGGCAGCTTCTTCGGGTTCAATATGCCGAGGTTTCGCGAGTGGGCGCCTAGCGCGGCTAAATGCGCCTGACCGGGGCCGTGGCAGCTCTCGCAAGCTATGCCGCTCTCGAGACGCGTTCCCTGAGTTCGCGGCGCGCCGTGGCAGATGAGGCATCTCTTTTCCAAATACGGAGTTAATACGCGGCCCAAGGCCGTTTCATAGGTTTCCGGCTTCTCTTCGGGAAAACCGAGCTCGAGCGCCAGACGGTTCTGCTGCGCATAGTGGAAGTACCGGGCTTCGATCAGAGGCGCACGCGGCAGAGGCGAGCCTTCCAGAGAGGGGACTCGGAACAGAAAACTGACCCCATGGCGTTCGCCGCCGATCAGGGCCTCCACCGGAAAATCGAGAGACGCTTGCCCGGGCATTTGCACCTGAAATTGCAGCTTCTGGCGGGTTCTCTTGACTGCGTACTCGATGGCTGGCGCCGGCCCCTCCGCGTGCGCCTCGGAATAGTTCGCCGGGAGTTGCGTGGTAGCCACGCCGGGCCAAGCTCGCGCCATGTTTGTGCGCGATTGCGCCAGGGCGATGTTCCTGTGGCAGCCGGCGCATACTTGGCGTCCCACATACCCGGTTCCGCCGGCGCTGCCGAGCGAGGAGAGCATCAGCAGCAGGTAGATCAGACGCACGGGTTGGGTAGACCATCGACCCCTGATGACGGCCGCTACTCTTTTCGCCTTCACGCTCACGATTTTATCCACAATCCCGCTTGGCTTCAATGTTTCGCTTGAACTCCTTGATCGTTTCTTCCACTTCCCGCCTGTTCGACCCGCGCAATCCCAGTGCTTTGGCGGGCTCAATCCGGCAATCGCAGTTCGATATTCTGCGGCATGAAGCGCAGATACTCCCGAATCACGTTGCGGCTTTCCGCCTCCTGGCCGGCTTTTTTATAGAACTGGGCCAACTCCAGGTACGCCTCCGGCCGGGACGGATCGAGTTCAATACTTCGCTTTAACTCCTGAACCGCTTCGCCCATTTTGCCTGCGCGTTCGAGCGCCTGTCCCAGGCAATACACATATCGCGCGTTGGAGGGTTCCTGGGCCGACGCGCGCGTGAACATCCGGATAGCCAAGTCCGTCTGGCCTTGCGCCAAGAGGAGGGACCCCAGATCGGCCTCCACCGCTGGATCCTGCCTCTCCTGCGGGGGCAACTGGGAAAGGATCCGATAGGCCTGCTGCAGATCGGTCGCACCTCGTTCTTTCGCGGCCAGATCGAAATACGCCAGGCCGAGATCCCGGCGAACCAGCGCGGAATCCGGTTCGCGCCACGCCTTCAGATCGAGGTTGCCTTCCGCCTGCTGCGCGCGTGGCACGCGCGGAATGCTGTGATCCGCGATGGCGGAATGCGCCACGTTCGTCGGCCGAAGCCGGGACATGTGACAGCTCACGCAATCGTCGGCTGCCTGGTGGCGTCCCGCTGCGAACAGATCGCTGTGGCAGCCAAGGCACACCTGCCGGATCGCCTCTGCCCGGTTCTGCTCGCTCGCATGCGGGTTGTGGCAAGTGCCGCACCACAAACGGCCGCCGCTTCTCCTGGCGCACTGGCTCTGGGCCAGCAGTTCGCTTTGGCTGACCGCCCGCAGCGTAGCGCCAGCGGCAGTCCTTAGGTATGTGACAAAGACACTCTCGGCCGCCTGGCCCGCCTGAAAGTCCCACCAATCGCGGCCCGGATTCAGTATCCTGGCGTCCCCTTCCAGGTGGCACTGCTCGCACACGCTGTCACGGCGGCTCGGGGGTAACTTGGCCGGATTTACGATGGAGCCCGGGACGGGGTTCCTGAGATGGGCGGCGGGCAAGCCATGGCACCGTTCGCAAGAGATGGGCGTAAAGGGAGGATCTCCGAACTGGTTCGCGGTCCCCGCAATGAAGTTCACGGAGCCGGTGTGGCAGAAAAGGCATCCGCTGGAGATCTGGTGCGTGAAATCGAGATGCGATTCCGTCTCGTAGCCCGGCGTCAGGTCCCAACTTTTCGTTTGCGTGTAGTATGAGACCGGCGATTGAAACAGGTATTGCCCCAGCCGGACCATGTAGCTGTATCCGACGATGCCGGCTCCCACGGAATAGGCTACGGGATATTTGGCTACTACACCGCGCCGCTCCAACCTATGCTCCAGCAGCGAGCCGCTCTGGTGGATGGTGATGGTGCTGCCCGAAAGTTTGTGTACTATGCGGCCTTCCGAAAAAACCGAGGGGGGGCCTATGGATCTGCCCATCGGGGATCTGTCAAAGGCGGCAACTTCGGAGGGGTGGCAACGGGCGCAGGGTTCCTCGGCGAGGCCTATGGCAAGGCAGCCGAGCAGCATTACCAGGGCCGTGAGCCGGTGCATGGAAGTATTATCGCAAAGCCTTGGCTCCACAAATGGAAAAGGCCGGCAGAGCGTCTGCCCTGCCGGCCTGTCCCAATGTACCGCTTACTGATGTGCGCCGCTCGGTGGTTAGAACTTCAAGTTCGCGGAAAACTGCAGAGTCCGCATCCCGACGCCGTTATTGCCGCCGAAGGCAATGCCGGTGATCTGGCCGGCATTGGAACTTGTGACATCGTTATTCGGGCCACCGAGGTTGGTGTGGTTGAAGAAGTTCCTCGAGTCCATACGGAGCCCGAATGCAACGCGCTCCGTGATGTGGAAGTCCTTCTTCGCCGAGAAGTCGAAGTTGATGAAATGCGGACCGATCAGCGTATCAATCGGGTAGTTGCCGAAAGTGGAGCTCGCCGGGTAGTTATAGGGGCCGGTCGCACAATCTATTTCCCCGGCCGAGTTCGTCGGACAACCCACGATCCACTGGCTGCGGTTCTGGTTCGCTGCATAGGGACTTCCGGTTCCCAGATCGGGACGATTAGCGGGCCCCGTACTCGGTTTCACAACCCCTGCGGTCGGTCCGTAGTTGTCTATACTTGGCCCGAAGGGAAGGCCGCTGTAAAACGTGGTGATGGCGCCGAGGGTCCAGCCGCCCAGAACGAAGTCCACCGGCCTGCTAACGCTGGATCCGAACTTCCTGCCGTGGCCGTAGGGGAGATCGAAGTTCTGCGCAATCGTGATCTGGTTGTGCGGAATAATACTGCTATTCCCATAGCCTCCGGCCCCATTCTGTGGGCCATAGATGAAGTAGTAATTCGTATCGTACGGCCCGTCCCAAGTCATAAGCTTCTGGTAGGTGTAGTTCCCCTGCACGGTCCAACCAGCCAGCGCTTTTATCGTAAGGGTAGACTGGAACGAGTTGTATTGTTGGTTGGTGCAGTTGCAATAGTAACCCAAGCCCTGCGTCCATCCGTACAGCGCGTAATAAGGCTGTGTCGCCGTATTGGTGGCTGAATTCCATTCAGCCTCATTCGGGTTGATGCTATTACTGGTTCCTAGCCAACCGTGGCGGGTGGAATTACCCACGTACCCGCCCGAGACGGCGATCTTGTTCGTGAGCTGCCGCTGGATAGTGCCGTTGTATTGGTAGACCACCGCCATGGTGAAGGTGTCAGGCCGGAACTTCGGCGAAATCCCGTTGGGGAGTGGGAAAGTTCCATTGGAGCCCACCGTGACGGGAATAGGCGCCGACGGCCCCGTGGCGAGGTTAAACACGGAGTCGAACGATTGGTTGGATGGGTTGTTAATCTGCTGGTAGTCCAACACTGGCGGGTTCTGCGTCACGTTGTGGCCAAACGTAGAGCCAAAGGTTCCCAGATTGTATGACCAGCCATAACCCGCGCGGACAACAGTCTTCTTGTCGATTTGGTAAGCCAGGCCAACCCTGGGCGCCAACTCGTGCCAGTTCATGGTTTGAATGCCATGCGAGGAAACGCCTCCCTCGCCGAAAACGTACATCAAGCCGTTGGACAAATCGAGCGTCGAGCCGTTCCCCGGGGCGTTCACGCTTTCCGGGAACACCATTTCCCAGCGCACACCCAGCGTGGCGGTTAGCTTCGGCGTCACGCGCCATTCATCCTGTCCGTACCAGAAGAAGCGCTTTTGGCGCTCCTGTGCGTTGGTGCTGGAACTGACGTACCTGTCGAAGCTGGACGTGCCTCCCAACAGGAAGGTAGCCAGTCCTAATCCGTCGACCGCGCCTCCTCCAGGTGAGGAGACAAAGCCGGTGTAGTTGCCATTGAAGTACAACTCGCCAGCGCGGTGGCTGTCGCTGGGCACCCGCAGGTTCATGGCATAACGAAGATCCGTACCGAATTTGAAGCTGTGGTTGCCATGGATACTGGTGATGTTATCGATGAACTGAATCTGCCGCTCGCTCTGGGTCAACGGGCAGTTGCATTGGTTAACGCCCAAGCCATATCCCAGCTTGTTGTCATTGACGCCGGCATCCTGGATATCGAAGTAGGGCATGCCGGAAGTGTAGGTTGTGTCCAAGTTCAAGCCCGGAATACCTGCCTGCGCGGCTGGCTGTGTTCCATAGCCGTTGGGTACGTCGAAAACGTGATACCGCATGTAGCCCAGGCGGAATTCGTTAATAAGGGTTGGACTGATTGTGTAGGTCCAACCTGCGGCGACGCTCTGGTTCAGGGCTTGGGAGCTGCCTGCGTAGTTGCCGAAGTTGGGGCCCCCAGCTTCCAAACCAAAGGCGCCCGGTGCGGCCTCAGTATAGGCGGCGTAGCTGTAACGGCCGAAAATGGAATTCTTCGGGTTGATATAGTAATCCCAGCGGGTGTTCCACAGGTTGCCCGTGATTGCCACGTCGCCGCTGGCATCATAGTTGTTAGCGAAGGTGAGGCCGGAAGAATTGGTATTCGGGAGGGGCCAGTAGGCCATGATCGCCAAAGCCTGCGGGCTTAACCGATTGGTTGGGATAAGGTTACCCGCGAACGGCTGACGGTTCGTGCCATCCGCATTGCCCGTGGCGGGGTCGTAAATCTGGTAGTTCGGGTTGTTAGCCAGCCAATCACCGAGATTACCAGTGCGGTCTTGGGCGCTGGGCACCGACGTCAGAACGGACCCGCCCTGCGCCTGGCGGTTAATCTGCGTATCGGCGAAGAAGAACAGCTTGTCCTTGATGATTCTGCCGCCAATCGCTCCGCCAAACTGGTTCTGCCGGTATACTGGGGTGAAATTTCCGTCAGGCCCTAGCGGGATGTTCTGGTTGAAGGGGTTTCTGGCAAAGTCCTGGAACCCTGGGGTATTCACTTGCAGAAATTCAAAGGCATCCCCATGGAAATCGTTGGTGCCGGATTTGGTCGAGTAGCTCGCGATTCCACCGCCCGTGTACGAGAATTCGGCATCGAAGTTCTGGTTGGCTTGCTTCACCTCGGCTACCGAATCGAACGTCGGATTGACTACGATAATCCCAAGGATCGGATCCTGGTTGGTAGTTCCGTCGAGTTCGTATCCCATGGCATCGAACACTTGGCCGTTCACGACCATCTGCACGCTGCCCTGCGGATTTTCGTCCGAGGCGTGCCCCCAGCCAAACGGTACGGTTCCAGGATTTAACAACTCGAACGCCTGGAGGTTGCGACCGACGCTGGGGAGCTCTTCGATCTGATGCGCGTCAAAGGTTTGGGCGACGTCCGCGCGGTCAGCCTGCAGTAACGGCGCGGCGGCCGTCACTTCCACTTCCTGGGTGACGTTGCCGACCTGCATGGCGACGTCAAAGCGCGCGACGGCGTCGACCTGCACCGTGATCGGGTTGGAAACGGTCTTCTGAAAGCCGGCTGCCTCGATGGTGACCTGGTATTGACCCGGAATGAGTTGGCCCTTGGTGTAGTTGCCGGACTCGTTCGTCGTCACCTCGGATTTGGTGCCCTTCTCAATGTCCGCGATGGTGACCTTTGCATTGCCCACCGCGGCGCCCGAGGGGTCCGTTACTGCGCCGACGATGCTGCCAAAAACCTGTTGCGCGCTGAGCGTTCCGCTAAAGCAGAACAGCAGCACGAAAGAAACGCACACAGCATACACGGCTAATCTGCGCGAACTAAACATGGTTCCTCTCCCTTGTTGAAAACGCAAAGCCTAACCTATTAAATTGCCCAGCCGTGCGCCACCGCACGGAGATCGTTTGTGATGCTCGAATAATAGATCTTTACTAGGACGAGAGCAAGTGGAAAAGTGGTTTGTTACGGTTAAATCTTATAACTACCTTAGTTTCAAAATGTTTACCTTGTGTGTTACAGGCGCATTTGGGCTTGTTACAGTGGTGTACAAGCAGTTTTCCGGAGGATTTCGGAGCACGTGCAGGCTACTGCGGGAGCCGCCGCCAATTGGACTCTTGGCTGGAATGCCAGTACCAGTACTACTTCCACGTGCCTCGGAACTCCCGTCGGAAGTGGATGGGTTTGAAGGTAGAATTCGGGCCACGTCCGCTTGAGCGAGACCTTATTGGCAATTGGCAGTCACCGGCATGCCTGGCACAAGATCCGGACGAGCGAATCTCGCAGGCGGCTTCTACCCTCGTTGGGTGGTGGCGGTTCGCCATGCCATCCCTGCCGTGGCGAACGAATTAACGCAGTCGAGCCCGATCGCGAATGGTGACAGGATCCATGCCGAAACCGCCGTAAGCCGCGAAAATGACTGGCACTGATCGGACCGCCTCGTGCCGTTCGCATTGACGCGCGTTGCAGGTGCCGGCTCATCCTAGCGCAGCGTAAAGCGCTTCCTTCCACCGCGGCACATCGATCGTCCAGCAGATACTTGCCTTCCGGCCACCGAGGACGGGCTTCCAGCCTGCCCGGTTGCGTTCGTCGGCCGCCACGCCGAGGCGGTCCACCACGGTCATGCCGCGGGTCAAATCGCTCGCGGTTTCGACATCCAGCCAATGCTCGCTGGCGTTGGCGCAGATGGAAGGATCGAGCGCAATCGACATGGCGACCGGGTCGGGCAGGCAGATGCCCGTCTCGCCGGTCTGGGTATAGTACGCCTGCATGGCGGCGCTGTTCGCCTCGATGGCGAAGCGGGCCAGGGGAGTGCCCAGCTTCTGGACGCAATCGATATCGGCGGGATTCAAGACCGCTGCGCCGCGGCAAAGGTGCCATCCGGCGAGCTCGACGGGCAGACCGGAGCGCACCACCATGCGGGCGGCCTCGGGATCGACCCATATGTTGTACTCGGCCGCGGGGGTGACGTTCCCTTCGCAGCAGGGGGCTCCGCCCATGACGACACACCGGCCCACGCGCGATGCAATCTCCGGCGCGCGGGCCAGCGCCAGGGCGATGTTGGTCAGGGGACCGAGGGTCACCAGCGTGAGGCCGGCATGGGCGCGAATGGTTTCGATGATGGCTTCGACGGCGTGCGTGGGTTCGGGCGCGCGGCGCGGCGCCGGATATCCGTGATCGCCCAAGCCGTCCTTGCCGTGAAACCATTCGGCATGAACGTATTCGCGCAGAAGCGGCTGCGCCGCGCCGGGAAAAACGGGCACGGCGGAGCCGCAGAGTTCGGCGACGTAGAGCGCGTTGCAGGCGGCCTGGGCGACGCGCACGTTACCGGCGACGATGGTGATGGCGCGCACGTCGACATCCGGGGCGCGTAGCGCCATGATCAGGGCGACGGCATCGTCCGAGGCTGTGTCGGTATCGATCAGGAAGTCGCGCCGCAAGCGACCAGCATAGCAATTCAGCGGGGGTTGGCAGGCGAAAGCGCCAGGCGAAGCGCCTGCCCCACAGCGTTTACAAGGGTCATGTTATTTATAAAGGACAATGTCCCTTATTCGAATAACCCTCGTACTGGCTGCCTTGCTGAGCACGGCGTGCGCCCGACGACCGGCCCCCTTACGCATCGCCGCAGCCGCCGATCTGCGCTACGCCTTAGAGGACGTCACCAAAGCTTTCCGCCAGCGTAACGCCGATGTTGCGATAGAGCCGGCCTACGGCTCCTCCGGAACATTCTATGCCGAGCTGTTGAACCACGCTCCGTTCGACCTGTACTTATCGGCGGATCTGGAGTACCCGCGCAAGCTGGAGGCGCAAGGGTTGATCCAGCCGGGGAGTGAATTCACCTATGCCGTGGGGCGGATCGTGCTGTGGACCGGTCGCGAGTCTGGGATCGATGTCGAGCGCTTGCAGATCGGCGCGCTGAGTCTGCCCGCGGTCCATCACATCGCGATAGCCAATCCGCGGCACGCACCTTACGGACGCGCGGCCGAAGCGGCCCTGCATTCGCTGGGCGTTTACGACGCTGTGAAGGACAAGCTGGTGACGGGAGAAAACATCTCGCAGGCGTTCCAGTTAGTCGCCAGCGGCGCGGCGGAGGTGGGCATCGTGGCGCTTTCGCTGACGCAGGCTCCGGGCGCCGCCGGCCAGGGCCGTTACTGGGTGGTGCCACAAGACGCGTATCCGCGGCTCGAGCAAGGCGGATGCATCTTAGAGTGGGCCCGGAATCCAACGGCCGCGCAGGCGTTCCGCGCGTTCCTGCTCGCGCCCGAGGGTCGCGCTATTCTGAAGCGTTACGGATTCTCTGGAGACTAAATGGAGTGGCAAGCGATCTGGCTGAGCCTGCGGCTCTCGTTCTGGACGACGCTGATCCTGCTGGCCGCCGGACTGCCCGCCGCATACTGGCTGACGTTCTCAAAGCGCAAGTGGAAATTCCTGGTGGAAGCAGTAGTGGCGCTGCCTTTGGTGCTGCCGCCCACCGTGCTGGGATTCTACATCCTGCTGGCCATCGGCCCGCACAGTCCGGTCGGGCGCCTTTACGCGGCGCTGACCGGCGGGATGCTGCCGTTCTCGTTTGAAGGGCTACTGGTGGCTTCGGTGCTCTATAGCCTACCGTTTGCGGTGCAGCCGTTTGCATCCGGCTTTGCGGCGGTGGATCGTAGGTTCATCGAAGCCTCGTGGTGCCTGGGCGTTTCGCGCCTGGCGACCTTCTTCCGCGTGATCGTGCCGCTCTCGATCCCCGCCATTTTCACCGGCATGATTCTGAGCTTTGCGCACACGCTCGGCGAATTTGGAGTGGTGCTGATGGTGGGCGGCAACCTGGCCGGCATTACCCGCACGGTGTCGATCTCGATCTTCGACGATGTGCAGGCCCTGAATTACCAGTCCGCGATGAACACCTCGCTGCTGCTGCTCGGCGTTTCCTTTCTGGTGCTGGCGGCCACTTACGGACTGCGGCGGAGGGTCTGGGCCGTATGGCCGATGAACTGAGCGTCGATATACGCAAACGATACAAGGGTGGGCCGGAGGTCGCGGCGGCTCTGAGTGTCCGGCTGGGCGAGCCATCGGTGACGGTATTGTTCGGACCCTCCGGGGCCGGGAAGACCACCGTGCTACGGGTGATCGCCGGGCTGGAGCAGCCGGACGCCGGTTCGATGCGCTGCGGCGACGAAGTCTGGTACGACGGCGCGCGCGGGTTCCAGCTTCGACCGCAGAAACGCCGCGTGGGGTTCCTGTCGCAGGACTACGCCGTTTTTCCGCATCTCACGGTGAGAGGGAACGTAACTTATGGGCTGCACCACTGGAACGTGGACGGCCTGCTGGCGCGGTTCGAACTAAGCGAATTGGCAGACCGCCATCCGCAGCAGCTTTCCGGCGGTCAACTGCAGCGGGTAGCCCTGGCGCGCGCTCTGGCACGGCAGCCTCGGCTTCTACTTCTGGATGAGCCGTTATCGGCGCTGGACGCGCCCACACGGCTGAAGATGCGCGGCGATCTGCGGCAGCTTCTGGCGGGTGTGCGAGTGCCGGCGATCGTGGTGACGCATGACCGGACTGAAGCCCTGGCGCTGGGCGACTCCATCGCCATCATGATCGATGGGAAACTGCGCCAGGCGGGCGCGGTGGAAACCGTCTTCGATTGCCCGGCGGATACGGATGTGGCCGAGGCCGTGGGTGTGGAAACCATCTGCCCCGCGCGGGTCGTTTCGCGGGGCGCAGGCCTGGTGACGGTGGAGATCGGGTGCGCGCGCTTGGTTGCCGTGGATATCGCCGACTCGCATCCGGAGGTGTTCGTTTGCATTCGCGCCGAAAGCGTCACCATCGAGCGGAACGTGTCAGGCAACCCCACCAGCGCGAGGAATCATCTGCCGGCGCGCATTGTTTCGGTCGTAGCCGAGGGGCCGCTGGCGCGGGTAGTGCTGGATTGCGGGTTCCGGCTGACGGCGATCGTGACCCGGCAGTCGGAAGAAGAGCTGCGCTTGAGGGAAGGGGAGCAGGTTATCGCGGTGGTGAAGGCGACGTCGATTCGGGTGGTGCCAAGGTAAGGCGCCACTCAATTAAGGTCTTGGAAGGGCTGACTGAGCGAATCCTCGATGAGATCCAGCGCCGTCGATAGCGCCCGATTCAATTCGCCGATTTGGGTTTCATTGAGCCGTCCTACGTAACGCGTCAAGATATTCTTCGGGAGGCTGACGAGTTCGTCGCAGTGAATGCTCGACTCTGCTTTCAGTCCTTCATCCGGACCGATCCGGATCTGAGTGTTCAGCCCATCGTGCCGGGAATACACGGGGGCGCAAATCACGGTGGAGAATTTCGTCCGCAGGAGAGCCTGGCGGCTCACGATCGCGAAGACCCGCTGGCGCTTGGGATCCTGCCTTTCCAGGCTTCGTTACGAGATAGAGCTCGCCGCGGTTCATGGCACACGCTGATACTCAAGCACGTCCATAGCTTCCGCGTTCAATCGCCCGGCATTACGATTAATGATCTCGATGTCGCGGGCTTCCCGCCGGGCTCTCTCCAGACGGGCCAGGTAGGCGCGGGCCGCTCGCTCGACAAATGCGGAGCGGTTCGAGTCCAGGCGGTCGATGCGCGCCAGCAGATCCTGCGGGAGGGTGATGGATGTCTTGACTCTCACAAGACAAGTATACTACCTGACGTGGTACAGTGCGGGGTATGTCGCCCTTGCGGAGCCGATTGGAGAATTATTTTCAGTTCCAGCGCCTCGGCACGAATTGGAAGACGGAAATTCTGGCGGGCCTGACGACCTTCATCACGATGGCGTACATCGTCTTCGTGAATCCGGCCATCCTGCACGAAGCCGGCATGCCGCTGGGCGCGGTGACGGCGGCTACCTGCATCTCGGCGGCGTTTGGCAGCCTCATGATGGGGATCGTGGCGCGCTATCCGATCGCGTTGGCGCCGGGTATGGGATTGAACGCCTACTTCACCTATACGGTCGTCAAGGGCATGGGGATCGCCTGGCAGGCGGCCTTGGGCGCGGTGTTTCTCTCCGGGCTGGCTTTCCTGATTTTAACGGCGCTGGGCGTGCGCCGGTTGATTGTCGCGGCGATTCCCTTCGAGTTGTACGCCGCCGTGGCGGCCGGCGTGGGCCTGTTCATCGCCTTCATCGGATTCCGCAACGCGGGGTTGATCGCGCCGAATCCCGCGACCGTGGTGGCCATGGGCAACCTGCGCGATCCGCATACGCTTCTGGCGGTTTTCGGACTGCTGGCCATCTCGGCGCTGCTGGCGTGGCGCGTGCCGGCCGCCATGCTGGTGGGAATCCTGCTCACCACCGCCGTGGGAATCGCCGCCGGCCTGGCGCCGTGGCATCCGCAAAGCTACAGCGTCCTCGACCTCTCCGCGACCTTCCTGAAACTGGACGTGCGCGCCACGCTGCGGCTCGGGTTCTTCGAGATCGTCTTCGTGTTCCTGTTCATCGACATGTTCGACAACATCGGGACGCTGGTGGCGGTGGGCAAGCGCGCCGGCCTGTTCACCCAAGCGCATACGATACCGCGGGTGAATCGCATTCTATATGCGGACGCCAGCGCAACCGTGGTGGGGTCGCTCACGGGCACTTCCACCGTGGTGAGCTATATCGAGAGCGCGGCCGGTGTCGCAGCGGGAGGCCGCAGCGGCGTGACCGCTATTGTGACAGGCTTGGCGTTTGTGGCCGCCCTGTTCGTCGCGCCAGCAGTCGGCGCCATTCCCGCGGCCGCCACGGCGCCCGCCCTGATCGTGGTGGGCAGCCTGATGATGACGGCCATCGGCGAAGTGGATTGGAAGGAGGCGGAAGTCGCCGTTCCCGCCTTCCTGACCATGCTCGCCATCCCGCTGACCTTCAGCATCGCCAACGGCTTGGCATTCGGGTTCATCGCTTACACCGTGCTCAAACTCGCGCGCGGCAAGTTCCGGGAAGTGAACTGGCTGGTCTACGTGCTCACGCTGCTGTTCATCGCGCGGTTCCATTACTTGAAGGGGGCCTGATGAGACTCGACAGGATTTCGGTCTCAGCCCGGAGACGCCCGGTTCAGACCGCACGCCGCAGGGCGTGAAACAGCACCAGGACCACCACCGCGCCGATCACCGCGACAATCAAGCTGTAGATGTTGAGGCCCGTGACGCCATGTCCGCCGAACGTGCGAAACAGGAATCCGCCGACGAACGCCCCCACAACTCCCAGGAGCATGTCCCGAATCAACCCCTCGCCTTGTTTATTGACGATCTTGCTCCCGATGAATCCGGCCAGCAGACCCAGGATCAACCACGCAATAAAACCCATCTGTCTATTCCTCCATGCCCAAAAGGTGGGCGGCTGCTTGTAGAGCAAGCGTATTACCAGGAATTTGGAGGCGGGAGCGATGCCCGTCGGGCAGGCGGGCATCGCCGTAATGATCTACTGGCGGGCAATCTTCACCGGACCCTTGATCTTCGAAAAAACCAAGCGTTGCGGGTCCGGCGTCAGTCAGTATGCGCCGGGCCATTGCGGCTGTCAACGGAAATGCGTGACGAAGCGGTACTAGATGGACCATCGGTCCGCCCAGACCTCGCGGACCATTACTCGCGGCTGGCGCGCGCCTGCGCGAGCCTTTCCTGCAGTTTGGGATCTTGTTCGTACATCGCCAGCGCCGCTACGGCGTCGGCTGAGGCGGGGCCTTCGCCGTTCCGCACCAGGTCCAGCAGGTAATCGATGGCCGTTTCGCGGCGCAGTAGTGCGAGGGCCAGCAGCAGCGTGCGGCGGAGCGGCCGGCGATGCGGGCGCTCGACGGCGGCGCGCAGCACCTCAAAGGCGCTCTCCAGCCGCGAATCGCCTAGCGCTAGGGCCGCCGCTTCCGCGACGGCTTCATGGTCGTGATCGAGGAACTCCGCCACGAACGCGAGCGAATTCGAAGGGGCCGCGCGCAGCAGGCCGGCAAAGCATTCGCCCAGCACCTCCGGCTCGTCGCCGCTCAGCGCTTTCAGCCGCAGCAGCAGCACGCCACCGGAAAGGCCCGCGGCGGCGATGGCGCGCGCAGCGCCGATGCGCGCATCGCGTTCGCGATCGAGCAGCAATGGCAGAATCTCCTCCAGCGCGTCCGGACAACCCGTCTGCGCCAGGCCGATGGCGCTCAATGCCCGCACTTCTGCGGCGCTATCCGACGGACCGCCATAGCCGGGCTCCATCTGGACGTGTCGAAGGCCGCGCCGGTAAACGGCGGGAGACGGATGCTCCAGCTTGCACAGCGCCTTGAGGATTTCGATCTTGGCCGGACAGCGCTTGTCGGTTGTCTCGGGATTTAGCAGGAATCGCTCGAAGGCGGCTACCAGCTCCGGGGTCAATTCCGCGGCGTTCCACTCGCCCGCGATGCGCGCAGCCTTGGCCGCCAGGAGGTTCATTTTGCTGTTGAGATAGGTGGCCACTTCCGCGCGAGTTTCAGGTGACGACGCTTGGCCGCGCAGTTCAGCCAGGCGGTCTAGCTTCTCTTCTAAGGATGGGATCTTGCGCGCCACCACACGATTTTACGCCAGAGATGGCGCACTCGGCGGTTCTGGGCGCTTTTTGATAAGCTCAAGTTTAAACGCCTTTGAGAGCTTCTTATGCCTAAACTATCGGTTCGCGATCTCGACTTGAAAGGTAAGCGGGTCTTTATACGAGTGGATTTCAACGTTCCATTGGCGCCTGGCGGTCAGGAAATCACCAGCGATAAGCGCATCAAATCGTCGTTGCCTACGATAAAGTACGCGCTGGAGCAAGGGGCTGGCGTGATCCTGGCCTCGCACCTGGGTCGGCCGAAAGGTAAGCCCAATCCGGAAATGAGCCTCAAGCCGGTGGCCAAGCGCCTGGCGGAACTGTTGGGCCGGCCCGTGAAGATGGCGCCCGATTGCATCGGCCCGGAAGTGGAAGCCCTGAAACCGGCGCCCGGCGAAGTGCTCCTGCTGGAGAACCTGCGCTTCCATCCCGAAGAGGAAAAGAACGATCCGGAGTTCTCAAAGAAGCTGGCGGCGCTGTGCGACGTGTACGTGAACGACGCCTTCGGCTCGGCGCATCGCGCGCACGCCTCCACCGTGGGGATGATCGCGTACGTGCCGCAGGCGGCCGCCGGCCTGCTGATGGAACAGGAATTGATGTACCTCGAGCTGGCGACCAGGAACCCTCCGCGGCCCTGCGTAGCGATCCTGGGTGGCGCCAAAGTTTCCGACAAGATCGAAGTGATCTCCAACCTGGGCAAGGTCGTGGATAAGTTGCTGATCGGCGGCGCCATGGCTTACACCTTCATGAAGTCGCAAGGCGAACCGGTGGGTAAGTCGCTGGTGGAGGACGATAAGCTGGATCTGGCGCGGAAGCTCGTGCTGGAACTGAAGGACAAGCTGATCCTGCCGCTGGATCACGTGGTGGTCTCGGAGATCAAGGAAGGCGCACCGAGCGAAGTGGTGGAGGTCATTCCGGACGGCAAGATCGGCGTAGACATCGGACCTTTGACCATCGATCATTATTCGCACGTGATCCGCACGGCCAAGACTGTGATCTGGAACGGCCCGATGGGCATCTTCGAGAAAAAACCGTTCGACAGAGGCACGGTGGCTCTGGCGAAGGCCGTGGCGGTTTCGGGCGCGACTTCGGTAGTAGGCGGCGGCGATTCGGAGAAGGCCATCAAGGCGGCGGGAGTGGCGGACCAGATCTCGCATATCTCGACCGGCGGCGGCGCGTCGTTGGAGTTTCTGGCGGGGATCGAGCTGCCGGGCGTGGCCGCGTTGCCCGAGAAGTGAATGCTTGGTTGGCAGGCGAAAGCGCCTGCCCCACTGAAATGCGGGCGCCGGAAGAGGGCCGACTGTAAGCCATACTCGCGGGTGCGGAGCCCATCCCGCGCGTTGTTGAACGGATCCGAAAGCAACCTGGGCAAATCCTTCCGCACGGGTGGGGGTGGGCTGATAGGCGACACTTCGAAAAAACTGTCGATAGTGTTGCATTTGTCTGCAAGTTATTGTATCCGTGTAGGATAGCGTTCACTGCCCAAAAGCACAGGCGTTGCATAACGTTTCATTTTGTTTCATTTTCGCGATCATTTTCACGATCGTTGTCATTGAGGGCTTGCTGATAGCGCATGGTTTTGTAGTCGGCTTCCAGGCAGGCGAAATTGCGCAAGAATTCCTCCTCACGCGGTTCGAGCACCGGCTCCGGGAGGTTCCAGCCGGGCTTGGGGAACTGGGGCCGCTTGAGGATGGCCATGGCGATTCGGAAACGGACCACGGGCGGCGTATTAGGATCGTCGAGGAGGGCGCGGAGGGTGGCCAGGGCGTGGACGGTGAAGTCCTTGAGTTGGTCGCGCAGGGTGAGGATGTAATCGGCGCGGGCCTGTTCGACCGCGGCAGCAAACGCTTCCTGGGATTTGAGCCAGCGGTGGATTGTGACGCGGTTGAGACCGGCGGCCTGCGCGGCGGCCGTATAGGTGCTGCCCTGGGCGAGGGCCAGGACGACTTTCACCTGGTCGGGGGTGAGGGATGCAAATTGAGAATCGAGTTGCGGAGTCATATTCGCGATCTAACAGTAGCATGGGGGAGTGCGGCGACTGGCCGACAGAGTGGGGGATGCTTTTGTTTTCAGGGGGATGCAGGCGGAGGGATTATTGTGACTCAAGAACCAGCCAATCTCGGGATTTGGGAAACGGACCTCGGGTTATTGGCCACACCGACAAATGCGGCGCGCAGATAGTGTTCAACCTCACCTCCGCGCGACAGCCGGCTCAAGCTATTCTGAAGAACGTGGGAGGGAGATTTGCAGCATGGCAAAACTTGTCTACGGATTGAGCCAGTCCCTCGATGGCTACGTCGACCACATGAAGCTTGGGCCGCCTGTACCCGCGGCCTTCCGTCACTTCATCGAGCTGGTGCGTGGCCTGACGGGCCTCATCTACGGTCGCCGCATGTACGAGATCATGCGTTATTGGGACGAAGATCTTCCTGATTGGGACGCGGAGGATCGCGACTTCGCGGTGGCGTGGCGGAGCCTGCCGAAGTGGGTCGTGTCGCATTCCCTCAAGTCAGTTGGCCCCAACGCCACGCTTGTCGCGGATGACTTCGAGAAGGCGATACGCAGGCTGAAGGCTGAACTGCCCGGCGAGATTCAAGTTGGCGGACCGGTCCTGGCGCAAACCCTGACGGAGGCCGGTCTTATCGATGAGTATCGACTCTACCTCCGCCCCGTCGTGCTTGGTGGTGGCACGCCATTCTTCGCCGGTCCCCGACCGCCGCTCCAC